>Ga0209167_10000633_pt1 | contig 24128 bp, 25 predicted proteins | sample Coa_R1_9_FD_187154 | JGI IMG/M metagenome (GOLD analysis project Ga0209167, IMG submission 187154) | Surface soil microbial communities from Centralia Pennsylvania, which are recovering from an underground coalmine fire - Coalmine... | ecosystem: Environmental > Terrestrial > Soil >...
TTGTCCCTTGATCGGCTTGCGCTGCTGAATCCCATCTCTCCCATGGCCCCATCCCTTCTTGAGCCCCAGCCCCCAGAGCAATGCACCCCTCCGCCCAAAACCGCCCTTTCCGTATCTCACGACAGACGTATCCTTCCCCTGACACCCCTTCCATCCGACCGCAAGCCTCCCGAACCCCGTTCAATTATCGCTCAAACCTGACTTTGACGGGGTCCTGGGGTCTCGATGCCTTGAATTGATCCCGGAGGCAGTCCATGTTAAACTGTTCAGTATGAAATCAACCGCACGGCTCCTCGAGAAGATCCACCTCCTTAAAGAGAAACGCCAGGCTCTGATCGTCGCCCACAATTACCAGGTGGGCGAGATCCAGGATGTCGCTGATTTTGTAGGGGATTCCCTCGAACTGTCTTATATCGCGGCACGGTCGAGCGCCGAGGTGCTGGTCTTCTGCGGTGTCCACTTTATGGCCGAGACGGCGGCCGTTCTCTCTCCTGAAAAGACCGTGCTTCTCCCCGACCTCTCCGCCGGATGCGGTATGTCGGAGATGATCTGCGCCGAAGAGGTTCGAGCGTTGAAGCGGGACCATCCTGGAGCGGCGGTGGTGGCGTATGTCAATACCAGCGCCGAGGTCAAGGCGGAGTCGGACGTCTGCTGTACTTCCTCCAATGCGGTTGATATCGTGCGATCCATCCCGGCGGATCGGGAGATCATTTTTATTCCGGATCAGTATTTAGGCCGGTTCGTGGAACAGCAGACCGGCCGAAAGATGATCCTTTACAATGGGTACTGTCCGACCCATTTCAGGATCATGACCTCTGAAGTGGAAAAGGCGAAACGGGAGCATCCGGCGGCTGCGGTGGTTGCCCATCCCGAATGCCTTACCGATGTCTCGGCGAAAGCGGATCGGGTTCTCTCCACCAGCGGGATTTGCCGGGAGGCCGGCCATCTCCCCCAGACCGAGGTGATTGTCGCCACGGAAATCGGCATTCTTCATCGCCTGCGGCGCGAGAACCCACAGAAGAGCTTTATCCCGGCCTGTTCCTGGTGCGACTGCGTCCACATGAAAGTGAACACCCTTGAGAAGCTTCTCTGGTCTTTGCAGGACCTGGAGCACCGGGTGGTGGTGCCGGAACCGATCCGGCAGCGGGCCCGCCGCGCCATTGATCGGATGATGGACATCAGCCGGTCGAGCACCGGCATGTCGCCACCGGGCCCGTGAACCTCATTTTCAGGGGACCCTCTGTTTTCGGGCGGAGCACAACGTTATTCCCATCTTATGCAAGACATTGGCCGTTTGATCATCCTGATTGGGTTTATCCTGGTGGCCATAGGGGGGGTGCTTTTCCTGGCCGGTAAGCTCCCCTGGCTGGGCCGGCTTCCTGGGGACATCCTCATCCAGCGGCCCAATTTTACTTTTTATTTTCCCCTGGCGACGAGCGTGCTGATCAGTATCGTCTTTAGCCTCATAATTTGGTTGTTCAACCGCCGGTGAAGCCACAAGCGGGAACAGCAGGCCTTCTGCTGCTGGGATTTCTCCTCCTCCCGGGAGTCCCCGCCTCCGCTGAGGAGATTCTGCGGGTCGCCGTTCTTCAAGGTGTTTCATCTCTGGTCGTCTCCTCAGGAAACGCCTTTCGCGTGCTGGATGCGAGGGGCAAACCGCTGATCGAGGGGAGCGTTTCAAGGGCCCTGGTGAAAGAGGGCCCTTCGTTGCTCGTCAACGGCAGGTCCTACGCCTCCCGCGAGATTGTGATTCGTCCTTTGGGAACCTCCCCCCTGCTGATCGGGAAGACCGCTTATCGCGGCCGGCTACGGATCAAGCAGAGAGGCCGCCTCCTGGTGATCAACGAACTGGATGTCGACGAGTACCTCAAGGGGGTCCTCCCCATGGAGATCTCCGTCAAATGGCATCCCGAAGTATTGAAAGTGCAAGCGGTCATCTCCCGGACTTATGCCCTCTATCAAAAAGGGCGAAGCCGGGGGAAGGATTACGATCTGACCGATTCCGTTCAGGATCAAGTGTACGGTGGAGGCGCCGTCGAGGATCCCCGGACGGATGCCGCCGTCTCAGCGACCCGCTTCGAAATTCTTTCCTACGCGGGTGAACCGATCTTTGCCGCCTTTCACTCCACTTCTGCGGGACCGACCGAGGATGCGCAGGAGCGTTGGTCGATTAATGTCCCCTATCTGAAGGGGGTCAGCTGTCCCCGCGATCAGGAGTCTCCCTACTATCGATGGGAGCGGCGGATCGATTTTAACGCGGTCGAGCAGGGTCTGTTACGCTCCGGCTTTTCGATCGGAAGCATGGCGACCCTGCAGCCCCTCTCGTACAGCAAAGCGGGCCGAGTGCTCCTTGTTCGGATCATCCATTCCCAGGGAGAACTGATCCTTCCTGCCGATGAGCTTAGAAAGGCCATCGGGTCGACCGTTCTTCCGAGCACCGCCTTCGATCTGGTCGAATTCGGCAAGGCCCTCCTTTTCCGCGGAAAGGGTTACGGCCACGGCGTCGGGCTGTGCCAATGGGGGGCGAAGGTCCTGGCGGAGCGGGGTTTGGGATATCGGGCGATTCTCCAATACTACTATCCCGGCGTGACCTTGGAATCGTCTCCCCGATGAATTGAACCGGACCCTGCCGCGGGCCAAGGGGTTTTTCCCGATGCACCTCTCGGATTTCGACTATGTCTTAGACCCCTCCTTGATCGCTCAGCATCCCCTGTCGATTCGGGATCAATCCCGCCTGCTTTTCTGCCGGGGATCCGATGCAACGGCGGAGCACCTCCATTTCAGAGCGCTTCCGCAGTGTCTGAAGAGTGGAGATCTCCTCGTGTTCAATAACACACGGGTCATTGCGGCGCGCCTGCGGGGGATAAAATCGACCGGTGGAAAGGTCGAGTTGCTTCTCCTTCGCAAAGAGGGGCCCCGTCTTTGGGAGGTCCTCATCGGCGGGACCGTGCGGGTCGGGACGCGTCTGTTCTTTTCGGACGCCCCCGATGCCCGGGTCGTCGAGCTCCTGGACGGCGCAAGACGACGGGTGGAGTTCTCATCCGATCGCGATCACTGGCTTGAGCGGGCGGGCGAGGTCCCCCTTCCCCCCTACATCCACCGGAAAGCCGGGCCAGGTCACTTGGACAGGGAGCGCTACCAGACGATCTTCGCCAAGATCGACGGCTCGGTCGCCGCTCCTACGGCCGGGTTACACTTTACTCCATCTCTCCTTCAAGAATTGCGCGACCGGAGCGTTGGCCTGGCCGAGCTGACCTTGCATGTCGGACTTGGAACCTTCTTGCCTATACGGTCCGAGGTTCTGTCCGATCACCAGATGCATGCGGAGGACTACGTCATCCCGTCAAAAACAATTTCTGATATACTGAAGACCAAGGCAACGGGGGGAAGGATTATCGCCGTCGGAACCACGACGACGCGCGCGCTGGAATCGGCGTTCGCCGGGGGAAGGCCTTTGCGGTCGGCCGCACAGACCACGCTCTTTATCCGGCCGGGATACCGGTTCGGTGTTGTGGACGGGTTGATCACCAATTTTCATCTTCCCCGGTCCACCCTGCTCATCCTGGTTGCGGCATTCCTGGGCCGAGAAAAGATCCTCTCGCTCTATGAGGAGGCGATGCGGGAGCGCTATCGCTTTTACAGTTTTGGGGATGCGATGTGCATTTTTCGATGAGACCTTCAGATCGAAATGAAAGGGGGAGCAATGCGTGACACGAGAGAGGCGTCCGAAGGGGAGTCCAAAATCGGAAATAAACGGAGGCTGATTCTGATCGTCCTGCTGGGCAGTTTTATTTTTCTGGCCCTCTATTTCGTCTATGTCCAGTGGAGCGAAAGGGAGAAGCCCGCCGCAGGGGGGGCCACGAAGAGCCAGTCTCTGGCCGGTCTCCCCAAGACTTCCCCATCGCAGAAGAAAACCGGATCCCCTCCGGTCGAGAAATCGCCTCAGAGCTCCCCCACAGGGATGATGGCTTCGGGCGGGCCGGCGGCCTCTTCGCCGGGATTGGGAACCTCTCCGGCCCTTCCTTCCTCCGGTCCGACACAAGAAAAGAGCGCAGATCTCGCCTTCCTCAAGGGCCTCAAGGAAAAACAGACCCCGGAATCCTCGGCCTTGGCGAAGGAGGCCCCCGCGGCCCCGGAGGAAAAGAAGGTCAAAAAAGTGTCTATACCTTCGGTCCCGGCCCGCGTGGCGGCGTCTAAATCCATGACGGCGAAGCACTACACCATTCAGGTTGCGGCCCTGGACGTCGAGAAACCGGCCCGGCGCCTCGCCGCCAAACTGAAGGGGGATGGCTATCCCTCATACGTCGTTGCCGCCCACTCCGTGGACCAAGGGACGATTTACAGGGTCAGGGTCGGTCGATATTCCTCGTTACCGGAGGCCAAGCGTGTGGCAGGGCGGTTACACGAGCACGAACGGCTCAGCTTCTTTATTGCCTTGACCCAGGGATGAGCGGGCTCGACCCGACCGCTTCAGACGAGTGAAATCCGACGCTCACGGGCGGACTGTTCCAGGATAAACATGGCGGCATGAAGGCGCTGCATCCGCAAGTTTCGCTTCCGGATGCCCGGGATATCGTTGGTCGGGAATTTTTCAGCCCGGGCCTCCATCTGCCGCTGTCGGATCTGCTGGTGAAGCGCCTTATAGGCGTCCTGATCGAATTTCTTCAAAATGATCGGATTGAGCGAGACATAGCCGTCGGCGATGTCCTTTGCAATCGCGGCCAGGCTCTTTCCCCTGATCTGGGCCTCACCCAACGTGCTGCTCCCCATCGATGCTGAGAACCGTTTCAAGTCTAAATGATCCTGGGGATCCTGTCAAAAGCCTGGAGTCCCTGATCGGGCTGCTGGTTCTCCTTTCGCGCGCCCTTCCCGACTATGAATGGCGGTCCCAACAGCAGATGCGCCCACCCAATGGGTGAGGTTAAAAAGTCGCTCCCAGTTAGTAAAATCTGTTGCACAAAGGGTATGTTTTGCAACGTGCGCCACCTTTTCCTCTCACGAAGAAAAGGTCAGGCCGGATTAGTTCACTGGGGGCTGAGTGACTCCGGATTGTCTGTGAATTAAAAAATAATTCACACAGAGCCCCTCATAAGGGATTGATTTATGGATATAATCCTGTAACCCTCTGAATACAGGTTGCCTAGCGCTGTTTGTTACCCTTTGCTTTCTTATCATGCCAGTCTTTAAGGCGCAGCATATTACCTTCTGGCACATCCCACAGTGAACACGAAGCCCGAGCTTTTCGCTAACCTCTTTCGCAAAATCTTTCTTATTGAAGGGATAGAACGGTTTCTGGAATATGAGACCAAACCCTCCGGCTTTGTATAGGTCGTACATATATGACCTGGGGGCCATCCGCATAATAAAAAGCGGCCTGAGGTTAAGGTTCTCACATTGCCAGCTGTATTTTGAATTCATTGACTTCAATTTAGCTCAGCGTGTTTTTAATTTCGATTCCATTCTCAATTTCATCACAGGCATATACCCGGTCAAGGTCGTGCATCGTCTCCCCCTTCACGCCATTGTACTCGCTGACATTCCGCGCTCGACACTGAAACCCAATCCGGGCGAGCGCTGCATCAAACATTAGCTCCCCTTGATAGCCGAGTGCATGGGCAAAGTCGGGGGGTAGAGAAGCGCAGCACTAATTTTTAGATTTCTTTGGCTTTGCGCGTCCAGTAGCGATTTCGAGGCGACCAATAAAATTTAATCTTTCAAATTCCTTTGAGGGGTTTAGTTTCCGAGAAGATTTTGCGCTCTGCCGCCAGTTCATTCAGTGCTTTGGCTGTAATCCAGTGAAAGAAGGTGTCTTCATGCTGTACCTCAATTTGCCGCTGATAAAATACCGAATTGACATCTTTAGCGAAAAGCTCAGAGGCCAAGATTTCCTTGGCCTCGTCAAATTTTATATCTCGCGGGCGCCCTTCTTCTAGGTAATCTAAATGGTCGTTGAAATCGTCTGCCATGTCGTCGTGTTATAGATGGAATTCAGAGTGAATATACTGCATTGGCGGGAAAAGCTCTAGTCGCTGTCATAGAGTTTTCAAATCCCAATCCGCTCGTACTCATCGAGAGAGACTTCACCATTGCGCCGGTCGTAGAGCTTTGTAGTGCGCAGTGAAGAGTGATTCGCCATCTGCTGGGCGTGTTCCAGCAATCCGTTGTTTTTCAGGTAGTCAGTTATGCCGGGTGCGCGCAGAGAATGGTTGGTTCTGTCGCAAATTTAGATTTATCGTAGAATACTGCAAGGGATTAATCAGAATTTCAATGGCTTGCGGGATCGAAACACAAGGTAAAATACCGATTTTTTATTTTTTGCGACAGATCCCGGTTCCGTACCCAGATTCGTTCGATCCTCTTCGGAACGTCCACCTTCTGGAACGGAATCGATGTGCCAGGTGAAGCGCTCAGCTGTGTCGCGATCGATAAGCTCCCTTTCTCGCCTCCGGACCGATCCCGTCGTCGAGGCCCATCTGGCATGGATGGAGGATCGGGGGATCGACCCGTTCACCTCCTATCAGCTTCCCCTCGCGACATTGACCCTGAAGCAGTGGGTGGGGAGGCTGATTCGCCATCGTCGAGACCGAGGGCTCTTGGCGATTCTGGATATTCGGCTGATCCGAAAACCGTACGGTGCCCGGCTCCTCAAGGACCTTCCTCCGTGTCCCATCACCCACGACCTCTCCGACGTCGAGGGATTTTTCAGGAACTCCGCTGGATCCGCTCCCCGGGAGCCCGCCGATCCTTGACAGCCCTCCAGTCTCTGGTAGACTGGAGTTCTCCGATGTGGTGGCGCAGTTCGCTTAAGATTCTTGGCTGGGTCTTGTTCTTCGCGATTCTCTCCCTGCCTCCCGCCTTCTGTCTTCCCCCTCCGCGCTTGGTCCCGGTTCCCGACAGTCCCATCTTATATGCACCCGATTTTCCTTATGATCTCTTTTTCGTGGACGGAGAGTGGTTCTATTTATTTCAGGAAAGGTGGTACCGAAGTCAGAAATTCTATGGTCCGTGGGTCTATCTGCGCTATCAGAGCGTTCCCAACTCCCTCAGGCGGATCCCCAAGGAGCTTCGCAAAGGCGAACTCGGCCGGCATATGGAAAGGGGGGGCGCCTCCCGTGAACGGCCCGCCCCGAAGCGCTCGTCGAAGTAGGGGCGGGCCGGCGCCCCCGTTTTGCGGCGGCGCGGTCCATTTGATCTTTTACCGCTCGCCTTGCCCTTGTTTCGTTTTTCGGTTAGAGTGGTCCGATGTCGGAGGCTCGGTCCGTTCCGGTGCTGCTGATTCATGGAGGGGGAGGTCCGGCCAGGGCGACCTATGCCCAGCTGGCCGTCCTGGAAAAGGCCCTGAAGATGGGCTATGCCTCGCTGGCGCAAGGGGGAAGTGCGCTTGACGCGGTGGAACGATCGATCCGAATCCTTGAGACGAGCGGGAGGTTCAACGCGGGAAGGGGCGGCAAGCTTCAACTGGACGGGCAGCTTCGGCTCGATGCCTCGTTGATGGAGGGAAAGGGGCTTCGGGCGGGCGCCGTGGCCGGTATCCAAGGAATTCGCTTCCCGATCTCCGTGGCCCGGTTGGTGATGGAGAAGAGCCCTCATGTCCTTCTGGCCGGAAGCGGCGCCGATCGATTCGCCCGCCTTCACGGCGTTCGGGGGGAGATCCGTCCGTCTGCCCGCCAAATACGCCTCTGGCGTCAGGTGGTTGAGGGACAAGGGGCCCGGTTCCGGCCCGTTCTCTGCGCACCCGGACCGGGGACCGTGGGAGCCGCTGCCCTAGACCGCTCCGGCTTGCTGGCGGCCGGGGCCTCGACCGGAGGGATTAACGTGATGCTTCCCGGACGCGTCGGTGATACGCCGTTGATCGGATCGGGAGTCTATGCGGATAACCGATCCGGGGCGGTCTCCATGACCGGAGATGGGGAGATGATCATCCGGTCGGGTTTGGCTAAGGAGATTACGCTCCGACTGGAGCGGGGACAGGGGCCTGAAGCCGCGTCGAAAAGCGCCCTGGAGCGTATGCGAGCGAGGACCCGGGGAGAGGGGGGGGCGCTTGTTGTGGCTCGGAGTGGGTCCTTCGCCCTGGTTCATACGACGAAGTACATGCTGGGAGGATATCGATCGGGTCGCCGAGGGCGAATCGGCGACCGGTTCATATCGCTGTAGAAATCCGTTTGGCGGCTGGCCCGAACGAACGGATTGAGATCTCGAGGAGGGGTGCTTGCCGGATGGTGGAGATTCGAGTCTACTACGAGGATACCGATCCAGCCGGGATCGTTTACCATGCCAACTATCTCCGGTATATGGAACGAGCGCGGACTGAGTACCTGCGTGAACGGGGAATAGAGGTCGCAGAATGGGCGAAGAAGGGACTTTTTTTTCTGGTGGTCTCCGCCGAGCTGAAATACCGTGCCCCGGCCTACTATAACGATCTGCTCGCCGTCGAGGTTGAGGTTGGTGCGCTCTCACGCGCCACTCTGACCTTTATCCATCGGATCCGAAGAAAAGCAGAGGAAGAGCTCCTATGCGAGGGGACGATCGTTTTGGTCTGCGCGGGTTCGGACCTCAAGGTCCGCGCCGTCCCGCAGCCGCTGCGCTCCCTTTTCATCCGGACGGTCTGATTGCCTGACCCCCGGCAAGGGAAGCTCAATGGTACAGCAGACAGGCGGTCTGGTGGTCGCGCTCGATTTCCTCGAGGGTTGGGTCGACCGTTTCACAAATGGGCATCCGCTTCGGACAACGGGAATGGAATCGGCAGCCCTTGGGAAGCTCGATCGGGCTGGGAAGATCTCCTTCGAGGATAGGCCGGTCTTTCTTCTGGCGCGGATCTGGAATCGGCATTGCGGCGAGGAGCGCCTGGGTGTATGGATGCAAAGGATGTTTGAACACGTCGTCCGCATGACCGATTTCGACAATCCGCCCCAGATACATGACCGCGACACGGTTACTGATATGGCGGACCATGTTTAAATCGTGGGCGATGAAGAGGATCGAGAGGCGGTATTGGGTTTTGAGGTCGCCGAGCAGGTTGATCACCTGGGCCTGAATCGAAACGTCGAGCGAAGAGACGGGCTCGTCCGCCACGATCAGTTTCGGTTTGAGCGCCAGCGCCCGGGCAATGCCGATCCTTTGACGCTGTCCCCCCGAAAACTCATGGGGATAGCGATTGAGGCTATCGATGGGGAGCCCGACCACGGAAAGGAGCCGTTCCACCTCGTTTCGCCGTTCGACCGAGTTTCCCTTCCGATGGATGACCAGGGGTTCCTCGAGGATCTTTCCGATCTTCATCCGCGGGTTCAGAGAGGCATAGGGATCCTGAAAAATGATCTGGATCTCCTGCCGAAGCTTCTGCAGCATTTTCCCGGAAATCGCAAGCAAGTCCTCTCCGTTGAAAGAAATCTCTCCTTCGGTTGGACTGATCAGGCGAAGAATCATTCGGCCGACCGTGGTTTTACCGCAGCCGGACTCGCCGACCAGGCCCAAGATCTCTCCAGGAAAGACGTCAAAGGAGACCCCGTCGACGGCATGGACGATCCGGCCGCTCCGGGAGAAGAGTCCCTCCTTGAGCGGAAAGTACTTTTTGAGATTTTTAACCCTGAGCAGGGGATTCTCTTGCATGTCAGGTTCTGTTCAGGATGGGTTTCTCCAGCCAACAGGCGGCCCAATGATGACGCGCGCGCTCCATCAGCGGCGGCTCCTCATAGGGGCAGCGATCGAAGGCGAGCGCGCAACGCGTTGTGAACCGACATCCCTTCGGCAGTTCATGGGGCCGGGGAACCGACCCGGGAATTGCGCGCAAACGCTCCCCCGGTTTGGCCGACGACGGAAGGGAGGCCAACAGGCCCTGGGTGTAGGGATGTCGGCTGTCTGCAAAAATCGCGGCCGTGGGGGCTCGTTCGACCACTTTTCCGGCGTACATCACGGCCACCTCATCCGCCACCTCGGCGATGATCCCCAGATCATGTGTGATGAGGATCAGGGCGAGTCCCATTCTCTCCTTCAACCGCGTGAGCAGGGTGAGGATCTGGGCCTGGATGGTGACGTCCAGCGCGGTCGTCGGCTCGTCCGCGAAGATCAGGTCCGGCTCGCAGGAGATGGCCATCGCGATCATTACACGCTGGCACATCCCTCCGGAGAGCTGATGGGGATAATCCTTGAGCCGCTGGGAGGGCGAGGGAATACCGACCGTATCCAACAGCGCTGCCGCCCGCGAACTGGCCGCGCGGCGGGACAGCTTCAAATGGACTCGAAGCATCTCGCCGATCTGCTCTCCGATGGTCAAGACTGGATTGAGCGAGGTCATCGGTTCTTGAAAGATCATAGCAATCTGTTTCCCTCGCACGGATCGCATTTGGCTTTCGCTGTACTTCAGGAGGTCTTCGCCCTTAAAGAAGACTTCCCCTGAAACGATTTTCCCCGGAGGATTCGGTACCAGGCGCATGACCGACAGGGCAGTGACACTCTTTCCGCAACCCGACTCCCCGACGATGCCCAGAACCTTCCCGGAGGCGATCTCAAAATCGACGCCGTCCACGGCCCTGATCATGCCGGCCGAGCTGTCGAAATAGGTGCGAAGATCGTTCACCCTGAGGAGGGGTGAGGTCATTTCTCGATGACTTCCTTTTTGGCGAGGGAGAGATAAACCTGCACATCGCGATTTTTCGGATCGATCAGCTGGGCCTTTTCCCACGAGCTTCTCGCCAGATCGGGGAAGCCTTTCATATAATAGGCGACTCCCAGATGCACCCAGGCGGGGGCATAGCCCGAATGGGTCTCCGTTGCCCGAAGCAGTGTCTCGATGGCTTCATCGAGGCGCCCCTTTTCCCGAAGGGCAATCCCATACTTGGTGATAATGTCGACAAAGGAGGGCCGGAGTGCAAGCGCTTTCCGATATTCTTCCAGAGCCTCGTCGTGCAATCCCACATCGGCGTACTGCTCTCCCAGTCGGGCATGCTCGTTGGCCAATTTCCCGATGACAAAGGGATCGACCGCCTTGGAATCGGTTCGGACGATCTGCACGGCCTTCGTAAAGGCTTCACTCGCATCGTCGTAGCGGCCCAGATCGTTCAATGTGACGGTCAAGTTGAGGGAGGCCTCCGTATAACGTGGGTTGAGCGTCACGGCCTTTTGAAAATAGGAGGCGGCGATTTCGAGTTCCCCCTTATGATGGGAGATGATCCCGAGTTTGTTAAAAATGTCGGCGTATCCCTGAGGACGCCCCTCTAGAAGCTTCCAGTAGATCTTCTCGGCTTCGAGGTACCGCCCCGATTCAAAAAGGGTTCTCGCCTGGCCGTATAACTGCTCGAATTCTTCTTTCACGAGTTCTCCGAGTGCCTAACTTTATCGTAAAATCGGGGTGTTGTCAAACCGGAAGCCCGTCCCGCCGGTCCCGAGTCACGATTCGATCCGGGCGATCCTCTCCGCCTTCGCTCCGTCAAGGCAAACGCCCGCGTCTTTGAAGGGGATCAGGAAGACCCGCCCGGAAAGAGGCCGACCAAGATGTCGCCACGTTTTTCTGTTACATGGGAATCGGAGCCCCGATACGGCCATCCTGCGGACGGCGGCGGCCGCATCGTTTGAGGCGCAGCCCTCCACAGGATGACCCTTTTGGCCCGACCATCGGAGTGAATCGGTTGTCTTCCGCGCAAAACCCGACTATAATGTCGGTTGCTCCGCTGGAGGAAAGATGACGGTGGAAAACTCAGAGAGGATGGATTCATTTCGAGTTTCCAACGAACCTTTTTACCTTCCGGCCGCTCGGGAGGTCGCCCTCTTCGAGGCCGCGTACTCCTGCCGGCGGCCGGTTCTGTTAAAGGGTCCCACGGGTTGCGGCAAGACCCGCTTTATCGCCCACATGGCCTGGAGATTGAAGCTCCCGCTGGTTACCGTGGCTTGTCACGAAGATCTGACAGGCTCGGATCTGGTGGGGCGTTACCTGCTCAAAGGGGAAGAGACCTTCTGGTCGGACGGGCCGCTCACGCTGGCCGTTAAGGCAGGGGGAATCTGCTACCTGGACGAGGTGGTGGAGGCGCGAAAAGATACAACGGTCGTCATCCACCCGCTCACCGATGACCGGCGGATCTTGCCGATTGAACGAAAGGGTGAGGTGCTCGAAGCACATCCGGACTTCATTCTCGTCCTCTCCTACAATCCGGGGTACCAAAGCGTCCTTAAGGAGCTCAAGCAGAGTACCAAGCAGCGATTCATCGCCATTGAATTTGACTATCCCCCCCGGGAGCTCGAGTCAAAAATCCTGGTTCATGAGGCCAATATTCCGGATGAAATCGCCTTCCGATTGGTTCGCCTGGGGGAGAAGGTTCGGAACCTCAAGCACCACGGATTGGAGGAGGGAGTCAGCACCCGTCTTCTGATTTATGCGGGACAGTTGATTCAGAGCGGAATTGCACCGCGCCAAGCCTGCGAGGCCGCGGTGACTCATCCGCTCACCGACGATGCCGAGATGAAGAGGGTTTTAAGTGAAATCATCGCCACCCTTTTTGAAACCTGAGGAGATGCCAAGCCCAATCGAAGCCTACGCGCGCCGGTACCTGGGGCCTCTCCTCGAAGCGGACGAGTTAACGGGGCTGATCCGCCGATTCGAGGAGGTGGACGTACGACTGAGTCAGGAGCTGGTGCAGTTGGGACTCCTTGTCTCGGATATCTCCACCCGGTCGGCCGCCGAATATTTTCGACAACTTCCTTCCCTCCTCTCCCAGGTGCCTGCAGGGCGGTTTGCTCCGTGGGTCGGTCTCGGTATGCGGGTGGTCCAAAAATCCGGCGCGGCGGGGGTCCGGTTCTTTAAGGAGAGCCCGGCCCTCCTGCTGAGCGGGTCGGGTTCAGGTCGGGGCGAGTCGCTCCTCGCTTCTCTGCAGCGGGTGGCGGAGGCGGATCCCGCCCTGGTGTTGGAGTCTTTCCGTGCCGGTACGGAGCTACTCGACTCCTCGGTATCGGTGGAGGACTGGTTAGATCGGGGTCTTTCCCTGTGTGCGCGGGAATACACTCTCGCGGTCGAATATTTCAGGGCCACCCCCCGGTTGCTCCGGTTCATTTCCGTCGCCGAGCTCCCCCGCTGGGTCGAGACAGGCTTGAGGCTGGCGGAAGGAACCCGCTATTTCGACACCCTAGTTTTCTTTCGGCTCGGCGGGGAACTCTTTCAGCAGGTGCCTGAAGCCGCTCGATCGAAGCTCCTCTCGCTGGTCTGGAGGATTGCGCAGGATGAGCCCGCGGAAGCCCTTTCTCTTTTCAAGGAGGCCCCGGATCTGCTCTTAAGGGTGCAGCGAGAAAATCCGACCGGAGAGCTCGCCGATGCGGCGCTGGAGACCGCTTTTCAAGTGGCGGCCTACGACGCAGGCTTGGCCGCGGCCCTTTTTCGGCGGACCCCCGAAATTGCGGGAATCTTGGGAGCCCGATCCCATCGGTATCTTGATTGGATCTCCGAAGGCCTCTCGCTGCTCGGACACTCTCCGGAGCGAGCGAAAGGTTATTTTTCGCTCGCCACAAGAGAGGGGAGAGCCGCTCTTGATCGATTGATGGGAGGGGTTTCCCTCCAGTCGATCGAATTGATCCTCGTCCGTATCGCCACGGCAATGGGTGGAAGGCCCCTGGCCATCCGACCTCTCCCGGCTGCGCAGGGAGAGGATCGGATCTGCCCGCTAGCGAAGACCGACGGGTGGGGCGTCTGGCTTCCCAGCCACTTGAGGGTTTTTTCGAGCGACGGGGATAATTTTCTCTGGTACAAGGTCGCCGTGGCGCACGCGGCGGGGCGGGTCGAATTTGGCAGCTACAGCCTGTCCCAAATGCAGCTAGAAAGCGTGCGGGCCTGGGTCTCAACGGAGGCCTTTAAAGTTGATGCAGAGGGGTTACAAGGGCTTTTCGACGCCTTTCCGCAACCCCTTCTGATCAGAGATCTGTTTGATCTTTCGGAGGGAGCCCGGGTCGACGTTCTTCTGCGGCGAAATTATCCCGGTCTGGCTCGGGACCTGGACCGTATCGCGACCGTTTCCTTGGAGCGGCGCCTTCCGATTGTCGGAAAGAGCCCCCAAGAGGCTTTGATGGAACTGCTCTTTCAAATCAGCCTGGCGGGGAGGACCCGGGAGCCGATCCCCGAGTCGCTCCAGAGCGCGCTCTTCGAAACTTGCAGGATATTGGGGGTGGTGCAAGAACCCGGGGCGACGGTCGAATCTTCCCTGCGGGCCGCCTGCAGGGCCTATAAAGTCTTGGATACGATGACGGGGGCTGATTTCGCCCCGGCCGGCCCGATGGAGCGATTTGAAGCGCTGGGGAAAGGGGCGCAAGGCCCCGGAGAGGGCGAAGGAGAATACCGTCCGGCGGATCGCTTCGCCCATCAAGGAAGAATCGATCCGGAATCCGAACAAAGGACCCGTCGATTTTTGGACAAAAAGGCGGAAGATTTCTTGCGTGCTCTTAAAGAGAAAGGAATCGAATTGTCGGCCCTGGAGGCTTCTCGATCGGTTGAAAACGCCTACAGATCGGGTGAGATCGACCCGGAAAGTATCGAAGATCTTCAAAGAGGGGAGCCCTGGATCTCTAAAGAACTCGACCGCATTCAAACGAAAGAAGCCGTGGCCGCCAGTCCGGAGACCCACATTTTTGTATACCCGGAGTGGGACGGCTCGTTTGAAGGGTATCGGGAGGGATGGTGTCGGCTCCGGGAGGAACCGGCCGATGTGACCTCAAGCGAGGCGGAGCCTTTCGTGCAAAGAGTCCGCCAGGAGCGCCGCGGCGAGATCTCGGAAATTGTTCGGCTCTTTCAGGGCCTAAGGCCCAGGGGATTTTGGAAATCCAAGGGAGAGGAGGAGGGAGAGGAGATCGATCTGGATGCCCTCATCTCTGAGGTTGTGGAACGTCGCGCGGGCCGATCCCCCAGGACGCGAATCTACACCCGTAGAAACCGTTCGGCGCGCAGCGTTGCGGTCGCGGTGCTCGTCGACCTGTCCGGATCGACCGCGCGCCAGCTTGGGACGGGGCGATCGGTTCTTGAGGTGGAAAAAGAGGGTCTCGTGCTCCTCTCTGAGGCGCTTGCCGCCATCGGGGATCCTGCGGCGATGTATGGATTTTCAGGGGAGGGGAAAGATCGGGTCCAATGCACTCGGATTAAGGACTTTGAAGAGGCCTGGGACGGAGTATTGCCGCGTATCGGAGCGCTACACTCATCTCAGCAGAATCGCGACGGCGCTGCCGTACGTCATGTCACGGGGAAACTCTCCCGCCGCCCGGAAAAAACGAAGCTCCTGATCTTGATCAGTGATGGAAGGCCGTTGGACCGGGACTACGAGGGATCCTACGCCCTGCAGGACACGCGCCGGGCGCTTCAGGAAGCCAAGGCCAGGCGAATCCATCCGTTCTGTATCACCGTTGATCGGCAGGGGGCGGAATATCTTGAAGGTATGTATGGAGAGGTCGCCTATACGGTCATCGAGGACGTCAGCTCGCTTCCGCGCAGGCTTCCCATACTCTACCGGAAACTAACGACCTAGAAAAAGGCAGGGAACTCATGGGATGGGAAGAGAATCCGGAACAGCTCTACCGGGGGTGGCTTTGGGAGATGTTCAAGGAATATGTCCGCAAGATTCGGCGGACGGCGTCATCTGGGGCTCCGACCGTCGAAGAAATGCGGGAGTCCTATCAAAAGATATTTGCGGAGTCCTCGATTAAAGTCCTGGTCGAGGAAAAGGTCGGGATGATCGTCGTGTTCAATGAGCTCGAGGAGCGGACCACTTCCCAGCTCGAAGGGATGATGGAGGAGCCGCAGCTCATGGCCTACCTGGCTCGAAACTACGGCCGCGGAAAGTTTAAGATCAACCTCTATCACGGGCTGACCTTTGTGGCGACGAAAAACTTCAAGGTCCTCGACCCGGACCTTCCCGAAAAGTGGCGGGAAATCGTCGCCAGGAACAAAGCGCAGGGCAGGGGCTAATCTAAAATGGATCATTTAATCGATCATTATTACATCGGGAGTGCGCAAGACGCCCAAAACTCGGAGATCCTCCGCCTATTCGAAATCGCCGTCATGATCAATCTTACCGAAGTGCCTGACCCGGTTTACGAAGGACTGGAGTACTTTCAGCTCAACCAGCCGGACAATGCCCCCGTTCTCGAAGCGACCGCGAAACTGTTCCTGGGATTTATTGACTCCCTGAGCGATCATCGACCTGTACTGATTCATTGCGCTGCCGGCATCTCTCGGACGGCGGCCTTTACCTCTGCGCTCCTGGTGTATCGTTACGGCCTGTCTTGGGACGAGTCGTTGGCATTGGTCAAGCAAAAACGGCCCCGGTGTAATCCCTCCCCGGTACTCCTGGAAAGCCTTCGGATGCATCTGCCCGACATTTCCCGATCGAGATAAACCATCCTTCCCGGCATCAGCTGCCGGGAAGAGTGTCTTCGGGAATGGCAATCAAGCAGTTGAGCCTCAAGATCGCCGAACGGGACCCTCCGGGCGACGACTCAGGTTCCGGGGCGCAGGCCGCTCGGGTCTTGACAGGACGACGCCCTCGATCCGATAGGGCCGGTTAGGGGTCTTTAGGTAAGAGGGAAGTTCTCATCCGGCGGCGGGACTCACTCTGACGCCTTTGCGCGCCTCCAATGGGGGAGGGACCAGGGACCGAGGGGATGCAATGGAAACAGAGGAAAAGAAACCGGATCAAAAGACATTGGTCGCCCTCGTCGGACGGCCGAACGTCGGTAAATCGACTCTCTTCAATCGCCTGGTGGGTGAGCGGGTGTCGATTGTGCAGAACGAACCGGGTGTAACCCGGGACCGAATTTACGCCCCCACGAGCTATCGAGACCGCCCCTTTATTCTGGTGGATACGGGAGGACTCGTCCCGCGGGCCGATTCCGGGCTTCTCGCCAAGGTCCGGGCGCAGAGCGAGACCGCAATCGAGGAGGCCGGCCTTTTCATTTTTATGATGGACGGAAAGGAAGGTTTGACGCCCGTCGATGAAGAGCTCCACGCTCAGCTCCGACGGAGCGGAAAGCCTATTTTTTACGCCGTCAATAAGACCGAGGGGAAGGCAAGAGAGCAGATTGGAGATTTTTTCCGCCTCGGCGCAGCGCACATCTATCCGGTCTCCGCCGAGCACGGGACCGGTGTGGATGAGCTGATGGAGGCGATCTATCCCTTCCTGACGCCCTCGGTTGAGGAATGCGAGGAGGACGAAGATCACACCGGCCCTCCCCGGATCGCAGTACTGGGTCGGCCGAACGTCGGAAAATCGACTCTGATCAATGCACTGTTGGGAGCGGACCGCCTGGTGACGAGCGAAGTTCCGGGAACCACTCACGATGCCGTGGATACGCAGGTCGGGTTCCAGGGAAAGTCGTATCTCTTCATCGATACGGCCGGAATGCGCCGCAACGCCCGGGTTCAGAGGGGAGTGGAGCAGTTCAGCGTATCCCGGGCCCTTCAGGCCCTCTCCCGGAGCGATATTGGGCTTCTGATCTTGGACGGTGTGGAGGGGGTGACAGACCAGGACGCCCACATCGGATCGAGGATTGCGCAAGAGGGAAAAGGATGTATCTTGCTCGTTAACAAATGGGACATCTACGGCGAGCGGGAGGGGGCGCGAGAGGCCTTTAAAGCGGAGATTGGGGAGAAACTTCCCTTTCTTTCCTTTGCGCCGGTTCATTTTATTTCGGCGCTGCGAAGGGAACATCTTCACGAGATCTTTACCTGGATCGAGAAGGTCGATGAGGCGGCACGCCGCAGGGTCACCACGGGTGAACTCAACCGTTTTTTTGAGGCCGCGATCGAGCGATACCCGCCGCCTCTCTACCGGGGGAGGACCACCCGCATCTATTATATTACGCAATCACGCACCCGTCCCCCGACCTTCGTTGCCTTTGTGAATGCCCCCGCGGCGCTGGGGAAAAATTATCTCCGATATATGGAGAACCAGCTAAGAAAATGTTTCGAATTCGAGGGGGCACCGATCCGCATCCTGATTCGGAAGCGGCGCTGAGCGCCTGCCGGTGATGGTCTTAGCCGGAGTCCCTGGAACAGGCACCAGGAACTAGTTCGCCTCTTTTTTGATAAAAGTGCCGCGTTCGAACTCTTCGAAGGCAACCCGCAACTCTTGCTGTGAGTTCATTACAATAGGACCATACCAGGCAACCGGCTCGCCGATGGGCTTCCCCGACACCAACAGAAATCGGACCGGCTCTTTCTCGGTGGTCACCTCAATCTGCCCGCCTTCAGGTTCATAGAGTACAAGGCTTTCCGCGCCGATTAAACACTCCCGATCAAACTCGCTGTAATGGTCTCCGATCATTTCGAAGGCATAGGAATCGCGCTGGTGATCAAAGTAGCCCTTCCCCTCGATCACATAAGCAAAAACCGTATGTCCCGGCTTCACAGAATGGATAAAAGAAGTTTGGGAAGGAATCCGCACATCCAAATACTCCGGATCGATGACGATGTCCTGGACCGGGCCCGAAACGCCCTGCAGCGACCCGCATACGATCTTTACGGTCGCTCCCGAAGGGAGGTTGATCTCGGGAATCTGTGTGCTTTTAACATCCCGGTAACGGGGGCGCATCATCTTGTGGGACGCGGGCAGGTTCGCCCAGAGCTGATACCCCCACATGCGCTTATCCGGTCCGCCTTTCGGCATTTCCTGGTGGATGATGCCGCTGCCCGCCGTCATCCATTGCACGTCACCGGGCGAAATCACCCCCGCGTTACCCATGCTGTCTCCATGTTCAACGTTCCCCTCCAGAACATAGGTGATCGTCTCGATTCCCCGGTGAGGATGCCACGGAAAACCCGCGAGGTATTCGGCGGGTTTCGTAGAGTGAAAATCATCCAGAAGAAGAAATGGATCGAATTTAGGAATCTGTACATTGCCGAATGCGCGCTTGAGATGGACTCCGGCCCCTTCCATCGTCGGTTTGCTTTTCCATGTGATCTTGATTTTCCGGGTCTGTTGCATCACGATTCTCCCCCTCCGTTTAAAGAAGCTGCGCCTTCACCTCCGAGCCCATGCGTCCGCAGCAGATCAGATGATCCGATTCATTGGCATCTGCATCGACGTGGATGTCGTTTTCCCTCAACAGAATCGGTGCTGCCCTGTTAGAACTCCGCACCCTGACCGACAACAGGGGAGTTCTTCGCGATGCAAATGCCCCAACCAGAATTCGAACGCCTTCCTCGAACAGGCGTTACTGCGGCTTGACGCGGCGTGCAAACGAAATCGGATACGCCGCCGAGCGCACGGCGATCATCGGATCGGCCGGCTCGATGCCGGGGAGGAGCGCTCCCGGCAGGAAAAGCAGTTTATCCGCGGTGTGACTTTCTGTTGTGGCTTTCGTGATCGCGATCGTGCCCAATGCGACCTTTTTACGGGTGGCCGGCCACGCGATCGAGGGGTCGTCGATCTTGTCTCCTTTTCCGGCCATCTGGAGCATCAATCTGAACGTGACGGGGCTGCGGCGAACCCGCCTGGCGATCTCCTCGACGAGGTAGTCGGGTCCCATCTTAGAAGCCTGGTCTGTGGTGAGGAACTTCTGGCCGACAGCCGGCAGAATCTGATAACGCCCAAATGTGACGACCCCGTCCGCATTCGTAAACTTGAAGGTGTTAATGCCGAAATATGCCAGGGTTCCATAACTGACCGGCACCGGCTTGGGGGCGGTCACGAATGCCTTCGCGGCCGGATGGCCACTCAAGAACTTTTCGATCTCCGTTGGATGCGCGGCCGGCGGACCGCTCGCGCCGAGGGCGAGAAGAAAGTTCCTGAATTCTTCAGCCGTGGCTACGGGAAAGCCATTGAAGGAAAGGGACACGATATCCGTCTTGGTCCCGTCTGGAAGCGCGAATTTCACCGCCATGCCGCGAGGCATCGCGTCCGTATCCGGGACGGTCGGCAACCCCGAACCGTTGGAAAACCGGACCGTCACGGCAACTGGATTTTTTTGTTTTTGAAGGTGAGCGGCCCTGCTCACGGATGAGGCCGAAGCGTTCGGCGTAAAAGTCCCTTCCAAGATCACTCCCTTGGCGTGATTGGCGCGCGCGTCAGGATGGGGGCCGTATATACCATTGAAGGCGTCGACCAGCTGCTCGGCCAGCGATTTCTGGCCGGCCGGTGCCTCTTGCGCTCTGGCTAGGGTTGCGTTCACCAGTAATAGGGTCAACATTGCCACTGTGAGTGATCTCCACATCGTCTGTCCTCCTGTTTTGAATTGGTATCTCTGTCTTAGGACGGAAAATTGAGAGACGATTGGGCTCTCGATCGGTCAGCGCCGACATCGAGCTTTTTGACGACCTCACGACACTCAGCGCCGCCGAAGAAAAGCGCCCTTTGGCCTCTTGCGAACCGGATGAAAACCAGGGGCCGATGCCGTCATCTAAAAGGTGTTCGGAAGCCGTGCGGGTGTTTCGGAAGGGCTCGAGCAGAGACGGCCGCTTTCGAGGGAGATGATCCGTCACCTTTTACGGGGTTACGGCGTTCCCGCAGCCGCGGGGATTCAGCCCTATGATCCCAGGGTGCGCGCACGCCGCGGACATTTCTGCCCGCGGCCGGGAGCCTTGGCGGTCCGCGAGAACATCGAGCCGGTGGTCTAGATCGCGGTTAAGGGTTTAAAGTCTCCTTGCCGGTATTCAATTTTGAAGTTTCGCGCCAGGCACGGTTGCTCGGTGTGGCCTCGAACCTTTTCTGGCAGGTCCGTTTTTCTAAGCGGTAAATCGTAGCCGGATGCCCTCGCGAGTCTTCGCGCGAAGGGGTTGAAGCACCATCACGGGCCTGCCAATTTCTTGAGTTCATGAGGGGGGAAGACGCCCTTCTCGGTGATGATCGCGGAAATAAACCGAGCGGGGGTGACATCGAAGGCGGGATTAGCGACCGGAACATTGTCAGGTGCGATCCGGGTCCGGCCCAAGATATGGGTGACCTCCTTCGAATCCCGTTCTTCTATCGGGATCTGTTCTCCTGAAGAGAGGGAAAAGTCGATCGTCGAGATCGGCGCGGCGACATAAAAGGGAAGGTCGTGTGCCTTGGCGAGGATCGCGATGGAATAGGTTCCAATCTTATTGGCCGTATCTCCGTTTGCGGCGATCCGGTCGGCTCCCACGATGCAGAGTTGGATGACGCCCTTCTGCATGATGTATCCGGCCATGTTGTCGGTAATGAGCGTGACGGGAATGCCGTCCTGCATCAGTTCCCAGGCGGTCAGTCGGGCGCCCTGCAAGACCGGACGGGTCTCGTCCGCAAACACATGAACTTTTTTGTTCTCCTCCCAGGCTCGACGGATGACTCCCAGTGCGGTGCCATATCCTCCAGTGGCCAGCGAACCCGCGTTGCAGTGGGTCAGTATGCCGCTTCCCTCCGCGATTAAAGCCGACCCGTGTTTTCCGATGGACCGGTTTTGCCGGATATCTTCGTCCAGAATGGAGTGGGCCTCCGCCAGCAGGAGTTCCTTAATCTCCTTGAGGGCGCGGCTGCGAGAATCTCGTGCAAGCTTTTTCATCCGCTCGAGCGCCCAAAACAGATTGACCGCGGTGGGTCGTGTGGCGGCGAGGTCCCTAGAGACGGTTTCGACATCGTGGTAAAACGCCTCGAAGGTTCGAGCGGTGCTCCTCTGTGCTCCCAACACGACACCATAGGCGGCCGCAATTCCGATCGCCGGAGCGCCTCGGACCCAGAGCTCGCGAATTCCTTTTGCGACGGTCTCGACGTCGGGACAGTCGATGTACCGGATCTCTCCCGGCAGCCGGGTCTGATCGAGCATGCGAAGGATCGCCCCTTTCCATTCAAGCGTGGGAATCATATCCCCTCCTGGGTTCGATTCTAGTCAAACGGGACTCAGATTGTCAATGATTGTCAATCGCGCAGGTTGCCGGACGCGGGGTTCGCTCCCGCTCCCATGAGAGAAAACCCGAAATCACCAGCAGTCCTTATCGCCGGCGGGAGGCTGCCGGAGAGAAGGGTCCTCCTCAAGAAGACAGAAGGTCAGCGCACAGATTTAGGTGTCCGCGCGTATTGAGAGCGGATTGGGTTGTCTCCCGGGAGGATGATCGATTCTCGTGCGGGTGCGGAATCGTTGGAATCGGCTCGGTTTGTTGACAGGGCCTGATGAAGCTGATACTTTATGGAGTCATGATCATCGGTATTCCCAAGGAAATCAAGACCCATGAATACCGTGTCGGATCGACGCCGTCGGGAGTTGAGACGATGGTCCAGGAGGGACATCGTGTCCTGGTGGAGTCTGGTGCCGGCGCCGGAAGCGGTATCCCGGATTCCGCGTACCGAAAAGCGGGTGCGAAGATCGTCGCCTCCAGGAAAGGCTTATACGCCCAGGCGGAAATGATCGTGAAGGTCAAAGAACCTCAGCCTTCCGAATACGTGCTGTTCCATCCCGAACAGATCCTCATGACCTACCTCCACCTGGCCGCAGATCGGAAACTGACAGAGAGCTTGATGAAGCGGCAGGTCTCGGCCATTGCCTATGAAACGGTCGAAGACTCGACGGGAGCCCGGCCGTTACTGCGCCCCATGAGCGAGGTCGCCGGGCGACTGGCGGTCCTTATCGGCGCTTCCCTTCTGCAGAAACCCTCGGGAGGAAGGGGTATCCTTCTTTCGGGTCTTCCCGGAGTGGCTCCGGGGAGGGTGACGGTCCTGGGCGGGGGGGTTGTGGGAAAAAACGCGGCGCGGATCGCTCTAGCGCTTGGGGCTCTCGTTACCCTGGTGGAGGAAGACCCGAGACGTCGGGCCGACTTGGACGATCTGTTCGAAGGAAGAGTAATCACCCTGCCGTCCGACAGTCAACAGATCGCGACGTCGATCCAAGAGAGTGATCTGGCCATCGGTGCGGTCGCCCGCGCAGGCGCGAGATCGCCTCATTTGGTTTCCCGTCAGATGGTTTCCGGGATGCGCCCGGGATCTGTGGTTGTCGATGTATCGATCGATCAGGGGGGATGTTTTGAGACCTCGCGGCCGACGAGCCATTCCGACCCGACCTACGTCGTGGACGAGGTGATCCATTACTGTGTCTCGAATATACCCGGTGTTGTTCCAAGGACATCGACTTTTGCCCTGGCCGGTGTCACCCTCCCCTATATACTTAAGGTATCACGCCTCGGGCTCTCCGGGGCCCTTAACTCTGATCCGGGGCTGGCCAGAGGCTTGAACGTCTACCGGGGACAGGTGACCTACCCTGCGGTAGCGGAGGCGTTTGGTCTTCCCTTCCGAAGGGTCTTTTCAGTCTGACGCGGCTCGAGATATTCTCGATGGCCGTTCAACCCATCCAGAGCGTGCCACCACCACCGTCGCCTCCCCCGGGACCGAGAAGGAGGCTGAACCCAGAGTCCTCCAGAGCGGCTCGCAGGCCCGAGCGATCATCGATCCTTCGAATTTAATGCGGATCGAACGTGCTGGATCGCGCGGCCTCGATCTCCCTCCGATTTAATTCAAAGGGTGTGGTCTCTCCGAGAAGTTTTCGGCCTGCCGAATGCCGGAGGACCCTCGACCTTTTTTCCCGCTCTTCCTCGCCTCGATAGGTCGAGTGACCCGGCACACTGGAGCGGACCGAAACGGATTGACGTGGCAGCAGTACGAGCCGACCGAAAGATAGCCGACCTGTACCCCGGAGGGGTCTTTCTTGATAGGGGCCGAAACGCTGAAAGTCACGACGGGCCAAAGAGTGCTGCACGCGTTGTGTTGTGGTCTTATTTGAACTTTTTCCGTCCCCCCGCAAAGACCGGTTTCCCTGTTTCGGTTTTGCCCTTCTCTTTTCAATGTCTCCCCAGGGACGGAAAAAGCGGGGAAAGCCATGGCGTTGTTTGCCCGGGAATCGCTCTTTTGTCGAGGCGGCCCATGAGCTTCTCCGGGAGAGAAAGGATTGATCTGGCTTTTTCTCCGGGCGGGAAGCGTGTCGTAGCTCTCTGAAAGATGCCTTTTGACCTGGAGGGTTCTCTGTTGTCGCGTGAACCGGTCGACGGCGACCCTCTTTTAACCGTGATCCACGGAGGACGGGCCCGGTGCCCAAACGGGGATCGGCTCCGATGCCGGAATCGCTGGCATTTGACCAGGACCCCGTCAAAGTCAGGTTTGAGCGATAATTGAGCGGGGTTCGGGAGGCTTGCGGTTGGATGGAAGGGGTGTCGGGGGAAGGATGCGTCTGTC
>Ga0209167_10000634_pt1 | contig 24124 bp, 20 predicted proteins | sample Coa_R1_9_FD_187154 | JGI IMG/M metagenome (GOLD analysis project Ga0209167, IMG submission 187154) | Surface soil microbial communities from Centralia Pennsylvania, which are recovering from an underground coalmine fire - Coalmine... | ecosystem: Environmental > Terrestrial > Soil >...
CGGCTTCGTACAAGTCGTCGTATCGGGAATGCGCCCGCGAACGGCTTTATCCCGCTCTCCAGCCGCACCCCGCCGGCGCACTCCCGATACAACCGATAGGACTTCTGGGATGCTACCTGTCGTAAATGCGTGGCACGCATTTAGACGAACGCGCCGAAGCCCGTTATGGCCTTCCCGACAATCAGCGTGTTCATCTCCCTGGTGCCCTCATATGAATAGATGGCTTCGGCGTCGGCGACAAAACGCCCGATCTGGTAATCCAGAACGATGCCATTTGCACCGAGCAACTCCCTGGCATAACCGACTGTTTCGCGCATCTTGACAGTGCAAAATGCCTTGGCCAGCGACGCGTGCTCATCCTTGAGTCTGCCTTCGTCCTGCAACTGAGAAAGCCGTACCACCATGCACAGGGATGCCGTGATATTGCCCAGCATCTTCACCAGCAGATCCTGGACTAACTGGAACTTACCGATAGGTTTGCCAAACTGTTCGCGAGTCTGCGCGTACGCAAGCGCGTTCTCATACGCGCCCATCGCGCAGCCTACGGCTTCCCAGGCGACGAAAGCGCGCGTCATCCGCAGGACCCGCGCCGTATCCCGGAAAGAAGTATCCATTTGCAGGCGGTTCTCTTCGGGCACGCGGCAGTTGTCCAGCGTGATTAAGGCGTTTTGGACCACACGCAGCGCCATCTTGTGCTGGATCTTCTCTGCCTTGAAGCCGGGCGTAGTTTTGTTTTCGACGATGAATCCTTTCACTTGATTGTCGGCCTCGTCGCGGGCCCAGATGATCGTCACATCCCCCCACGTGGCGTTGCCGATCCACTTCTTCTGGCCATTCAGCACCCAGGTTTCGCCCTCGCGGCGCGCGGTGGTCAAAAGACCGCCGGAGGCGCCGGAGCCGACAAGGGGCTCCGTCAACGCAAAAGAGCCTATCTTTTCCAGCCGAGCCATTGGTGGTAGCCATTTCTTCTTCTGCTCTTCGGACCCGCACAGGAAAATCGACCCCATCGCCAGTCCGCTGTGGACGCCGAAGAACGTCGCGCAGGAGCAGTCGATACGTGCGATCTCCATGGCGATAAAGCCGGCCAGCAACGTACTGCCACCGGCGCATTCATAGCCTTCATACCCGGCGCCGGCGATTTTCAGATCGCGAATGCCCGGAATCAACTCAAAGGGAAATGAGTCTTCGGACCAGTACTTGTTAATGACTGGCGCCACCTGGCCCTCCATGAACGTGCGCACGCGTTTCAGCACCTCTTGATCCGCTTCACTGAGAGACGCAGTCACCTGATAGAAGTCGGCGTCCGGCTTTGGAAGTGCCAGTTTGGGCGGTGTCACTGTTGTCATCTTTGTTCTCCTGGATCGGTTCCTATTTTGAAATCGATATTTGTTGGGACGAAGCGTTGGCCGACGCCGGCTCCACGTGCTCGTGTGCGTAGTGGTTCACGATGAGCCGTGACCCCCGTTGTCCAGTGAGGTAGGTCCAGACCCACTGCATAAAGACACTTACTCTGAGGCTGGACTGCGCCAGAAACTGGAGATGTACTCCCGCCCATGCCAGCCATGCAAGAAAGCCGCTCATGCGGACCTTTTCGCTCTGCAGGACGGCGAAGCCTTTGCCTACTACGGCCATGTTGCCTTTATCGAAGTACCGAAAGGCTTCCGGTGCCCTTAAACCGGCTACACGCCGGTAAATCACATGTCCCGCATAGCGGCCCTGCTGTATTGCAACCTGCGCCACCCCGGGCAGGGGTTTGCCATCCTGATCGAGCGAAGCGGTATCCCCGACAACGAATATCTCGGGGTGCCCAGCCACAGACACGTCGGGCTCAACGCGAACGCGCCCCGCGCGATCGGTGCTGACGTTCAACCATTTGCCGGCAGGCGATGGGGATACGCCAGCGGTCCAGATCACGGTCTTACTCGAAATCCGCTCACCACCTACAACGACCCCGTCGCCGTCGATCTGATCGACGCTGTGCCCAAGCCGGACCTCAACTCCCAGCCTTTCGAGGCGCTTCATGGCCGCCTCAGACAACTGATCGGAGAAGGTGCCGAGAACCCGCGGCGCCATGTCCAGCAAGATAATTCGTGCGGATTCCGGCCGGACTCGACGAAATTCAGATTTCAACGTATGGCGGACCAACACCGCTAGGGCGCCAGCCATCTCGACGCCAGTCGGTCCTGCCCCAACCAGGACAAATGTCAGCAGGTCGCGATGCCGTGCCGGATCCTCCTCCGCTTCGGCTTGTTCAAACGCCTGCAGAATTCTATTCCGGATCGCGACGGCGTCGGCCAGACTCTTCAGCCCCGGCGCAAACTGCGCAAACTCGTTGTGACCGAAATAACTGTGCGTGACGCCGGTTGCCAGGATCAGGAAATCGTATTCAAGGGGTACATTCTTGCGGTCGACGGAGCTGACCAACACGCACCGCTTGTCCTTGTCCACGCCCGTCACATCACCAAGGATCACCGTGGTGTTGCGGTTTTTCCCGATGATCCCTCGGATCGGCGAGCCGATTTGGCCCGGCGTTAGTACCGAAGTCGCAACCTGGTAAAGGAGAGGCTGGAACAGGTGGTGATTTGTGCGATCAATAAGGATCACGTTCACGGGGGCCCTCTTCAAGGCCCTGGCAGCGGCCAGGCCACCAAAACCCCCACCGACGATGACGACTCGGGAAATCGACGCGCGCATACGGTCCGTCCTACCTGGCGGGCGCTGGAGTAGCCTTCTCGACCTGCTGTACTCGGAGTTTCACGAGCTCCAGAAGAACCTCATCCCGCCTTTGAGCAAGGTCATCTACGGAGCGGCCGTTCGCCGCTTTAACGACACCGCCTGCGATTGTCTCTTTGCTGCCCTCCGGCCATTCCGTGAACCCGCCCAGGTCCTTCCACCACATCGCGACGGGACCAGAGAGGTGCTCCATGAAATGCTGAATGCCCCCCTGGCCACCTCCCAGATGGAACAGCATACTCGGGCCCATGACTCCCCAGCGGAGACCAGGCCCCCAGCACACCGCAGTATCGGCATCCGCAACATCGACTACGCCAAGATTGATCAGATTCACGACCTCACGATAGATTGCGGCCTGAAGACGGTTCGCAACGTGCCCCACCACCTCCTTTCGAAGATGGATTGGCTTCTTGCCTATGGATGCATAGAATTCGATCGTGCGTTGAACCGCATCCACAGACGTCTTGGCGCCCCCCACCACTTCCACCAACGGAACCATATGAGGAGGATTAAAAGGGTGCCCAATGACGCAGCGTTCTGGATGTTTGCAGGCGGACTGCATCACACTCATGGTGAGGCCCGACGAACTGGAAGCAATGATCGAATCGGGTGGCGTTGCAGCGTCCATGTCAGCGAACAGCTGAATCTTAAAATCTTTCCTCTCGGGGCCGTTTTCCTGCACAAAATCTGAGTTGCGCAACGCCTCCTTGAGGTCCGGAGTAAAGCTGAGCCTCTCCCGCGAAGCGCCCTTATCGAGGCCCAGAGCGATCAGGCTCGGCCACGCTGCGTCGATGTACTTTCGCAGATTCGCCTCAGCATTTGCTACCGGGTCGGTCGCGACAACATCGAAACCCCGGGACAGAAATTCAGCCGCCCAACTCGCACCGATAACGCCAGTACCGACAATCGCGATTCGCCGTATTGGTTTGTCAAAAGCCATGTCATCGTCTCCTTGAATTTCGTCTCCGCGTCCTACAGTTCGGAAGAGAGTGTTTCAATCTGCGTTTGTTGGTGCCGACTGAATAAATCGTGATCCGTCCTGGAGCGAGTCGAGCGTTCTACGCGACAACCGGCTCGTTGGTCACCAACGAGGGCGCAGGCTTGCCGTCCAGAATCGCATCTATGTTGTCGAGGGCGAGCATGCCCATCGCTAAACGCGTCTCCAATGTCGCGCTCCCCCTATGAGGCAACAGAAATGTGTCCTTGAGTGCAACATACCCCGGGTGAAGCTTCGGTTCGCCCTCGAAGACGTCCAGCCCCGCTGCTGCGATTGACGGCGCGATGATCGGTAAGGAGGCCTGGGTGCTCGTCACCATGTCATCTCCTTAAAACCTGAAGTCGGCGGCAAACGCAAGTGCGTTATTGACTTTGATGTTGATTCCTGGGCCCAAGGTCGCGCCGACATGGCCAGTTCCAATGTCGAAACTCCATCGGGAATCAGGGGCATGCGAAATCCTGACCGCATAGATCAGATCCGTAGGCAACGTCGCTGTAGGAACATACCTGATTTTCTCGGGCTCCTGGTCAATCTCGAAAGTAGGCGCGATGACGAGAAATTTCTTGATCGGGATCGGGAAAGCGATCCCGCCGAACGCTCGCGCCTGCCAATTGAGAGTGTTTCCCCCGTAGCCGTACTTCGCGGCATTCGTTCCGCGAACTCCTCCGTTTAAGAGGAAGGCGAACTTGTTTCCGAACACAAAGAGCTTAGAGCCGACCAAATAAATATCACCGTTGGTGGCGTTCTTGTGCACGAATGACTGTGAAACGAAGGGATCATTCGTTCGGAGCACTCCGCCCACGGAGATGGCAGGTAAATACTTGCGGCCGTGGCTGTTCGCTGAAAGCACTTTTGCCTTCACATTGAAGATGTTCATGCCCGCAAAGTTGAACAGAGGACTGATTGCCGGGTCTCCTCCGTCTGTGTGGTTGTTGCGGGTAAATCCAAACTCCAGCCAATTGCCAAAGCCCTCCTCGATTCCGACATTTAAGTAGTCTCCGGCGACGGGTCCCGCGCTGACGATGTGGAAACTGACCGTTGGTCCGCCGAATTTCCCGCCGGCCGATGGGACCACGTCCGCCCAAGGTTGGAAGAAAATTCCGGATTGGCCGTCCATATTCAAGGCTTGGGCGGCCATCCGTCCCGTGAAGACGGACGCTGCCAGAACGACCGCCGCGGAAATATGCCGTGCGTGTATGCGATTGATCGCCACTTCTTGCTCCTTTGAGTTCGTGGGCCGTCTGCAGACTCCGCTCCGCGCGGCCCACGGAACGAACTCGTTAGTCCACGGGTGCGACCAATGGCCGCTCCTGACGAGCGATGGGAATGGCAATCAGCGTTGGCCCATCCGCCTTTAGCGCGGCGGCGAATGCTTCCTTGATTTCCTGGGTGGTTTTGGCGTGAACGGTGGCGCAGCCGAAGCCGTTGGCGGCAGAGATGACGTCCAGGCCCGGAAGGTCCAGGGCGGGGACATTCGGCGTCTTCTCCAAAACGGCGAATTCCTTGAGGATGGCGTACTCTCCGTTGCACGGCACAATGAAGACGACCTTCAATTTCTGCTGAACCGCGGTATAAACGGATTGAATTGAGTATTGAAATGCGCCATCTCCAATAACAGCCACCACTGGACGACCCGTACCCATCTTCTTCTCGGCGAGCCCAACTCCCACCGCAGCGGGCAGACCCCAACCCAACCCACCGCTTGCGAAGGTGTAATATGTGTCGGTCTTCTCTATCGGCCAGAATTGGATCAGGTCGGCGAAATTCGAGGCCGTCTCATTCACCAAAATGGCGTCCTTTGGCCGTAACTCGCTCAACGCAGCAAATGCCTCAAGCGCTGTCAGCGGATTGTTCGCCGGTGACGGAAGTTTCCGCTCGATCGGCAAGGCAGCCGGAGCGGGCCGCGACGTAACGGCCGGAATCGCGTCGATGAAGGCTTCGAGTGCAAGCCGTGCGTCCGACAGCAGGCTGTCCCCGGCAACAGCGGCGGCGGCATCCCAAGGGTCGTTCGTGACCTGTAACAACTCGGCTCCTTCAGGGAGGTGGTCTCCTGGGATGAACGGGTAATAACGGAACACCTGCGCACCGATCACGATAATGAGGTCGTGGCCTTTGAGCTTCTTGCTCAGCGGCCCGATGGCAATCGGAACCATACCGCGAAATTGGGGATGCGTTTGAGGAAACGACGCTCTATCAGTCAGCGGCGAAATGTACACTGGCGCCTTCAGGCGCTCAGCGAACTTGATGCCGGCCTCCCAGCCGCCCGCTCGCTCAATTTCGGGTCCGTACACGAGTACTGGATTCTTGCTTTGTTTAATCCTCTCCGCGAACAAGGTAACCCGTTCAGGATCCGGGGAGTAGCGCGTGCTTACGGTTCGAATGACAGCATCTCCCAGAGCCGGCTGGTCCCAATCGTCCAATGGAATGGACACATACACCGGGCCTGCGGGAGGCTGGATAGCGGTTGCGTAGGCCCTTATGATTGCGCCAGGGATGTCCTGCGCTCTGACTGGTTGGTAGGCCCACTTCACCCACGGTTTTGGCAACAGCGTCTCGTCTCGGTTCGTCAAGTATGGATCGCCAAGGATCATCTCGCGTGTCTGCTGTCCGGCCGTGATGATGAGCGGCGTCTTGTTTTGAAAGGCGGTCATGATATTGCACATGCCGTTCCCAGTACCTGCGCCTGAGTGTAAGTTCACAAGGACGGGCTTCCTGGTCCCTTGCGCGAAACCGTCGGCCATCGCGACAACCGACGCTTCCTGCAGACCGAGCACATATTGGAAGTCTTTCGGGAAGTTCTTCAGGAACGGTTGCTCAGTCGACCCTGGGTTTCCAAACACTGTTGTCAAGCCGAGGCGACGCAAGAGGGTGTAAGTGGCCTCGTGAACCGTCATCTGAACGTTGGATGGTTCGTCTTTGCTCATTGATTTCTCTCCTTGGGGGGTTATTCGCAGCATTCTGCGAATTTGGATGCGCAAGCGGCTGTTCGCGGTGATCCACTTCAGGCCGGAGCTTCCATGTTGAAATTCGGGGACTTCGGCCCCAGGCGCTGAGAAACAATCCGACCGACCGTACGGGCCGTTGAGGATTTCGGCGGCACTTTTGTGAACGGACGTTAAGCAGAAGGAGGCCTCCCTTTCGTCCTGCAGTGCCAGGATCGGCCTTCGTTCGATATATTGGCGTGAGTGTGGCCATGCTCTTTGCTACGACGTCGCGGCTGGATTGTTACCCGACTGCAAAGAGCTGTGAGCAAGCCTTCTTGTTGGTACTGTTTCTGCGTGAATTCATGCGCGCATCCTTTAGCCCGATCGCGTTGCTATCCAGACCGAGCATTACCTGGTTCGGAAGCGGCCAAAAAGTACTTCCGGTCAACAAAACGGCACGATTCGGCGCTCGTTGCTTTGGAGGCGCACCAACTGTGCTGCGAATTGAGAGCGTGAACGATGGAAGGTCCATAGTCCTGAAGCTGAGCGGCCGGATAGACGAGGAAAACCTTGCTCAACTGCACGCGGAAATCGAGAAGTCCGGAGACGTATCCAAATTGGATTTGAGAGATGTCAATCTCGTGGATCGATCGAGCGTTCGATTTCTGATGCAGTATGAGTCTCGAGGCATTCAACTCGCGAATTGCCCTCTCTATATACAAGAGTGGATCTCAAGGGAGCGCGCCCGAGGGGGTTTGCGTCACAACAACGAATAAAACGCCAGGGCTCAAAGGACTTCCGGACTTGGGACCTCAATGCAATCACTGCCGGCAAGTTCCTTAGCGGATTGCCGTTCGATTCCCTGGACGAGTCGGGAGGAAAGATCGAAGCATCTTGAAGGAATATAATACGACCTATGGCCGCCAATGGAGACGGTGCTGCCCGAAGGGATCAAACCTCGGACCTTCTACGCCTTGTCGATACGGCCCCCAGCCTGATTCACACGGGCAGGCCGGACGGCTACCTCGATTTCTTCAATCAGACGTGGCTCACGTACGTAGGGCGGCCGCTGGAGGATTTGCAGGGCTGGAACTGGACAGCGTTCATCCATCCCGAGGATGTCGAAGGAATCGTGGAAAGGTGGCGCGCGTCCTTGGCCAGCGGCGAACCCTTCCTGCATGAAGCTCGCGTCCTCCGCGCAGACGGCGAATATCGCTGGATGCTGCACCATAAAGTACCTGCGCGCGACGGGTGCGGCCAGATTGTTAGGTGGTATGGATCGAGTATCGATATCGAGGATCGCAAGCGAGCGGAAGGACAGCTCCGCCGAAACACCGAGGAGTTGCAAAGAAGCGAGTTTTATCTTGCCGAAGGGCAGCGGCTTGCCCAGGCGGGTAGCTGGGCGTTCGATCCTGCCGGATTCAACTACTGGTCTCCTGAATTATTTCGACTGCACGGCCTCGATCCGGTTCGCAAACCGCCGACAGTTCCGGAATACCTGGATTGTGTTCACCCACAGGATCGCGAGTCCATGGCTAACCTTATCGAGGGACTCTCGGCGAAAGCTTTGCCCTTCGATGCCATTAAGCGCATCGTGCGACCCAATGGCGAGGTCCGATATATTCGCTGCGTCGGGGTTCCTGTCGCCGACAACCAAGGCTTGAAAAAGTACGTTGGCAGCGCCCTAGACGTTACGGAGCACGAACTCGCTACCCTGGAACTTCGACGGCGCGAGGCCTATCTGGCAGAAGCCCAAACGCTCAGCCACACAGGCAGCTTTGGGTGGAAATCCGATAGCGGCGAGATTGTCTGGTCAGACGAAACCTATAGGATTTTCGAGTACGACCGCGCTGAGAAACCAGCCCTAAACATGGTTTTCCAGCGCATACATCCGCATGATAGGGCGCTTGCACGACAGGTCATCGAAGGCGTATCCAAGAGCCCAGACTTCGAACACGAATATCGTCTGGTTATGGCAAGTGGGGCAATCAAGCACATCCACGTGAGAGCGCACGCTCTTCCCGATTCATCGGGCAACATCGAAGTTGTCGGGGCGGTGACCGACATCTCCGAGCGCAAGCGCGCCGAAGAAAAAATCCGGGAGCAGGAAATAGAAAGCCGGCAAATACTGGACCTCACTCCACAACTGATTACTGTATTGGGACCCAACCGCGAGCGTCTCTATGCAAATCGCGCCGCGCTTGATTACCTGGGCGTGAGCCTTGATGAATGGCGGCATGGGCAGTTCGGCGACTCGACTCATCCGGACGATTTGGAACGGCACCGGGCAGAGGTGGAACACTCGTTGGCGACTGGCGCCGCTTATGAGTCGGAGTTGCATGTGCGCAAGAACGATGGAAGTTATCGCTGGTTGCTGGCTCGATACAATCCCTTGTGCGACGACAAGGGACAGATTATGCGCTGGTACGTTGCGTGTACTGATATTGATGAACGCAAAAGAGCCGAAGAGAAACTTCAGCAGGAGAATGTTGCTCTTCGCGAGGAGATCGACAAGGCCTCGATGTTCGAGGAAATTGTCGGCACATCGAGGCCTTTGAAGGCCGTACTTTCCCGAATTGCCAAAGTCGCTCCGACCGACTCGACCGTCCTGATTACCGGGGAGACCGGCACGGGCAAAGAACTCGTCGCCCGTGCCGTTCACAAACGATCTCAAAGATCTGGCGGCCCCTTCGTTAGTGTGAATTGTGCAGCGCTTCCGCCGACGCTGGTTTCCTCGGAATTGTTTGGCCATGAAAAGGGAGCCTTCACGGGAGCCACGCAGCGTAGGCTTGGCCGCTTCGAAATGGCTGACGGTGGAACGATTTTCCTGGACGAAGTTGGCGAACTGCTACCCGACACACAGGCGGCCTTATTGAGAGTGTTACAGGAACGGGAAATTGAGCGAGTGGGGGGAGGGCAGCCTGTCCAAGTCGACGTTCGCGTCATCGCTGCCACGAATCGCGACTTGAACGCTGCCGTAACGAATGGGACCTTCCGCCACGATCTCCTCTATCGGCTGAATGTGTTTCCCCTCGAAGTGCCGCCGTTGCGGGAACGGAAAGACGACATTTTAATATTGGTCGAGTATTTCGTGCAGCGCTACGCCAAGCGGGCGGGCAGGCATATCCGATCGATCGACCAAAAGACTTTCGATCTACTGCAATCCTACGAATGGCCTGGCAACATCCGGGAGTTGCAGAACGTGATTGAAAGGTCCATGATTCTCAGTTCCGCTGATGTTTTTTCAGTTGATGAGTTGTGGCTTTCCAAAAGGACTCCTTCGCAGACACTGCGGGTTGAAGCGTCGCCGGCTTTGAATGTTGAGCCGCGAAGCGAGCGGGAGATTATCGAGGCGGCGCTCGCCGAGAGTAGAGGCCGTGTATCCGGAGCGTCAGGGGCGGCCGCTAAGCTTCAAGTTCCACCTTCTACTCTTGAGAGCCGCATCAAGACGCTGAAGATCGACAAACGCCAGTTCAGATTCCGGTGAGATTACTTCCCCAAAGATTCTGAACGCAGATTCACGAAATTCACGAAAGTCACGAAAGTCACGAATATCGCGAAATTCATGACGATTCGCGGAGAGTCCCGCCTGGATTGCCCACCTATTTTCAGTGACTTAAGAATGGGCAAAGGCTTGCCTAATGCACGGCACGTCGTTGCAACGCCCGCGTCAGAAAGGCATAAATGAGCAGAACAACAAAAGCTTCGTCCACAGTCTCAAAATGAGCTGCCGAATCGATCGAGTTGTCGGTGGCGACGACATGGTGGCGCTGTGCATAAGTGGCCGGATTACAAAACAGGATGTGGACATACTTCGCAACGTAATCGAGGACGAAGCGAGTGCGATTGCCATCGATCTCGAGAACGTCGATCTGGTCGACCGAGAGGCCGTGAAATTCCTCGTTCAAAGAGAGCTCAACGGCACTGTACTCCGAAACTGCTCTCCGTATATCCGCGAATGGGTCACGAGAGAGCGAACGGAAACAAGTGGAGACATCGAGGATGCCTGATGCTCCTAACTCGATCCCATTACAGGTCGTGCCCAACCGGCCAGGAGTAGACGATGCCGATTCGGAGAGAAGGACAGCATGATCTTGAGAACCTCATTTCTCGGTGTCCTCATCAGCTGGTTTACATTCATGTCACTCTTAAGCTCCCTGCAGGCGCAGGGGGTAGCAACGGCCCGTATTTCAGGAACTTTGACCGATGAGTCCGGCGCCGTTCTCATCGGCGCGACGGTTCAAACGAAAAATGTGGAGATGGGCAGTTCCCGGTCGACGGTTAGCGATTCAGGAGGGCGCTTTGCCATCGCGGATCTGCCGGTCGGCTCTTACGATGTAAAGGCTTCGGGTGCAGGTATGGAAACAGTGGCTCGCTCCGATGTCGTGCTGACTGTCGGCGCGAGTCTGGTCCTCGACTTCACGCTAAAGGTTGGCCGCGCGAGCGAAAACGTGATTGTGAAGTCCCAAGTTTCGCGCGTCGAGACCCAAAACGCCGCAATCTCCAATCTCGTGACCTCAGAGCAATTGCATGACCTGCCCTTGAATGGGAGGGATTTCGAACAGCTGATTTTATTGGCGCCCGGGGTCTCTCTGGTGCCTTCGTCACTGGGGCAAGCCACCACCCAAACGCCGACCAATCCAATCTACGGCAACCAGAACAACTATTCGGTTTCCGGCTCGCGTCCGGTCGGAATGGCCTTCCTGCTGGATAACACGGATATTTCAGACTTTTTTAATCATGGGACAGGTTCGGGCGTGGCGGGCACAGCTCTCGGAGTGGACGCTGTGGCGGAATTTCAGATCCTGACCAACACCTATAGTGCTCAGTTCGGAGGCACCGGCGCCGTGGTGAACATGGTTAGCCGAACTGGCTCGAACCAATTCCACGGATCTTTGTATGAGTTCCTCCGCAACAACGATCTTGACTCGCGCGCGTATTTTGATGTCGATCCAAACGGAAAGCCAACCTCCGCGCCTCCGTACCGGCGAAATCAATTCGGTGGAACCTTCGGCGGCCCGATCCGGAAGCAGAAGTTGTTTTTTTTCGCCAATTACGAAGGCCTTCGCTCGGCGCTCGGACAGACCAGCATTGCTTACGTCCCCGAGCCGTACGTATTGAAAGGCCAGCTCTGCAGCGTCAACCCTCAATCAATCTCATCCGGAGCAACTTCTTGCCCCGCGAGCGATCTAACGCGGGTGGTCTCCGCCGTACCCACGATGCAGGCGGCGATCCTGGGCCTGTATCCAAAGCCTGCCCCCGCAGCGCTTGATCTTGGAAGCTACGCGCCGTACCCTGTATCGGCCAGCCTGCTCACCCACCAAAATTATTCCTTGGGACGGTTGGATTATTCACTTTCCGCCCGAGACACCTTGTTCGGACGTTACGTGACGGATTGGACGAACCAAACCAACCCATTTGCTGGTTCGACGCTTCCTCTCTGGCCGGACCTCGAGACCACTCGCAATATATTCGTCACTGTGCAGGAGAGCCACATTCTCGGTCCGGCCGCCGTCAATCTCTTTCGCGCCGCTTTTACGCGCAACCACTCGAATGGTGCAACTACCAGTTCAGAATCCGCGCTGAATCTGTTCCCGAGTCCAGGACGTCCGAATACTACCGTTTCTCCCGGAGGAGGACTCAGCGCCGTGGGGGCCAATGGCGCCGATCCTTTCCTCGTCATCCAGAACAGGGTTTCTGTAGGAGACGATTTCCTTTGGACCTGGGGCGCGCACCGGCTCACCGCGGGTGTTTCCCTGGCCCGGGTCGAGAGCGCCGTCGCGGAAGCTGATTATCAGAGCGGCAGTTTCTTTTTCTTTACCCTCTCGCATTTTCTCCTCGGTTCGGCGGATGTGTACTTCGGATCCCCGCCGCCCACGCCGAACTTCAATCCCTCGCGCGGCTTCCGCCAGGTAGACCTTTTCCCCTACCTGCAAGATGACTGGAAGGTGTCGCCGAAACTCACCTTGAATCTCGGCTTGCGATGGGATTTTACGACGAACCCAGTGGGCAGCGGCACTCCGCTTGAAGCCGTGGTGAGTCCTTTGACAGACAACGGGTACACAGTTACCCAACACGCACTCGCCCAGAATCCGAACTGGTGGAATCTCGATCCGCGGATCGGCGTGGCTTACGATCCGTTCGCAAATCACAAGACGTCCATTCGCGCGGGTTTTGGGATGTTTCACGAGCAGGTAGAGGCTCGAACATACGCCCTTGGTTTCGAAACCTCTCCTCCGTCGGGCTTCATTCTGGACCAGCCGCCCGCGGGAGGGTTGCCCTTTCCGGTCATCCCGAACGTACCACTCACCGAGTCTCTCGGTATCAGTTATGAACGCACGACACATGCGCCCTATGTAATGCAATACAATTTGACCCTTCAGCGGGAGCTCTTCGCCCACGCGATTGTATCGCTAGGCTACATCGGGTCGCGCGGAGTCCACTTGTTTTCCATCGTGAACGAAAACCTGCCCATCCCGTGTAGCGCGGCTCAGAGTCCCCCGGCGTCCTGGTGTCCCGCGATGCCATCCGGCGTTCCCGGTTCGATTGGCAATCCCTTCACTGGCCTTCTGACAAACCCCAGCTTTGAAGTATTGAACGACGCCGCGCCCACCAGCACTTCGCGATACAACGCCCTCCAGGCATCTCTGAATAGGCAGTTCGGAACCAGGTTTCAAGCACAGGCGTCCTACTCATGGTCCAGGTGCGTCGACATTGGTTCCGCAAGCGGTCCGCAGGAGGGCTCCTACGGAGTGACGGATCCCTATGATCAGTCGCTGGACCGGGGTCCGTGCGCCTTTAATCGTTCTCAGAATATTACTGTCAATGGACTCTATTCGCTTCCGTTTGGCCGGAATAGATTCGTTTCGGGTTGGCGGATCGCGGGGCTCTTGACAGGCGCCTCTGGCCTTCCCGTGAACGTCATCGATGGATTCGATCAAAGCTTAGCGGGCGCGACGTCCCCACGTCCGAACTATTCCGGTGCCTCCGGGTGCCATCCTTACCAGATCCTGAGCAGGCCGATCGCCGGACCGGCAATCCAGTACTTCAATCCCGCCTGCTACACGCTAGAGCCTCTTGGGACCGAAGGCAACGTAGGGAGAGATTCAATCTACGGTCCCGGACTCATGAATGTGGATATTTCGATCATAAAGCGCACGAAGATCAGGGAGACCCTCAACTCCGAGTTCCGAGCAGAGTTCTTCAACCTCTTCAACCGCGCCAACTTCGGCCAACCAAACGCGGCCGTCTTTACGGGACCCACGTCTGGCCAAATCACAACACTCGCAACGCCTCCACGCCAGATCCAATTCGCCTTGAAGCTGGTCTTCTGATGGACGCGGCGCGTCAGTCTAACCACACCAAGTTCATCGAACTGTTGCGACTATGTGGGGAGGCGGCGTTGCCGGCACGGGATGAGCAAGAGTTTTTTAAGTCACTGTGTGACATTTTCGCAAGATCCGAGTTGTTTCAATTCGCCTGGTTTAGCTATGCGGATGAGAGGGCGCGGAAGATCGTACGGCCGCTGGTGCACTCGGAGGATCACAGCCGCTTTCTCGAAGCTGTGGAGACTGGCCTACATCGAACGGACTACGAAGACTCCTCGAACATTGCGCTCCAGACCGGGAAGCTGTGCTGGATAAGGGATCTCCGTGATCACTTGAAGCCTGTTACGGTCCAATGCGCGGCTCTGGAGCGAGGGTACACGTCGGTGATTTCGATGCCTGTCCATTGGGATCACCGGCCGCGCGGAGCACTAACGTTGTATTACAGCGATCCGGATTGCTTCGAGCAATCTATTCCCGATCTTCTGACCGAATGGCTCCGGACGAACCGCTTTGAGATTGTGCGGAAGCCAAGCCCCCATTTCAGTCCGGAACAGTATGAGGCGGAGGTTAGGGCGTTGATCGACGTTGTGCCCCAGCACATCGGCCTCTTTACCGCCGATTTGCGTGCACTTCATTATAATCGCGTCGCGCTCGACTATTTCGGCTGCACTTTGGAGGAAATGCTGTCGGGCGGTGCTAACCGGGTTCACCACCCCGATGAGATCGAAGAGATTGTCATGAAATCCCTGTTGGCGTCTGCAAGGGAGGTCCGTTTTGAACTTGAATGTCGTCTTCGTCGACACGATGGAGAGTTCCGTTGGTTTATGGCGCAACTGATCCCGGTGCGGGATGAGCGGGGGCATATCATCCGATGGTGCGGTGTTTCAACCGACATTCACGAGCGGAAGCTGGCTGAGGAAAGGTTACAGATTGAGAATATCGCACTGCGTGAGGAAGTCGACCGCGCTTCGATGTTCGAGGAAATTGTGGGAACATCGGAACCTTTGAAAAAGGTGGTTTCCCGTATCTCCAGGGTTGCGCCGACCGACTCCGGAGTTCTTGTCACCGGCGAGACCGGCACAGGCAAGGAATTGGTGGCGCGCGCCATTCACCGCATCTCGCGCCGTTCACAATACCCATTCGTGACTGTGAACTGTGCGGCTATCCCGCGCGATCTGATCGCGTCGGAGTTATTCGGTCATGAAAAGGGTGCCTTTACGGGCGCGACTCAGCGGCGCTCCGGGCGATTCGAACTGGCTGCGGGTGGCACGATTTTTCTGGATGAGGTCGGGGAGCTTCCGGCCGAAACACAGGTGGCTTTGTTGCGCGTTCTCCAGGAACGCGAATTTGAACGCGTTGGCGGAACGGGATCTATCCAAGCAGATGTTCGGGTAATCGCCGCTACCAACCGCGACCTTGAGGCTGCCATCGCCGCAGGCGCGTTCCGGAGCGACCTGTTTTACAGGCTTAACGTTTTTCCGATTGAGATGCCCGCTCTGCGGGAACGACGCGAAGATATTCCGTTGTTGGTGGAGTACTTTATTGATCGGTACGCCAGGAAGGCAGGGAAGAATTTTCAGTCCATCGACAAGAAGAGCCTCGACCTGCTTCAGTCGTATCCCTGGCCCGGCAATATTCGCGAACTCCAGAACGTTATCGAACGCTCCGTCATCGTGAGTGAAACGAAGACTTTCTCGGTCGACGAGAGCTGGCTTTCCCGGCAGCCCCGCGCACAACCGCCTCATCGCCATCCGGAGCTGTCGAAGAGGCTCTCCTCGACGGAGAAAGAACTAATTGAGGCCGCCCTTCGCGAATGTGGAGGACGGGTGTCCGGCTTGACAGGCGCCGCAGCTAGGCTCGGAATTCCGGGATCTACTCTTGAGTCGAAGATCAAGTCACTGAAGATCGACAAGAATCGCTTCAGGACCACTCCTTAGTTTTTCCATGGACAGAATCTCTCAGCGGAAAGTAAAGGCACAATCGTTCGATCAAAGGAGCAATCGGACCACATTTATGAAGGGGGGGAAACTATGGGGAATCACCTGAAAGAGTTGGGCCGCAGGAAGCATGATGTCGAGATATGCCAAGAGGCTGGGGTTCTTGCTCCGGTCAGCCGGGTGCATCTGCTCTTGGCTTTGACCGGCATTATCCTCCCTTTGTTGGCTCTGAGCATGGACGAGGGGTTCGCCATTAGCGCGCTTCCGCGCGCCGTCGCCAGCCTGAATGGCTTCGACCGCTACGCCTGGCCTTCAACATCGTTCCTGCTCATATCCACCGTTGCGATGCCGGTATTCGCCAAGCTTTCGGATCTTTATGGCCGAAAAAGGCTCTACTTCTTCAGCGTGGTATCATCCATCGCCTATCCGCTCTTATGCGGCGCGGCCGGCGCTCTGCCGATTCCGCTGGATGGCATGAAGCAGATCATCCTCGCTTCCGGATTTCTGGGCGTCGCGCATGGCGGAATCATGGTGCTCTCATTCACACTGGTTGCGGACCTGTTCCCGCCATCAGAGCGGGGCCTCTACCAAGGCATCCTCGCAGCTGTTTCGACTCTCCCTTTTATTGTAGGCCCTAGCTTGGGTGGCTGGATTACGGACCATTGGTCTTGGCGTTGGGCCTTTTACGTCAACGTGCCGCTCGGCATTATGGCGATTGTGACCGTCTACTTCGCGCTTCCCGGCGCTCGGCGGCGTCTGGCTCGCCCCTCGATCGATTGGGCCGGGATCGCCACTTTGCTCGGTTGGTTAGTGCCATTGCTGCTTGCACTCACCTGGGTGGGCCAGAGCAGTTGGTCGGCGCCGCGCATTCGGGCGCTCCTGATCGCGTCTGCGGTGTTGCTGGCGATCTTCCTGCTGGTTGAAAAGCACGCAGTGGAGCCGATGCTCCTTCTCACCCTATTCCGCGACAAGCGTATTTCGCTGGTGTCATGCAATATCTTTCTGATGGGCATTGGCCTTTATGGCATCTCGGTGTATCTTCCCCTGTTTCTTCAAGGCGTCGTCGGTGCCTCGGCCGCCAAAACAGGAGTCGTCTTCGGGTTATACGCATTCTCCGTTGTGGCGGCCAACGTGGTTAGCGGAAGATTACTCTCCCGAACAGCTAGGAATCAATTTCTGGCGATCGGCGGATCGGGGCTTACCGCGATCGGACTCTTCCTTTTGTCCCGAATGGACTCCAGCACGACCCAACCGGAAATCCTCCTCAGCGCCATTCTTTCCGGAGTCGGATTTGGAGTGCTGATGCCGACCTATGAAGTCTTGGTTCAAAACGCGGCGCCCGCTGCGGCGATGGGGGTAGCCACTGGCTTGACACAATTCCTCAGGTCTGTCGGTGGCGCCATCGGGCTCGCCGTCTTCAGTACAATGCTGCTGAAAATCTATCACACCCATGTCGACCACCTGATTCCACAGGGTACTCCCGCAGTGTTGAGACAAGCATTTGAAAATCCGCTCCAACTTGCTTTCAATCGGCCAAACCTGGCTTCCGCCGTCTCAGAAATCGCAAACGGAGAAAGCTTGCTTCGGAATCTTTTTGAAGGCTCACGCGCCGGCTTTCTGTCCGCGATGCATGCAATCTTCTTAGTCTCCGCAGCCGCTTTGGCAGTTTCGTGTGTCCTGAATCTCTTTTTGGGTGGACCCGAACAAATCTCTCGCGAATAGACCGTTGCGGAATCTCGTAAATTTGCGAACTATCGCGATGGGCGGAATCGCTAATACCGTTTGTTTCATAGCTATAGAATTGGCCCCGGAAATGCTTTTACTGCCCGCAAGAAACCAGAAAGCGTCGGATGCTGAAAATTCGCAGGTCGGCAAACGGGGAAGTGGTTTTTACGTTAAGCGGACGAATGGACCATGAAACCATAGCCGAACTGGAGAACCTGATCGGGGCAGAGACAGAGGGCCAGCGGATCGTTCTCGACCTCAAGGATTTGACTCTGGCCGGCCAGAGCGACATCGATTTTCTCGTCCGCTGCGAAGCCACTGGCGTCAAGCTGGTGAGTTGCGCACACTACGTCCGCGACTGGATCGCGAGACAACAAGGCGGAAAGTAAAGGCACGATGGTTTGGTCAAAGGAGCAACCCGACCACATTGATGAAGGGAGCGAAACTATGGCCAGTGCAGCTTTGATTGTATGCAGTCCGAAATCCCGGGCTCTGCCAGGAGACCTCAATGAAGAAACGCTCAATCTCTTCGACGACGACATCCTCTCGACGTCCGTATTCGAGGAGATCGTCGGCTCCTCTCAAGCGATCTGCAGCTTGACTGCGCAGGTGATGAGAGTTGCTCCCAGCGATGCCACCGTTCTGATCACGGGCGAAAGCGGCACGGGGAAGGAATTGATTGCCCGTGCGATTCACAGGAGGTCGGTTCGTTCGCGGCGGCCTTTCATTTCTCTGAATTGCGCTGCGACTCCGCCGTCACTGATTGCGGCCGACCTGTTCGGCCACGAAAAAGGCGCCTTCACTGGCGCCAATCAACGTCGTGCGGGCCGTTTTGAAGTCGCCAACCACGGCACGCTTTTCCTGGATGAAATCGGTGATATGCCTGCCGAAACCCAGGTATCTTTGTTGCGCGTGCTTCAGGAACGCGAATTTGAGCGGATCGGAGGAAATCAAAGCATCCCAGTTGACGTTCGCGTCATAGCTGCTACAAACTGCGATTTGTCAGCTGCGGTTGGTTCAGGAGAATTTCGACGGGACCTCTTTTACCGGCTGAATGTCTTTCCGCTCCACGTCCCATCGCTTCGCGAGCGTCGTGAAGACATCCTTCTGCTCGCCAAGTACTTCATTGAGCGCTACGCTGCGAACGCCGGCAAAAGAATTCGAAGCGTCGACAAACGGACTGCGGAACTTCTCGAGGACTATCACTGGCCAGGCAATATTCGGGAACTCCAGAATGTGATCCAGCGAGCCGTGATCCTTTGCGGGGCGGAGACTTTAGCGGTCGAAGAGGCGTGGTTTTCGTCAACGGCCGACGGCCCGTACGACCGACAGCAGCGGCGAAGCAGCGTGGAGAAAGAACGTATCGAAGCAGCCCTTGCAGAATGCCGCGGCCGCATTTCGGGGCCGAATGGAGCAGCCAGAAAGCTGGGGATCCCGCGAACGACCCTGGAGTCGAGGATCAAGAAACTGCGTATTAATAAATACCAACATCAATTCGCGGCTTACTCGTCCGGCTGCTGAGATGCCGTCGATGGTCGAAGCACGTTGATCCCCTGCAGCCAGTGCGGGCCCGGGCGATTTCATCGGGCGTGCCGTTGTTGGACATGACAGCTCATGTCAAAGGCCCACCCGTGGACCTGGGAAACCTTTTTGAGGGTTGCGGCCTGTGATTTCCGAACTCTGGCGAGGAGCATTGACCGTCCGCGGAAAAGGCGACTCTTGACCGCTGCGACGGTGCATCGGAGACGTTCCGCGATTTCCAGAATGCTCAGCTCCTCGAATTCACGGAGCATCACAACTTCGCGGTACTTGTCAGGAAGTGACTCGACGGCCGCGCGAACAGCCCCTGTTCTTTGAATTCTGACGAAGTGCTCGTAGGGGGACTCGTCTCGGGAAGCCAGGACATCAAGTTTCGACAGTTCCTGAGAGCTTGAGGCGCGAAGCTCGCGCCGCTGAAACTGTCGCACTTCGTTGATCGCCACGCGAGTGAGCCAGGTACGAAAGCTGGATTCCGCCCTGAAAGCCGAGAGAAACCTCCATGCCTTCAAAACAACTTCCTGAGTCAGGTCTTCGGCGGCTCCGCTACCGCGCAGCATGAATCCGATGCTTCTCCTGATCGCGCTCAGATGGCGGTCCATCAATGCCGTGAAACAATCGGACTGGCCATCCAGGGTCAGCCTGATCAGATCGTGGTCACTAAAAAGTGCGAGCGATCCTGTATTTGCTGCGAAGGTAACCATATTGAAAGAAAAAAACCGGTCGATCGATTCCTGTTGGCTGAAACGACCCGCTACAGAAAATGGCGCGTGACCGAATTAGCGGCCCCCCTAAAGGATCACTCTTGATCAGACTTCCCAACCAATCGCTATCAAGGGGCTGCTCTCATTTCACAGCAGTGAATCCAATCGATTTTCTCGACCGCGCCGGATATTCTCTGAGACCCGGGTTCAGAGCGCAGCCAGCATCAAACGGGCGAAGATCGCAAGCTGCCGGAGGCCCCGTTTGCCCAAGGCGTCCAGCTTGCGAAATCGTTCGAGTCCGCCCTTGGTTGGCGGATCTCCAGGACGTTCACGTCCCTCTGGAACAAGACGCAAGAAAAGAGCAAACATCAACAGTGAGAATGAATCCAAGGTTCCACCTCCTACAAGCGATCACCCGCCAAAGCAACCTCGGGCAAAAACAACATCAGTCGAAAACGACCAACCGCTGTAATGCTCGCAGTTCCTTGCCTGACTTCCTTGCATAGGCGGTCATACTTCTGAGAAGAGCGTGCTTTGTAGCAGAGGGCGTCATGGCGGCCTCGCGGTTTAAGACCTTCATAGCACCTCCCTCTCCAAATTGGTTCGGCCTCCAACAGGCCATCCGTAAACATGAATAGCCGATCCCGGTCGCCATCGCGTGTGCGGTCCTCGGGGGTACTCATGGCTGGATAAGCGGGGTTTGTGAGGCCAGTTGCAATTCCATGATCATGCCTAAGCGCCAATCCAGTTGAAAAAACAGGGCAGTCTTTTTGCCCGACAACACTTGCCGAAAAAGTGGATAATACTTCAGCCGGTGCTTCATAATCGCTTCTTCGACTTCCGCTCGCCCTGTTACGTATTTTTCAGCTTGTCCACTCGTCAACGTGTCGTAGTTTGCGGCGTACGAGTGGAGCAGTGCGTACTTTCGGTCGTACAGAGTTGTCAGTTCGGCTGCGTATTTATCGTAGACGGGCCAGAATTTCACAGCCTCGTCCTCAGTCAAATCCATGTTGAGGGCGACGATCTGCTTTTTCAGGGAGCGTACGTCTTTGCGAAAAAGATCCAAATCCTGGTCCGACACAGCGGGCTCGTCGGGGGCCAGCTTTGGCCGAGGTGCGGCATCCTGCCCGAGCACGGTCGTGCCGGTTATCACGGGCAGAACGATGACTGCAAGCATCAGGAAGAACGGTTTGTTCATTTTAGTCCTCAAAACTAAGATCAATCGGCAGGGAGTTTTTGTTTGTTGGCTTCGCTCACTTTCTCAGGCTGCCGCGAGTGTCCGGCTGGACTCCTAACAATCGCGCGAACGCACCTGGCCGGAAGCGATCAGATTCGACAACGCCGGGTCGTCCTGCGCTGGTGGCGTCTAATTGTCTGGGTTTCTCCATAGCGACTACTTCTATGCAGCTTCTTTGTGGGGTTTGGGTTGGTTTCTCTTCTGCTGAGATCCGTGATCAATTGCTTTTAATCGCGGAGCCAGCTTTTTCTTTGCGTTGAAAACGATCCACTGGACGGTGCCGATTGGCATATCCTTGGCGGCAGCGATTTCGTGGTATTCCCACTGCTCGATGAATCGCAACGTCATAACTTCGCGCTCTCGGTGATTCAGAAATCCCATCCAATGCATGAACTCGAAAGCCGGCGGCCCAGGCTTGGCGGACACGCTGGCCAAGCGTTCGACGGAGTCTTCCACATACACAGTCTCGACTTCGCGCGCCTGCTGGCCATAGTGACGACACAGAGCGTTATGCGCAATTCTGAAAAGCCATGCGCGAAATAGTGCCCGATCGCGAATCTGCTCCGCTTTGCGGTAAACGGTGAACATGACTTGCTGTGCGAGGTCTTCCGAGAGTCCTGGATCGCAGTTGCGTGCAAGGTAGAACGCGACCAACCGCGGGGCGAAGAGCTTATAGAGGCCAGTAAACGACTCATCGCCTGGCTCGTCAAGGAATCTGGCGACGACAGCAGCTTCCCGGAGGAATTTGTCATCCACGGCGAATCTGCCTGGGGCGGGCGTTTCACAAATCATACCCTAAAAAAGGCAAGCGGGCTGCCGTTTTCTGTCGACACAATTGCGCTGTATTTTCAATGGTATGTGTGGAAGGGCGGGTAAACTGACGATCGCCGCCATCGTCAATTGCCCGATTTGCCGAAAATGTCTGCGGGGGTGAGGGAAGCGCCCCAGGTGGGGTGAAAGTTCGGATTTCGAGTGCCCCGGCTCATCTCCAATAGGATTGACGAAACTGGCTTCTGCGAGCATCCACACAGTCCGTTCCTCTTGCGGCGGCCCTCGTGAACAGGAAAGGGAAATGATCGAAGCCACACTAGAGGAGAGCGGGGGCCGGCTTTCCAGCCCCTCGGAGCCGCCGGGAAACTGCGCATGCCGAGAACGACGCTCGAGTCGAAGATCAAGAGCAAGCGAATCAACAGCACCGGTTTGCGTGTGCGTTGAGGTCGCGTCGATGACTTGTCCTATGGACGGTGGCAGCTGATTCGCTTGGATCAGGAGATCGGCTTTATCGACCCCGCGTTCTATCGCCCCTGAAGCGAGGTCCGTTGGGATTTGTGTGCTGGGCGGGCAAAGCCGCGGGTGGCCGTTTTGTTCAAGACCATCCGCGCCGGGGAGGAATAGACTTTGCGTTTACGGCGAGATTCTTCCGCCCCTTAAGGGAGCCCGCTTACGTGGCGACCCGCGCTCGCTCGTCAGTGGCGACGGACTCGGACTTCGGGAGCAGGTCCAGCAACCGCGATCCGCTTTACGGCGCATCGCCCCGCCCGCCGGGGAGCATGTCACTGATCGATGTAGCCTTCATTGCCACCGCGCCATCAGGCAAGCCGTCGAGCGCAGCGAAACTACACTTGGTCGCGCGGCCGAGCTGCGAACACTCCGGGATCGTTACGCTTCGCTTAGCGGTCGCGAACGGGAGGTGATGGCCTAGTGGTGGTAGGCCTCTTGAATAAACAGGTGGGTAGCGATCTCGGCATCAGCGAAATCACCGTGAAGGCACACCGAGGCAGGATGATGCAAAAAATGAAGGCCGACTCCCTGGCCGACTTGGTGAATATGGCTATGCGGCTCGGCCTCGCACGTGCGCCGAAAGCCATATAATCCTCTCTGAGAAGGATGACCGCGCGATCTCGCTACGCCAAATTTCGCGGACTGCGGAACTAGCCTTGTTACTGTCCAAACTTGGGGTTGAACATGACACCAACTCCAGAATACGCCTGAAAACAAAGGCCGTGGTTTCCAGTGATAGAACCTGGGATTCTCAGGCTGACCCATTTTCATCTGGCGCACAAAGCACTGTGTTTGATATATTTAGAGCGTCCGCCGAGCGGGAGTAATTCAGTTGGCAGAATGCCAGCTTCCCGTTTGACCCTTTCCTTTCTTTAATTTAGACGCCTTGCTGTCCTCTTTACTGTCCGTTCGCGTGCTCCCCGAAATCGTGAGATTCGGATGGCGCACGAATGGCTCACGTCAATCTTCTCAAACAATTTAAAACCGGCAATGGTTGGGTCCTGAAATCGATCCCCAGAAAGCCTAACGGCCAACGCGACTGGAGCGCGCTGCCAGACGGGAGCTACTTCATCGAGTGGCGCGAAGAGGGAAAACGGATGCGTTTGCCCGCCGGCCGCACCGTTTCCCAGGCGCTTGAGGCGCAACACATCAAGCTGGCGGAACTCGCAGCGATGGAGGTCGGCATCCTCCAGCGCTACAAGCCGCCCTCGCACACCCCGGAGCCGGAACCCATGCGGCTGTCCGCCTCGATCCGGCGGTACCTCGATCAGATCGACACACTGAAGAAGCCCAACACGTACCGCAAGTACAACGGCGTATTGACGCGTTTTGACAAGCAGTTCCCGGGCCGGGAGCTGCAACAAATTTCAATCGAGGAGCTGAACGAGTTCGTCATCAAGCTCCGGAAGAGCGGCCTCTCGGCGAACACGGTTCTGCACAACGTCATCATCATCGCTCAATTCTGCCGGCGTAACGGCCGCCCGAATCTCACGCGCGAGTTGCAGCTTCCCGCGGCCGTCCACTTTCTTCCCAAGGTCTACTCGGAAGAACAACAGTCACGCTTCCTGGTCGCATGCGATTCCTGGGAGCGGGCTTTATTTTCGACGTTCCTGTTTACGGGATTCCGGGAACAGGAAGTGATGTACCTGTTCTGGAAGGATCTCAATCCGAAGCTGAGAACCGTGCGCGTCCTATCCAAGCCCGATCTGAAATTCTTCCCGA
>Ga0209167_10000637_pt1 | contig 24052 bp, 20 predicted proteins | sample Coa_R1_9_FD_187154 | JGI IMG/M metagenome (GOLD analysis project Ga0209167, IMG submission 187154) | Surface soil microbial communities from Centralia Pennsylvania, which are recovering from an underground coalmine fire - Coalmine... | ecosystem: Environmental > Terrestrial > Soil >...
GCGAGCGCGTAAGCGGAAGGCTGAGACCCGGCTGGGACTGGTGCGCCGGGCACGGCAGATGAACCGGATACTGACCGAGCTCTATCCGGACGCGCATTGCGAGCTGAACTTCGCCAACCCGTTCCAGCTCCTGGTCGCCACCGTGCTGTCGGCGCAGACCACGGACGTGCGGGTCAACCTGACGACCCCGGCGCTGTTCGCCAAGTACCCGGCTCCGGAGGATCTGGCCGAGGCGAACCCCGAGGACGTCGAGGAAATCCTGAAGCCCACCGGCTTCTACCGGGCCAAGACCAAGTCGGTCATCGGCCTCTCGGTGGCGCTGCGGGACCGGTTCGGCGGCCAGGTGCCCAGGAGCCTGGAAGAGATGGTCACGCTGCCCGGCGTGGGCCGCAAGACGGCCAACGTGGTCCTGGGGAACGCCTATGGCGTTCCGGGCATCACGGTGGACACGCACTTCGGCCGGCTGTCCCGGCGGTTCGGCTGGACCGGGCAGGCCGAGCCGGACAGGGTCGAGACCGAGGTTGGCTCCTTGTTCCCGCCGTCGGAGTGGGTCATGCTGTCGCACCGGCTGATCTGGCACGGCCGCCGGGTGTGCCATGCCCGCAAGCCGGCCTGCGGCGCCTGCGCCCTGGCGCGGCTGTGCCCCTCGTTCGGTGAAGGACCGGTGGATCCGCTGGTCGCGGCCAAGCTGGTCAAGCCCGGGCCGTTCTCATGACGGGAGAGCCGGCGCCTTCCTGGCTGCATGATCTCGCGTCAGCGCTGGCCGAGGCGCCGGTGCCGGCCATGCTCCGGCCGCCCGCCGGGGCCGGCCGGCCGTCGGCGGTGCTCGTGCTGTTCGGTGACGGGGCACCGGGGCCGGATTCAGCGACGAGGCCGGACGCCTCCGTCAGGAATACAAAACCGGATCCGGACCTGCTGCTTATCCAGCGAAGCCCCGGCCTGCGCAGGCACGGCGGGCAGCCGGCCTTCCCCGGCGGAGCCATCGAGCCGGCCGACGCCAGCCCGGTCGAGGCGGCGCTGCGCGAGGCGGCCGAGGAAGTGGGGCTGGACCCGTCCGGAGTGGACGTGGTGGGGATCGCGCCCGAGCTGTTCATTTCCCGCAGCGGGTTCCGGGTCATCCCCGTGCTCGGCTGGTGGCGCAGGCCGGTGGCGGTCCGGGTCGCCGACCCGGCGGAGGTCGCCGCGGTGGCCAGGGTGCGGATCAGCGAGCTCACCGACCGGGCGAACCGGCTCACCATCCGGCATCCGTCCGGGTTCATCGGGCCTGCCTTCAAGGTGCGCGGGATGCTGGTCTGGGGTTTCACCGCCGGCCTGATCAACATGCTGCTCTCCCTGGGCGGCTGGGAAAGACCGTGGGATGCCAGCCGGATCGAGGATCTCCCGCCCGAGGCCCTGGGCCTGGTCTCGTAGCGCCGCAGTGCCTGTCCAGGAATCTGGATTCCGTTCTTGAACAACCCTTGCGGGGCAGGCATATACGGTTGACACGTGCCAGGGGACTTGCTGGATCTGATCCTGCTTGTGCTGGTGGCCGCCTTCGCGGTGTCCGGCTACCGGCAGGGTTTCATCATCGGCGCACTGAGCTTCGCGGGATTCATCGCCGGTGCCGTGGCGGGCGCGCTGTTCGCACCCTCCATCGCGCGCGGGATCAGCAGCGACACGGCGCAGCAGGCGCTGATCGCGGTGGTCGTGGTCTTCGTCGCCGCGATGGCCGGCCAGCTCATCGCGGCCGCCCTCGGCGCCGCCATGCGGTCGCGGCTCACCTGGCGGCCGGTGACCTACCTCGACGCCGCGGGCGGAGCGGTCGTCAGCGTGGCGTCGGTCCTGCTGATCGCCTGGCTGATCGGCTCGTCCATCCAGAACTCGCCGTTCCCCGCCATCACCAGCCAGGTCAACAATTCGGCGGTGCTGCGGGTGGTGGACCGGGTCATGCCCCCCGCCGCACAAACCATGTTCTCCGACTTCCGCAGGCTGCTCGCCAGCGGCCCCTACCCCGACGTGTTCGGCGGGATCGGCGCCGAGGCGCCGCTGACGGTCGCGCCGCCGAACAGCAAATACCTCAAATCCCCCGCGATCCGCCGGGACGAGGCCAGCATCGTCAAGGTCATGGGAACGGCGCCGAGCTGCTCGCGCCGGATCGAGGGCTCCGGCTTCGTCGTCTCACCGGACCACGTGCTGACGAACGCACACGTGGTGGCCGGGGTCACCCAGGGACCGGACGTCTTCACCCCGGCCGGGGGCCAGTACCCGGCCCGGGTCGTGTTCTTCGACCCCAAGGGCGACATCGCGGTGCTCTACGTCCCCGGCCTGCCCGCCGCGCCGCTGCGGTTCGCCGGGCCGGCCGGAACGGGCGCCAACGCCGTGGTGGCGGGATACCCGCTCGACCGTCCGTTCACGCTGGTCGCGGGCAGGGTCGGCGGGATCCAGGAAGCGACCGCGCCGGACATCTACCAGACCGCGATAGTCACGCGCCAGATTTACGCGCTGCGGGCGCTGATCCAGCCGGGCAACTCCGGCGGACCGCTGATCGACCCGCGGACCGGGTCGGTGTACGGGGTCATCTTCGCCGCTGCGACCGGGGTCAAGGACGTCGGCTACGCGCTCACCGCCGCTCAGGTGGCCTCCGACGAGCGAGCCGGCGCGAACGCCACCGTCCCGGTATCGACCCAGGGCTGCGCCTGACCCTCATCCGCCCGCTGTGACGGTTCGCAGCCGCAGGCCGCCTGGTGACACGCCGGTGACACCGCTGCGTTCGACACCGGCGGCGAGTGCGTCCGCTGTCTGGACGATCCCGGCGACGTCGATTCCGTGCGGCCCGGCGCCGGCCGGGAGGTAGCCGCGCACCCGGTCGGCCCCCCGGCGCAGCAGGGCCGCCGCACCCGTTGCGTTCCCGCGCTGGGCGTGGGTCAGGCCGACCGCGATCTGGGCGAGTCCCTGCCACAGGTCACGCTCGCCCGCCGGGGCCGACTTCCAGGACGCCTCGAGCACCTCGTGCGCCTGGAACGGACGGCCCTCGTCCAGATACCGCTGGGCCAGGCCGAGTGCCTGCTCCGGCGCCAGGACCAGGTCGTCGGGCACCCTGGGTTCTCCCACCGCGCCACGGGGAAGCGGGCGGCCCGACGCGTCCCTGGGCCTTGCGTTGCGCGGTCTTCCCGCGGCGTCCCTGTCCCGGCCCATGGAGGTCATCGCTCAGGCTCGGTATCGGCCAGCCAGCCGCACAGTTCCGCGTCGAACTGCTGCGGCCGCTCCTCGTGCGGGAAGTGCCCCGCGCCCTCGATCAGGTGCCAGCGGTAGGGAGCCTCGACGTGACGGCTGGACCCCTGCGCGCTGCGGGGCAGCACACAGGCATCCAGCGCCCCGTGGAGCTGCAGTGTGGGCGCCTGGATCGGCGCCCGCATGTTCCGTGCGTAGCGCAGCCCGTCGGGGCGCAGCCGCGATCTGAGGAACCACCGGTGGTATTCCAGCGCCGAGTGCGCCACCGACGGAACCTGCATCGCCGTCCGGTACCTGCGCTCGGTCTCGGCGTCCGGCCAGCCGGGCCCGGACCACTCCCGCAACATCCGCCCGACCTGCCTGGCGTCGTCTTCGAGCAGCCGTCGCTCCGGCAGCCTGGGCAACTGGAAGCCCAGCATGTAGCCGCTGCGCCTGCCCTGGCCACGCGGATCGGTCAGGATCGCCGAGCGCAGCCGCAGCGGATGCGGCACCGACACGATGGCGAGCCGCCGCAGCATCTTGGGGAAATACGCCCCCAGGGTCCAGGCCACCAGACCGCCCCAGTCGTGGCCCACCACGACCGCGTTCGCCTCGCCCAGCGCCCTGATCAGCCCGCCGGCGTCGGAGGCCGCCGTCACCAGGTCATAGCCCCTGGGCGGCTTGTCGCTGCCGCCATATCCGCGCAGATCGGCCGCGACGGCGTGGAATCCCGCCGCCGCCAGCGAGCTGAGCTGGTTCCGCCAGGTCCACCAGAACTCGGGAAAGCCGTGCAGCAGGAGAACCAGCGGACCCTCGCCGGCCTCGGCCACATGAAACCGTGAACCGTTGGCGCTCACCGACCGGTGCGACCACGGACCCTCGATCTGCGCGGGCCGCTCACCGGACGCATGCATACATCTATCGTGCCTCGACCGCGGGTGTGCCGGGTGCCTCTTCGTCGCGGTGCATCAGGGCCAGATCGGCCTGGACGGTCTTCCTCGTCCGCCGCAGACCGCTCAGCTTACGCATCTTGACCAGGGCAATCAGCCCGACAATCCCGATCAGCACGAGCCCGAGGCCGGCCACGATCAAAAATGCCGCCCAGCTCCAGATGCCGAGCGCCATCAGACCATAGGCGAGCGCGAAGCACAGCAGCACAAGGACAAGACAGCCGATGAACGCGCCGATCCCGAACATGATGCTGGCCAGGCCCAGCCGCTTCACGTCGGCCTTCAGCTCCATCTTGGCCAGGTCGATCTCCCACTTCACCAGCTGGGAGAGATCCTTGACGGCCAGCGACACCAGATCGCCCAGCGAGGGTTCTCCGGCGCCACCACCCCGCACGGACTCGGTTTGGGCCATCGCGTGTTTCTCCTATCCTGTGCCCTCGCATCCAGGCCAGAGCAAGCTCCAGTCCCCGGGCAAACCGGCTGCCTGCCAGCCCCCCTGACAAACGATGACACAACCCGTACCACACAACCCCCCACCGATTCCAGAACGCCCCACCCCACCCCCTCCGTGGCGCCGCACCCATCACCAGCGCCAGCCCACCCCAGCCGCCCCCCCAAGAGGCGAAACCAACCCGACCACAGCCTCCCGCGGCACCCCACCCCCCCGCGCCGCAGCCCCCGCAGCGACCACAGAACCCCGTGGATACGGCAACCCTCGCGGACGCGAAACCCCCGCACACACGGAAACCACCAGCGTGGGGGTCCGGGGGGCTCGGCCCCCCGGGCAAAAGGCCGTACCCAGCCAAGCGAAATCGACCGAAGGCCGATGAGCAGGGAAACCCCTGGGTAAGGGGGCGACCCCCGCCGGGGGGGAGAGCGGGGGCCGCCATACGGTCCGGCTCCGGGGGGGTAGAGCCGGTTCCGCTACCTATGACAGCCTACGTGCACGGCGCCTGTGTTACCAGTCAGTCACGCCGTGACGTCATCGGCTGTTCTCTTTACAACATATGCTGCCTGAGCGTGGAGGATCACGTCGACCGCATAACTCCGGCTATCGCGGCCTTCTTCGACCTGGACAAAACGGTCATATCTCGGTCCAGCACCCTGGCGTTCGGGCTGCCCTTCTACCGGCATGGGCTGATCAGCCGGTCGGACGCGGTGCGCAGCGTGGCGGCTCAGGTTTTGTACCGGATCGCCGGAGCCGGTCATGGCCAGATGGAGCGGCTCCGCGCGTTCGTCTGTGCTCTGTCCCGCGGCTGGCCGGTGGACCGGGTCACCGACATCGTCGACCGTTACCTGGATGAGCTGATTCTGCCGTACGTATACGAAGAGGCCAGGGCGCTGATCGCCACCCACCGGGAGGCCGGCCGTGACGTGATCATCGTGAGCACCTCGGGACACGAGGTGGTCGACCCGATCGCCGAGCTGCTCGGCGCGGACATCGTCATTGCCACCAGGATGGCGGTGGCCGAGGGGTGCTACACCGGGGAGATCGAGTTTTACGCCTACGGCGAAGCCAAAGCGGCCCGGGTGCGCGAGCTGGCCGCCGAGCGTGGGTACCGGCTGCCGGACTGCTACGCCTACAGCGATTCGGTCACCGATCTGCCGCTGCTTCAGGCCGTCGGCCACCCGTACGCGGTGAACCCCGACCGGAGCTTGCGCAGGATCGCCCGGCAGCGCGGCTGGCCGGTTCTGGAGTTCACACCGGGGGCGCATACCCCCAGTGACCGGGTTACTTCACCAGGTCAGGGGCATGAATCGCCCACAGGGGGACATGCCACCGGGTGAACGGCCAGTATTTCAATTCGGTCACGCCAGGGGGTTTTCAAGCTGGCGGATTCGTCGTAGAAAGGAATCACGGACTCAGGAAGTCCGGGCACGGCAACCGGGCACCCACGCGCGACCAGCCGCGGGAGGCGTGTCGAGGTAGGCCAGGTCACCATGGTGGTCACCTGCCCGACAGAGTAAGGTGCACGCTTGGTAACCCGGCATGACGTGCAAGCGGCGGCGCCCCGCCAAGGGGCGCCGTTCGCTATGTAACGGCTGGGCCGGCTGACGGTGCGTGGCTGCCTTAGGCCACTGCGCCGAAGGCAGCGGTACTATCCGGGGCCGGGCACCCCGGGTCCCCCGGGATCGGCCGCACTGACCGGCATGGGCCTCGTGACCGTGACCGTGCCCGCTGAGTCATCTTCGATGCCAGCGCTCACCGACGGGGCTCCGGACAGCAGGGTGGTCAGCAGGGTTATGGCGCCCTGTTTGCTGAGGGGGTTGTTGTTGTTGCCGCATTTGGGCGACTGGATGCAGGAGGGGCAGCCGGACTCGCAGGGGCAGGACTGGATGGCTTGGAGGGTTGCGGTCAGCCAGTCCTTGGCGGCGTGGTAGCCGCGCTCGGCGAAGCCTGCGCCGCCATCGTGGCCGTCGTAGACGAAGACGGTCAGGCGGCCGGTGGTGGGGTTCAGGTCGAAGGAGACGCCGCCGATGTCCCAGCGGTCGCAGCTCGCCACCAGGGGGAGCAGGGCGATCGAGGCGTGTTCGGCGGCGTGCGCGGCGCCTGCCAGGTCTATGCCCTGTGCGGCCAGGGTCAGGCGCTGGGATGGGCTGATGGTCCACCAGACGGCCCGGGTCAGCAGGGAACGTGGCGGGAGATCCAGGGGTTCTTCCCCGGCCGGCAGGCCGGTGTCCAGACGGCGCTTGACGAAACTGGTGACCTGCCTGCGCACCCGGACGTCGCCGAAGTGGATCGTCGCTTCTCCCCAGGATTGGGCGCTGAGCTCGCCTGCCACTTCGATCTCGGTCAGTTCTCTGGCCGAGGTCGAGTAGCCCGGATCGGCCGCGTCCACCAGGGCTACCTCGTCGGCCAAATCCAGTTTGCGGACCAGATAGGTCTGGCCCTGATGCTGGTAGACCGCGCCGGTGTGGGCCAGCACGTGGGCGGATGGCTCGTCTACCGTGCCGATCAGGCGGCCGGTCGTCGCCTCTACTATCTGCACCGGCCAGCCACCCGAACCGCGCAGGCCAACGCGGGTGAAGTCCCTGCCCTTGGCGCAGAGGTACCAGTTTCCGCCGCGCTGGCGGAGCAGTCCGCGGGTGGCCAGTTCCCCGGCGACGCCGGCCGCCTTGGGGCCGAAAAGGTCTAGGTCGGCGGGAGTGAGCGGGAGTTCGGCAGCCGCGGCGCACAGGTGCGGCGCGAGGACGTAGGGGTTGCCCGGGTCCAGCACGGTGGCTTCGACCGGGTGGCCGAACACCGCGTCCGGGTGGTGCACCAGATAGGTGTCGAGCGGGTCCGCCCTGGCGATGAGCACGGCGAGGGCGTCACGGCCGCTGCGGCCGGCCCGCCCGGCCTGCTGCCACAGTGAAGCGCGGGTGCCTGGCCAGCCAGCGATCAGGACCGCGTCCAGGCCGCTGATGTTGACGCCCAGTTCCAGGGCGGTGGTGGCGGCCAGGCCGGCCAGGCGGCCGGAGCGCAGGCCGTCTTCGAGCAGGCGGCGGTCCTCGGGCAGGTAGCCGGAGCGGTAGGCGGCCACCCGCTCGGCCCGGGCGGTCTCGCCGGTTTCGGTCAGAGCCCGCCTGGCGCCCATGGCCACCGCCTCCGCCGCCCGGCGGGAGCGCACGAAGGCGACCGTGGTCATGTTCTCGGTCACCAGGTCCGACAGCAGCCGGGACGCCTCCGTTGTTGCCGTTCGGCGCAGCGGAGCGCCGTTCTCGCCGCGCAGCGCGGTCAGCGGCGGCTCCCACAGGGCGAATGTGACCGGCCCACGGGGGGATGAGTCCGCTCCCACCCCTTCGGCGTCCAGCCCGGTGAGCAGCTTTGCGCACCTGGTGGGCTCGGCGATGGTGGCCGAGGCGAGGATGAACACCGGGCCGGCCGTTGCGGCCCGCCGGGTGAGCACCGGGCCGCCGGGGCCCGCCGCCGGCGCCGCCCGCTTGCCGCGCTTGGCGGAGCGCGCCTTGGCGGCCCGGCCGTCGCCGTAGTACGCGGCGATCCGGCGCAGTCTGCGCAGCACCTGCGCCACGTGCGAGCCGAACACTCCGCGGTATCCGTGGCACTCGTCCACGATCACGTACCGCAGCCTGGCCAGGAACGTGGCCCAGCGGGCGTGCCCGGGCAGCAGGGCGAGGTGCAGCGTGTCCGGGGTGGTCAACAGGTAGTTCGCGTTCGCCCTGGCCCAGCTTCGTCCCGCCGCCGGGGTGTCGCCGTCCAGGACGGCGGCCTTCACGCCGGGCAGGCGCAACGCGCGGACCGCACGGAGCTGGTCCGCGGCCAGCGCCTTGGTCGGCGTGAGGTAGAGCACGGTCCCGCCGTCGAGCACGGCGGTCAGGGCTGGCATAAGATAGCTGACCGACTTGCCGGATGCGGCGGGGGTGGAAACGATCACGTTCCGGCCCGCGCGGGCGTGCTCCGCGGCGGTCACCTGATGCGCCCAGGGGGCGGCGATTCCGCTGCTGGCAAACCGCTGGGTCAGCTCCGGCGGGACCCAGTCCGGCCAGGGGACGGCCTGGCCCGGCCGCCCGGGAATGTGTTCGATGTGCGTCACGCAGCCGGCCCGGGTACCCTCTCGCAGCATCCGTACTGCTGGCTGGTCACCGCTGAGCTGCCGGGGCATGGATCCATCCGGTACAGGCACGGCGCCTGCGGAACCTGCCTGGGCAGCCGCCGATGGCCGTCCGGGGGGTTCTCCGGCGGTGAGGGGGGTGGCGATGGACATCGAATTTCAGTCTGCCATGCCCGACATCAGGGTGCCGGCTGCACGGATTCGTGTAAGCATGACATCGGAGCGTGGTTGAATGCCCGACGGGATAGGCTCACCCCCGAGTACCTCACTCCCGGGAGCAGCGAGCATCCCTGCTCAGCTCCATTGGACGGCGACTGCATGGCGTGGAGGGTTTTGTGGATCTGAAGCTAGATGACCACATGAAGGATGGGATCAGGGTCGTCGACGTAGAGGGTGAGATCGACGTTTACACCGCACCCCGGCTGCGTGAGCTTCTGATCGACCTGGTCAACAAGGGCGACTACCAGCTCGTGGTCAACATGGAGAAGGTCGAGTTCCTCGACTCGACCGGGCTCGGCGTGCTCGTGGGCGGCCTCAAGCGGGTCCGGGCTCACGACGGTTCGCTCGACCTCGTCTGCCGGCAGGAGCGGATACTCAAGATCTTCCGGATCACCGGGCTCACCAAGGTCTTTGGCATCCATGACACGGTCGAGGAAGCCATCAAGGCCAGGAAGTCAGAGAAGTAACCCGGGCGATCCCAGGCTGGCTGGCCCGAGATGTCAATGGTGGAAGTCACCTTCACCCCGCTGCCAGCGCACGTCCGCACGGCACGGCTTGTCGCTGTGGCCGTCGCCAGGCGTAGCGGGGTGGCCGAGGCCTTGCTTGACGAGGTCCGGCTGGCGGTCGGCGAGGCATGCTCGCGCGCCGTGGAGGCGCACCGGCAGTACTGCCCGGCCGAGCCGGTCAAGATCGAGCTGACCGACACCGGGGGGCGCTTCGAGGTCGTGGTGACCGACGCGGCCCCGGCCGGGCCCGGTGTGCCGCCGGCGGAGGTGGCCGGGGTCACGGGCATCGCCAATGGCATCCCCGGGCCGCTGGAAGCCGTACCGGCAGGGCAGCAGGCCACCGGGTCCGCCGCTGAGGGTGGCGGATCCGGCGAAGCGGCCAGCGCCGGCCCGGCCGGCGTGCCGGTCCCACCGGTCAACGGCCAGGGCGGGCTGCAGGACGGATTCGGGCTCGCCGTGATCGCTGAGCTGGCCGACGACGTAAAGATCTCCAGGACTCCGGCCGGCATCAGCGTCGCGATGAGCTGGCCGTCGTCGCCAGGTGAGCGATAGCGGTCGTCTGTCCGCCAACCGAGCTCGCCATCACTATTGGGTATCCTTATTGTAACGAAAGCATCGCGATACGGTTAGAAAGCACCCCTGTTTCACCATGAGGGTGTCCGTCTGCATAGACTCCCGGCACTGCCCGTGGCATCGCAGGCGCCTGTCTGGCGCGCGGTGCTCGCTCGGGTGCACGGTGATTCCCCCAGCCGACCGGCATGCGCGTGGGATCCCCTGTGCCCCTGTCAAGGAGGACGGATGTTCAGGCACAACCTCGCTTCGTCCGCGGGGGTCGCCCTGCACGGCAGCAACCTCACCTGGGTGGTCGTCGTCGCGGTGATCGCCCTGCTGGCGCTGGCGGTGGCCGGCTGGCTGGTACGTGAGGTGCTGGCCGCCAGCCAGGGCAGCCAGAAGATGCAGGAGATCTCGCGGGCGGTCCAGGAGGGCGCCGCCGCTTACCTGAAGCGCCAGTTCAGGACGCTGGGTGTCTTCGTGGTCCTGATCTTTTTCGTGCTTTTGCTGCTACCGGCCGACACGACCGGCGTGCGCTGGGGCCGTAGCGTGTTCTTCCTGGTCGGTGCCCTGTTCTCGGCGCTGACCGGGTTCACCGGGATGTCGCTGACGGTCCGCGGCAACGTGCGGGTGGCCGCGGCGGCCAAGGAGACCGGCGAGCGGCAGGCGATGCGGATCGCATTCCGCACCGGTGGTGTGGCCGGGATGTTCACGGTCGGGCTTGGCCTGTTCGGCGCGGCGATCGTGGTGCTGATCTACAGGGGCAACGCGCCGAACGTGCTGGAGGGCTTCGGCTTCGGTGCCGCGCTGCTGGCCATGTTCATGCGTGTCGGCGGCGGCATCTATACCAAGGCGGCCGACGTCGGCGCGGACCTGGTCGGCAAGGTGGAGAAGAACATTCCCGAGGACGACCCGCGCAATGCGGCCACGATCGCCGACAACGTCGGTGACAACGTGGGTGACTGCGCCGGCATGGCGGCCGACCTGTTCGAGTCGTACTCGGTCATGCTGGTTGCCTCGCTGATCCTGGGCAAGGTCGCGTTCGGCAACGCCGGCCTGGTCTTCCCGCTGATCGTGCCGATGATCGGCGTGATCACCGCGGTGATCGGCATCTTCGTCGTGGCGCCGCGCAAGGGTGACCGCAGCGGGATGACCGCGATCAACCGGGGCTTTTTCGTCTCCGCGGTCATCTCGGCCATCCTGGTGGCGATCGCGGCGTTCACCTACCTGCCGGCTCACTTCAGCGCCCTGACGGGCGTCACCGATCACAGCATCCTGAGCCACAAGGGCAGCCCGCAGTGGCTGGCCCTGGGCGCGGTGCTCATCGGCCTGGTGCTGGCCAGCGCCATCCAGTTGCTCACCGGCTACTTCACCGAGACCAACCGCAAGCCGGTGCGGGATATCGGGCAGAGTTCAGAGACCGGCGCGGCCACCGTCATCCTGTCCGGCATCTCGGCCGGCCTGGAGTCCAGCGTGTACTCGGCGCTGCTGATCGGCGGGGCCGTCTTCGGCGCGTTCCTGCTGGGCACCGGCAACGCCACCGTCGCGCTGTTCGCCGTGGCGCTGGCCGGCACCGGCCTGCTGACCACGGTCGGCGTAATCGTGTCGATGGACTCCTTCGGCCCGGTCACCGACAACGCCCAGGGTGTCGCGGAGATGTCCGGCGAGTTCGAGGGCGAGGCGGCGCAGACGCTCACCAGGCTGGACGCCATCGGCAACACCACCAAGGCGATCACCAAGGGCATCGCCATCGCGACCGCCGTGCTGGCCGCGACCGCGCTGTTCGGTGCGTTTCGCACAGCGGTCCAGAGCGCACTGGGCAAGACCGCCGGCACGTTCAGCCTGTCGGTGGACAAGCCCAACGTGCTCGTCGGTGTGATCATCGGCGCCGCCGTGGTGTTCATGTTCTCCAGCCTGCTGATCATGGCGGTGGGCCGGGCCGCGCAGCGGGTCGTGTTCGAGGTCCGTGAGCAGTTCCGCCTGCACCCCGGGATCATGACCTTCACCGAGAAGCCCGAGTACGGCCGGGTGGTGGACATCTGCACCAGGGACTCGCTGCGCGAGCTGGCCACGCCGGGCCTGCTGGCGATCCTCACCCCGATCGCGGTGGGCTTCGCCCTTGGTTATGCCCCGCTCGGCTCCTACCTGGCCGGTGCGATCGCCGCTGGTGTGCTGATGGCCGTGTTCCTGGCCAACTCCGGTGGTGCCTGGGACAACGCCAAGAAGCTGGTCGAGGACGGCAACCACGGTGGCAAGGGGTCGGAGGCGCACGCCGCCACCGTCATCGGCGACACTGTGGGCGACCCGTTCAAGGACACCGCGGGCCCGGCCATCAACCCGCTGATCAAGGTGATGAACCTGGTCTCGCTGCTGATCGCGACCAGCGTGGTGAAGTACGCCCACAACGACGGGCTGCGCGTCGGCGTGGCCCTCGGCGCCGTGATCATCATCGTCGCCGCCGTCGTCATCTCCAAGCGCCGGTCGTCCAGCCAGGTCACCGAGGGCCCCACGGAGGACGGTGCCAAGACCGTCACGCCGGACGCGCCCGCGCGCGCCTGAACCACTTGCAGCAGTCCGGAGGGGTCCCGGCCGCACCCGCGGCCGGGGCCCCTCCTGAGTTGACAGGGGTGGGTTTCCCGTGAAACGGCTGATCGTTGTCAGGCACAGCAAGGCGGCACACAAGCCCGGGTTCGACGACATCGACCGGCCGCTGACCGGCCGCGGGCGCCGGGACGCGGCCGCGGCCGGCGCATGGCTGCGCGATCATGACCTCGTCCCCGGCCTGGTGCTGTGCTCACCAGCCAAGCGCACCAGGCAGACCTGGGACCGGCTCGCCGCCGCCCTGGGAGCCGCCGGTGTCGCCGAGATCTACTACGACGAGCGCCTGTACCTGGCCTCAGCCGATACGGCGCTGGACATCCTGGGCGCGACACCAGGCGACGTGGCGACGTTGCTGCTCGTCGGGCACAACCCAACCGCGCAGCAGATCGCCGCCGGGCTCACCGGCCAGGGCGACCTGCCCTTCCCGACCAGCGCGATTGCAGTGATCGGGCTGGGCAGCTGGGCCCGCCTGGTCCCCGGCGCTGGCTCCCTGGACGCCTACTGGACCCCAGGAGGGTTCGTCAAGACCGGCTAGCGATGACAGGTGAATTGGGTCTGCCCGAAGGCCCGTAGAGGTTCTTCAAGACCCGGCCAGCGAGGGCAGGTGATTTCGGCCCGCCCGGGTGCCAGTGGAGGTTCTTCAAGACCGGCCAGCGAGGGCAGGCGATTTCGGCCTGTCCGAGCGCCGGTGCAGGTGGCAGCCACAGGACCGGAGTGGCTTTCTTGACGGACCGCAACATCAGTGAGGCAGGGTGCAGGTGGCACTGTAGCGACCGGGGCGGGTTTGTCAAAGAACCCGGGCTTCCAGCCGGGCCCGGCTTCAGCGACGTAACACCTGGTCCGCGTCGGCGGCTTCAACGTCCTCACGGGAGATGCCCAGCAGGTACAGGATCGAGTCCAGGTAGGGAACGCTCACCGCGGCGTCGGCGGCTTCCCTCAGGACCTGCTTGGCGTTGAAAGCGATGCCGAGGCCGGCCGCGGCGATCATGTCCAGGTCGTTGGCCCCGTCGCCGACCGCGACGGCCTGGCTGACCGGCACGCCTGCCTGATCCGCGAACCGGCGCAGCGCCGCCGCCTTGCCCGCCCGGTCGATCACCGGGCCGGTCACGCGCCCGGTCAGCACACCGTCGTTGATCTCCAGCGTGTTGGCCGCCACGTAGTCGATGCCGAGTTCAGCCGCGAGCGGCTCGATGACCTGGGCGAAACCGCCGCTGACCACGCCGCACTTGTAGCCGAGCCTGCGCAAGGTCCGGACCAGGGTCCGGGCGCCGGGAGCCAGCCGCAGTTCCCGCCGGACGTCGTCGATGGTGCCGGCGCCCAGCCCGGCGAGCAGCGCGGTCCGCTCCCGGAGTGAGGTGGCAAAATCGAGCTGCCCGTGCATGGCGGCCGAGGTCAGCTTGGCCACCTGCTCGCCGCACCCGGCCCGCGCCGCCAGCAGATCGATCACCTCGTCCTGTATGAAGGTGGAGTCCACGTCCAGGACCACCAGCCGCATGGCCCGCCGGTGCAGGCCGCCCGGCTGGACGGCCACGTCCACCCGCTGCCGGGTCGCCTCGCTGGCCAGGGAGAGCCGCAGAGCCTGCGGATCCGCGCCCGACACGTCAAGCTCGATGCAGGTGACCGGACGGCTGGCAAGCCTGCCGATCCGGTCGATGTTCGCACCGCCCGCGGCGATCTGGCCGGCGATCGCGGCAATGGCCGCCGGGGTGAGCGGCCTGCCGAGGATGGTCACATGCAGCCGCCCCCGGCGCCGGGACTCATCCCCGGTGCCCACCGTGATCTCGGCTTCCATCCCCAGATCGGCGGCCAGATCCGAGATGGCGCGGTGGATCGCGGTCAGATCCGGCGGGGTGGCGCAGCCGAGCAGCACGCCGAGCACGAGCCGCCCGCGGATCACCACCTGCTCGGCGTCGATCACGCTGAGCTCGTGCCGGGCGAGCGCGGAGAACAGGCGGGCGGTCACCCCGGGCCGGTCCCGGCCGGTCAGGGTGATGAGCAATGTGGTCTGCGGTGAGTTCATCGCGCACGCCACGCTACCCGTCCGGCACAGCTGGCCAGGCCGTGGCCTGGGCGTGATTTGAGGAACAGCAGATGAACGCCGGCCGGCTCCGGCGGCAGGAACGGGTAGCGGCGCCGCGTGCTGGCGGCCGGGCTGGGTGGGGCGGTCAGCACAGGGCGGCGGCGATAGGGGCTGAGCTCAGGGCAGCAGCAGGTGAACGTCGCCGAACTCGTGCCAGAGGTAGCCGCGCTCTGCCGCGGCGGCGTAGCAGCGGCGCAGCAGTTCTTCGCCGGCGAACGCGCTGAGCATCAGCAGGTGCGACGAGCGCGGTTCGTGCAGCCCGGTGAACAGGCCGTCCACCACGCGCAGCCCGGTCTCGGGCGTGATCACCCGAGACGTCCAGCCTGCCGACTGGCTCACGATGCCATCCGGCCCGGCGGCCGTCTCCAGCGCGCGCACCACCGTGGTGCCGATGGCGATCACCCGGCCGCCGGCCGACCTGGTGAGGTTGACCAGCCGTGCGGTGGCCGGTGGCACGTCGTACGGCTCGGGGTAGGGGGCCTCGTCGCCCTCCAGCGAGGACACCCCGGTGTGCAGGGTCAGCGGGGCGATCGCCACGCCCCGGGTGACCAGACGGGTGACCAGTTCGGCGGTGAACGGGCGGCTCGCGCTCGGCATTTCCGCGCTGCCCGGCCTGGTAGCGAACACGGTTTGGTACGACTCCAGCGGCCAGTCGTGCTCCACGTAGGAGTACCTGATCGGCGTGCCGTGCTTGAGCAGGTAGGGCAGCACCGCGGTGGACAGCCTGGCCTGCCAAAGCCGGCCGGTGACCCGCTCGCCGAGCCTCAGGGTGGCCCCGCCCGGCAGTTCGAGAACCTGACGGGGTGAACCCCCACCGTAAGGAAGTGTCGTGGTGCCGCGCACCTCGCGCAGTTCCACGAGCCAGCTGCCGTCAGGAGTGGGCGAGCTGAAATGCACGGCCAGCCCGCCACCGATGCGGACGGCAGCCGGGACGGTGCCCGAGGTGTTGACCACGAGCAGGTCGCCGGGCAACAGCAACTCCGGCAGCTCCCGGAACGCGTGGTGACTGATCTGATCGGCCGCACGGCGGCTGACCAGCAGGCGCACTCCGTCACGGGACAGTCCGCGCGCCTCGGCGGGCTCGTGGGCCGCGAGTTCGGGTGGGAGGGTGAATTCCATGGGCAGGCTCCGCGCCGCCGCTGGCCTGGGCGGGAGGGTGAACTGCATGAGCATGGCGGTCCTCCAGTCGGGATCGTCAGTGATCGGCCGGCACCGGCAGCAGTTCGGCGGCACGGTACCGGCCGCTCGGCGGCCGCTCGGAGATCAGCCAGCGCAGGGCCGGGATGACGGTCTCGGGCAGCGGCCGGTCGGAGATGTCCTCGCCGGGGAAGGCGTCCTGGTGCATCCGGGTCCGCAGGTCGCCGGGGTCCACCCACCAGACACGGAGCACGTTCTCCTCGGCGGCGAGCACGTTCGAGGCCTGCTCCAGGGCTGCCTTCGCGGCGCCGTAGCCGCCCCAGCCCGCGTAGGCCTCGATGGCGGCGTCCGAGGTGATGTTCAGCACGGCGCCGCCGCGGGCGCGCAGCGAAGGCAGCAGGAGCTGGGTGAGCGCGATCGGCGCGAGCACGTTCACCTCGAACGCTGTGCGCAGCTCCCCGATGGGATAGTCGGCGAGCGCCGGCAGCGGGCTGGCACCCAGCGTCCCGGCGTTGTTGACCAGCAGGTCGGCGCCGCCGCGCCGGATGGCGGCCTCGGCGAGGTCGGCGCGGTGCTGCGGGTCGGAGATGTCGCCTGGCACGGCCGTGACCACGGAGTCTGTCGGGCCGGAAGGACGCCCTACGGCACCTGTCTGGCCGGAAAGATGCCCTAGGGCAGGGCCGCCCACCCCGGCCATGGCGGCGCGCAGTGCGGCGCCGTCTCGCGCGTCCACGATGAGGTGGAAACCATCGGCCGCGAGCCCGTGGGCCAAGGCGAGGCCGAGACCCCGTGATGCCCCTGTGATGACCGCGATGCGGTTGTTCGTCGTCATGTCGTCGACGCTAGGCAGGCAGACACCGCGGCACATCGGGCCACGGTCGCTGCGGTCCTGCTCCGATGGTCCTAGGACCGGTGGCTGATGCTGTGGCGGCGGCGCACGGGGTAGCGTCGGCTGGGTGAAGGCACCGCGCGCCACCGCTACCGAGCGCAACCAGCACCGCGCGCCACCCGCACCGGATGAGGACGAGGTTCTCTACGCGGTCAGCAAGGCGGTGCTCGCGGTCACCAGACAGCTCTCCGTGCGGGACGTGCTGCAGGTGATCGTGCGCTCGGCGCGCTCGCTGTCCGGCGCGCGTTACGCGGCGCTCGGGGTGCCGGATTCGCAGGGCTCGTTCGCCGAGTTCGTGGTGGATGGCATCAGCGCCAGGCAGCAGAAGGCGATCGGGCCGCTGCCACGCCAGCATGGAATGCTCGCCGTGCTGCTCCAGGAGGGCAAGCCGCAGCGGCTGGCCGACATCCGCGCCGACCCCCGGTTCGGCGGATGGTGGCCGTCGGCCCACCCCGACCTTGCCGACTTCCTCGGTGTGCCGATCAAGGACGGGCCCGAGGTGCTCGGCATCATCTTCGTGGCCAACAAGACCGTTCCGGGCGGGTTCACCGCCCGGGACGAGCAACTGCTCGGGCTGTTCGCGGCGCACGCGGCCATTGCGCTGATCAACGCCAGGCTGTATGAGCGGGTCGGCGAGCTGTCGGTGATGGAAGAGCGCGCCAGGCTGGCCAGGGAGCTGCACGACGCGGTGTCCCAGAAGCTGTTCAGCATCCGGGCCAAAGCCAGGGCCGCGTCCATGCTGGCCGCCAGGGACCCGGCCCGGGCCGCCGCCGAGATGGACAGCGTCGCGGCGCTGAGCGGCGCGGCGCACACCGAGCTGCGGGCCGTGATCAGCGGGCTGGCCCCGCCTGACCTGGGCGAGCGCAGCCTGACCGAGTCGCTGCGCAGATACGCGGCGCTGGCCGGGATGGCTCACGGCGTGACCGGGCGGCCGGAGGACGAGCGGGGCGTCACCGTCCGGTTCTGTGCCGGGGAGATCCCGCCGCTGGGTGCCGCGCGGGACGCGGTCGCCTACCGCGTCGCCCAGGAGGCCCTGCATAACGCGCTGCGGCATTCCGGGGCGGAAAGGATCGACATCTGCCTGTACCGGAAGGACCGGCGGGTCGTGGTCGAGGTTGCCGACGACGGCCGGGGGTTCACCGTCGAGCAGCCCGCCCCTGGCCTCGGGCTCGCGTCCATGCGCGAGCGGGCCGCCGCAGTGGGCGCATCCTTGTCGGTCAGCAGTTCCCCGGGCTCGGGAACCAAGATCACGCTGAGCATCCCGGTCGAGCAAGGGAGCCGGCCATGACCACCCGGGCGGATCGCACGCCAGCCGGGGACCAGGCCGCCGGCCGGCGGATCCGCGTGCTGATCGCCGACGATCATCCGGTCGTCCGGCAGGGCCTGCGGGTGCTGCTGGAGGTCCAGGAGGACATCGACGTGGTCGGCGAGGCGTCCGACGGCGCCGAGGTGGCGGATCTGGTGGCCAGCCTCGCGCCTGACGTGGTCGTGCTCGACCTGAAGATGCCGGGCATGAAGGGGCCCGAGGTGATCGTGGACCTGGCGGCCCGTGGCCTGCGGACCCGGGCACTGGTGCTCACCAGCGTGACCGATCCGGCTGCGGCGCAGGCCGCGGTCCGAGCCGGGGCGGCTGGCTTCCTGTACAAGGACGTCGACCCTGACGCGCTGGTCCGGGCGATCCGCTCGGTACACGACGGGAACCTGCTGCTGTCGCCGGAGGTGGCCGGCCCGCTGATCCACCGCGGCACCGGCCGCGGCGCCACCGGCGGCCTGGCCGCCCTCACCGGGCGTGAGCGCGAGGTGCTTGGGCACATCACCATGGGCCGGTCCAACCGCGAGATCGCCCGCGCCCTGCACGTGGCGGAGAAGACAGTGAAGACGCACGTCAGCTCCGTGCTCGCCAAGCTCGGGGTGCAGGACCGTACCCAGGCAGCGCTCTACGCGGTCGCCCACGCGGCCGAGCATGACTGGGATCCCGGCAATCCCGGCGGCGGATATCCGCCAGCCTGATCGGCCCGCACCCGCTATATCCTGCCCGTCACCCCCTGGCTGACCGGGGTGGAAGCGGCGAGGTGGCCACAGGCGCAGCGACACGGCCCGGCTATGGGTGTGCCTGGCGGCATTGTGGGGCCTGGGGCGGGAGTAGGTTCTCCTCTGGGCGCAGACACACGGTTGGAGGCTGGATGTCCGACGAAGTCCTGCGGTTGCGCGGCGTTGGGGTCCGGCGGGAGAAGTCGATGCTGCTGCGTGACATCGACTGGGCGGTGCACGCGGACGAGCGCTGGGTGGTCATCGGCCCGAACGGCGCGGGCAAGACCACGTTGCTCCAGGTGGCCGCCACGCAACTGTTCCCCACCACCGGCACGGCCGAGATACTCGGCCAGCGGATGGGCGAGGTGGACGTCTTCGACCTGCGCTCCAGGGTCGGGCTGGCCAGCGCCGCCGTGGCCGAACGGGTGTCGGCCTCGGAGAAGGTGATCGACCTGGTGCTCACCGCGACCTACGGGATCCTCGGCCGCTGGAAGGAAGACTACGAGTCGGCCGATGTCACCAGGGCGGTCGAGCTGCTCGAAGCGCTGGGCTGCGCGCATCTGATCCGGCGCAGGTTCGCCACGCTGTCCGAAGGCGAGCGCAAGCGTGTGCAGATCGCCAGGGCCATGATGTCCGACCCCGAACTGCTGCTGCTCGACGAGCCCGCCGCCGGGCTCGACCTGGGCGGCCGGGAGGACCTGGTACAGCGTCTGTCCAAGCTCGCCCACGACCCGAAGGCGCCGACCATCGTGCTGGTCACGCACCACGTCGAGGAAGTGCCGGAGGGATTCACCCATGCGATGCTGCTGCGCAAGGGCCTCATCGTGGCCGCCGGCGAGCTGACCGGGGTGTTCACCGAGCAGAACCTGTCCGCCTGTTTCGGCATCCGGCTCTCGGTGGAGCACAGGCACTCCCGCTGGACCGCCAGGGCCGTGACCTGACGTTTGCCCTTTTCCGACCTACCATTCGGGATATGAGGCCATATCAGGCCCGGGTGCCGCGGATCCGCCCGGAGCCAGCATGAGCGGGACCGTCGCGGCCGTTGTAGCGCTGGTCGTCGTTGCTCTCGCCGTCTTCACCGTGGTACGGGCGGTCAGGATCGTCCCGCAGGCCACGTCGGGGATCGTGGAGAGGTTCGGCCGCTACCACCGGACGCTGCATCCCGGCCTGAACATCGTGATCCCGTTCATCGACCGGCTCCGGCCGCTCATCGACATGCGCGAGCAGGTGGTCAGCTTCCCGCCGCAGCCGGTGATCACCAAGGACAACCTGGTGGTCAGCATCGACTCGGTCATCTACTACCAGGTCACCGACCCACGGGCGGCCACCTACGAGGTGGCGAACTTCATCACCGCGGTCGAGCAGCTCACCGTCACCACGCTGCGGAACGTGGTCGGTGGGATGGACCTGGAGCGGACCCTCACCTCACGCGACCAGATCAACAGCGAGCTGCGGCGCGAGCTGGACGAGGCCACCGGCAAGTGGGGCATCCGGGTGAGCCGGGTCGAGCTGAAGGCCATCGAGCCACCCGGCTCCATCCAGGACTCGATGGAGAAGCAGATGCGCGCCGACCGGGACAAGCGCGCGGCGATCCTGAGCGCCGAGGGTGAGAAGCAGGCCGCGATCCTCAGCGCGGAGGGCGGCAAGCAGGCGGCTGTCCTGCGGGCCAAGGGCGAGGCCGAGGCCGCGGTGCTGCGGGCCAGGGCGGACGCCGAGTCCCGCGCGCTGCGGGCCAAGGGCGAGGCCGATGCGATCGCCACCGTCTTCCGCGCGATCCACGAGGGTCATCCGGACAACGAGTTGCTCGCCTACCAGTACCTGCAGATGCTGCCGCAGATCGCCCAGGGCGACTCCAACAAGATCTGGATCGTCCCGAGCGAGCTGGGCAAGGCCCTGGAGGGACTCGGCGGGTTCTTCACCCCCCGGTCCAGCTCACGCGAGCGGGCCGAGCCCACCGGCGAGTCCGGGCCGTTCTGGGCGCCCGGCTCGCTCACCGAGACCCCGGGCTGGCTGACCGACACCGGAACGGATGGTCTGCCCGACGGTGATGCCGGCCAGCGGGCCGACGCTCCAGCGGCCAACGGCTCCGACAGCACGACGGCCATGGGTTCCGACACAGTCGGCTGACCTGGCCCCTGACTCAGGTCCGCGGCCGTACCTGGAGCATGCCGGACTGGGTGATTCTGGTGTCGAAGGCGGGCTGGCGGGCGGTGGCCGGGCCGTGCACGACCGTGCCGTCGGCGATCCGGAACGTGCTGCCGTGCCAGGGGCAGACCACACACAGGTCCTCGCCTTCGGACACGAGCCTGCCCTGGTGCAGCGGGCCGCCGAGGTGGGCGCAGTGGTCGGCCAGGGCGGTGACCGAGGTGCCCTGGCGGAGTACCAGCAGGTTGAGGTAGCCGAGCGGCTTGCGGACCGGGCGGCCGTCGGGCAGATCCCGGACCCGGCACAGGTCGTGCCAGCCGAGCGGGGCCAGGTGGGCGACCGGCTCGGCGTGGCTGGCGCCCGCACCCAGCCGGAACGCCAGGTGCCCGCCCAGGTACCCGCCGGCTGCCGCCGCGGTGAGGCCGCCAAGCGAAAGGAGCTTGCCGCTGCGGTGCCGCCCGGCGGCGCGAGCCAGCAGCGACGCGGAGAACAGGGCCGTGGCCGTCGCCCCGGACGCGGCGTGCACCAGGCCGACCCGCTGCTGCTCGCGGTGCAGTGCCGACCAGTCGGCCAGTCCGGCCGCGGCTGCCGGGACGGTGCCCACGATGCCGGTGGCGATCAGCGCCTGAGCGGCCCGCGACGTCCCCGGCAGCAGGTCGAGCAGGGCCGCCGAGGCCCAGCAGCCGATCGGCACGCGGACCAGCGGCGGATGCGCTGGCTGGCCAAGCGGGACGCCGTGCAGCAGGTCGGCCGTGCCGCTGCGGCGCAGGGCCGTGCGCACCGCACCGCCGATCGCCGCGGTCGCGTTGTCCAGGCCGCTGGCGTGCTCGATGCGCTCGGCCACGTCTACCGCGCTGGGCATCCGGCGGCGCCACCGCCGTGGCTTGCGGGCCGGGGCCGTGGTGGCGTCGGAGTCGCCGGCACTGCGGGAGAACGGCATGGGACGACGAGGGCTCACATAGCACTCCGTACCCGGAGCTGGCCTGGCCTACCCGCCGTCTTGTCCGTTGCTGCCCCAAGTCTGCTCTATGGGGCGAGAGAGGCTGATGTGTCAGCCGGTATTTCAGAGCAAGCCTGGCCCAGCCGCTATTTGCCCCATGTTGCCCCGAGTCTCCGGCGCCTTGTCCGGCACGGCCCCAACTCGGCTAAAGTGCGTTGTTCATCGTTTGTTTATGTGAAGCACGCCATGTTCCACAATTGGGCTACCCGCCAGTAACATCTGAATCAGGCAGCGCCCGAAACGACAGTTGCGGCCCTGCCGCTTTCCGCAGGCCGTGCGGCGAGGGAGGCGCGATGGACCCGAACGGATCGGGCACACCGGCGATACGGCAGCAGGTGCGCAGCAGCAGGCTCGATGCGGGAGATGTCAAGCTCGCGGTCTTCCAGCGCGGCGATCCGGCCAACCCCACCGTGGTCCTGGTGCACGGCTATCCCGACACGCACGCGGTGTGGGACGAACTGGCCGAGCTTCTCGCCCCCCGGTTCCACGTGGTCAGCTACGACGTGCGCGGGGCGGGCGCCTCCACCGCGCCGGCCGGGCTGGCGGGCTACGCGTTCGCCAAGCTCATCGCCGACCTCGAGGCGGTCATCAAGGAGGTGAGCCCGGACCGGCCGGTACACCTGGTCGGCCACGACTGGGGCTCGCTGCAGTGCTGGGAGGCGGTGAGCACGCCCAGCCTGGCCGGGCGGGTGGCCTCGTTCACCTCGATGTGCGGGCCGTCCATCGACCAGGCCAGCGCCTGGCTGCGCCGCCGCGCGCTGCGCAGCCCGCGCGGCGCCGCCGATTTCTTCAGCCAGATGCGCAAGTCCTGGTACATCGGCTTCTTCCAGATCCCGGCGCTGCCCGAACTGGCCTGGCGCGGGCTCGGCCGCAACTGGGGCAAGCTGCTTGCGGCCGGCGGCGTCACCCCCCGTCCCGGGCACCCCGCCGACACGATCACCCAGGACGGCATCCACGGCATCTCGCTGTACCGGGCGAACATGCCCAGCCGGATGACCCGCCCGCAGCCCGCGAACGTCGACGTCCCGGTGCAGGTGATCATCGCCACCAGGGACAGGTTCATCGCCGAGCAGACCCAGCTCTCCGCCCGCGGCTACACGCCCCGGCTGTGGCTGCGCCGGACCCGCGCCACGCACTGGATCCAGCGGACCCACGCGCCCCGGCTGGCGGAGTGGATCACCGAGTTCGCCGCGCACGTGGACGGCAGCCCGGCCACCCGGGATCTGCGGCGCGCCGACGCCAGCCGGGGCCGCCAGCCGTTCGGCGGGAACCTGGTCGTCGTCACCGGTGCGGGCAGTGGCATCGGCCGGGCCATCTGCCTGGCATTCGCCGCCAACGGCGCCGAGCTGGTCGCCGCGGACGTGGACTTGAACAGTTCCGTACGGACCAGCGAAATGATCGGTGCGCACGGCGGCGTGGCGCATCCGTACCAGGTGGATGTGAGCGATCCAGCGGGCATGGAACGCTTCGCGGCCTGGGTCAAAGACACCCACGGCGTGCCGGACGTCGTAGTGAACAACGCCGGGATCGCTATCGCTGGGTCGTTCCTCAAGCACACCGAGGAGGACTGGCGGCGGATCACCGACGTGAACCTCCTCGGCGTGGCCCGTGGCTGCCGGCTGTTCGGCGCGCAGATGGTCGAGCGCGGGCAGGGCGGCCACCTGGTGAACATCGCCTCGGCGGCGGCGTTCGCACCGACCGCCATGCTGCCCGCCTACTCGGCGACCAAGGCCGCGGTCCGGATGCTCAGCGAGTGCCTGGGTGCGGAGCTGGCCTCGGCCGGGATCGGCGTGACCGCGATCTGCCCCGGCTTCACGAATACCGGGATCGCCACCGCCACCCACTACGCGGGCACCTCGGGCGAGACCGAGGCGCTGCTGCGGGCAGGCGCGAAGAAGGCGTTCGCCCGGCGGAACTTCCCACCGGAGAAGGTCGCGGTCGCGGTGCTGCGCGCGGTGCTGGAGAACCGGTCCATGGTCCCGGTCAACGCCGAGGCTCAGGTCAGCTACGCCATGTCCAGGATCGCCCCAGGCGCCATGCGCCGTCTGGCTCGCCGCTCCGACGAGCGCTCCCTAACCCGCCTGGAACGCCTAGGCCGCAACTGACCCGCCGGTGCGCTCGAGCTTAAGCCGGGGACCAAACCCCACCAAGGCGGTCGGAACCCGGATCGACACCCTCAGATGGCGGTCGAACCCCGGAT
>Ga0209167_10000640_pt1 | contig 23997 bp, 23 predicted proteins | sample Coa_R1_9_FD_187154 | JGI IMG/M metagenome (GOLD analysis project Ga0209167, IMG submission 187154) | Surface soil microbial communities from Centralia Pennsylvania, which are recovering from an underground coalmine fire - Coalmine... | ecosystem: Environmental > Terrestrial > Soil >...
CGGTCCCAGGTGAGATACGGCGCGAGCGACTCCGCCTCCACCGGCTTTTCCGCCAGAAACCGCCGCAGCGGCTCGGTCTCGTCGAACATCGCTTCCGGCATCCGCCGCAACTCTTCCACCAGCTTTTGAATCGGAACCGTCTTGACCGCGCTAAGCATGCTCATTTCCGAATGAAAGTATAACCCGGGTTCCCCAACCCCGCCCATGTGGGGACAGCCGGGTGCCCCATTCAAGCCCGCCTTTGGCTTGAGTGGAGATTTTGACTGTCGAAGCTTTGATATCCCCGGGTGCCCCATTTCTCGCGCGGGATTTGAATTAAAGAAGCCGCGCGAGAAGTGGGGATTTTGATTTTGACGTCTCGGTTGCCCCACTCTTGTCGCGCCGGGTGCCCCATTCAAGCCCGCTTTTGGCTTGAGTGGGGATTTTGATTTTGACGTCTCGGCCCGGGGTGCCCCACCCAACGCGCCTTTCGTTGGGTGGGTAGAAGTCACGCCTCCCGTCCCGCTCCCAATATCTCCTTCGCCCCTCCCTGCGCCACTGAGGGATAAACCGCCGTCCCCTTCTTCCGGCGTAAATCCCGCGGCAACTCCGAACCGAGCAGCCACAGTCCCGCCGCCACCGCCGCCGCCCAGGTCACCGTCACCAGCCCCAACTGCAGCAAATCCCCTACTCGTCTCCCGGTCGCAGGCACCACGCGCGCCACCGCCAGGCTTACCCCTCCCGCCACCACCGCCGTGACCGCAGCCTTCCCCAACTCGGCCCAGCGTAATCCGCCGAGGGGGACGAATTTCCTGGCGTTCAGCAGCCACGCCAGCGCCAGCAGATTCACGCCAATCCCCAGATCGGACGCCCACGCCAGTCCGATCACGCCGAACCGGTGAAACAGCACCGAGTACACCGGCAGCGACGCCGCCGTAATCACGCTCACCGCCACCATCGGCGTCAGCGTATCACCCGCCGCGTAGAACGCCCGCGCATACAACCCCTGCGCCGACCACAGCGCCAGCGACAGCGAGAACCAGAAAAAATAAATCGCCGTGGTCTGCGCGTCGCCAAACAAGAAATGTCCCCGCCGGTAGACCAGATCAATCAGCGGCAGCGCCGCCGCCATCATCCACGCCGTGGCCAGGAACGACGCTGCCGACACCCGGTACACCGAATCGTTCACCGTTTCGGCAAACTCGCGCGATTTCTTTTCGTTGAACAGCCGCGCAAAAAACGGCAGCGACGCCTGTCCCGTCGCCTGCCCCAGCACTGCGATCGGGACCGCAAACAGCCGCTTCGCATAATTCAGCCGCGCGATGTCGCCGACGCCACTGGCCGCGTAATGCCGCAGGATCCAGTCGTCCGCCGTCACCAGCGACACTCCCAGCATCAGCGGCACCGACAGCTTCACCCACTCGCGGAATGCCGGATTGGTTACATCGAATGACGGCTTATATCCCGTCCCGATCCGCGCCGCCCCAATCACGCTCGCCAGAAACGGACCGACCACACTTCCCGCCAGCGCTCCGTATGCCAGCGATGCGATTCCGAAATGCCGCCCGCCGATGACCCCGCCGGCAATGATGCAGACGTTGTAGAGCAGCGGCCCGAACGCGGGCAGCAGAAACAGCCGGTGTGACAGAAGCACCGCCGACACCACGCCGCCTACATAAAAAAATATCTGCGCCGGCAGCAGAATCCGGGTCAGGAAAACGCACAGCTCGATCTGCTGCGGCGAAAACCCCTTCACGAACCAGCGCACAAATTCCGGAGCGTAGATCTCGGTGAGGATCGTTCCCACGATCATCACCGCCGTCATCACCGTGATGATGATGGAGAAGGTCTTTTGCGCGTCCGCGTCGCGCTTCTCCGCCAGAAACCGCGTATAGATGGAGATGAATGTGATCGAGGCCGCGCCCCCGGCCACGATGTAGTTGAGGAAGTCCGGCAGCGTAAATGCCGCCACGTACGCGTCGGTCTGCGCCCCCGCGCCAAAGGCAAACGCAATGTATGCTTCGCGCGCGTAGCCGATCACGCGCGACAGCATCACCGTGCCCATCAGCAGCAGCGTCGCTGAAAACGCAGTGTGCTGGTGCGACGGCCGAAAAAAGCGCAGCAATTTCGTCATCGTCCGGAAAGGTCAGGAAAAGCTCAATCTTATAGGAAGACCAATCCCGTTCCTGTTGACCATTCAGGCATGAGCGCGGGTGCCCCACGTCTCGACTTTGAGACGTGGGGATTCTGGTGTCCCGTTCAGGCCCAGGTGTTGGCTTGAGCGGGGATTCTTCACTGCCCACTGATCACCGGCCACTGCCGGGTGCCCCACGTCTCGATTTTGAGACGTGGGGATTTTGGTGTCCCGTTCAGGCCCGGTGTTGGCTTGAGCGGAGATTCTTCACTGCCCACTGATCACCGGCCACTGCCGGGTGCCCCACGTCTCGACTTTGAGACGTGGGGATTTTGGTGTCCCGTTCAGGCCCGGCGTTGGCCTGAGCGGGGATTCTTCACTGGCCACTGGCCACTGGCCACTGGTCACTGACCACTGCTCACTGCTCACTGCACCCAAACTCTCCCGGCCGAAACCAGATCCACGCTCCCGATCTCGCACCGCAGTTTCACCTGCTGCCACGCTGCCTTTTTCGGAGGCTTGGCCAGGAACGTCAGAAAATACTGGTTGTTCAGCCGCCGCGCGAATTCTTCAAGATACGGCTGGAACGAAACCGCCTCGCCCACGAATCCGATGTAATACCCCTCGCCCCCGGTCCGGTCGGTCACCTGCGACAGATAGATCTGTCCCCAGTAGGTTTGCCAGTAGCTGTGCCCGAAATGTCCAGCGCCGGGGTTATAGATCGCGGACACATTGATTCCCGCCTTCACGGCCGCGTCAATCGCCGCTTCCATGTAAGGGTCCTGCGGGTCGCCCACCCCGTAATAGCGGTCAATGCCGTCGGTGACCATGATTACTTCGCGCCGCGCCGTGCTCGCCGGCCATTTCTTGACCAGATCGCTCAGCGAAAAATACGGGCTCGCGTTGATGCCTGCAATCCCCTGCGGCAGCCGCACCGCCTTTGCCGCCTGCGCGTGATCGTCGGTCAGGTTCTGATCGATGTGCGCCGCGCCATCCTGCATATATGCGACGCCGATCTTCGTCGTCGCAGGCTGCGCGTTGATGAACTGCTTGATCGAGTCCATCTGTGTGCCCAGGCGGGTGCTCGAACTGTCATCCAGCAGGATGAACAGTTCCAGCGCCGCGCGATCGCCTCGCGCCGGAATCCATTCCGTCACCGTGTCCCGGTCGCGCCCCTCGAATACCAGCACGTCGTCGCGCTTGATCTCGGGCACGTCCGTTCCTTTTTTCGGTTCCACCGTGACCAGAAGATGCGCCGGCACCCCGGCCGGCGCGGGCGCCTGCGCCCACCCGGTCGCCAGACACGCCAGCAGCGTAGCCGCTACCATCGAAACTATTCTCCGCATAAATGCCTCCTTCTCCTCTTTAAACTCTCTTTACTGTTAGATGTTCCGCAAGGTTCCACCCACTGACCCTGGCCTCTAATCCCTGTTCTTCGCTCAGACGCCCTCTGACAAGTTTACTATTTTCATATGCTTAGCGAATGATTTCAAATTGATCCCGGCTTGAGTCTGGCTGCATTGCCAGCTGCCGCCTGCCCGGGTCACAGTGGCTCGTCGGGGCGCTTCGTTCATGAGTTTCATACCAAGCAACCCTGGGGAGGCACACTTGGCAAGCATCGGTTCTCAATTTACTTCTCGGCCAATTCGTTCACAAGTCAGCCGATCTCTGGCCGTCAGTTCTCAAAGCATGACCGAATTTTGCGAGCAGGTGAATCCGGGCCTGCTGCGCGACCTGCGCGACGAGAAGGGACACCGCATGCGTCTGTCGGAAGCGCTGCGGGTGCAGGAAAGCTGGATTGCTGTCCCGGAGAAGCGGGCGCTGCTCTGGCTGGCGGCGCGCACTCCGGCGCGCATCGGCCCGGATCACCTCACCGCACTCGGCCTCGCGGCGCAGATCGCTGCCGGCGCCTGCTACGCGCTGGCGACGTGGAATCGTTTTGCGCTTCTCGGAGTGATCTTCTTTCTCGGGCTCAACTGGATCGGCGACTCGCTCGACGGCACACTCGCCCGCGCCCGCCAGCGTCTGCGTCCGCGCTACGGCTTCTACGTGGATCACATGGTGGATAGCTTCGGCGCGGTCGCGCTTATGAGCGGCCTCGCCCTCAGTGGATACATGAATCCCTGGATTGCGATCGGCCTGCTGGTCGCGTTTCTCATGCTCTCGATCCAGTCCTATCTGGCGACGCACGCCCTCGGCGAGTTCCGCATTTCGTTCTGGCGCTTCGGACCGACCGAGCTCCGCATTCTGCTCGCCGTGGGCAATCTGGCGCTGTTGTGGCGCCCGGTGGTGAATCTCTTTGGAGAACGCTACCGGTTGTTCGACGTCGGAGGCGCAATTGGTCTCGCCGGGATGAGTTTGATGGTCATTTTCTTCACCGCGCAGAACACGATGCGTTTGTATCGCGAAGAGAGGCTTGAATGAGGGCTAACTCTAGCGGTGAGCATGTGTTGTCGGGAATGTTGCGTGGCGATATCCGATTGCGTTCCGGGCAAGGGCATGAAGCTGCAAGTCTTGCGTCCGGTCAGAGAGCCGGAATGGCAGAAAAAATGTGGATTTTCTTTGCCCTGATCTCCCTAACTCCAAGGATGGGAAGTACATGGCGATGTGCACCACCGAAACGTCAAACTTGAAACCCTCCATCGCCAATGCCAGCAAGCAGATGCCGCTGGCCGGGACTCGCGAATCGGATACCCAACCTGCGCCATTCGCTGGTCCAGACGAAAAACGACCGTACCAGGGGTCGTCATGGGCACGCTGGTGCAAGTTCAACCTGGTGGGCGGAATGGGCGTCATTGTTCAGTTCTCCGCGCTTTTGCTTTTCAAATCTGCGCTGCATTTTGATTACATGCTCGCGACAGGACTCGCCGTGGAAGCTGCAATTCTGCATAACTTCCTTTGGCATGAACGGTTTACGTGGGTGGATCGGGTGGCCCTGAGACCCTCATGGAGAAGTCGGTTTTCGCGCCTGGTACGCTTCCATCTGGCGAATGGAGCGATTTCGCTCCTCGGAAATCTCGCTTTGATGAAAATCATAGTCGGTCAGGGACGCATCAACTATCTTGTGGCCAACGCAATCGCGATCGTGGTCTGCTCGCTGGCAAATTTCGTGGCGAGCGAGGAGTGGGTGTTCGGGGGAGGGCGCAGGCGAAAAAACGAAATCAAAGTCCCCACTCAAGCCGCAAGGAACGCGGCTTGAATGGGGCACCCGCACCCGGCGTGGTGTGAGGGCATCGGAGAAAAACAAAATCAAAATCCCCACTTCTGCCAACACTGGGCAGAAATGGGGCACCCGGCCAAGGGGAGGGCGCAGGCGAAAAAACGAAATCAAAGTCCCCACTCAAGCCGCAAAGAACGCGGCTTGAATGGGGCACCCGCCGCTCGAGCGAGGGACGGATATCAGGCCGAGGCTATGAGAAAAATCTTCCTTAACTCGCGTGGCTTGCGCGCCGGTTGGCGTCTGCTCATTTTTGTCGGTATTTTCGTGGGGCTCCAATTCCTGGCGGACTGGATCGTGCCGAGGATCTTCCATCCCAAGGAGCGGTCGTTCCTTGATCCTGTAGGCACTATTTTTGACGAACTGCAGACGCTCGTGCAGATCGTAGCGGCGACCTGGATCATGGCCCGCATCGAGCGCCGCCGCTTTCCTGACTACGGCATTCCAGTGCGCAACGCGTTCGGAGGCGACTTCTGGGTTGGGATGGCCTGGGGCGCGGCCTCCACTTCTTTGCTGGTGGGCCTGATAGCAGTCTTCGGCGGCTATCGTATCCTCGGGGTTGCAATTCACGGCAGCGCTCTCTGGTATTTCGTCGGCGTCTGGATCGTGGCAAATCTGCTGATCGGGTTTTCCGAGGAGTTGCAGTTCCGCGCGTATCTGCTCAGCACGCTCGCCGATGGTATTGGCTTCTGGGCAGCGGCTATTCTGCTCTCGATTGGCTTCGGCGCGCTGCACTTTTTTCTCAAGCCGCACGAGCGCTGGGAAGACTTCGCCGCCACCGGGCTGCTCGGCCTTTTCATGTGCCTCACCTTGCGCCGCACTGGCTCGCTGGCCTTTGCCATCGGTTTCCACGCCGCTTTCGACTTCGCCAATCTCTTCGTGTGGTCAGGACAAAACGCCGGCGAATATGCCGTCGGTCACCTGCTTGAAACCCGCTGGCAGGGACCGCAGTGGCTCACCGGGGGTCCGCTGGGCCCGGAAGCGAGCTGGATGGTATTTGTGGTGATCGCTCTGATGTTCGGGATTTTTGACCGGCTTTATCGGCACCAGAAGTTTCCACGCTGAGTTCCCCGCACCCATGGCGGGCCCAGCGGCGGATGGGAGTTTTAGTTGATCGAGAACAGGTAGGCAGTCATGTCGCGGCTTTCGTCCGGGCTCAAGTTCATATCGGGCATGTTCGTGCCCGGCTTGCGGTGAGACGGCTGATCCAGCCATTTCTCTACGTTCTCGGGGGTGTTCTGGTACCTTCCGTCGAGAAATGTCTGGCGGGCCGACCAGCGGGCGAGCGATGGACCTCTCGAGCCATCCGCCCGGAGAACGCCCGGTATGACGTGGCAGGAGCCGCAGGTGCGCATCATCAGGCGCTTCCGGCCCGCTTCCGGATTGCCGCCCGTGAGCCGGGCTCCGCACGCGAAATCGAAATCGCGAAACCAGTTGCAGGCGGTGAAAACCAACAGCAGGGTCAGCCACCCGAGAACTGCCGCTTTCGCCAACGGACGACGTTTCCCAATCAGTTCGCGATTACTCAAGGTTGATCCGCCTTCTGGTCGCCAGCCAAAGTTCTTATTGTCCTATGCTCAATAAGGATAGGGATGTGACCTGGAGCACACAATCCTCCGGCAACCATCTACAATTCCTCCCACGAAAAATTCATTGACTACAACCGACAACCCGACTCCCGCTAACTCTTCCGCCCTGCGCAAGGCGAGCCTGTTCTATCTCGTCTTTGTGATGTTTTCCTACACCACGGGCGGTCCGTTCGGGCTGGAAGACATGGTCACGACCTCCGGCCCGGGGATCACGCTGCTCTTTCTGCTCGTCCTGCCGTTTTTCTGGTGCATTCCGGTTTCGCTGGTCTCGGCCGAGCTGACGACGGCCATGCCGGTCGAAGGCGGCTTCTATCGCTGGACCCGCGCCGCCTTCGGCGACTTCTGGGGATTTCTCGCGGGCTGGTGGAACTGGTCCGCTTCGTTTCTGCTCGGCGGTGCGTACGCCGTGCTGTTCACCGACTATCTCGTCTACTACTTCCCGAAGATGACGTGGTGGGAGCACTACCTGATTTCGGTTGCGCTGATCGCGCTGCTGACCTGGATCAACGTCCGCGGCATCGAGATGGTGGGGCAGGTCGCGACCGCGCTCGAGATCTTCATCTTTGTGCCGGTCGCGATCATGATCGTGCTCGGGCTGACGCACTGGCGCTTCAATCCGTTCTCGCCGTGGACGGTGCCGCATCAGCCGACGTTCCGCGTGTTCGGCGTGGGGCTGGCGCTGGGCTTGTGGCTCTACTCGGGATACGAACAACTCTCCACCGTCGCCGAGGAAGTGGAGAATCCGCAGCGCGCGTATCCGCGGGCCCTGGCGCTCGTGGTGCCGCTCTCGATCGCAGCTTACTTTCTGCCCACGCTGGCCGGGCTGGCTTCAGCCGGACATTGGGACCAGTGGCACACCGGGTTTTTCTCCGAAGCGGCCAGGATCATCGGGCAGTCTTCAGGAATCTCTTTTTTCCAAAACTCATGGCTCGGAACTTGGATGACTCTGGCGGCGATGATCGGCAACGTCGCGCTGCTCAACAGCACCATTCTGACCACGACGCGGATGCCCTTCGCCATGGCCGAAGACGGCTACCTTCCGCACACGCTGACCCGTAAACACTCGCAGTACGGAACCCCGTGGCTGGCGATTGTCGCGTCGGCCGTGATTTATGCCTTGCTGGCCTGGCAGAGCCTGGGGCAGCTCATCTCGGTTTACATCTGGCTGCGCTCGGCGACCACGGTGCTGACGGTGTTGTCGGGCTGGAAGCTGCGAAGGATGCGGCCGGAACTGACGAGGTCGTTCACCGTCCCCGGCGGCCGTGCCGGATTGCTCTACGTAGTCGGCGCGCCGGTGATCATGGCATTGGTGGCGCTGCTCGGCAGCGACCGGTTTGCCATGATTGGCGGCGCCGCTGGGTTGTTGGTGGGGCCGGCGGTGTATTGGGTGGTTGCATCCAAGCCTCGATAGATATACAATTCAAATGTATATCCAAGGAGATTTATGCAGGTTTCCAAGTGGGGAAACAGCCTGGCGATTCGCCTGCCTTCTGCCGTGGTCAAGGCGCTTGAGTTGAAGGAAGGCGACGACATCGAGATTCGGGTCGCGGGCAAGCGCGCGTTCGAAGTCAGCCGCGACGAAAGCCGCCGGCGCGCGGTAGAGAACCTGCGCAAGCTCCGGCGTCCCTTCCCTCCCGGCTTCGTCTTCGACCGCGACGACATCTATGGGCGGTAGCGCGTTCTTCGATACCAACGTCTTTGTGTACGCCGTGGTTCAAGGTGATCCGCGCTCCCAGCGGGCGGAGGATTTGATTGCCGAAGGTGGAACGGTCAGCGTGCAGGTCTTAAACGAGTTCGCCGATGTGGTGCGGCGGAAGGCGAAAATGCCTTGGGACGAGGCACGGTTCGCAATAGAGAACATCAAGGCCCTCTGTCCCGACCCGCTCCCGGTCACGATTGACACTCACAGAGAAGCGTTGGCGATCGCAGAAAGATACGGCTATAGAATTTATGACGCTCTCATCGTCGCCTCCGCGCTGGAAGCGCGATGCACGATTTTGTACTCGGAGGATATGCAGGATGGGCAGGTGATCGATCAGAGGTTGACGATTCGGAATCCGTTCGAGTGAGCTAGTTCTCCCAAGGTTGTCATCCTGAGGGCCGCGCTTTTTGCGGCCGAAGGATCTATGGAATTAGCAGAAAGTACATAGATCCTTCGCTGCGCTCAGGATGACCAGAGCGAATTGGGTTGCGGCGTCAACTCACCCAATCCAGCAGTTTGTACCACACGCCCGCAAACGGCAGGAACCACGGCTTACCGTTGTACAGGCCGAGCGGCGCGCCGGGGAATGGAATGCCGACGAACGCATTCTCTGGTTTGGCTTCGCCGGAACGATCGGCAGCCATGAGTTCGGCGATTTTCTGTCCCTGATAAGTCGCCATGGCGACGCCGTGACCGGCATAGCCGAGAGCGTAAAACATGCCGTCGAGCTGGCCGGCGTGCGGCATGATGTCAAAGGCGAAGTCGAGCGTGCCTCCCCAGACATAGTCAACTTTCGTGTCGGCCAGTTGCGGGTAGACATCAATCATGCCGCGGCGCAGGATTTCGGCGCTGCGGCGAATGGTCTGCTCGGTTTCGGGAAAAAATGCGGCGCGTCCCCCGAACAGCATGCGGCGGTCGGGAGTAAGACGGTAGTAATAGAGGTAATTCTTCGAGTCGTAGATCATGCGGTTGCGCGGGCTGAGTTCCTGCGCCAGTTCTTCCGGGAGAATCTGGGTTGTAATAATGAACGACCCGATGGGGATAATTTTCTTTTGCAGCGCCGGAGTGGCTGATCCGGTGTATCCGCTGGTGGCGACCATGACTTCGTGCGCCCAGAGCGGCCCTCGCGACGTTTGAATTTTCCATCCTGCCTCGCCCTGCCGCGAATCGCGCCCGATGGTCTGCACGCGGGCGTGTTCAAATATATTGGCTCCCGCCTTCATCGCGGCGCGGGCGAGCCCGGCGACATAACGCGCCGGATTGCAGCCGGCGCTGACTTCATCCACCATGCCGCCGTAATAAATGCGCGAGCCGATCTCGGAGCCAAGCTGCGCTCTCGGCACGATCCGGAGCGTGTGATTAAACTCGCGGGCAATGACTTCCGCCTGCCGCGCGTAGTCGTCGAAATGTTTCTGCTTGCAGGCGACCTCCAGATGGCCGCAGCGCGAGAAGTCGCAGGAGATTTCTTCTTCCCGCACGATCCGCTCAACGCAATCAATGGTCTCGAGCGACGCGGCATACATCCTCCGGGTCAACTCGCGGCCGTATTTTGCGATCAGCTGGTTGACTCCGAGCTTCATGCCGGTGAGCACCATGCCGCCGTTGCGCGAACTCGCGCCCCAGCCGATGGTTTCCGCTTCGAGCACGGCGACTGTCGCCCCGCGCCGGGCCAGAGTGCGCGCGGCCGAGAGTCCGGTGAAGCCGGCGCCGATCACGGCCACGTCGGCCACTTCCGGCAAACTGCCGGCGCCGTTGGCGGGAGGAAATTCCGCAGTCGTGAGCCAGTAATTGCGTTCTTGCATGACTGGATTGCCCATCCGTCGGGATACGACGCCCCGCGGACCGAGCATTGTAGCGCGCCGGATTCCGCCGGTACATGTACGGACGGTGCCGGCTGTGTGACCCTGCGCCACCTCGGTAATCTTGCTGGAGTTACCCTGCCTTCGTAGTCTGAAATGGCATGTCTCTGCGCAGCCTCTTGTTTTCCGCGGATGAGCAAGCCTCTCAGCCGATCGGGGATGTCTTAGCCGAACTCGGCGTCAAGGGAGAAATTTGCGTTCAGTCCGCGGCAGCCGTCGAGAAGCTGCTTCACGAAAGCTTTCAGATCGTTCTCATTGACTGGGACCAGCAGCCGGAAGCCGGGCTGGTGCTGTCGGCGGCCCGCGACCGCAAGCTGGCTGAGCGGCCGCTCACGCTGGCCATCGTGAGCAACGACGCCGGCGTGCCCAAGGCGCTGCAAGCCGGGGCCAATTCCATCCTGCGCAAGCCGCTGCTGCACAACCAGATCAAAGACACGCTGAAGACGGCTTGTGATCTGCTGCAGGCGCGGAAAGACGCGGCCAATGCGGCAGCGTCCGGCCAGGCGGCGGTGCCATCTTCGCTGCCGTCATCGTTTGCCGGCAACGAGCCGGTGCTGCGGGCGGGCGAGTTTCTGCAGGCGGTGAGCGTCCCGGCGACGCAGTTCGACATTGATTCCGACTTCCAAAGATCCATGGGGAAATCGGCGGAAGGCGACCTGGACGCACTCAAGGAACTGGAGCCTATGGCTGCCGCGGTGAGCCGGCCTGCGCCCTTAAGAATTCCAGAGCCGCCTCAGTTCCGGCCAGAAGCCGATAGCGGGCCTCGTGGGCTGGAGTGGTACCTGAAACAGAAGCGCGGGCCGGGATCAGTTCCCGCGCCTGCCGCGGCTGCAGCGGCGCCTGCTCCTGCGCCGGAGAAGCCGGAACTGCTCGGCTTTGACCAGAATCCGGGCCCCAGTCCGTCCTTTGCGCCTTCGACCAGCTTCGGATCGTCGCCCAGCTTTTCTCCCGCGCCCACGCCACCGAATGTGGCAGGGGAAGCAAATTCTACCCCGGCCTCCAATGAGCACTCCGGCGAGTCTCAGCTTTTTGCCTACATGGATGGTCAGGAAGATCCCTCCAAGGCTCGCGGTTCGGGAGGGCGGAGTCTTCCTTTCGGCAAACGGGCGATCATCGGCGCGGCTGCGCTGGCGGCCTGCGCAATCGTCGCGGCGCCGCAGGCGCCCTGGCACGGACCGCTGCGATCGCTATGGGGAAGCGGGCAACAGAGTCTGCATGCCTGGCTCAATCCGCAGGTCGTCGCGCCCGCGAAGGCCCCGGAAGAGCACGAGACTTTTGCCCGCGCCGGCGACGAATACAAGCTCCCGGTCGCCGAGAGCATTCCCGACGCGACCACAGATCCTTCGCAAATTCGCGTGACTCCGGTTGTGGATCCAACCGCGAAAAAGCCCAACAACGATGCCGCGTCGAGTACGGCGGTCACGGACCCGACAGCGCCAAATGGCTCGACGGCCTCCGGAGATGGGCAAGCGCCCACGGTGCAGGTTGTTGAAAGCCCCGCAGCGGGAAGTGGAACCGATGCTGCGCCATCCACCAATGCAGCTCCGGTCGGCGCCGCCACAGCGGCCACGGCGAATCCCGGCGGTGGCCCGATCGCCCCGACCTCCGCTCCGGCTTCCGCCGAGTCTTCAGCTTCGAATCCGGCGATCCTGAACCCGGCGCCTGCGGTCACGTATCGCCCGCCGCCGCCCGCATCCAAACCTTCTCCGGCGCACCTGGCTTCAACCACCACGGCTTCAGCCAACATTCCCAGCAGTCTGCAGTCGCAGATGGCTTCCATGACGCCCGATGCCAGCGGCAACAAGCCGGTTGAGTCTGCCATGCCTTCGATTGAGCCCGTAGCGGTTCCGGAGGGCGCCGAGCGTGGTTTGCTGGCCGCGCAGCCCGCGGTCGCTTATCCCGCCAGCGCCAAGGGACAGCAGGGCACGGTGGTGCTGCAGGTATTCATTGGCCGGGACGGCAGTGTGCAGGACGCCAAGTTTCTGCAGGGATCGCTGGCCTTCGCCCGCGCCGCCATCGAAGGCGTGAAGCAATGGAAGTTCAGGCCCTACACCCTGAATGGTCACCCGGTCTCGGTGCAGACGCAAATGACGCTGGGTTTCAAGCCCGGCGCCTGAGCCGCGGGGCAGCCCGTTCCGCCCTAAGCTAGTTTCGCCGATAACCGAACAAGAGCTGATACGTCTGTCAGTTAGCGGTCTTTCGTTACCGAAGTAGGGTCCGAGGGTGCAGCCCGCGGCGGGAAAATCGCATCTATCGGGATATAATGCAAGGAACTTCTTAAGGAAGCAGTTCCTTCCGGAAGACGGTCGAGTTAAGACACTCCGGGTAAGACGGTCCCAGTTAAGACGGGTTCAATTCAGGTCAAAAAGATGTCCATGAAAATCAAAGCCTCTGTTCTGGTCGCCTCTTTTGCCGTGCTCCTGTTCGTGGTGGTCGGCGAAGTCGGCGGCGTGCACGCCTCCTCGAACGACGGTTCTTACCGCCAACTGCAGGTTTACAGCGAAGTGCTCACGCGAGTGCAGAGCGAGTACGTGGAGGAGCCCAACATCCCGAAGGTGACCGACGGGGCGCTGCACGGCCTGCTTGAGGCGCTGGATTCGAACTCCAGCTACATGCCCGCCGACGCCTACCAGGCGTACAAGTCGCATAAGAGCGAAGCCCGCGGCGGAATCGGGGCGGTCGTCTCCAAGCGCTTTGGCTACGCGGCGGTTGTAGCGGTGCTGCCCGGCTCCGGCGCGGAGAAGGCCGGGATCGAACAGACTGACATTTTCGAGTCCATCGAAGGCAAGAGTACGCGGGAAATGTCGTTGCCGGAAATTCGCAATCTGCTGGCCGGCGCTCCCGGTTCCACGGTGAATGTCGCGGTCGTGCGCGCGCGCCGGGCGGAGCCGCAGAAGATCGTAATCACCCGCGATGTGGAGAACATCCCCCCCGTCACCGACAAGATGCTCGACGACGGCATCGGCTACATCAAGACCGAAGCGCTGACCAAGGGCAAGGCGCAGGAGATCGCATCCAAGATCAAGTCGCTCGAGCACTCGGGCGCGAAGAAAATCCTGCTCGACCTGCGCAATTGCGCCGAGGGTGACGAAAGCGAAGGCGTGGCCACGGCCAACCTGTTCCTGAACCATGGCACGATTGCCTATCTCCAGGGCCAGAAGTACCCGAAGGAAGCGTTTAACGCCGACCCGGCCAAAGCCATCACCAACCTGCCGGTGGCGGTGCTGGTGAATCGCGGAACCGCCGGGGCCGCAGAAATCGTCGCCGGCGCGATTCTTGAAAACGCCCGCGGCGATCTGGTGGGCGACAAGACGTTCGGCGACGGATCCGTGCAGAAAACCATTCCTCTGCAGGATGGCGGAGCCCTGATCCTCTCCGTCGCGAAGTACTATTCACCGACGGGCAAGGCTTTCCAGGATGTCGCCGTCACCCCGAACGTGCTGGTGGCGGACGCCGATGACGGCAGCGTCGGCCCTGACGACGAAGACGGCGCGCCGGCGGCGAATCCGGATCAGGACGCTACCCCTAAACCGGCCGCCGACGATCAGCTGAATAAAGCTGTCGAAGTGCTGAAGAGCCGCAACAGCTAGGCAGCTGGCAAGCTTGGGTGGAGCGGGCACTCCTGCCCGCTTGCAGCGGCGCAATTCCCGCAGGGTTGTTAAGCGATCGCGCGCCTCATGGCGCGCGATTCTGCTTTCTGCCGCTCCGGCGTCTTCCGCGGATGCTATCCTGACCTCAATTCCCCATGGAGTCCATTTACGAAGAACTGCCGCCGGTTGAAGTCGGCGGGCGCAAGCTGGTCGGGCGTGTGCTGTTCGGCCTGCTCGTGCTGGTGGCGGCGCTGGTGGGAGCCACCGCTGGACTCCTCCTGGTTTACACCACCGACCTGCCCCAGGTGGACGCGCTCGAAGCCTACCGTCCCAGCTCGATCACCGAAATCTATGACGACTCCGGCCACGTCATCGGTTCGTTCGCCCTGCAGCGCCGGGTGGTGGTCAGTTACGACGATTTTCCCCCGGTTCTGCGTGAAGCCCTGGTCTCGATCGAAGACAAGGATTTCTACAAACACTCCGGCATCAATTTCTTTCGCATTATCGGTGCGGCGTATCGCGACATCGAGTCGGGCGGCAAAGTGCAGGGCGCTTCCACGCTGACCATGCAGCTGGCGCGCAATCTTTTTCTTTCCCCCGACCGCTCGTTCCATCGCAAGGTGCAGGAAGCGATGCTGGCCATCCAGATCGAGCGCCACTTCACCAAGCCGCAGATTTTCACGCTTTACGCGAACCAGATTTTCCTCGGGCACGGAGTTTACGGGTTCGAGGCCGCGTCGGAGTTTTATTTCAGCAAGCCGGCCAAGAGCCTCACCCTCGACGAAGCCGCGCTGCTCGCCGGTCTGCCCAAAGGGCCGACCGTGTACTCGCCGATCACGCATCCCGACCGCGCCGAGAGACGGCGCACTCTGGTCATCAACGCCATGCTCGAGGACGGCAAGATTACGGCGGCCCAGGCTGCGGCCGCGCGCTCCGCGCCGCTCGCGCTGCATCTGGCCCACGATCCGAATTCGCTGGCGCCGTACTTCGTGGAAGAGATCCGCCGTTATCTCGAAGGCAAGTATGGCGCCGATCAAGTGCATGAAGGCGGATTGAAAGTCTATACGTCGCTCGACGTGAATATGCAAAGAGCGGCCAACCAGGCCGTGCTCGACGGGCTCGCGGCCTACGAACGGCGCCACGGATGGAAAGGCCATCTTGAAAACGTTGTCGCCGACGGCGAAGTGCTGAATAAGTATCTTGATCCCGACTGGGAAGACGAGCCCGAGGTCGGCGGATACATGCACGCGCTGGTGACGGCTTCCGGCGTGGGCATCGCGACCCTGAAGTTCGGCCGCTACACGGCGGCGCTGGGCCAGCCCGACGTGGCCTGGACGCAGCAGAAAATCGCCGACCTTCTCAAGCCCGGCGACATCTGCTACGTGAAAATCCTGTCTCTTGCCGCGAACGGCGCGGCCAAAGTCAGCCTCGAGCAGGACTCCGGCGCACAGGGCGCGTTGCTGGCGATTGACAATGCCAGCGGCGGCATCAAGGCCATGGTCGGCGGGCGCGACTTCAACGATTCGAAGTTCAACCGCGCCACCCAGGCCCTGCGGCAGGTTGGATCGTCGTTCAAGCCGTACGTCTATACGACCGTGATTGATCAGGGCGCGAGCCCGGACGATACGATTCTCGACGAACCCGTGACCTTTGAAACGCCGTCGGGCGAGTATTCGCCGCACAACTACGACGAAAAATTCGAAGGCATCATCACCCTGCGGCGGGCGCTGGCGCAGTCACGCAACATTCCCGCGCTCAAGCTGGCCAATAAAGTCGGCATCAAGGCCGTGATCGAATATGCCGGCCGCTTCGGCATCACATCGAAACTCCCGCCGTATCTTCCCGTTGCCTTGGGCTCGGCGGAAATCACGCTGCTCGAGCAGACTTCGGCCTATAGCGTTTTTCCAAACGACGGCGTGCGAGTGACGCCGCGCTACCTCACCCGCGTCACCGACTACGAAGGGCGCGTGCTGGAAGAAGATTTTCCCGAGGTCAAGGACGTGATCAGCCAGCGCACGGCGCGCATCATGACTTCGATGCTGCGCGAGGTCGTGCTCCACGGTACTGGGATTGCGGCGTCGAAGCTGCCATTTCCGGTCGCCGGAAAAACCGGAACCACCAACGATTTTACCGACGCGTGGTTCGTCGGATTCAGCCCGACCATGAGTTGCGGCGTCTGGGTGGGCTACGACGAGAAGAAATCGCTGGGCACGAAAGAAACCGGAGCGCACGCCGCGCTGCCCATCTGGATGAACTTCATGACCGCGGCCATGGCCGGGAAAGATGCCGGCGACTTCCAACCCGCGCCCGCAACGCCACACACTCCACAAAAAGTGGACACGCCGGATACCGCGCCGGAGACCGAAGAAGCGCATTAGTCTGAAGATTCGGGAGGACAGCATGAGGTCAGCCGTTATCGCAGTTCTGGCGCTGTTGGCGGGGAGTTGGGCGCAGAGCCCCATGCCGGCAGTTCATCCCTCGGGACGGGCTGAGATTGAACAAGTCCTCCACGCGCAGCAGGACGCCTGGAACCGGCACGATCTCGATGCCTTCATGTCGGGCTACTGGAAATCTCCCGAGCTGACGTTCTTTTCCGGCGGGCAGGAGCGGCACGGCTGGCAGGAAACCATGGACCGCTACAAAGCGCGCTACGCGAGTCCCGGACATGAAATGGGTAAGCTCGAGTTTTCCAGCCTGCGCGTCGAGATGCTCGGGGCCGACGCTGCTTTCGTGCGCGGTGAGTGGCACTTGACCATGCCCGATGGCTCCACGTCCCACGGTCTGTTCACGCTGGTGTTCCGCAAATTTAACGACGGATGGAAGATCGTCCACGATCACACATCGGCGGCGGAGTGAGTCGTTTTTCCAGCAAAGCCCTCGCGTTCTTGTCATCCTGAGCGAAGCGAAGGATCTATGCACTTCCGGCAAGTTGCAGAGATCCTTCGGCGGCGAAGAACGCCGCTCAGGATGACAACGCGCGAGACGGCTCGCGGGCCTAATCCGCAGCTACTTCCGTCCCATCCCTTTATCCATCGCATCATTCGCCAGCCGGTCGGCATCCTGATTGTGTTCGCGCAGGGCGTGCCCGATGGAGAACCATTCGAGCTGCGCGATCAATTCCTTGGCCCGCCCATGCAGATCCTTCAGCGTCGGGTTCTTCACTTTGTAGATGCCCTTGATCTGCCGGACCAGCAATTCGGAATCGCTGATCAGCTTGAGCGCCTTCGGACCGTGCTCCACCGCATACTCGAGCGCGGCAATCAGTCCCTGATATTCGGCGAAATTGTTGGTCTGGTGGCCGAGATACTGGCTGAGCGCGGCAACTTTCTTCCCTGATTCATCCTGGATCACCACGCCGTAGCCAGCCGGGCCGGGATTGCCCCGCGCGCCGCCGTCACTGTGCGCGACCAGATAATGCGCCGGAGGATTTTCGCGCGGCTCGAAAAGATTTCTGCTGCCGGAAGAAACGGGCATGGTTCGAGTGTATAACGGGGCGTGAGCCGTCGAGCTTCGCTCGACCGGACCCGTTCGACTCCTCCCCGCCCTGCGGGGAGTCACTCAGGGCAGGCTTACGAGGGACGGCTGTGCCCGCATGATTCTTAGCGCCCGGCGGCGAGGCGCGTGGCCAGACGCGGCGGGAGCTTGGCCTCGAAGATGCGGTCCTGCGCGGCTTTCAGGTTGTAGGGCACGCGATGGAAGTGAATGACCTGTGCGTCGCTGTCGAAGAGTCCGAAAGCCGCCCGCCAGTCGCCGTCGCGCGGCTGCCCGACCGATCCCGGATTGATCATGTAGCGCGCCGAAGGCTTGAGCTGCATCTGCACCGACTCAGCCTGTCCGACGGTGCGGTATTCAGGACGGAATCCATCGGCGCCGGATCCGTTGGCGAAGAATCCGCCCTGCAGGTGGGTATGGCCGAAGAAGGTGAGCGGGGAAGTCAGCGTGATCAACGGCGCCAGCGCATCGCCGAGCGAGACCACGTACTCGTCTTCATCGTTCGGAGATCCGTGCACCAGCTGCACCTCGGGAATATCCGGCACCGAAACCGGGCCGTGGGGCAACGCCTTCAGCCAAGCCAGATTCTCCGGAGTCAGCTCGCGCCGCGTCCACAGCGCAGCCGCGGCGGCCATGGGATTGAAGTCTTCGATGTCCATCAGGCCGGTAGCGGCCTTATCGTGATTGCCCCGAACGAATGTCTTGCCCAGCTGCCGCGAGCGGTCGGCGACTTCGTTGGGACTGGCCCCGTAGCCCACAATATCGCCGAGATTCACCACCACATCGTGAGGCGGAGCCGCGGCGAGGCAGGCGTCGAGCGCTTCCAGATTGGCGTGAATATCGCTGAGCAGAAGTATGCGCAAGACACTCCCGGACAAAGCCGGAATTATAGACCAAAGCCGGCACTAATATATCCTGTGCCGGATGGAGATGATGGCTCAGTGTGGACTTCCGGGTCTCTTCTACGACGGCGTCATCCTGAGCGAAGCCTTTTTTCAGGCGGCGCGAAGGACCTCCTTACGAAAAGGCTACTCTTAGGGAGGTCCCTCGGCCCGCGAAGAAAAGCGCGGTCCTTCGGGATGACCTCCAGGGAATCGTAAATTTCAAGCTGCACACTTGCCGGTGAGGTGAGGCGATGACAGATAAAGAACGGTCTGGATGGCGCTTCAAGGGCAAGACGCCGCTGTGGTTCTCTCTGGTGGCGGGACTTTTTTTTCTCGACGCCGTTCTGCACTTTGCCCTGCTCGGAACCATCTCCAGCTGGGCGCAGGGCGTTCCGGATGTTCTCCATACGCATGGCCTGCCCTTCCGCGACGGCAACATGTACTTCACTTCCGCCTGGCTGGGAGCTTATCTTGACGCCCGCTGGACCACGCCTGCGCTTTTCGTCCTGCTGCTGATTCTTCTGTTCGTCTATCGCGACCAGCTCGAACACTAGGCTCGATGCTGTTTCGATTCAGCCGTTCACGACCGGACACCGCGCCCAGTGTCCGGGTGCGACCTCGGCCAGGGGCGGGACCGCGCGCGCGCACTCCGGCACGCGGAACTCGCAGCGCGGTTCAAACGGGCATCCCGCCGGCATGGCCTGGAGTGGAGGCACAGTGCCCTCGATCGTGCGCAGCGGCTGCGAGCGGTCGGTCTTGAGATCCGGAACCGCGTGCAGCAGCCCGCGTGTGTAAGGATGGGCGGGCGCACTGAAAATGTCGCGCCTTCCGCCGAGTTCGATCATACTGCCGGCATACATCACGGCCACGCGGTCGGCGACTTTCGAAACCACGGCGAGATCGTGGGAAATGAAAAGCATCGCCAGGTTGAACTTCGCACGCAGTTCAGCCAGCAGATCGAGAATCTGCGCTTGAATGGTCACGTCAAGTGCGGTCGTCGGTTCGTCGGCGATCAGCAGTTGCGGACGATTAACGATCGCCATTGCGATCATGACGCGCTGCCGCATGCCCCCGGAAAGCTGATGAGGATAATCGCGTGCGCGCTCGGCGGGATCAGGAATGGCCACGTCATTCATGGCCTCGACCGCGCGCTGCGAAGCTTCGCGCTTCGAGAGCGAACGGTGCGCGAGCACCGCCTCGGCAATCTGGTCGCCGACGCGCATGACCGGATTCAGCGCGGTCATCGGTTCCTGAAAAATCATGGCGATGCGGGAACCGCGCAGCTGGCGCATGGAATCGTCCGGCAGCGATGTTAGATTTCGCGCTGCGCCGTTCTCGCCGAATAGAATCTCGCCCGTGAGCCGCGCCTGCGGCGGCAGCAGGCGCATGATGGCCAGCGATGTAAGTGACTTTCCGGAACCGGATTCGCCCACCAGCCCGAGCACTTCGCCGGGAGCGATGGAGAAGCTCACATCGCGCACTGCCGTCAGGGAAGAAGAATATGTAGGGACAGCCGCCCCCGGCTGTCCGGCCGCCCGCAGGGCGGCAGAGTCTTTTCCCGCGCCCGGAAATTCAATGCTCAAGTTGCGGACGTCGAGGAGCGGAGCCACGGATTCATGGTAGCAGGGCTAAACGAACTGTCGCCCTTCGGGCGACCGGACAGCCGAGGGCGGGCTGTCCCTACGTCTTCAGTTCCTCCCGCCGCTACTGCCCCAGAATCAGCGGCAGGCCGTTCTTGCTGTTGCCGATCACCACGACCTTCGAGTTCGCGCTTTTGGCCAGATTCTCCGTGGCCTCAATGCCCTTCCATTCCAGCAGCGACGGCGTAATGCCCTGCGCCACGATCTGCTGGAAGTCGCGCACGCCGGCGGCTTCAATGCGCTTGCGCTGCGCTTCCTGCGTCTCTTTCTGCAGACGGAAGTTCATGGCCAGCGCCTCCTGCTCGGCCTGCTGCTTGGCCTCGATCGAGGCCTTGAGCGTGGCCGGCAGTTGAATGTCGCGCAGCAGCACGTTCTCGACGGTCAGGCCGCGCTGGCTGAGCTGGGTGGTGATCTGGTCGAGAATCTGCTTGGCGACCATCTCGCGCTCGCCGGTATAAAGCGCGTTCGCGGTGTGCGAAGCCGTGGACTCGCGGATGGCCGACCGCAGCGTCGGTTCGACCACGACGTTTTCGTAATCGCCGCCGATTTTCTGAAAAACCTCCGCGGCACGATCGGGATTGAGGTGATAGATCAGCGAAGTATCGAGCGCCATCATCAGGCCCTCGCTCGAGGGCACGCTGGCCGACTCCTTGATCGTCTGCGTCTGAATCGACATCTCATTGTTCGTCTTCAGCGGATTGATCAGATGCAGGCCTTCGCCCAGCGTTTCCCCGGTCACTCTGCCGAACAGGGTCAGCACGCCGACGTGGCCCGTGCCCACGCGGGTCACGGAGTTGAAGAGCAGGATGACCAGCACAAAGCCGCCCACCGCCAGTCCAATCAGGCGAAAGAAGTTGCCGCCCCGGCCGCCGCCGTCAATAATCCTGCCGCGCGTTTCGTCAAAAATAGTCATGGTTATTCTCCCAGTTATTCTCTCGGAGGGATTCTAGCAGCCCCTCGCCGGGATAAAGTGGCAGGTCTGGCCCAGGAAGAAGCTCAGGAAGAATTATGCGGGCCATTGGGGGGGGCAATCGCCTACTGCAACTTCGCGTACTCCCCCTTGGCTTCTTTCAGGATGGGGATGTCAGGGTCGGCATCTTTCCAGGCAGCGAAGAAATCCTGATAAGCGGTGCGAGCTTTCGCGCTGTCTCCGGCCAAAGCATAGCTGCGGCCCAGGCCAAGCCCGGCGAGTGTGACGTATGGCGAGGGACCATTAGCTGCCCGATGCTGAATGATCTTCTGGAACTCGGCCGCGGCCTCGGAGCCCTGTTTGTTGCGGAGGTAGGCCAGGCCGCGAAGATAAGCGGGCATTCCATTCTCGATGAATCCCAGTTCATAAGTCTCAGCGGGATGAAGTTCTTCGAGGGCCTTGGCGGCGTTCCCGCGCTGCAACTCGACTCGGGCGCGAATCTGTGGAATGTCGGATTTCTGCGCGAAGCTGTCCAGCGGATAATCCTTATTCAGCTTCGAAGCCGCCGCCTCGGCTTTCTGCGCAACTCCGCAGGTCGGGTTGGAAACCGCTCCCGCTACCGCCCGTCGCCCGCGGCCCCTGAATCTTGCCCTTTGGCCGCCGCATCTCTTACAGTACCTGTATGAGCAAGATCCACATTCCTACGCCGCTGCGGCAGTATGTCGGCAAACAGTCCTCGGTCGAGGTGACCGGAACCACCGTGGGCGAGGCCATGTCGTCCCTGGTCGCGCAGCATCCCGATCTGCGCAAGCATCTCTACACTGACGAAGGCAAGCTGCGCTCTTTCGTCAACGTCTATGTCAATGACGAAGACATCCGCTACCTGCAGAAAGAAGCCACGGCGGTAAAAGATGGGGACGATATCTCGATCGTGCCTTCGATCGCCGGCGGCATCGCCGGCTGACGTTTTCCCACGAGGAGTTCCAGCGAGTTTATGGCGACCACGACAGAAATCCCGGTGACTCTGAACAAAGATGAGATCCTGCGCTACTCGCGGCATCTGATCATGCCCGAGGTCGGCATGGAGGGTCAGCAGAAGCTGAAAGCCGCTCGCGTGCTCTGCATCGGCACCGGCGGCCTCGGTTCGCCGCTCGCGCTTTATCTCGCGGCCGCGGGCGTGGGCACGCTGGGTCTGGTGGATTTCGACGTGGTGGACTACACCAACCTGCAGCGCCAGATCATCCACTCCACCGCCGACGTGGGCCGCAAGAAGCTCGACTCGGCGGCTGACAAGCTGAAGGGCATCAATCCGTATCTGAATCTGCGCACCTTCGATACCCGGCTTTCCAGCGCCAACGCGCTTGAACTCTTCCGCGAATTCGACATCATCGCCGACGGCACCGATAACTTCCCGACGCGCTATCTAGTCAACGACGCCTGCGTGCTCACCGGCAAGCCAAACGTGTACGGCTCAATCTTCCGCTTCGAAGGCCAGGCCAGCGTTTTCGCGACCGAAGATGGTCCCTGCTACCGCTGCCTTTATCCCGAACCGCCACCTCCGGGACTTGTACCCTCTTGCGCCGAAGGCGGAGTGCTCGGCATTCTGCCCGGGCTCGTCGGCGTCATGCAGGCCACCGAAGTGATCAAGCTGATCCTCGGTATAGGCGATCCGCTGATCGGGCGACTCCTGCTGATTGACGCGCTGGGCATGAAGTTCCGCGAACTCAAGCTGCGCAAGAATCCCGACTGCCCCGCGTGCGGCACCCATCCCACGGTCACGAAGCTGATAGACTACAACGAGTTTTGCGGCATTCGCGGCGAGGAGAAACCGGTGGCCAGCGGCGTTCCTGAAATTCAGGTGGAAGAACTCAAGCGTCGTCTCGACGCGAAAGAAGACTTGTTCGTGCTCGACGTGCGTGAGCCGCACGAATACCAGATCTGCAACCTCGGCGGATATCTGATCCCGCTCAACGATCTGCCCAAGCGGGTCAACGAACTCGATTCCAGCCGCGAAATCGTTGTCCACTGCAAAATGGGCGGACGCAGCGCCAAGGCCGTCGCCTTCCTGCAGCAGGCCGGATTCAGCAAAGTCCACAATCTCGCCGGCGGCATCACGGCCTGGTCGGATCGGGTGGATCCAAAAGTGCCGAAGTACTGACGCCTTAGATTCGCCTTATCCTGACGTCGTCATCACCCCCACCAAGTTTTCTCGCCTTCTGCCGATAGGCGTAAGGTGAGCAATCGGTCGGCGGGCAGGGGCGTCGGGCGCGCCCCGGCGAAGGACCCCGAACACGACGTCAAGCCGCTGCGTTACGTCGCGCGGCAGCCAGTCTTTGATCGCGACAAGAAGGTCTTCGGCTACGAGCTCCTGTTTCGCGACGGCCTCGAAAACGCTTTCACCGGAGACAAGGAAGCAGCCACCCGCGAGACCCTCGACCGTTCCCTGCTGACCGGTCTCGATATCCTTTGCGACGGCCGCCGCGCCTTCGTCAACTGCACCCGCGATTCGCTGGTCAAAGGCCTGATCACGTTGCTGCCCGCGGCCACGACCGTGGTCGAGATTCTTGAGGAGGTGCCTCCGGATCTCGAGGTGATCGCCGCCTGCCGCAGTCTGAAAGAAGCCGGATACATGATCGCGCTCGACGACTATGTCGCCGACGACCCACGCGAGCCGCTGGCGGAAATGGCCGACATCCTGAAAGTGGATATGCCCGCCACTACCCCTGCTCAGCGCGCCGAACTGGTGAAGCTGTTCGGGGCCGGGCACTGCCGTCTGCTGGCCGAGAAGGTCGAGAGCCACGCCGAGTTCGAGCAGGTGCGCGATCTCGGCTTCGTCTATTTTCAGGGCTACTTCTTTCGCCGTCCGGAGAGCGTGAGCACCCACGATATGCCGGCCAATCGCCTGCACTATGTGCGCATGCTCCAGGAGGTCAGCCGCCCCGAACTCGATGTGGCCGAGATCGAGAAGCTGATCAAATCGGAAGCCTCGGTCTGTTACCGG
>Ga0209167_10000641_pt1 | contig 23995 bp, 22 predicted proteins | sample Coa_R1_9_FD_187154 | JGI IMG/M metagenome (GOLD analysis project Ga0209167, IMG submission 187154) | Surface soil microbial communities from Centralia Pennsylvania, which are recovering from an underground coalmine fire - Coalmine... | ecosystem: Environmental > Terrestrial > Soil >...
CCGGAACGCAACAGCGCAGCGATTTTTATCGGCGTTCGCGGCTGGTCAGAGCTGTCTGCGGATGCCTGGCTCACTCTCGGCCTGCTCGATCTGGTGACTGAGGCCGCCTTCGATCGAGGTGCGGGCCCGCCCGCGGCGGCCCAGTGGCGGCACCGTCCGCTGCGCACCATCCTCGGGCCACCGGCCGCAGCATGATCCTGGTGATGGCTTCTGGCGCGAACTCAGCGCGCCGTCCGGGCGCCTGGTCGGTTACCACATCTGCCCCTTCCGGTGAGTCGCAGCCTGGCTACCCGGACGAGCGCCGAACTAACGACCTTGGGCAGGGGGGTTTGGCCGGGCCGGCTCGTGGGAGTGAACGAACTCCGCTAGAGCGACGAGGGGCGATGATGACGAGCAACATGGCTGATGGCCACGAGCCGGTGCGGTATGGAAGCGAGCAGGCCGGGCGCGGTGCTGGCGGCGAGACCCACCAGGTCGCCGGGGGCGGGCGGCCGAGCCTGACCACCCAGCAGGGCGCGGTGGTGGCCGACGACCAGAACACGCTGCGGATCGGCGAGCGCGGCCCGGCCGCGCTGGAGGACTTCCACTTCCGCGAGAAGCTCTTCCACTTCGACCACGAGCGGATACCCGAACGGGTGGTACACGCCCGGGGGTTCGGCGCGCACGGGTTCTTCGAGAACTACGAGTCGCTGGCCGACATCACCCGGGCCGGCCTGTTCGCGCGGCCCGGCGAGCGCACCCCGGCGTTCGTCCGGTTCTCCACCGTGGCCGGCAACAAGGGCTCCAGCGACCTGGCTCGCGACGTGCGCGGGTTCGCGGTCAAGTTCTACACCAAGGAAGGCAACTGGGACCTGGTCGGCAACAACATCCCGGTGTTCTTCATCCAGGACGCGGTCAAGTTCCCCGATGTGGTGCACGCGGCCAAGCAGGAGCCGGACAAGGGCTTCCCGCAGGCGCAGACGGCGCACGACAACTTCTGGGACTTCGTCTCGCTGATGCCCGAGTCCACCCACATGCTCCTGTGGATCATGTCGGACCGCGCCATCCCCCGGTCGTTCCGGTTCATGGAGGGCTTCGGCGTGCACACCTTCCGGCTGGTCAACGAGGCCGGAAAGGCGACGTTCGTGAAGTTCCACTGGAAGCCCAGGCTCGGCCTGCAGTCGGTGGTCTGGAACGAGGCCGTCAAGATCAACGGCGCCGATCCTGACTACCACCGGCGGGATCTGTGGGAGGCGATCACCCGGGGCGACTTCCCCGAGTGGGAGCTGGGCCTGCAACTGTTCGACGAGGAGTTCGCCGACCGGTTCGACTTCGACATCCTCGACCCCACCAAGATCATCCCTGAGGAGCAGGTGCCGGTCCGCCGGGTCGGCCGCCTGGTGCTGGACCGGGTGGTGGACAACTTCTTCGCCGAGACCGAGCAGGTCGCCTTCTGCACCCAGAACATCGTGCCCGGCATCGACTTCACCAACGACCCGCTGCTGCAGGGCCGTAACTTCTCCTATCTCGACACCCAGCTCAAGCGGCTCGGCAGCCCGAACTTCAGCCACCTGCCGGTGAACGCACCCAAGTGCCCGGTCGCGCACTTCCAGCAGGATGGCCACATGGCGGTGCGCAACCCGGTCACCCGGGCCAACTACGAGCCCAACTCCTGGAGCGCCGAGCAGGGCGGCCCGCGCGAAGATCCGGCCCGCGGGTTCCGCAGTTACCCGGCGGCCGAAGGCGGCGAGAAGCGGCGGCTGCGGCCGGAAAGCTTCGCCGACCACTACAGCCAGGCCCGCCAGTTCTACCGCAGCCAGACCGAGACCGAGCGGCGGCACATCAGCGCCGCATTCACGTTCGAGCTGAGCAAGTGCGAACAGGCCGGGATCCGCACCCGCATGGTGGCCGGCCTGCGCAACGTGGACGAGGAACTGGCCCGCTCTGTCGCTGACGGCCTCGGCCTGCCCGGCCTGCCAGGCCCGGTGCCTGCCGCCCGGCCCACCCGCGAGGATCTGGCCGAGTCTCCCGCGCTCAGCATCCTGCGCAACGGACCGGAGTCCTTCACGGGGCGCAAGATAGGCGTCCTGGCCGCCAACGGGGCCGACGCCGGGCTCATCGCCAGCCTGCGCGAGGCGGCCCAGCAGGAGGGCGCCACGGTGGAATTCGTCGCCCCCACGATCAGCGGCATCGAGGCCAGCGACGGCACCACCATCGAGGCCGGCCAGAAGCTCGACGGCGGCCCGTCGGTGCTCTATGACGCGGTGGCGCTGCTGCTGCCGGCCGGGGGAGCGGCCGAACTGGCCCACAGCCCGGCGGCGCGCGACTTCGTCACCGACGCCTACGCTCACTGCAAGTTCATCGGCTACACGCCTGATGCGGCCGGGCTGCTGCGAGCCGCCGGGGTGGCGGAACTGATGGACGGCGGGTTCATCGAACTCACCGGCAACGGCAAGGACGCCACCGGTTTCGTGCACCGCTGCCGCCAGCTCCGGTTCTGGGACCGGGAAGCGGCCAGCTAGCCGGATCGGTTCACGTGCTGGGCCAAGGTGGACTGCGGTCGGTGCCGCGCGGGTCCGGCTGAGGCAGCCGGACCCGGCCGGGCCTACGGGTGCAGCAGAACCTTGGTGTAGCCGTCCGCGCGCTTGCCGAACTTCTCGTAGGCGGCGGGCGCATCGTCCAGGGGCAGTTCGTGGGAGACCAGCAGAGACGGGGTCGCCTTCCCCGCGACGATCAGATCGCGGAGGAACTCGTTGTACCGCTTGACCGGGCACTGACCGGTCCCCACATGGCCCCGGTTGGCCTGGACCTCCCCGCGTACCTCGCGCTCCAGCGCGTCGTCCTTGCGGGGCCCGTGCAAAGCGCCGCTGCCGGTCATCGTGCCTCCCTCCCCCGGCAGGCTGTGGCCAGTCCCGGCCGCCCGGTCAGAGAATGTCCCGCGGGCGGCCGGCTTCCTGGCGCAGCTCGTGCTCGGTCCCGGCGGCCCACGCCTGCCCGCCGGAGAGTCAGGACAGCCTGCTGGCGAGCAGCTTCTTGCCGAGTTCGGCGCCCTTGCGGCTGTCGGACTGTGCCTTGCGGAAAAGCTCCACCAGCTCGCTGTCCCCACCGCGCTCCGCGTCCTGGATATAGGTTTCCAGCCGGAGCGCATTCTTCAGGCAGGTCTCGGTGTACCAGATGAGGTTGTAGTCCTTGTCGGCCGTGCCGGTCGCGTGACCGGCTTCCTGGTTACCCATAGCGCACCTCCGTCACTATCCGGTGAAGTGCCCTCGCTTTCCCCGGCCGGCGAAGCTAAACCTCCGGGATCCGGCCGGACGGACGGCCTTACCCGGTGGCTCCGGCCGCGACCGGTGCATCCGCCCGTTCCCCGGTGCCCGTGCGGCCGGCCGATGCGGCTTCGGCGCTGCGCCGGGCGAGTTCCACGGTCAGCGCGGAAGCGGCGGCACCGGTGCCGAGCGCGGCCAGTGCCCAGCCCGGCCCGGTGTCATGAATCCCCAGCGCACGGTCCGCCGACAGGGCTCCGGGACCGCCGTCGACCAGTCCCAGCAGGGCCGCGATGAGCACCAGGTTGTACTCGAACCCGCCGTCGGTGATCCATACCCCGTTGGCCGCATGCACCTTCCTGATCGCGGTGATCATGACGCCGATCAGGCTCCCCGCGGCCAGCGGGGTGGCCAGGCCCGCGACGAGCAGTGCGCCGCCGGCGGTCTCGGTCACACCGGCGGCCAGTGCGTTGCGGCGGGGTGGGTGCATGCCGATCTTGTCCATCATTGCCGACGTGCCCTCCGGCCCGGGACCACCGAACCAGCCGAACAGCTTCTGCGTACCGTGCCCGATGAACAGCCCGCCGATGACGAGGCGGACCAGCAAGCGGCCAGCCTTCATGTCGCTTCCTTTCGCTCGGCACTTCGCCCGCTCAAATCTTGGGCTCTTGCGCGTACTGGAGTGTTTCTCTGTCCACTCAAGGGAAAGCAAACACATCGGCCCCGGGCAATTCCGGCCACAGCGACCCGGTTGCCCGGGTAGGTCCGGCCGGTGTAGCCTCCGGCTCCCAACCTGGCATAGCGGGGAAAGGCATAAAGGTGACGGCTGGCAGCACGGGTACGGCTGGTTGGCTGGAGAACAGGCTGCGCGATATCCAGTCGATCACCGACGCCGAGATGTCCCGTCTCAGCCATCACGATTTCCTGGCTGAGCTGCTCGGCAGGGTCAGGGGCGCCCTGCAGGCCGACACCGTCGCGATCCTGCTGCTGGATGCCCGGCACAAGCAGTTGATAGCCACGGCCGCGGCCGGGCTGGAGGAGGAGGTGCGCCAGGGCGTGCGCATCCCGGTAGGCCGGGGGTTCGCCGGCCGGATCGCCGCCGAAGGCAGGCCGGTGATCCTGGACCGGGTCGACCACACCACGGTGCTCAACCCCATCCTGCTGGACAAGGGGATCCGCTCGCTGCTCGGCGTGCCGCTGATGGCCAGCGGCACGATGCTGGGGGTGATGCACGTCGGTTCGCTGACCGGCCGCCGGTTCACGTCGCAGGACACCGAACTTCTCCAGCTCGCCGCCGACCGGGCCGCCACGATCGTGCAGTCAATATCGGCCCGCGATGACCGGATCGCGGCCGAGACCCTTCAGCGCAGCCTGATCCCCACCGCGCTGCCGGTGATCCCCGGTGCGGAACTGGCCGCGCGCTACATCCCAGGTCATGGGGCGGTGGGTGGCGACTGGTACGACGTGTTCGTTCTGCCGTCGGGCGAGCTGGGGCTGGTGATCGGTGACGTGGCCGGCGCCGGTCTGGCCGCGGCGGTGATCATGGGCCGGATGCGCAGCGCGCTGCGCGCCTACGCACTGGAAACCCGCGACCCGGCCGAGGTCCTTGGCCGGCTGGACCACAAGATGCAGCACTTCGAGCCCGGTGCCATGGCCACCGTCCTGTACATGATCATTGACCCGGACCTGAACCAGGCGCACATGGCCTCGGCCGGGCACCTGCCTCCCGTCGTGGCCAGTCCGGGCCGGCCCGCGGCACTGGCCCAGATCCCGCCCAACCTGATGATCGGCGTCTCCCCTGACACGCGGCGGCAGGTGACCACCGTGGACATCACCCCGGGCATGGTGCTGTGCCTGTACACAGACGGCCTGATCGAGCGCCGCGGGGAGGTCATCGACGAGGGCTTCGCCCGGCTGTGCCGGGCGGTGCCGGCGCAGCCGCCAGACGCGGGCTGCGCCGCCGTGACGGCGGCGCTCATCGGCAACGCGCCCGCGCGCGACGACATCGCCCTGCTCATGTTCCGGCGCCGGCCACACGCTCTGCCACCGGCCTGAGCTGGATCAGGCGTCGCCGGCACCGGTTCCGCGGCCGCCCAGGGCGGTCTCCAGCGAGGGGTAGACATGGAGCACCTGGTCGGCGGCGGTGAGCTCCATCATCCGCCGTACGATCGGGCTGGGGCCCGCCAGCCGCAGTTCCGCGCCGGCGTCGGCGGCCTGCAGGTGCACGCGGATCAAGGTGTGCAGACCCTCGGAGGCGCAGAAGGCGGTGGCTGTCATGTCCGCCACGATGACGACCGCTCCCGAAGCCAGGACGTGCTCCAGCGTCTCGCGAACCGCCTGGCTGTTGAGAACGTCGATCTCGGCGGGCAGTGTCACGGTGGCCTGCCGGCCCGCCCACCTTACCGGGTAGATATCTACGGTCAATGGCTGCTCCGGCAGCTAAGGGTGCTCACACCGGTCGAGCCACGTCTCCGGACCCGGTAGAGGCGCTTGCGCGCGCTGTTATCAGCCATCGTGGCCGATCGGGCGCTGCCATGCAAATCTCCGGCCTCCATCGGTGTTACCCGGTCAGGCTCATCCGCATGATCACAGTAGTGCCGGACAGACCCGTCAGGATATCGACTTCATCGCAAATCCGGCGGGCCAGGGCCAAGCCCATCCGGCCCCGGCCTTCCGCTTCCCCGGGCCGCACCCCGGTCTCCCAGCGGCCGGTATCGCGAACCACGGCCAGCACCGTGTTTCCCGTCCCGCTCCGCAGTTCCAGCTGCGCTTGCGGCGATCCGTAGCGCACGGCGTTCGTGGCGATCTCGCTGACCGCGATCACGAAGTCCGCAACCCGCCCGGACGTCAGGCCCGTGGTGGCCATCCACCGTGCCGTCTCCTGCCGCACCCGCCGCAGGTCGCCGACCGAGAACCGGATCAGGTAAGGCGCGGGCCGCGGTACCCCGTCCACTGGTCCCGGCCCTGTCTGCACTGGCCCTTCCTACCATTCCAGCCGCTTCCGAAACCGGCGCGGGACCGTGGTGTCCTGGCTGACCAGGAAAAATCTAGACGATATGTTTGGCTCCCGCCTCCTGGGTAGCGGGCCGGATCCCGGGCGGCTGGTCTGGCACCGCGGTCAGCGGTGCCAGCGACCCGGGTGAAACGTCCGGCGAAGGGAGAAACGATCATGGTGCCCGAGGGCGAACCGGGGTCGTGATGCTGGGAAACAGGCCAGGTTCGTGATGCTGGGAAACAGGCCATGAGTCTCGCTCCGGAAGAGCGGCGGACCCTGGCACGCATCGAGGATTCGCTGTCTCGCTCTGATCCCAGGCTCGCCTCCTGGCTCACCACCTTCACCCTGCCGGCCCGGCTGCGCCTGGTGGTGGGCTGCAAACGTGCGATCATGCGCGGTAGCCGCCTGGCCTGGCGGAGGTGGCCCGCCAGGCTTGCCCTGCTGGCAGCCGGCGCGGCCGTGCTGAGCCTGATCATGGCCGGCATGGTTGCGCTGAGCCGTATCAAGCTGCCTTCGTGCACCGAGCACGGCGTCCATGCCAGCGTCTTTCGCCCGATACTCACCTGCCGGCGGCCCAGCGGCAGCGTGGCTGGCAGGCTGAACCTGCCCGGCAGTGTCAGCCGTCCAGGAGCATCGATGACGGCCAGAGGCGCGATGCCCGGTGGGCCGGCCCGGGGTCAGCTCAGGTCATCCAGCGCCGGTGCCGGGGCCGGGATGCCTTCTTCCAGGCCTGCCGCGCCCGTGCCTGAAGATGCTCGCGGCCATGGGACTCGCGTTCGTACAGCAGGCCGTAGCTGAAGGCGTTCTCACCGGCCAGGTGCGCGCTCATCCCGAGCTGGCGCACCTGCTGGGCCGCTATCACCGCGTCCTGGTGCTCGCCGAGCACGGACTGCACCCGCTTCGTCCGCTTGGCGAACCGCCGGGCCGGCTTCCCGGCCGCCGGCGTGACCGCTTCCGCGGCGTAACGCAGACGCTTGACCGCCTTGCGGGCCCGGTGCAGCGCCACGTCCCTGGCCGGTCCCGGCGGAGCGTGCCACGCCCTGCGCATCCGCCGGGCCACCTTCTTGTGGACGCGCCGCACCTGAGCGGGCAGGACGTCCCGGGCCGGGCTGCCCGCCGCCGGGCCGGATGCGGGCTGCCCGGTCAGCCGGTCCAGGGCGTCGAGCAGCGCGAAATACCGGCGCGAGCTGAGCACGGTCATGACCTCGGCATCCGCCTCCCTCCGTACGGAAGCAAAATGTCCCTGAATGCGGGCCTGCACCGGCCCGATATTCTGCTCCACCGGGAGCTTGTGCAGTTCGGCGAGCAGGTGCGCGGGAAGCACCTCACCGTCGCGCGCCGCGCCGAGCGCCCGGCCGAGCCAGCGAAGCTCGGCAGCCAGCCGTTCGGTCTCGGCGTTGCCGGCGACCCGCCGGAATGACCGGAGTGTGCTGCGCAGCCGGCGGGTGGTCACCCGCATCTGATGAACCGAGTCCGGCTCGTGCATCCGCACCATCGGGTCGAGCGAGATGAGCCGGCGCGCCTGATCCCGCAGGTAAGCCAGGATCACCTGGCCCGCCGTGACGGGCCCGGACATATCCGGGCTGGGCTGGATGAACCGCCGGCCCAGTGCGTGTTCCAGCTTGGCTGACCAGTCCGACCGGCGCAGCCCGTCCCGGCGCAGCATCTCCCCCGCCGCCTCGAGCAGCCGGCGGTCGCCCCCGGTCAGCTCCACCTCGACCTCGTGCCACTGCGACACCGTGGTCGACTCCCCCATGGTCTGGGCGGACACATCGTCGGCGGCGATCTCGGCCAGCGACTCCCCGGACCGCCCGAGCAGGACCGCCCGCTGCCGTCTGGTGGCGATCCGCGCCACCGGCCTGAGCGTCTGGCCCCTCGCGAACGCCTGGACCAGTTCGGCCAGCTCCCCGGGTGGCGTGTCGCCATCCCCCAGCGGCAGCCGGACTTCGCGCCGGGTCCCAGGACCGGCCGGGAGCTTCAGGTGCCACCCGGCGTCGTCGCCGCCGAGCCGCCGCCGCAGCGTGACGCCCGCCCGGATCAGCCGCAGGTCGGCGGAGTCGTAGTACTCCGCTTCGAGCCGCTGCTCGTCGGGCCCGGACGTCCCGGCCACCTGCGGCAGCCTCTCCAGCTGCGCCAGGTACTCCTGGTAGGCGAACCCGGTGTCCGCCGGGGCCTCATACTTACGCTCGGTCTCGTTGACACTCACAGTCATTTCGGCATCACTACCCTGTTGTGATATCAGCCAGCGGCCGTCAGCGAGCAACCCGCTGCGTGCTGGCGGACCTGCCGGGTTCCTCCCCGTCGGCAAAGCTGACCTCGATCTTCTGGTCCGGGCGGCGCTGCTGGACCTGGGCATACAGCTCGTAGGACTGCCGGTCCTGGTCGGTCAGCGGGGGCGGGAACATGCTGCGCGGCCACAGCTTGCCGGCGTGCACGACGCTGGCCTCCACCGCGTACAGAGTGATCTCCGCCTGCAGGTACAGCCAGGCCAGCAGCCCGAGCACCAGGGCGAACGTGCCACCTACGACGGAACTCTTGGACACCTCGCTGCGCAGCAGATAGGTGCCGACGCTCTGCAGGATCTGCCAGGCGACCGCGCTGAGGATCGCACCCAGCCACAGCGCCCGCCCGGTTATCTCGGATGCGGTGGCCAGCCGGAAGCCGAGCCAGAACAGCCCGACGTTCAGGATCAGGGCGACCGCCGTCGCCGCCACGTACGCCCCGGCTCCGGTGAACGACTTCCCCGCGCCACCGGCCAGGCCGGCGATGATCAGGGTGGCGATCTCGCCGAGCCCCACCACCAGGAGCAGGCCGAGGCTGCGCAGGTTGGCCGGCAGGAATCCGGGCCGCCGGGTCATCGGCACCTCCCAGACCTGGTTGAACGCGTTCTGCGCGGCACTGGCCACGCCCCGGGCGCCCAGCAGGGTCAAGATGATGCCGATGGCCAGCGCGAAGCCCGTTCCGTGCAGGTGCTTCAGGCTGCCGATCAACTGGCTGCCGAAGCCGGGGAAGTCGGCGATCGCCTTCGTCTGCACCGTGTGCTCCAGCGCCGGATGGTGCTGCAGCACGATGCTGGTCACGGTGACGAGCACAAGCAGCAGCGGGAACAGCGACGCGAAGGCGTAGTAGGCGATCAGCGCGGCCAGGCTGCCGGCCTGGTCGTCGCCGAATTTCTTCCACACCGCGACCGGGAACGCCAGCACCCGCCGCCGCTGCTGAAATCTGTCCACTGCCCGCAGCAGCGCCTTGATGGTGTCCATCGGGTTCTGCTTCCCCCCAGCGGCTCGGCCAACCACTCAGGGAGCAACATAACCGCAGGTGACAAATTAACGGTTGATCAGCACCAGTTCGGGGGTCTGGCAGATGTACCCGGCCGGGGTCTGGATCCGCTGCGGGCAGGCGGACAGCAGCACGGTGGGGTCGGTGGAGCCGGCGCTGCCGCCGATGCCGGACAGGTCGACGAAGAAGTGCGGCCAGGGCAGCGTCCTGGTGCTCCAGATCACCCGCTGCTGGGCCACGTCGTATCCCCAGGCCTCGCCGAGCGCGCCCAGGTCGAGGCCGAGCGCCACGCCGTCGCGCACGCCGTAGACCCCACCGGTCGCCGAGCCGCTGGCGCCGGTCACCCGGGCCACGCTGTGCCCCGACCAGGCCTGCACCCCGGTCAGCGTGCTCGTGCTGCCGATGGCGAGGTAGAACAGGCCGCGCACCACGTCCACGCTCTCCGGCACGACATCGGCCCGGTGCCAGAGCAACTGGCCGGTGGCACCGCTGTACGCGCTGACCCCCTGGGTGGACGCGAACAGCACGACGCCGCGGACCACCGCCGCGAGCCTGCCCACGTACGGGCTGCCCGAAGGGTAGATGATCTGCTCAAGGCCGGTCCGCAGGCTGATCCGGCGGACCGCCGTGACCGGCCCGGTTCCCATGGGCCCGCCCACGGCCTGCGCGACATACAGGTGGCCGCCGTCCGAGCGCCAGCTCTGCAGGTCGTCCCCGGTGGAGCGGGACCAGGCCACCCGCCCGGTCGCGTTGTCGTAGCTGGTCACCGCCGACGGGCCGACCACCACCGTGTCATGGCCCGGGGCCGCGACCGCCCCGCCGAACGGGGCGGCCGGGTAGGAGCGGAGCTGCCGCCCGCCGCTGGCGGTGAGCAGGACCGTGCGCTGGCTGGCGCCGCCGGGACCGGGCTGCGGCCCGTCCGACACCCCCACGGCGACGACGGCCGGCCAGACCCGGACGGACACGATCCGCGACCCGGCCGGGAAGCCGGTCAGGCCGGTCACCCAGAGCGTGTGGCCGGTGCGCGCGCTGTAGCCGTAGACGATCATGCCAAAGCCGAGCGCCACCACCGACGGCCCGGCCGCCGCGTACACCTGCTGGGTCTGCGGCCCGGTGCCCGGTGTGGCGCCGGAGGACGGTAGCGTGCTCGCGCCCGGCGGCGGGGAGCTGGTCCCGGGGCTGGTCGCAGGGTAAGCCGGGGCGAGCGGGACCGTGCCGGGCAGCGCGCTGGAGGCGTCCCAGGAGCCCGGCAGCGAAATGATCCAGCGCACCGTGCCCGCCGTGGTGGCGGCGCACGGCGAGCTGCCGCAGCCGGCGGCCGGGTTGCTGGAGGTCGTCACCGGTGCGAACGCGACCACGGCCAGTACGCCGGCCAGCAGGCCGCGGCGCAGCCAGCCGTGCCATGCGCGCGCCAAGGTCACGCCTCCGATCTGGGGCTGAGCGGTTCGCCGGGCGACGGTCCGCCGGTCCGCGAGGGGATCGCGGGCACCGTACGGAATCGCGATCTTTTTACTACCGTAACTGCGCAGCCCCGTCAGACGAACGGGACTGAAAGCGGATCCCCGGGGTAGCGCGCGGCGGTGACCGATAGCGTTGTGCTGGCCGCGCGCGCGGCCCGCCGGTTGAGGAGGAGAGATGGCAGAGCGGGCTCCGTTGCCCTACGAATTCATGCCGAAGGTGCCGTCGTTCACGGTCGAGAGCAACGATGTTGCCGATGGCGAGCAGATGAGCGACGCCCAGGTGTTCAACGACTTCGGCATGACCGGGCAGAACGTTTCACCGCACCTGCGCTGGTCAGGATTCCCGGCGCAGACCAAGGGGTTCGCGGTCACCTGCTTCGACCCGGATGCCCCGACGGGTTCGGGGTTCTGGCACTGGATCGTGCTCGGCCTGCCCGCCTCGGTCACCGAGCTGCCCACGGGTGCCGCCGCGGACCTGCCGGGCGGGGCGTTCCACGTCCGCAACGACTACGGGGCCAAGGACTTTGGCGGCGCCGCGCCGCCGCAGGGCGACCCGCCGCACCGGTACGTGTTCGCCGTGCACGCACTGGACACCGATGACCTGGGTGTCAACTCCGACATCACGCCCGCGGTGGCCGGGTTCAACCTGCGGTTCCACACGCTCGCCCGCGGGCTGCTCATTCCGGTGTACGGTCACTGACGCTCTTGGCCCGGCGGGCCGTGGTGCGGCCTGGCAGCGTGGCGATGTGCTCGCCGCAGCGGCCGGCGTCGTAGCCTGGCAGGCTGTCGAGCTGGGCCAGCAGCCACGGCGAGGACAGCACCCTGACCATGCTCTGCACCTCGCGGGACTCGGCGGCCGAGCGCGGGATGACCAGGTCGAAGCGTTCGTCGGCGAGCGGCACGAACGGCAGGCCGTAGGCGAGCGCGGCCGGTTCGGCGCAGATGCCCGCCTCGGCCAGCCCGGACGCGATCGCGGAGGCGACCTGCAGGTGCCCGGTCGCCCTGGTGTCGTAGCCGGGCAGCGCGTCCGGCTTGACGCTGCGGGCGGCCAGCTCGCGGTCGAGCACCTGCCTGGCCTCCGAGCCCACTTCCCGGTTGACCAGGCGCAGGCCCAGCCGGGCCAGGTCGGTGACTCCGGTGACCTCACCGGCCAGCCACGGCGCGAGCACCAGCCCCTCCCGCCAGGCGGAAAGGCCGATCACCTCGGCGCCCTGGCCACCGAGCAGCTTGCGGGCCTCACCGTAGGGTGTCTTTCCTGCCGGGAAGGCCGGGGTGCCGTAGTCTGCGCCTGGCCGGTCGGGCAGGTGCACGCCGGCCACGTGCACCAGGCCGGCGGCGGCCAGCCGGAGCGCCTGCTCGCTGCCGCAGGGCCACCAGGCGAAGCCGACCGGCGGGTCGAGCAGCGCCAGCGGCGCCTCGAGCAGCGGGAGGGCGGGGTCGCAGCCGGCCACGACCAGGGTGGACCGCGGCGGCGCGATGGGCTGGACCAGGCCCGGCTCGGTGCCGGCCAGGCCGCCGGCCGGGAGGAACCCCGCCCTGGTCGCGGTGTCCCCGGTCAGCGGCAGCGCGACGAACCGCTCGCCCACCGGGGCCAGCGCGGTCCGGGCGCCCGGGCCGCCGAGCCCGGCCACCGGCTCCACCTTGATCTCGGCCGGCGTGTCGCCGGGGCCGAACACCTCCTCGACCGTCATGCCGAGCACCCGGGCGACGGTCAGCGCCACCCGCAGCGACGGGTCGCTGTGCCCGGCCTCGATGGCGGAGACGGCCTGCCTGGACACGCCGGCCATCCCGGCGAGCTGCTGCTGTGAGAAGCCGCGGGCCTGCCGGGCCAGCCGGAGCCGCAGGCCGCGGTTGCGCGCTATCCGCATTCGATCCCCCAGGTTGCCGCGGCGGCCGTGGCTGCTGGCCGGGCTGTGCCGTCCGGGCCGAAGCGAGGCGGGTCCAGCGCGGTCACCAGCAGTTCCCCGTCGTGTGCTGCCGGGTTGTCCGGCAGGTAGCAGGTGATCACAGTCTCGCCGACCTTCAGGTCGGCTTCCCAGCCTGCCCCGGACGGCCGGTGCGCGGCCAGCGTCGCGGCCAGGACCATGCCCTTGGCGGGGTGGGCACCCGCGATGACCCGGCCGGGATGTATGCCGGCCGTCGCGCCGCCGCCGGGCAGCGGGACGAAGCCAAGGTAGCCGACCAGTTCGGCGACCCGGCGCGAGGCCGGGTGCAGCACGACCTCGTGCGGGGTCCCCGTTTGCAGCATGACACCATGGTCGAGCACGGCCAGCCGGTCCGCGAACGCCTGGGCATCGGGAAGCTCGTGCGTCACCAGGATCGCGGGCAGCCCGCGTTCGGCGATCAGCCCGGCCACAAGCTCGGTGAGCGACCGGCGCAGGGAGGCGTCAAGGCCGCGGTAGGGCTCGTCGAGCAGCAGCGTGTCGCAGTCGGCCAGCAGCAGCCTGCCCAGCGCCACCCGGTGCGCCTGGCCGCCGGACAGCCTGGCCGGCATGGCGGCCAGCAGGCCGCCGATGCCGAGCAGCCCGGCCAGTTCGGTGAGCTTGGCGCCGCGGTCAGCGGTCGGCGCGTAGCCGAGGTTGGCCCGCACCGACAGGTGCGGGAACAGGCTGGGATCCTGGCGCAGCAGGCCGACCCGGCGCTGCCACGGGGGGATGGCTGTCCGGGGCGGCTGCGTTGCGGTGAGCACCCGGCCGTTCAGGGTGATCCGGCCGCGGCGCAGCGGGACCAGCCCGGCGATGGCCTCCAGGATGGTGGTCTTGCCGGCGCCGGAGGGGCCGAACAGGGCCAGCCGGTCCCCCGGGGCGGCCGACAGGGCCGCGTGCACGCGGAAGTCCCTGCGGTCAACCTCGACGTCGGCGTCCAGCACGGGCGCTCCAGATGTAGGCGGCCAGCGGCAGCGGCAGCGCGACAACCAGCAGGACCAGCGCGAACGGCAGGGCGGTCGGCAGCCCGGTCTCCTGCAGCGTGGTGAAGATCTGCATCGGTATGCCGTAGGGGTGGTAGGCAATGATAACGACCGCGCCGAACGCGCCCATAGCCCTGGCCCAGGCGATGGCCAGCGACATGGCCAGGCCCGGCGCGGCCAGTGGCAGCGTGACCCGCCGGAACACCCGGCCCGGCCGGTCGCCGAGCAGGCCGGCCTGCTGTTCGAGCCGTGGATCCACGCCGCCGAAGGCCGCCTGCGCGCCCAGCACGTAGTACGGTGCCGACTCGTACACCTCGGCGATGACCAGGGCCAGGAACGTGTTGGTCGCGGACAGGTGCAGGTGGCCGATCAGCTCGCCGGCCGGCGTGTACGGGCCGACCAGGAAGACCAGCAGCAGGCCGATCACCAGCGGCGGCAGCAGCAGGCTGGCCAGCACGCCGGCCTCCCAGACCCGCGGGAACGGGAGGGTGCCGCGGGCCAGCTTCACCGACAGCGGCGTGCAGATGAACAGCAGCACGGCCAGCGTGACACCGCCGGACTCGACCGAGACCAGCAGCGGGTCCAGCGCGCCCGGTGCGGTCAGCGCGCTCTTGATGGCGCCGCCGGACAGGTGCGTGAGCAGGGCGATCACCGGGCCGAGCAGGGCGATCCAGATGACCGCCGCGCCGGCCACCGAGGCGTATCCGGAGATGGAGCGCAGCGCTGGGCGGTCCCTGGCAAGGTGGCGCGGGCCGGGCTGCCCGGGAGGGTCGTCCCGCCAGGCAGCCCCGCCTGCCGCCGCCGCTGGGCTAACCTCCCAGTTCACTCTTTACCGCGCTCGGGACGCCGGTGCCGGTGGCCGTCGGGGTGAGCAGCGTGAAGCCGCCCTGCTTGTACTCGGCCAGGCCGGCGCTGGACAGCGTGTACTCGATGAAGGCGATCGCGGCCGGGGTTGGCGTGCCGATCGTCGTGATGTCGAGAACCTGCGGCGAGCCGTGCTCGGTGGCGTTGCCGGTGACCGTGACCGAGGCCTTGTGGTACTGCGCCGCGAGCGCCGCGTCGCCGAGGTTGATCGCGGGCGGCAGCGGGATGTAGTCCAGGTGCAGCTCGATGGCCTGGGTGATGAATGCGCTCGAGGCGTCGAGCTGGCCGGACTGCAGCGTGGAGTCCAGCGAGGACTCGGCGAAGATCTGCGGCGAGGAAGCCGTGCCGAAACTGGAGGTGCCCAGGATCTTGGCGACCGTGTCCGAGGGCAGATGGTAATAGGACTGGGCGAGTTCCAGCATGTAGATGAAATCCCGGCCCTGCGGGTCGATGTTGGGGTCGGTCCGGCCAAGCTTCAGGCCGGGCGTTGCCAGCAGGGTGAACAAGTTTTTCAGCGGTTCTTTTCCGCTGGCAATGGCCTTGAACTGGCCGGCGTATTTGCTGTCCGGATTGTAAGCAACCACCATTGAGGTACCGGCGTACTGAACATACCATTTGGTGAACTTCGGTTCGAGCGGCGTGATGTTGCCGGCGCCGACGGACTCGAAGACGTTCGGGTGGATCACGCCGGCCGCTATCTCGGCGGACAGTTCGCCGGAGGACGCCCCCGTGCCGCTGTAGCTGTAGCCCTCCGCCTCAGTGAAGGCGGACCCGGCGACCTTCGAGTTGAGGAACTGCAGCGAGGACGCATAGGCGACGTTGACCGTTCCGGCCGGCCGGCCTGACTTCGGCGAGCCGGACGAACTGCAGCCCGCGGCGGCAAGCCCGACATAAACGATTCCCAGCAGGGAGCCCAGCCGGGCGCCTCTGTTTGTCATGTTGATCGCCACGATCCGAGGATAGCCAGCTATATTTGCGTGAGGCAAGAAGACATGACAGCCTGGATGCCGGTCCTCCTGGATGCGCCGGGTGGGATGGCTGAGCTGCGCCGGGGTGCGGGCGGGTGCCTGGCGACCTCGCCGGAGCGTGCCCGAGATGGGAATCTGGGCAGACTTTTTCTCTTGATGACGAGATTGGGCTTTCATATGCTGGTGGTTATTGCCGGTTACGTCTCGTAGCTTTTTCGTGATCGGTATTGCTCAGCGTCACGGATGATCCGTCGAGAAGGAGGTTGCCCATGACGACATTCGCTGATAGCAGGCTCAATGAGGTCACGGTTGCGGACACGTACCGGGCCAAGGACATCGAGATGGCCGCCAAGGTCGACACGGTTAATCGTCTCGTCCTGGTCACTGGCGCCATCGACACCAATGAGCACAGCATTCTCGTGCGTATCGAACTGCCGTCCGCAGGCCGGTGGCAGGTCATCAAGAGCGAGACCAACCTCACCGACCGGTCATGGACCGCATGGCAGGTGAGCCTGGGCGAGGGCACGACGGTGGCCGGCGACGCCGCCGTGCAGAACCTCTCCCGCCAGTTCGAGAAGGTGTACGTGCCCGAGGACAGGTCGCGAATCACCTTCTACGGCGGCGAGGTCAGGCCGGGCGAGGCCATCCTGAAGATGTACACGCTGGACGCGAAAGTCCCACGGATCGTCATGGCCCACGCCCGTGAGCTGGACGAGGGCGACGACGAGCCCGACGAGGAGGTGCCCGCGCCGCCGGAGGAGTCCGAACTGCCCGAGGCCCGGATCCGCCGCGGACTGCCGGCCAAGCCCTACATTGAGGTGTTCCTGCCGGTCACGCTTATCGACGCATGAGGTTCTCCGGTGACAGCTATGCCGCGACCATTCCCCCACCCGCTGCCCGGCCGCCGCACACCGGCGGCGGGCTGACGTGGAGGGCGGCGTAGCCGAGCCGGACGGCCATGCCACAGCGGCCTCGGCCGAGCGCTCGGCCGGCGATGGCGAGCGCCCGGCTGGGGACCGGCGGCCCTGGCGTGATCAGGGATTCGTCAAATACCTGACGGCCCGGACGGTCTCCATCCTCGGTGACCGGTTCACCGAGCTCGCGCTGCCGCTCATCGTGCTCACCCGCACCGGCAGTGCACTGGACGCCGGGCTGGTCGGAGCCGCCGCGCAGATCCCGGCCTTCATCATCGCCCTGTTCATCGGCGAGATCGTCGACCGCGGGGCACGGCGCTGGATGATGGCCGGGGCCGATCTCACCCGGATGGCGCTGGTCGTGCTGATCGGCGTGCTGACCTCGCACGGTCATCCCAGCGTCTGGCTGCTTACCGCGATCGCCTTCTTCATCGGGCTGGCCAACCTGGCCTACACGACCGCGGCCACCGCGCTGCTGCCCAGCCTGGTCGCGCGGGACGACCTGATGACCGCGAACACCGTGCTGGAGGCCGGGGACGCCGCGTCGAGCATCGGCGGTCCCGGCGTGGCCGGCGTGGTGATCGCCAGGTTCGGTGCGTTCTGGGCGTTCGCGGCGGATGGGCTGAGCTTTCTCATCTCGGCGCTGTTGCTGGTCTCGTCCCGGCCCCGGCGCAAGCCAGGCGACGACGTCCCCGCCGATGTCCCGCCAGGGGGCAGGCTGGTGCCCGGCCGCCTCGGCCGGGTGTGGGCCGGCGTGCTGGAGATATGGCGGCGCTCGGACCAGCGGCTGCTGCTGACCGCCTCGCTGCTGCTGAATGCCCAATCCGGTGCGATCATCCTGATGGTCGTCGCACTGGTCAAGGACAGCCTGCACCTGAGTGCCACCGCGCTCGGCATCGTCATCGGGGGCGCCGGAGTCGGCGCGCTGGCCAGCTCGTTCGCCGTCGCCCCCCGGTTGCACCGGGTGCGCTGGGGGCCGTGCCTGGGCGTCCTGCTGGCCATGGCCGGGGCGGCGATCCTCCTGCTGGCGGCCAGCACGGGCGCCTGGGTCGCGTTCCTCGGCAACCTGGCGATGGATGCCATGATTTCCACCGCCTACATCGTGGCCGCGACCATGCGCCAGCGGCTGACCGCGGACCGGCTGCTCGGCCGGGTGGCGAGCACGTCGTTCGTGATCACCTCCTGCATCCGCGCGGTCAGCGTGGTGGTGGCCGGCGGGCTGATCATCTCGATCGGCGCCAGGGGCGCCCTGCTGGTGTACGCCATGGCGCTGCTGGCCGGGGGGGCCTTGATCGCCCTGCCGCGGGCCGGGCAGGTCAGGCTGAACGAAGCCACACCACGGTGAAGTGATCGGGCCGGAAGGCGGGTGGCAATGCTTGTTCTGGGCTTGAACGGCAAGTTCGACGGGCACGATCCAGCGGCCGCGCTGCTGCGCGACGGGCAGCTCGCCGGTGCCGTCGAGGAGGAGCGGTTCACCCGAACCCGGCACGCGCCCACCGCGCTTCCGCACAACGCCGCCGCGTGGGTTCTGGCTCAGGCCGGTGCCGGACTCGACGACGTCGACGTGGTGGCGCTGGGCTGGGATCCGCGGCTCCAGCCCGATGCACCCGAGCCGGCCGGCGAGGGTGAACTGCTGGACATGCTGCTGCCGCCCACCTGGTTTCCGCGCCGCCGCCGGCCGCCGTTGCTGCGCGTCCGCCACCATCTGGCGCATGCGGCCTCGGCGACGGCCGGCGCACCGTTCGGCCGGGGCGCCTGCCTAGTCGTGGACGGCTCCGGCGAGCGTGAGTCGATCACCGCCTGGAAGTTCGACGGCGCCACCATCGATGAGCTCTGGTCACTCCCCTACGCGCAGTCGCTGGGATTCTTCTATGAGGCGGCCACGCTGTTCACCGGCCTGGGAAAGTACAGCGAGGGCAAGACCATGGGCCTGGCCGCCTGGGGGGATGCCGAACGGTACCCGCTGCCGTCGCCGGTCTTTGACCCTCCGGTGGCCGTGGCCGGCGAGCCCGATTCCGGTCATTACCTCGATGTGCTGCGCGGCTGGATCGACCGGTTCGCCGCGGTCACCGGCCAACGCCGGCTGCGCCGGGTCAAGGTCGGGCCACCGGCGGCAGCGACCCTGACCACCAGGACGCCGGAGATCGGCCGGGCCTACCGGGACCTCGCCGCGGCGGTGCAGCACACGCTGCAGCGGGAGATGCTCGCCCTGGCCAGGCAGGCGCTGGCGGACGCCGGTGCGACCCGGCTGTGCCTGGCCGGCGGGGTCGCGCTCAACTGCGTGGCGAACGGTGTGCTGGCCACCGCGCTGAACGCGGACCAGATCTACCTGCCGCCTGCGGCGCACGACGGCGGGGTCGCGCTCGGCGCGGCGGCCTGGGCAACCACCCGGGCCGGCATCGCGGTGCGGCTGCCCGACCACCACGTGTACGCCGGCCCGGCCTGGTCGGCGGGCGCGGTCGCCGACCTGCTCACCGGCTGGGGCCTGCCGTTCAGCGCTCCCGATGATCCGGAGGAGGGGGTGGCCGAACTGCTCGCCGAAGGCAGCGTGGTCGCGCGGTTCGCAGGCCAGGCCGAACTGGGCCCGCGGGCGCTCGGGGCGCGGAGCATTCTCGCCGATCCGGGCCAGGCCGCCATGCTGCACAGGGTCAACGCGCTGAAGCGGCGGGAGGTCTGGCGGCCGCTGGCTCCGAGCCTTCCGGCCGAGCACGGGCCGAGCGTCTTCGGCCTGTCGCTGGACAGCCCGTTCATGCTGGTCAGCCTGCCGGTGACGGAGGCGATGCGGGAGCTGATCCCGGCCGTCGTGCACGTGGACGGCTCAACCCGGCCGCAGTTGCTGACCGAGGACACCAACCCGTCCTACCACCGGCTGCTGACCGCCTTCGCGAAGCTGACCAGCAGGCCCGCCGTGCTGAACACCTCGTTCAACGTGGCGGGCCCCATCGTGCTCAGCCCGGAGCAGGCGGTCGCGACCTTCATGACGTCCGGCATCGACGTGCTGGCGATCGAGGGCCTGCTGGTCAGGAAGGACGGCCGCGGATGAGGCCCGGTTCAGCGACCGCCCACGGTGAGCATCTGGACCCGGACGGTCGGGTTGCCGTCGGACACGGGGACATAGTGCCCGTCCTTGCCGCAGCTCCCGGTGTGCGTGCCGAAGTCGGTGCCGACCGCATCGATCAGCCGCAGGACCTCGGGCCCGTTGCCGACCAGCGTGAGCTCCGGCAGCGGCGTGGTGATCTCGCCATTCTCGATCAGGAACGCGTCGGTGGCGGTGAACGTGAAGTCCCCGGTCGGGACCGTGCAGCTGCCACCGCCCAGTTCCACGCAGTAGATGCCGCGCCGGGTCTGGCGGACGATCTCGGCCGGGTCATCCTGGCCGGGCAGCAGGAACGTGTTGGTCATCCGGCTGGCCGGCTGGCAGCGGTAGTTCTGCCTGCGCCCGTTCGCGGCCGGGATGCCGAGCACCCGGCCGCTGTAGGAGTCGGCGAGGTAGCCGCGCAGACAGCCCCGGTCCACCAGCACGGTCCTGCGGGTCGGGTTGCCCTCGTCGTCGCAGCCGCTCGACCCCCAGCCCTGCGGGACGGTGCCGTCATCCACCAGGCTGACCATCGAATCGGCCACTCGTTCGCCGAGCCGCCCGGCGAAGGCCGCCGCCCCCCGGCGCACGGAATCGGCCTCCATACAGTGCCCGCACGCCTCGTGGAACAGGATGCCGCCACCGCCAGGTGCGAAGATCACCGGAAGCCGTCCGGCCGGAGCGGCGGCGGCACGCAGCCGCCTGCCCGCGCGCTGCCCAGCGAGCCGCGCCGTGCCGGCCACGTCGTCGGCGGTCAGCGCCGTGAACGTCCCGGCCCGGGCCCAGCCGGCGAAACCGCCGTGACGCTTGCCACCGTGCCGCGCCACGGTCCGGATGCTCAGGCTCGTCCGGTAGGTCAGGTCGGTGCGCTCGCCGCCGTCGGCCGTGACGATTCGGACCCGGCGCCTGACCACCCTGGCCTGAGCCCGGACCGAGCTGACCGCTGGCTCTGCGGCGCGCGCCTGCTCCCGCACCGTGCGCAGGCTGTCCATCATGGCGGCGAAGCTGCTCAGCAGTTCGTCGCAGGCACCTGGTTCCGGTGGGCTCGCCATGCGGCTGGGCGGCTGGGAGAGCGGCGAGGACACGATGCTCCGGGCGGCTTCGGCGAGTCCGGGCCCGGACAGGTCTGCTGTGCAGGCGAACCAGATGGCCGTGTCGCGTTCCAGCCGGAAGGCGGCACCGCGGCGGGTCGCCGACCGCAGGCCGGTCACCTGCTCGCCCTCCAGCGCCGCCGCGACCAGATGGGTGTCCTCGCAGAATGCCTCGGCGAACTGACCGTGCCTGGCCAGCTTGGCGACCAGCGTCGCCACCGCGTCCTCGTCCGGGATCGTCACGTGCTCGCTTCCGGTCGCCGATGCCGCCCTGGCCCAAGGATAGAACCAACCCGGCCGGTGGCCGCCGGTGGCTGAGCTGCTCCAGCGGGCCGCCTGGCTGGCCGCGCAGGCGCGCGGCGGCGAGGATGTGGAGGTCTACCTCGTCGACAGCCGGCGGCTGCAGGCCAAGGCGACCGTTGCCGGGGTCGAGTCGGTGTCGTCGACCAGGCACATCGGCGCGGGAGTCCGGGTGGTGCGGTCGGGCCGGCTGGGCTTCGCGTCCTGTGTGGGGGTCGAACCCGCCAGCCTGAGCCAGGCGCTGGCGAGGGCGCGGGCCCTGACGCCGATGAGCTCGGTGTCGCAGGACCACGTCATCGCCCGGCCGGACGGCCACACCCGGCCGGTGGCGAAGCTGTGGGCCGATGACGCGGGCAACTGGACCGGGTATGACCGCCCGGGGTTCGCGCTGACCGCCGAGCGCGCCGCGTCGCTGCAGCCGGGGATCGTCGGCAGCCGGGGCGCGGTCTACCAGGACGCGGTGACCGACACGGCGGTGGCGACCTCGACCGGGATCGCGGCGGACAGCCACACGACCGTTGCCTACCTGGCGATCACCGCCGTGGCGGCGCGCGATGGCGACACGAAGACCGGGTACGGCGTCCAGTCCGCGCGCAGCCCGGCCGGGCTCGACCCGGAATGGACGGCGCTGGACGCCGCCCAGCGCGCGGTCAGCCTGCTGGGCGGCGCGGCCATTCCCAGCGGGCGCTACCGGGCAGTGCTCGCACCCCGGGTCGCCTCGGCGTTCTTCACGCTCATCGGCAAGGCGTGCAGCGCGCAGAACCTGATCCACCGCCGGTCGTTCCTGGCCGGCCGGCAGCGCACCCGGATCGCGGCGGGCTGCCTCACGCTCCGGGACGAGCCGGCCGCGCCGGGTTCGGCGATGGCCCGGGCGCACGACGGAGAGGGCCTGTGGAACCGGACGGTGCCGATCGTGACGGATGGCGTACTGGCTGGCTGCCTGCACACCGCGGCGACCGCCCTGATGACCGGCGAGCAGCCGACCGCGTCGGCCTACCGCAGCTACAGCACGCTGCCCGCGCCGGACACCCGCGCACTCGCGGTCGCGCCGGGCACCAGCAGCCGCGATGAGCTGCTGGCCGAGCTGGGCGATGGCGTGCTCGTGGAAACGGTTCAGGGCGTCACCAGCGGCGCCAGCATCGTCTCCGGGGACTTCTCGGTCGCGGTGGAGGGCCACCTGGTGGCCGGCGGGGTCCCGGTGCAGCCGTTCCGGAGCAGCACGATGGCGGGCAACCTGGGCAGCCTGCTGACCGGAATCCTCGCCATCGCCGATGACGTTGCCTGGTTGCCGTCAGGGCATCAGGGCGTCAGCGTGCTGGCCGGGGAGTTGTCGTTCAGCGGACAATGAGACGGGATTACGCCGCGGCGCCGCGCGGCAGGGAGATGGGGAAGGATGTTCCGGTTCGTACCGAGGCCCGAGCTGCTGGACAGCGAGGTCGGCCGGCAGATCGTCCGTTTCCCCGGACAGCCCAGGCCGGCCGCCGGGCCTGTCCCGGGGCAGGCGGACGTGGTCATCGTGGGGGCCGGGCTGGCCGGCACCGCGCTGGGCACGGCGCTCTGGCACGCCAAGTTCCAGCCGAAGACGGTCATCCTGGACCCGTCACCCCGGCCCGCCGGGCGCTTCCTGGACCGGGTGTCGGCGCTGCACCAGCGCGTGCTCCGCAGTCCCTATGAACACCACGCCGGCGCCGAGGGGCACCGGGACTGTGAACTGGCCGACTTCGCCCGGGCGCACTGGAGTCGCCTGTCCGGCATCGAGCGGGAGCAGATCCGGATGGCCCAGTCGGGCCAGCGCAGCGTCGTACCGGTGGACGTCTTCGCCGCCTACACCCAGCACGTCGCGATCTGCCACGAGCTGCCGGAACGAACCCATGCGGCCCGGGTGCGGCACATCGAATACCGCGGCCCGCGAGATTTCGCCGTCCACCACGACGCCGGAGTGACTACCTGCTCGGCGGTTGTCCTGGCCACCGGAGAGGAGGCCAGGGAGATACCACCGCAGTGGCTGGCGCACGGCCTGCCAGCTGGGGCGGGACTGGTCGTCCGGTGGGATCAGACGCGGGATCTCGACTGCGACCGTCCCGTGGTGGTCGGCAAGGGCCTGTCCGCCGCCAACCTCGTGTGGTCGCTGTGCCACCGCGGTGCCCAGGTGACCTGGCTGATCCGCGGGACCGAGCGTTACCAGTGCGCCGACGTGGACGCTCGCTACTTCAGGCCCGAGGGCCGGGCCAGCTTCATGCGGCGGGATCTGGCCGGCCGGATGGCGATCCTGGACCGGGAGCGGCGGCCGACCGTGATGTTCGAGTTCCAGCCGCTGTTCGACGCCTGGGAGCGGGAGGGCAGGCTTCGTGTGCAGCGCGAGACGGTCATCGGCCGGCTGGCCGGGGCGGGCACCGGGATGGCCGTGACGACCACGGGGCCGGACGGCACGCTGACCCGCCGCTACGACCGGCTCTACGCCGCGCTCGGCGTTCGGGTCGCTCCGCCGCCGACGTTCACCGGCACGACCGTGCGGACGACGGCCGGCCTGCCCGTGCTGGATGACACCTCCTCGCAACTGGAGTCCGTGCCCGGCGCGTTCGGGCTGGGTATCCTGGCGTCGCTGAGCATCGGCCCGGCGGCCAGGAACATCGACGGAATCCGGATCGGTGTGCAGCGCATCGTCGCGGAGCTGGCCCGGTGGTGACCGGGCCGGTGCCCGGTCCCGCGGCGGACGACGGCTATGAGCAGGTGCTGGCCCTGCTCGGGTTCGGCGCCGAGGATCTGCTGGCCGCATTCGGCTGGCGCCGCGCCACCGGCTATCTGGACAACGTGTTCGTGGCGGTCGACCAGGCCCGGCATCACGGCGAGTTCAGGCTGCCCAGGCAGGCCGCTGTCGCAGCGGGCCAGGCGGAGTGGGCC
>Ga0209167_10000642_pt1 | contig 23929 bp, 27 predicted proteins | sample Coa_R1_9_FD_187154 | JGI IMG/M metagenome (GOLD analysis project Ga0209167, IMG submission 187154) | Surface soil microbial communities from Centralia Pennsylvania, which are recovering from an underground coalmine fire - Coalmine... | ecosystem: Environmental > Terrestrial > Soil >...
CCTGAGCCACGGGCCAGCTATCTCGGCATTGTTTTACTGGTTGCGGCTGCCTTCGTGATGCCGAGGCTCGGGCGTCGGAAGCGACAGTTGGCTGCCATTTCAAAGAGCATCTCGTTGACTGCCGACGCGGCCCAGAGTTCGGTTTGTGCCTATATGTCCTGGATTGCTCTAGGAGGTCTGCTGCTGAATGCTGTTGCTCACACTCCTTGGGCGGATCCACTCGCCGCAATCGGCCTTCTGCCGCTTGTGATAAGAGAAGCCAAAGAGGCTCTTGCGGGGCCTTCGTGTTGCGATAGTTAAAGCACTGGCGAGCTGAGAAGTTCCTGTCGCAGAAGCAGGATGCTTCAAATTCAGGCCGGGGTCAGCAAAACGAATGTGAGGTCGCGGACTAAGTTGCCTGGCGGCCAGCCTCAAAGCGAGCGCTGGGAGATCTGGAGGAGTGGCGTGAGAACAACGAAGAGGGCACTTTATGCCTGATCAATCTGGGACGATCTTCGAGTCGATGAGCCGCGAGGAGCTTCTGCGCGCGCTTGAGATGTTTGCCAAAAACTGGCTGGCTCATGATGGGAACTGGTTTCTCGCGGTAGAGGAGCGATTGGGAACGCAGGCGGCAATTGATCTGGACGCGCGCTCCTGGGTACGGTTCGGCGCGGCTGAAGCCCGCCGGATCATGGCCACGTTCCAGATTCCTAAAGGAGGCGGGCTAGCTGCCCTGGAGAAGGCTCTACATCTTCGTCTTTACAGCGTTATCAACCCGCAGCACCTTGAGTGGTCTGATGACGGGAAGCGACTGCGTTTCTTCATGGACATTTGCCGGGTTCAAGAGACCCGTCGCCGCAAACATCCGCCTGACTTCCCGTGTCAGGAGGTTGGAGAGGTGGAGTTTGATACTTTCGCTAGAACCGTGGATCCCCGTATCCGCACCGTCTGCCTGCACTGTCCTCCTGATGCCCCAGAGGGAAAGTATTGCGGCTGGGAGTTCACCATCCATCAATCGGAACGGTGAGCTTCCGGCCGTACCACAGTCCAGACCTCATTATGGAACACTTTGTGCAGCGATCCATTAGCCTGTGGCTCGTTCTGGGTTGTTTTCTGGCAATCCCCAAAATGTTGTCACGGCTCAAGGTCGCGCACCCCGGCCCGTAAATTCGAAGAGTTCCCTGTAACAGTTCGCTTGCTTTTGCATTTCTTTTGATAGATGGGATCGTCACTCCCTCCGACTTCGGAGGTTGGATCTGTACGGTCGGTAGGTTGTGTGACGAACCGGGTCTGCCCCCGGGGCGATTCTAGACCGGGAGGCCACGGAGCACGGGAGGATGATCAAGCTTAATAAGGATGACGCGCACGTCGCGCAACACGGTTTGCCTGTTAATTATTTGGCGCTGCTTTCGTTTCAATGTACCAATCCGCCGGGGTTGTGTGCTCTGGCTCACAGGAACGTGTGACATCGAACACACCTAGCAACGTATGCGACATGTGAGCATTCTTACCGTACGTATCCACTCGGCTCGACGATTCGAGGGGGTACATCGCAACAGCGGTCGGGAATCACACAAGCGCCCGCCTCCTCTCGGGAGGGTTGCCATGGAAAACCTGGCACGGATCATCGCTGAGCATCCCTTCTGTAAGGAACTGGAAACGTATTACCTTGACCTGCTGACCAGTTGCGCTCCAATGTTCGGGTCGAGGAGGACTTCTACCTCTTTCGAGAGGGAGGCGAAGCCCATCACTTTTATCTGATCCGCGAAGGCAAGATCGCACTGGAGGTTTCGGCACCACCACGTCCTGCTCTAATCGTGGAGGCAGTGTCTAAGGGCGAGATGTTGGGGTGGTCCTGGCTGGTTCCACCCTACCGCTGGCGTTTCGGTGCACGCGCAGTCGAGCCAGTCCGCGTCATCGCGATCGACCCCAAGTGCCTGCGCGCGAAATGCGAGAAGAATCCTCACCTCGGCTACGAACTGCTCAAGAGGACAGTCGAAATCATGGGTCAGCGTCTGGAAGCATCCCGCTTTCGCATGCTCGACCTCTACTCGGCGGACGGGCCACGGGACTCGCAGTTAGAGTTCCGTCGATAGTGTGTTTGGGCTCGCACCGCAAAAAAGAATTGTATAGGTAAGGCTCCAAGCTGTGGCGGGTCCGTCCTCTACTAGGAGTGGCCGATGGGCATTGCAACGTCTTCATTCTCGGTCCTGTACCCAGTGACCTATTTAGCACTGCCAAACCGCTTCGCCCTATCAGACGTTGGGCGGTGTCACAGCCGCTCTGGTTGGTGGGTTGGGAGCGAAAGGCCAAGAAAGTACAAGGAGAATTCCTTATGGCACAAGACATCCTTAGCATCACTGATCGACGCACCAACCAAACTTATACTCTGCCAATCTCGAAGGGAACCGTCCGGTCGATGGACTTCCGGCAAATCAAGACAAGCCCAGAGGACTTCGGGCTCATGACCTATGACCCCGCGTTCGTGAATACGGCGTCCTGTCAGAGCGAGATCACCTTCATCGATGGCGAACGCGGCATCCTGGAGTATCGCGGATATCCCATTGAAGGCTTGGCAGAACATTGCACATTTCTCGAAGTCGCTTACCTGCTCCTCTTTGGCGACCTCCCGAACGAAACGGAACTGAAGAACTGGGTAATGGAGATTACGCACCACACCATGCTGCATGAGACCACCAAGAAATTCATGGAGGGTTTTCGATACGATGCCCACCCCATGGCCATGCTGGTTAGCAGCGTGGCAGCCCTGTCTACGGTCTATCCAGAGGCGAGAGACGTTCATAACACCAGCAATCGCCTGCTGCAGATCAAGCGACTGCTTGGGAAGATGCCTTCCATCGCCGCAATGTCCTACAGGCACAGCGTAGGTTTCCCCTATGTCTACCCCGATAATGACCTGAGCTACACCGAGAACTTCATGAACATGCTGTGGAAGATGGTCGAACCGAAGTACGTGGCGAATCCGGTGCTGGTGCGCGCGCTGGACATTCTGTTCATCCTGCATGCCGACCATGAGCAGAATTGCAGCACGAACGCCATGCGCTCGGTGGGCAGTTCGTATGCCGATCCTTACCTGGCCACGGCTGCGGGTGCTGCAGCCCTGTCAGGGCCCCTGCATGGCGGAGCCAATGAAGAAGTGCTCAAGATGCTCGACGAGATTGGCTCGAAGCAGAACGTGCCTGCCTATATTAAGAAAGTCAAGGAAGGACATGGCAAGCTTATGGGCTTCGGGCACCGCGTTTACAAGAATTACGATCCACGCGCCAAGGTCATCAAGTGGACGGCCGAGCAGGTGTTCGAGGTAACCGGACGCAATCCGAAGCTTGATATTGCACTCGAGTTGGAACGGATCGCGCTGGAAGATGACTACTTCGTCAGCCGCAAACTGTATCCCAATGTCGACTTCTATTCGGGAATCATCTACCAGGCCATGGGGTTCAAGCCGGAGATGTTTACGGTGCTCTTTGCCATCCCGCGCACGGTCGGCTGGCTGGCTCAATGGCAGGAGATGATCTCGGATCCGGAGCAGAAGATTGCGCGGCCACGGCAGATTTACACCGGCCACCGTGCACGCCAATTTCTGCCGATAGAAAGGCGCGTGCTCATCGGCGCAACAAAGGACTAGCTCCGAGCTGACCGGGGCCACGGGTGGAGGGTGTTCTCGGATCGTTTCCCGCCGATCTCGTAGGACAGTCTCTGACGAAACCCTCGCAACAAAGCGAAAGGAAGTGACGAGCCATGCATCGCAAAATGACTATCGTAGGTTCTGGCAATGTGGGCGCCACGACAGCGCACTGGATTGCTTCGCAGGGACTCGCCGATATCGTGCTGGTTGACATCATCGAAGGTGTGCCCGAAGGCAAGGGGCTTGATCTGCTGGAGGCCATGCCCATTGCGAGGAAGGACATCTCTGTGCTGGGCACGGAGAGCTACGCCGATACGGCGAAGTCCGCCATCGTGGTCATCACCGCGGGCGTGCCTCGCAAGCCGGGGATGAGCCGCGATGAACTCCTCGACACGAACTTCAAGATCATGCGTGATGTGATTGGCAGGGTGGTGTCGTATTCACCAAACTGCATCCTGATTATTGTGTCCAACCCCCTCGATGCAATGGCGCACGCCGCCTACAGGGTCAGCGGCTTTCCTCGCACCCGGGTGATTGGCATGGCGGGGTGCTCGACTCTGCCCGCTTTCGGGCCTTCATCGCGCAGGAATTGAAGGTCAGCGTCGAAGACGTCACGGCTTTCGTTCTGGGTGGACATGGCGACTGTATGGTCCCATTACCGCGTTGCTCGGCCGTAGCCGGAATCCCGATCACTGAGCTACTCGACGCTCCCACCGTTGCCCGGATTGTGCAGCGCACCCGTGACGGCGGTGCTGAGATCGTAAAGTATCTCAAGACCGGCAGCGCATACTACGCACCGGGAGCAGCGGTGGCCGAGATGGTCGGAGCCATCCTCGGAGACAGGCACAAGATTCTGCCTTGCGCCGCGTACTTGGACGGTGAATATGGGATCCACGGAATATTCATGGGCGTACCGTGCAAGCTCGGCGAGTCTGGCATCGAACAGATTTTGGAAATTAAGCTTACGAAGCAGGAGGAAGCAGAATTCGACAAGAGCGTCAATGCCGTGAAGGCACTCGTAGCCGTGATCGATGGACAGCTTGTCGGAGCCTTGACGAGCCGAGCTGCATGAGTGCTGACGAGCATATTGATAATGGCTGCCGTCTAGAAACGTGAGAACCAACCATTCTTGCGCTTCGTCGGAAACTTGCGCAACGAATGGTAGCTCGTGCCGCTTTTCATGATCGAGGCAAGGCAAGAAGTTTCGGTTCGAAACCTGCCGACCGAATGTCACGGCCACTCTCTCTGAAACGTCGTCGTAGTCGGTCTAGGCCGTCTCCGCGCATTCACTGGCTCCCGCACGAGAATGCAGGCGACGATCGCAATGATCGATGGAGTGCCCTGTCCGCAGTCGCCGGTGCAGTGGGCAGGCTGCAGAGCGTTACAGGATTAAACAACGGACAAAGCCTCGGCAATGTCGACTTGAGGCTCGAATTTCAATGGTGTAAGAATAGCGCGAGAGACAAGGCGTAGCTTCCAGTCTTTTTTCAGAAAGTCGAGAGCGCTCTCACGTTCGTCAGAGAACGCGATGGTGAGTTTAGGACGGATGACGATTTCGTAGAAACAATAGCCGGATTCGGCTTCTGGTTGCACGCTAATCGAGGAGCGTTGATCCCTTGACGCCCCAGATCTCGCGCGCGTACTCGGTGACAGTGCGATCGCTCGAAAACTTCCCCATGCCCGCCACGTTCAAAATCGCCATCCGCACCCAGCGATCCCGATCGCGGAACGTGTTACCTGCCTCTTCCTGCGTTTCGACGTATGGAGTGAAATCTGCCAGGTGGAAATGCTCGTCGTTGGCATCCAGAACGCTGGCAGCGATCCATGCGAAGAGGTCAGGTTCGTGAGGACAGAACCGATTGGATGAAAAGCTATCGACGACTCGCTTTAGACGCGGATTGCGAGCGTAGTACCCCCCGGGCCGATAGGATTTCTGTTCACGCATGGGCCGAATTTCAGCCACTTTCAAGCCGCAGATGAACACATTGTCCTCGCCCACTTCTTCTAGAATCTCGATATTGGCGCCATCAAGAGTGCCAATCGTAACGGCTCCATTCAGAGCCAGCTTCATATTGCCGGTTCCCGATGCTTCGGTTCCGGCGGTCGAGATCTGCTCGCTCAGATCGGCGGCGGGAATGATCTTCTCCGCCAGTGAGACGCGATAGTCAGGTATGAAGGCCACTTTGATCCACTGGCTGGCCCGCGAATCGTTATTGATCGCCCGCCCGACGTTGTGGATCAACTTAATGATTTGCTTCGCGAACCAATAGCCGGGCGCAGCTTTTCCCGCGAAGATATAGGTCCTCGGCACAGTGGGCTGACGGCCATCCTCGACCAGGGACAAGTACTCGTCAATGATGTGCATGACGTTGAGCAACTGCCGTTTGTAAGCGTGGATCCGTTTTACCTGAACATCGAACAAGGAATCGGGATCGACTTTCAGCCGGGCGGTATCTTGGATGACTCTCCCTAGTTTCACCTTATTGGAGCGCTTGACTTTTTGAAACTCTGCTTGGAAGCCTCCATTCGCCGCATGGGATTCGAGCTCCCGCAGTCCGTAGAGGTCGGTGAGCCAGCGTTCTCCGATCGTCGAGCTGATCAAGTTTGCCAACGCAGGATTTGACTTCAACAACCACTGCCTTTGCGTAATCCCATTGGTTTTGTTGTTAAACCTTTCCGGAAAGAGCTGAAAAAAGTCCGGCGCTAGAGATGTTTTGACTAATTCGGTATGAATTCCGGAGACCCCGTTTATCGAGTGACTCCCTAAGATCGCGAGATTGGCCATGCGCACCTGTTTGGGCACAGACTCCTCAATAATCGACATTCGCTGGATGCGTTTGACGTCGCCCGGATACGCAACCGAAACCGGATCCAGAAAACGGCGGTTGATCTCATAGATAATTTGCAGGTGCCGGGGAAGCACCGTCTCGAACAAGGGAACCGGCCATTTTTCCAATGCCTCCGGAGCAAGCGTGTGATTGGTATATCCGAAGGTTGCTTGTGTGATGGTCCACGCCTCCTCCCACTCCAATTCTTTCTCATCCACGAGGATACGCATCAACTCGGCGACTGCTAGGGCGGGGTGTGTGTCGTTCAACTGAAGCGCAAGCTTTGCGGGGAAGTCCTGGTATCTCCCGTGCTCCTGTTCGAACCGGCGGACGATATCCCGCATCGCGCAGGCGACGAGAAAGTATTCCTGCACCAAACGCAGCTCTTTGCCCACGACGACGGCGTCCGAGGGATAGAGCAGCTTCGAAATGGTCTCGGAAGCAATCTTTTGCTCAACCGCCTTGAAGTAGTCGCCGTCATTGAAGATCTGCATGTCAAAGTCGCGTGATGAGCGCGCTGCGTAGAGGCGTAAGAGGCTCACGGTCCGGCTGCCGTAGCCGGAGATCAGCATGTCATGCGGAATGCCGATTAGCACCCTCCAATCCATCCACATGGGGTTGTAGTCGCCCTTGCGATCGACGCCATGCTCGATACGGCCATAGACGGGTACCAGACAGGCTTCATCGGGGCGGGCGATCTCCCAGGGCGAGCTCTGCGCCAACCAGTTATCGGCTTTCTCTATTTGATACCCGTCGTCTATTTCCTGCTTGAAAAGACCGTACTCATAGTTAATGCCATAGCCACACGCTGGAATACCGAGCGTGGCGAAAGAGTCCAGGAAGCACGCTGCCAGACGGCCCAGCCCGCCGTTACCCAATGCGGCGTCCGGTTCAGATTCTTCCACAGCTTCCAGACTGGCGCCGAAGCTGCTCAAAGCTTGCTGGTATAACTCACGAATTCCAAGGTTATAGAGATGGTTTCCGAGCGACTGCCCGATGAGAAATTCAATCGAGAGATAGTTGATGCGCTTGGGTCTGTCCTTCCGATATCGCTCCTCAGTTTCAAGCATCCGGTCCACCAAGCGATCCCGGACCGACAAAGCGACAGCGTTGAAAAGCTCTCTGATCGAGAGATCGTTCCAAGGTTTTCCTAACGAGTATCTGGCGTGCCGACGAATGGATTCATTAATGGAAGCGATTAAGTCCGCCGTGGCAGGTTTCCCAACCTTCTCGATGCGCTTAGTGTTCGAAGGCATGTACCGCCTCTTCTCTGCTGCCGTAGATATCAAAAATCCGATGCATGCGGACGAGCTCGAAAAGCCCGCGCACTTGTTTCGACATGCCGCACAGCTTTAGGTCTCCGCCCTTGGCGCTCAATTGACGGAGGCAGGAAACCATAGCGCCTAGTCCCGAGCTGTCCACAAAACGCAGCTGGCTCAGATCGAGCACCAGCCTGGCATTGGCTTCCAGCGCGGGCGCGATGTCGCGCTTGAACTCCCCAGCGTTGCTTGCGTCCAGCTCCTCCACCGGCACCACCGCTACCGCGATGCTGCCTATCTTGTCGACTGCTATTTCCATCGAATCTCACTCCTTCCTGCTTATCTGGTCTTTACCAGCGCAACGCAGTTTCTGCCGCGTTCATCGTGAGAGTACCTCACTTCATCGACGCTCCTGGCGATGATGTAAACCCCGAATCCGGAATCGCGCGAGCCATCGACCGACGGCGGCGGCGCAGTTGAAGGGTCAAAAGCGTCTCCGAAGTGATGCAACTGGATCGCGAGGCGGCCTGGGAACGCTTCGGCCTCGAGATGAATCGACTGATCTTCGCGGCCATGATAGGCGTGCTTCATGATGTTGGCGGCTGCCTCGTTGACCGCCAGCTCGAGTGCGGCAATGCTATCTTCGTCCAGCGCCGGACCAGGAAGATTGCGGCAGAAGGCGCGCACGAATTCGCGTGCCTTTCGGAGTTGCTTGAGATCGCTACGAATCTCCAATTCCTGCCGTGCGAAGGGGATCGGTCTTTCTTGCACCCGGATTGCCACTATGGTTAGGTCATCGGTGAGCCGTCCCGACCCAGTGAAAGCTGCAACGGCTTGGCGAACGGCTTCCACCAGTGCCGCAGGCTCCAGCTGGCCGTTGCTTGCAATACATTCCTCTAAGCGCAGCGGCCCAAATAGCTCGCCCGCAGAGCTCCGCGCTTCGGTGATTCCGTCCGAATAAAAAAGAAACAAGTCTCCGGGCTCGAAAGGAACGGAGATCTGATCGTAGATCTCACCTTCCCGGATTCCCAGGGGCAGGTTGTTTCCGTGAAGTATTTCATGCCGCCTTGTCTTGCCGTGCAAGTGAACCATCCCTGTGTGCCCGCAATCGACGAGATCGAGGCTGCACCGGCTCATGTCCAATCGCGAGTAACACAAGGTCACGAAACTGTCCAGATCGATCAGATGCCGAGCCAGCTCTGCATGTGCGAGCATCACGATCTCTTTGGGCTGCGGAAGCTTGCCATCCTTAGACAAGACCATCAAGCCGCTGAGGGCTCTGAGGAAATGGCTCTTGGTAGCTGCTCCCAAAAGCGCTGCGGGAACTCCTTTGCCCATGACATCTCCAACGATCACATCTAGGGACTCGTCCGAGTGCCGCAGAAAGACGTAGAAATCGCCGTCGATTCGCTGGGAGGGAATCGTCAGCGCGGCCACTTGAAGTCCGATAAAGTCCACGGGCGGTTGATCGAGCAGCAGGGTCTGCTGGATTCTGAAGCCGATTTCGATCTCCCGTTCACGGGCTTGTTCCAGCTCTTTGTTCGCTGTCTGGAGTTGGGCGGTTCGTGCAATGACGCGCTGCTCCAGGTTGGCGTTGAGGGCTCTTATTTCGTCCTCCGCGCGCGTGCGCTCTTTGATGTCCACACGAAGGGCGACCGCAAAAGCGCCGATGAGCACGCACCCCAAAACACTGCCCAGAAGAATGAACACGTTTGCTTGGTGGTTGACCTGTTGAGTGGCCTCGTTCCGTTGTCGCAGAAGCTCGATTTCGGTGTTCTCAATATCTTCGAGCTCGGCGCGAGTGTCGACTAGGCTCTTTCGTACCATCACCTCCAGCGGCGAGGTGGCCGGAACCGGTTTGGCACCCCGCGAGTTGATCTCGGCTTGCAGGGCCTTGATTACGCTAGCCACTAAGGGCTCTAGATTGTCAATTCTGCGTTGTTGCGCAGCGTCATCAACGGTCAGCTTGCGTAGGCTCTGACGATGTTCTTCGATGTTTCTGGTCGCCCGGCCATATGATCCGAGGTAACTGGCATCACCCGTGATCACAAAGCTCTGGGCAGAGGCATCAGCACGGTTCAGGCTGCCTCGGATCGCCTGAAGTTCTAGCAGTACAGTTTGGGTATGGGATGCTTGCCGGCTATCCTCGCCCACCCTGCGGATCGTACGGTATTGCAATACACCGAGACCGGCGATGCTGAACAGCGCCAAAGCAATGGCAGCTGCGATCTTTCGTTCCAGCGATGATTTCATACTGACCGACTCAGTGATTGACCTTAGTCTCGAATTTGTGAATTGTTTTGGAGTTCATCGCGGTCACCCTATGCCTTACTTTCGTCTTTAGGAGTGACCTCGAGGCATGCCGTATCGCGCAGCGAGACTTGACCTAAACTCGTTTTACTAAGCGCCAGACATGCTACTCCTTTCATTGCGGGGATAATGACTCCTGAAAGTCCCGTTTGCTACTGCGCCTTTTTCTGCATCGTGTACGTCATCTGACTCCCTCGCTCGTTGTCGATCTCCGTAACCTGCATCGATTTCCCATCCTGCGGCACTGTCATGCGAACCTGGTAGTGGGTCACTCCATCCTGTTTATCTGTTTCCACGATGGTATTGGCATCGATGCGCTGGAGGGAGACGGTATTGTGGGCTGGTTCGCCGTGAATGGGATAATCCTTCCCATCAAACTTGGCAGAATAGCCTTCTCCGCTCGGATTCGAGGCCTCCAATCCGTCACCAGTGCTGTGGTAGGTCACGGACATTCCATTCTCAGAAGTACCCTCAATCTTTTCCGCTTGCCACGAGCCGGAGATCGGACTTGAACCGGCTGGACCGGGGCTCACCCGTTTGAACGTTTCCGTTGCCGTCACCGGCTCCCCGTTAGCGGCGGCTGTATCGGTAATCTTCTGTACCAGCGTGTTCCCATCGGAAGAGACCGTATCGATTTCTGAATACACAGTTTTCTGAGCTAGCTTTTCCGTGATCTCAATACCGTTGGGATTCATGGCTTGCACCGCGATCGTACTGAAATACGGTGAACCCGCAACCGGATAATCCTTTCCGTCGGCTTTCACCTTGATTCTGGGAACGCAGCTTGAGCACTCGTAGCTGCCCTTCTGCAGTAAGTAACTTTCCGGGCGCTGGGGGAATTGGATCGTGTCCAATTTGGCGACCCAGGTTCCATCAAATGAGCCCTGGGCAAGCAGAACAGCCGGCCACAGCAATAAGACGACAAGGGAAGATTTCATCGTATCTAGCTCCTCAAAGTGAAAACAGATCCAATGTGCCTGAGTTTTTCAAAGCCAAGGTCAGCGGCCGTGGAAACCTCCTCCGCCGTGGAATCCCACTCCCCCGTGGAAGCCACCGCCATGGAAACCGCCGCCCCCGAAACCGCCGCCATGGAAGCCACCAGCACCGAATCCTCCAGCGCGCACGCCTCCGCCACCGAACCCGCGTCCGCCGCCTGCCATCATTCGCGGACCGGAGCGGAAGCCACCCGCGGAACCGGCCCCTCGGTAAATTCCGTGGGCATAGGTGGGGCTTCCAGCGTAGTGCCTTTCCCCGCCCCAAGTGTGGTAGTCAGGGCCAAAGTGATGATAAAAGGGCCGGTGTCCGTAGCCGTAGCCACCATAGCCGTAGAATGGGGATTGATAAACCATCCATGGCGAGTAGAATCCCCAGCCGAATGGACTATAGAAGATTCCATCTCCGGGGATGAAAGTGAAAGCGTCGAAATAAGGATCCCAGTACCAGTCAGCTCCCCACCATCCGGGCCCCCATGGTCCCCCTCCATTATCCGCGTAAAGTGCGGCCGCATCGACGTTGGCCTCGGCCAGATACGAAGAACGCAAACTGCTCCAGCGGTACAGTTCTCCTTCTTCATACGACTTCTTATAGAACTTGCTCGTTTTGAGCTTGGCGTTCCCGGGATTTCCAGCCAGGCTGATGCGATGTCCGCCGCCTACGTCCGTATGCTCGTCGCCTTCCAGCACGTAGGCTTTGCCGTCAAACACGCGCAATTGACCTCTATTCAGGTCCACGTCATACAAACCCGTTTTCAGCAGTCTGATCATCGCGCCACCAGCAACGATACGAAGGTCGTTTTCCGGATGGATTTCCGCGACTTCAATCATCGCGTGCCCCTTTTCCAAGTGAACTTCAGTGTCGGTCAGAGTGGGCGAAAGCATCTTCACCGAACTGTTGGAACCAACGCGTAGAAAAACCCCCGGTGTCAGCAGAACTTCAACCTTGCCATCGGCGGTGGTCAGAGTTTGACCTCGCTCGAGCTCGGTTGAGCCAACCGACTTGGAGTCCAGCGTCTGAGCGCCGATCGAAGCTTGTCCCTCCACGTAATTGAGGCTGCCGGGCGGGGGTGGCGATTTGGTGTTCGTATCGGCCAGCAGGGGGACTGAAAATATTGCAGTCAGAAGAAAAGTCGTGGTCGCTCCCAAAAGTAACAACCGCATTAGCTGTCTCCTGTTCACGGCCACTTTTGTTGATGAATGGCAACGTACGTACGATATCTCGTTAAGTACGGCTGTAACAAAGGCGCCCGAGCTAGTTTTGAAACTACGACAAGAAAGTCTCTATTTCCCCCCGGTTTTGTGCTATTGAAACCCCGACTGGATCTGAGAACCGATTCTCAGCCTGCTGGCGCTGTTCGGACTCCTCTTGGCAAGGAATGCAGAATTGCGCCCACGGGATTACCTTAAGCCTTTGCAGACCGATCTCGTTGCCGCAACCAGCACAATTGCCGTAGCTACCTTCCCGTATCCGGGCGAGCGCTGACTCAATCTCTTCCCGACGTCGTAACAGGCACTCCTTCAAGATGCGCGTTGTAGAACCACAACTGCTGTTCCCTGTAGACTCTGCATCCAAGTCGGCCACAAGGTTGCTTTTCAGACTTTCGTGAATTTCCGCACGATGAAATTCTAGGTATCTCTCAAGATATTGAATCTCCGAACTTTTCATTTGCTTTGCCTCCAAAGATGACTTTTCTAGTCATCGAATCGTTCCGCATTTCGCAAATACGAGTCGAAGAAGCGCAGCATGAACGGCGTCTGCCTCCCGACTCCTTCGAAGATGAGAATAGGGATGTCGGGCCGCATGGCTTTTAGCTGCGCTCGGACCGCGGTTCCCGAGGCATCGGGCAGGTCGTAGTCCACAAGCACGCCGTCGATGGCCTGCTTGCGGAACAGGTCGAGGGCCTGACCGCCGTTTGTTGCAGTCATTACCTCATAACCAATCCCTTCCAGCATATAAGTCAGCACAGCCATCTCTTCAGCTTGATTATCAACGCATAAGATTCTCATCCCGCCCATTGCTCTCCTCGGTTGGGACCCCACACCACGTCCCCCTTGTTAGTTTTCGCGTTTGGTGCGTATGAAGCCTTGCCGTCGACAGGTCCAAATGCGGATTTCGGCGGCGTCGCTGTTCGAAGCACGACCGTTCACCGAGAAGCTACTTTCCGGACAATCGACTCGACTGAGCGGTCCCTGTGGAATCTCGAACGCCAGCTAACAAGGAGGCGGGCGGTTGTGATGCGAGCCCTTAGTGCGAAGGATTGGAAAAAGCTGTGTTACTGTCGCCGAATGGGCAAGCTCTACGGAGGGAAGAATTAGACGAAAATCACCAGCGGGGATGCTCCACGGAGTCCCGTCGTACTCAAAGCGGGGCCTCTGATCATGGCTTGAGATGGCTTGGATGGTGGAATGAAGCGAGGGCGTTGCCGCAAAAACCGGCGGGACATTTCGGGCTGTAAGGACTGCAAATAACGCCAGAGCTACAAGCATAGCGGAGGCCGTTCTGGTACTGCAGCTCCGAGTCTCCCGGCGAAGCGACACCTATACCCTCTCCTCAACGTGATGTTCCTGCCGCCGCTTTGGTTGCCTTTGAACGGACCTGGAGGAAAGAGCGATGCAGGTGTTCATCCTAATCGGCTTTCCGCATGACCTTGTGGCTCATTATCTCCGCTTCGGCTCTGCGCCAGTCGTCCAGGGCCTCACCCTCACCTCTGCCTCGATCCTCCCAGATTTGATAGGCACGGCACCGGATTTGTTCTTCGACTCCGGCGGGCGCGTAGCTTGCTGTCTTGGTGACAGGCTGGCAGGCTGTTATGGCCTGACCTCCTTGATCAATCATCGCCTGAGCAGTCATATCGTCTGAGACGAGTGTCACGGGAAGAAATTTACATTGCTCCAGTTCCTGTGTTCGCTGTTACAGCTTCGGTCGGGACCGCCTCTCGGGGTTCACGGCCCGTCGGCTCATCGAGCAGGAGAACGTTGGGATCACCGACCAGCGCGAACGCAATGAGGAGACGCTGGAACTGCCCTCCCGACATCGATACGATCGGGTTGCTGAGCGATCTCCAAGGGGAACATCGACGAGACTCAAGACCCGTGAGACGTTCACGACCGGCTCCCCCGCCAAGGCAGCTCGCGCCCGGAGGAAATCTCTCCCCTAATTGGGATGTCGCGTTCGAGGTCAAGCTTTTGGAACATATCCACGTTGCCTTCCGCCACACAGGCGGATTGCTGCGCTACTTTCCGTAGAGGTACAACCTCGCTTTTATTCCATTCCAGCGTAATCATGGAGATACCCAAGGAGGGTAGTCGCTATGTTCCCCCCAACTTACAGTTCGAAGAGGGTATTCCACCTTGCGGTTTTGAGTGTTGCTGCGTGCTTTTGCTCACTGTTTTCAGTGCCAAGCTTTGGCCAACAAATAGTGCGTCAAGGCCAGACCATTGCCGATCCTGAAACAGCAAAGCCCGATTTTGACAAAGCAAAGCTGATCGGAACCCGGCCTGCGGAACCGCCAGCGGTGCTGCAGCAGCTTAATTCCGCGATCGAGCAGCTTACAGCCAGGATTTCTCCTGCGGTGGTTCAAATTCTGGTTACGGGCTATGGGCCTTTAGAAGAAAATAACCGCGGTCAAACCGCTCTGATCACCCGCGAGCATGCGATCGGTTCAGGAGTAATCGTGGACTCGAATGGTTACATCATGACAAACGCTCACGTGGTCGATGGAGCGCAGCGCATCCATGTCGCTCTCCCCGTGCCCTCTGTAGATTTTCCTGAACAGATTGCGCCAGTGGGCAAGCAGAGGATCGTCGAAGCTCACATCGTTGGAATCCACAAAGACACTGACCTTGCCCTGCTCAAGATTGAACAGACCGGGCTGCCCACGCTTTCGATTGGCAACCGCAGGCCAGTGCATCAGGGACAATTGGTATTCGCGCTGGGCAGTCCCCAGGGTTTAGAGAACTCTGTAACCATGGGCGTAGTGAGTTCAGTGGCGAGGCAGGCAGATCCGAGCCGTCCGATGGTTTACATTCAAACCGATGCTCCCATCAACCCAGGAAATAGCGGCGGTCCGCTGGTGGATACGGATGGCTATGTGGTAGGAATTAACACTTTTATTCTCTCCGAAGCGGGTGGAAGCGAAGGGTTGGGATTTGCCATCCCGGCACGGATCGTGCATTTTGTGTATGAGAGCCTGCGCAAATATGGGCACGTGCATCGCGTCGAGATCAAAGCAGGCGCTCAAACCATCACACCCAGCTTGGCCAAAGGGTTGGGACTTGCGCAAAATTGGGGGGTCGTGATCGATGATGTAACGCCGGGAGGTCCTGCTGAGGCGGCCGGCCTGAAGATCGGGGATATCGTCTTGCGGGCTGATGGCCGCCTCATCGGTACACTACCAGCTTTCACCTCTGTTCTTTATCTCCATCCTTTGGACGAAGTTCTTAAGCTCGAAGTTCTCCGCGGAACCGAACGGAATACACTTTTCATCCCCGCACTGGAGATGAAGGATCCGACGGATGCCCTGACTAATCTAGTCGATTCACGCGAAAACCTGGTTTCTCGGTTGGGTATACTCGCGCTTAGTTTGAACGAGGAACTGCGGTCCGTGGTGGGTACGCTGCGCAATCCTTCCGGCGTTGTCGTAGTGGCCCGAGTAGCGGATTTCATGAGTTCTGAGACTGGACTGGAGACCGGAGACATTATCCACAGTGTGAACCAGACGCCGATCGACTCTTTGAGCTCTCTGCGTGCGGCTCTGACGCAAATCAAGCCGCACGATCCGGTCGTACTGCAGGTGGAGCGCGGAGGGGGATTGCAGTGGCTGGCGTTTGATATGGAGTAGTTGGTTCAGTAGCTGGCTCAGTAAGATTCGTGAACGGACGGAAGTTGCAGAGAGACGATAAGACTTGCGATATAGTCATTTTGTTGTTCGGCTTTCGAAATGGCGAATGATGTTAGTTCGGACTCAGGCGCTTTCATAGCTTCGCGTTACCGACGTTTCCTCGCCGGCCTCCTCATTTCTGTTGTGGCCGTAAACGTTGGAACGCGTTCATTTCATCTGCGGATTGCGCATTCCAGGACCGTAGAGTCCGGTTCTGCTCGGGCGATGCGACAACACTTGGACCAGGACGCCCAGTCTTGGGTTGCTCCCGTTCCGCCCGTTGCGATTCTGCGCGTCCATCCTTCCAATATTCCCGCAGCACGTCCCGATGGGTTCCCAAACGTCCTGCCGCAACGGCTTCCTTTTGATCGACCTCCTCCATACTGCTGAGCTTCGGTTCTGACCCCTAGTCTGACTTGGATTGTTTGGCGCAGTTTTGTCCGCCGGTTGGATACGTCGCGCCGGGGGCGGCTCTCGAAAGAGAAGTCGCTGAAGGGGATTGGTCGGAGATTGAAATGAAGAGAGTGCTACTTCTTGCAGTTTTGATTGTGTCCATCGTGGAATTCACAATGGAGCGAGACCGGATGTACCTTTTCCTTACGACGGTGGCCTCGGTGGCTTTGATTTACGGCTTGTTCCACCAAAGACATCGGATTCGCGCCGCTACAGGTCTAAACGAGCATCCTAAAGCAGAGAGAAACAAACTATGAAGACTTTGCTAGCGATTGACGATTCGAAATTCGCCGAGGCGGCGATCCAGGCGGCAATCTCGCAGGTCCGTCAGGATCACACCCAGGTACTCGTGCTGCACGTGGTGGACTGGAGCAACTTTATGCCGACTCCCTTTCCCAGAGTCGGGGAGGAGCCGATGTACAGCGCTCGTCAACTCGAATCCATCATAGAGAGTGAAAACACGAAAGCTCACAAACTGGTAACCAATGCCGCTGAGCGTCTTCGCTCGGCGGGTTTTGAGGCAAGCACATCCGTGCGCGAGGGAGACCCCAAAGCGGTAATTCTCGATTGTGCTACCGAGTGGAGAGCTGACTTGATTATTGTTGGCTCACATGGGCGCAAGGGTGTCGCTCGTTTTGTCTTGGGAAGCGTATCCGAAGCCGTCGCTCGCTATGCTCACTGCTCGGTCGAAATCGTGCGTTTGCCAATCAACGGTTGAGCGAGTCGTTGCAAATCTGTTCCCAACCGCGAGGGATGGAAAAGAATGACCACTGAGAATTTGGAGCCGATCGAAGATCTTCAGGCTCGCGGTCTCACCCGCGAGGAAGCCAGTGCACGGTTGGCACAGTACGGTCCAAATTCTGTTCGTGAGGCTAAGCCCCATCTGTTCCTTGCGATTGCTCAGAAGTTCTGGGCGCCAGTGCCTTGGATGCTCGAGGCCACAATCATATTGGAAGTAATTTTGGGCAAGCGTCCCGAAGCTGTAATCATCGGCCTTCTTCTCATCTTCAACGCTGGCCTGGGCCTTGCGCAAGAGAACCGAGCGCAGAACGCACTCGCCCTGCTTCGCAAGCGGCTGCCGGTACAAGCCCGTGTAAGGCGCGGTGGCCAATGGCAGGCCGTGGCGGCCGAGGAAATAGTCCCCGGCGATTTTGTTCATGTCCGTATGGGCGATCTGATGCCGGCCGATGTGCGAATCACCGACGGGCAAATCCTCCTCGATCAATCCACACTCACTGGTGAATCGTTGCCCGTCGATGCCGGACCGGATCAAACTGCATTTGCCGGGTCGGTAGTAATCCGCGGGGAAAGCAGCGGCGAGGTGATCGCGACAGGCGGGCGGACATTCTTTGGCAAAACGGCGGAGTTGGTCCGTACGGCCAAGACCGTCAGTCATCTCCAAACCATCATTTTCGCCATCGTCAAATACCTGGTCATGCTGGACGGCGTTCTCGTTCTCATCCTTCTCGTCTATTCCTGGTTTGCACACTTGCCAATGGTGGAAATGCTGCCCTTCGCTCTCATTTTGCTGGTAGCTTCAGTGCCAGTGGCTCTTCCCGCCACCTTCACTCTGGCGACGGCGCTTGGTTCTCTAGAACTCGCTGCCAACGGCGTGCTGGTGACGCGTCTCTCCGCCATCGAAGAGGCCGCCGCCATGGAAGTGCTGTGCAGCGACAAAACCGGCACGATTACTCAAAACCGGCTGGCAGTCTCGGCGCTGCAGCCCTATGCCGCATATGCGGAAAACGACCTCCTGCGATTTGCCATGTTGGCGAGCGATGAAGCCAGTCAGGATCCGATCGACTTGGCCATCCTGACGTCGGCCCGGTCGCATGGGGTTGATCCCGGGGGATGGAAAAGACTCGAATTGATTCCATTCGAACCCGCAAGCAAGCTCTCTGAGGCAATTCTCACTCAAGGCAGTGGAAGGTCCCGCGCCATCAAGGGCGCGCCCAGCGCAGTCGCCGACCGAGTGAAAAGTGCGCCTGATTATTCGGAAGACGTGGAGAGGTTAGCTGAACAAGGATGCCGCGTGCTTGCGATCGCTGCCGGCCCCGACGACGACCTGCGGTTCGTGGGATTACTTGCTTTGGAAGATCCCCCGCGGGAAGACTCGAAAAAAGTCATCGAGAGCCTGCACGATCTGGGAGTGCGCGTGATGATGATCACCGGTGATGGCTCGTCCACTGCGCGTGCGGTCGCCCGCCGCGTGGGCATCGGCGGTCGCGCGGTCGAACCCAAAGCTTTGAAAAATGAGGCAGCAGATGAAGTGCTCCAAAGCGACGTCTTCGCCGGGGTTTACCCAGAAGATAAGTTCCACTTGGTCCGGGCGCTACAGAAAGCCGGCATGGTGACGGGAATGACCGGAGATGGTGTAAACGATGCTCCGGCCTTGAAGCAGGCAGAGGTTGGAATCGCGGTCGCAAATGCCACGGACGTGGCGAAAGCCGCAGCCAGTCTGGTTCTTACCAATCCCGGGCTTACCGATATTCTTGCTTCGGTCAAGGCCAGCCGCCGCATCTATCAGCGCATGCTGACATACACCCTGAACAAGATCATAAAGACGGTTGAGATTGCTTTTTTCCTGAGTGTGGGTGTGATGCTTACCAGGAGCTTCATCATCACGCCTCTGCTTATCGTTCTCCTCTTGTTCACCAATGACTTCGTGACCATGTCGATTGCCACAGACACCGTGTCCTATTCGCAGCAGCCGGATCGCTGGCACATCCGTTGGCTGGTCTTGGCTGGACTGGTGCTGGGTAGTTTAGTCCTGGTGCTGTCTTTCGGCATCTTCCTGGCCGGCCGCTACTGGCTGCGATTGCCACTGCCGCAGTTGCAAACCCTCGTCTTTGTCACCCTAGTCTTCACCGGGCAAGGCACGATTTATTTGGTTCGGCAACGCCAGCATTTTTGGAAGTCGAGACCCAGCAAATGGCTGCTTCTAAGTTCAGCTGCCGATATTGCCGTGGTGAGCGTGTTGGCTACGTGCGGCATTCTGACGGAGGCGATTCATCTGCAGTTGGTGTTCACCGTGCTAATAGTGAGTGCCTGCTACCTGGCAGCTATCGACCTTGTGAAGATCCGCCTTTTAAAGAAGCTCCCGCAAGGGTGATGAACGGGTGGTCTCTTGGCCGCCAAGTTGCAACTGCGCTCCAATGAACTTGTCTATTGCCGCAATCGAATTTCGAGTAACACTCCTTAACGTCTGTTGCCCATACTTCCCCCGGAATTTCTCGACCACGGATTTCACGGTTTTGGTACGAGTCATGGAAAAGGCTCGAAGCGTCGCCGCCATCGCCTCGCGCATCGACCCGAATCGACGCGCGGTGAAGCACATTCCGGTACCGCCAACTCCTTCGGAGCAACCCGTAATTGTACAATTTGGCGACTGGGAAACCGCAGAATGGCGGACGATCTGAAGCGTGCGGTTGTTTGGAAGAGCCTCCTGATCAACGGCACGGACTATTGTGCTCTCTGGCGCACTGCTGAAGGCTGGCTTTTGAAAGGCACGACCGTTGGAGTGCTGAAAGATCGGCGCCCGATGCTGGCGAACTATGAAATCCATTGTGATGAAAACTGGCTCACACACCGAGTTCAAGTGGAGCGCACCATCGGGAGAGACACGAAGACGCTCAGCCTGAGTGTGGAGAGTCGCGGCCTGTGGCGCAGTTCGGGGCAGGAGTTGCCCGCGCTACACGGTTGTGACGACGTTGATCTCGCAGTGACGCCTGCCACCAATACCCTCCCCATCAGGCGTCTTGACCTCGGTGTCGAGAAGAGTGAGTCGGTCATTGTCGCTTGGGTCAAGTTTCCCGAGCTTGAGGTTCAACCTCTGTCCCAACGCTACACACGGCTTACCCAGGACACCTATCGTTATGCAAGCAACACTGGATTCTCGGCCGAGATCACGGTCGATGATCTTGGCCTGGTAATCGCGTACTCCGGCGGCTGGGAGCGCATCGCCTCGCTGTAGAGCCCAACCTTGCCACACTCAGCCCCACTAAACTGGACCGTTTATGAGGGTTCGTCTCCGCTCTTGCGAGCGGCGTCGTATCGGATCAGCGGATGAGAAAAAGTCCTCAGAATTCCGTTCGCCGGGATGACTGGACATTTGAAACTCAAAATAGACGAGTTTGCCGTCCCTGTAAGGTGAGTGTCTATCTTCGACTTCTGAAGAGCTTGGCAAAGAAGATGTGTCGAGTTGTTCACGTCGTTTTTGCGAATCTGAGAAGTCTCGCGCTACAATCCCATGTATCCGGAGAAAGCTATACGGTGAGTATTCCGAGTCGGATCCTGCGGCTAGGTGTTTCGCTTGGTGCCGTCGCGGGGATCGTTGCAGTGTGCGCTTCTATACGAAATGTCCATGTTGCAACTGTAGTCCTCGCCCTGCTCCTCGCGATCTTGATCATAGCCAGTCGATGGGGTTTCGGCGAAGCCGCCGTAGCGACGGGCTTGGGAGCGTTGCTTCTCGATTATTTCTTCCTTCCGCCACGAGGTTGGGGTATCAAATCCACTGAACTCTGGCTGGTCTTCTTCACGTTTCTGATCGTTGCGCTTGTCACAAGCCACCTGGCGGCGCGAGCAAAGCGTCAGGCTATCGAGGCAGCTGCGCGCAGCCGCGAACTGGAGAAGCTGTATGCATTCGCACGGGACTTGCCAATGGGTGTTGGGACCGACTCGATGGTCGCTCGGTTTTTGGACTGCCTGGTGCGCACGTTTGAAAGTACGGCCGCGGTTTTCTACGATCAACGCACGGGGAGGATTATGCGTTCGGGATCGGAGGATTGTGCCATTCCGTTGGATCGACTCCGGGATGCTCTTACTCACGCAGATCCGTCCATCGACAAGCGAGCCGGCACATTTCTGATGCCCATTCGCTTGGGTGGTGAGGTAGTCGGAAGCCTCGGCAGTTGTGGGGGCTGCATCTCGCAGGACACCTTCCGAGCAATTGTCGAGCGCATGGAGACCGACCTGGAAAAATCCCGGGCCTTGCAAAGGGCAAGTGAAGCCGAGGCAGCCCGGAGGGGCCAGGAAATCAAGTCAGCGGTTCTCGACTCCCTGATCCACGAGGTCAAAACCCCTTTAAGCGTGATTAAGACCGCTGTCAGCTCTTTGCTATCCAGAGATTCCGATGCCAGCAACAGACATGAACTGCTGAGCATTATCAATGAAGAGGCCGATTGGCTGGATATTTCGATGAGCGAGGTGTTTTGGACCGCGAATGTAGAAGCGGGCATTCTACAGCCAGAGAGGGTTCCACACGACGTTCGCCGGTTCATAGATTCCACTGTGGAATCGTTACGGTCTCGTCTCAGCGCTACGCCTTGTGAGATTGCTATTCCGGATTCGCTACCCAAGGCGGACTTCGATTTCCACATGATCAAAGGCGTGCTTAAAGAATTATTGAATAACGCGCTGAAGTATTCTCCCCCTGGCTCACCGCTGGCCATTTCCGCTGAATTGGCGAACAACGAAATCGTTATCTCCTTGAAGGACTCGGGGCCTGGCATCCCAGGGGACGTGCAGTCCCACATATTTGAAAAACACTATCGGGGTCCGGTGGCAGCTCTGGGTAAAGGTCTTGGATTGTCGATCGCGAAGACAATCGTCGAGGCGAACGGTGGACGCATTGGGGTCACGAGTCAGGCAGGTGCCGGCTCGGTATTCTATTTCTCACTACCTGTGTCGCAACGAGATGTCGCATGAGCTTTCAGAAAATACTTGTAGTTGATGATGAACCGCAGATGCGGCGTGTACTGCGTGCTAGCCTTAGTGCCCATGGGTACGATGTGGTCGAAGCAGATTCCGGAGAAGAAGCGTTACGCAAACTGGACGCTGAACTCTGTGACTTTGTCCTTCTCGACCTGAATCTGCCGGGCCTGGGTGGGATGGCCACGTGCCGTACGATACGAGCTGGTTCTGAAGTGCCTATCATCGTTGTGTCGATCAGGGCTTCTGAGCGGGACAAGGTCGCAGCGCTGGAAGCAGGCGCCGATGATTACATCACCAAGCCGTTTGGTGTGCCTGAGCTTTTGGCTCGCGTCCAGGCAGTAGCGAGAAGGAAACCTGTAACAAAAAAGCTATCCAGCGTGCTTGTCCTCGACGGCATAACCATCGATTTTGAGACCCACCAAGTTAACGGGCGAGGCAGGCACGAACACCTGACTCCGAAAGAACTGGAGGTGTTGCGGTACCTGGTTTCCCATGTTGGCGAAGTCATTCCGCACTGTCGCTTGCTGCAAGCAGTGTGGGGCCCAAACTACGGTCAAGAGGTTGAGTACCTTCGAGTTATCGTGAACCAGCTCCGACGAAAAATTGAACTAAATGCTCGTGACCCCAAGTATCTTCTAACCGAACCGTGGGTCGGATACCGCTTCGCGCCTCCGCCAAACGACACGCCTTGAAGCAATCCTAAACCGTTCCTTATGACTTTCTTATTTCTTGCTGCTAAAAGTGGTTCTGTCCTTGGGACAGCATCCCGAGGAAGAACATTTATGGGACCGCAAATGTTCTTACAGGCGCTTGCAACCCATACTATGGAAAGATACCTACTCTAGCCGCATTTCAGAGAGTGCGGCTGCAAAAGACAACTTGACCGACCGAAGGCAACGACAGAGCGACGGCCTCGACGAAGTGGAGACGGTCGAGCGGGCTAAGCAGGGCGACGCTGAAGCTTTCAAAACGCTCTATAACCTGCACAAACGCCGCGTTTATTCCCTCTGCTGGCGCATGACCGCGAACACTGCGGAAGCGGAAGACCTCACCCAGGAAACATTTCTGCAATTGTTCCGCAAAATTGGCACGTTTCGCGGCGAGTCGGCATTTTCTACGTGGTTGCATCGGATGACGGTCAATGTCGTGCTGATGCATTTGCGAAAGAAGGGCCTGCCAGTGCTTTCGCTGGAGAAGACGACCGATGGCGAAGAAGATACTCCAAAGAAGGATTTCGGCACCGAGGATGTGGACCTAGCCGGTTCCATCGACCGGCTGCAGTTGCGGTATGCGATTGACCGGCTAGCTCCAGGTTATCGAGCGATCTTTGTGCTACACGATGTGGAAGGATACGAGCACAATGAAATCGCAACCATGGTGGGCTGTTCGATCGGAAATAGCAAGTCACAGTTGCATAAAGCAAGAATGAAGTTGCGCGACTTCCTCAAGATGAACAGAGGTGAGAATGACCGGAAGACATTCAGGATAGCGCGAGTGAGCGCGGTATCGGGAAGAGAAGCGGTAAGACCTGTGCAGAATTCGAAGGATACCGCTTCGCCCGTCCGCCGCATAGCAGGCCTCGAAGCAACTCGTTCCTTATGACTTCTTTATTTTCTGCTCCTATGATTGTCTTAGTCACTGGGGTTCCAACACATTCTCGAAGGAACAAACCGATTTGCCCCCGAGATCGCCGGGAGATTCTGTCGTCAAAAGTCTGACGGGGTACCGCAAGCGTGCGCTGCTCCGGTGGGGAGACTGCGGCAGTAGGAATTGATGCTGCGTCGAAGGCACCGCCTATCAGACACAATTCGAAGCTCGTCACGGACAGGACAGTCCTTTCCAAGCCTACGGGCCATGTCCCCGGGGT
>Ga0209167_10000643_pt1 | contig 23911 bp, 18 predicted proteins | sample Coa_R1_9_FD_187154 | JGI IMG/M metagenome (GOLD analysis project Ga0209167, IMG submission 187154) | Surface soil microbial communities from Centralia Pennsylvania, which are recovering from an underground coalmine fire - Coalmine... | ecosystem: Environmental > Terrestrial > Soil >...
ACGGATGGCCTGACTTTGGCGGGCAACGGTCCGGCTCAGGCTACACTCACCGGGAGCCCGACCTCGTCCGTGTGCCAGCCGGTTTCGCTGCAGGTTACAGACGCCGCCGGCAATTCGTCGTCTCCCATGAATTTCGTCCTGCTGGTGGTTCCGACGCCGCTGAGCCCGCACCTTCCGAATATCACGGGCGCGTACGTCGATCCGAATCCGCCGAATGCGGGCATCCCTTATCGGTCGACGATGTTGTCGGCAAGTGGAGGCGTGCCTCCTTATTCATGGGCTGTGGGACTGGGAAGCGTTCCTCCGCCGGGGTTATCCATCAGCACGGCGGGGCTGCTCTCGGGGACTCCGAGCGCGCAGGGTCTCGCCCAGGATGGCGGCCTGGGCGCCTACGGTTTCACCGCGGTGGTGAACGACACGCAGGTTCCGTATCCCGCGGTGGGCGTGGCGAATCTGACGATCGGAGTGAACCTCCTCGATTCCACCTGTCACGCCGGCGTGGAAAATAATCTGACTGCGAGCGCGCCATACGCGTTTCTGTTGCGCGGCTTCGATAAGGATGGCCCGGTGGTGATTGCCGGAGATTTCACGGCGGATGGCGCGGGAAATATTACCGGCGGCAGCGAGGATATCGATCGTACCAGCGGCGCGCAGACCAACCTCAGTATCCAGGCGTCGGGAAGTTCCTACACGATTGGCTCGGATAATCGCGGCTGCCTCACGCTGGTGAACTCCGCCGGGACTACGACGACGTTTCGCTTTTCCCTCGGAGCATGCTCGACCTCGGTGAATCAGCAGACCGGAGGATGCGAGCCGGATGCCAGCAAGAATCCTGGCTACTTCACGCGCGGGCGGCTGATTGAGTTCGACGACTCGACGGGGATGGGTACACGGGGATCGGGAATCCTGCGGCTGCAGGACGCGAGTGCGTTCTCCAATAGTGCGATCAGCGGAATGTATGCGTTCGGACTCAGCGGCCGGGATTCGAGCGGTCAACGCTATGCCATGGTGGGATCGGCGAGCGCGAGTTCAGGATCGTTCAGTTCGGTGGCGGGCGATATCAATAATGGTGGAACGCTGAGTTCAGCGCTGACGGGCGGTTCAGGATCGTACAACGTCACCAGCGGACGCGGGACCGCTTCGCTCACGGTTGGTTCGGCGAGCTTTAATTTTGCGGCGTATCCGGTGAGCAGCAGCGAAGTGATTCTGGCTTCGACCGACACACTGGGTCCGAGCCATCCACTGATCGGCGGCGAAGCCATGAGCACGACGGGACCGTTCAGTACCGCGTCGCTGCCCAACAGTTACATGCTGCACATGACGGGGCTCGCGGGCAGCGCTCCCGACCCCAACATCGGCGTATTCACGTTCGACGGATTGAGCAGCGTAAGCGGCACGGTCTACGAAAATCAAGGCGGAACTCTGGGGACGACGCCCATCTCCGCTACGTACTTCGTCGATTCGAACACGGGCCGGCTTTCGTTTACGGCGCAGCAGACGGGACAGAATCTGGGGGCACATCCGATGGTCGGGTATATTATCCCGACAACCACCGGGACGGCGGGGTTCGTGCTGAGCACGGATGCGACGGTGCAAGCTGGGGCTCTGGAGTTTCAGGCGCTGAATCCGCCAGCGTCGACCTTCCGCACCGCCAACGTAGTGGGACAGTATTTCTTTTCCGCGGACGACGAAGCTGACGCCGCGAGCCTGAGTTCCACGGGAACCATCTCCGCTTCGGGGACTGGTACGCAGGCGGGCAATGAGGATGTGAGTTCGGGGGCCGCACCGAATCTGGTTCCTAATCAGGGATTCACTGGAAGCTATTCCGTCAGCAAGAATGGGACGGGGAATTTTGGCGGGGAGACGGTTTCCGTGACCAACGGGAAGACGGTGTATTCGCTCGACGAATCGCCGCTGGATCTGCATCCGGCGATTACGGTGGTGGAGCAGTAGGTTGCGGGTACACTCGGTGCAATTGCACACGCTGAAAATCCCAAACCGAAGAGCTTTTGGCCGCGAAGATCGCGAAGGAAAGGCCGCGAAGGTCGGGAAGAAAAACGACTAATTCGTTGGCGGCTGGGGTGTCAGGGTTCCGGCGTAGGCGGGTTGGGCGGTGTTGGTGGCGTTCACGAAGTAGACCTCGGGCAACAGGGCTGCGGTCAATTCGTAATAGCCTTCGTACGAAACCGGGTTGCCCTGGAATGTTCCCTGCACCAGGAAGGCGTTTCCGGTGACGGGGCCGGTCATGGTGAAATTCGTATTGTCGGGACCGGTTGCCACCAGATTCAGGGTTAGCGTGCTGGTGGAGTCTTCGCTGAACGTGGCGGTCACAGAGTCGTTGGTGCTGTCGGGCAAGGTGAGCTGTCCAACGTAGGTGCCCGAGAGTTTTGGGACGACTGCGCCGGTGATGGCGCCGCTGTCCGAGCAAGCGCTGCCGGTGGCAGAGGTGTAGGTGCCGGTTAACGACTGGCCGTCGCCGCCTAATGTAGCGGTGACGTTGAAGACGTTTCCGTTTTCCGTGTAGTTAAAATTGAAGGGGCCGCCCAGCGCGGCGTAGCTTCCGGTCAGGCTATAGGTTCCACTTCCTGACAGCGCGCAGTTCCCGCCGAACACGACCGAACCATTGGCAGCATTGATGGTCAGGATGGAGATCTGCGTTGCGCCCGTGGCGGTGACTTGTCCGTTCGCCTGTTCGACCCCGTTCACCAGGGTTTGCCCGACTTTCAGGGCTACTTCAATGCCGGTCACATCGGCACCGCTGTTGCTGGAAGCGGCTTTCAATTCCCATGCTCCGGCGATATTGACCAGGGGCGGTTGCGGAATCGCGCCACCGGAGCAGGCGACCAGCGCAGCGGCGATCGCTAGCAGCAGAGCCGGAACGAACTTCTTCATGAACACTTGCTCCTTGTTCAATATGGGTTGCTCTGGGCCTGCCGGTTGGCCAGGCGAGATCCCCTTCGACTTCGCTCAGGGCAGGCTCTCACTCCGCCTGAAGAACGGCACCGTTCGGGATGACGCCAAGACTAGACTCTCGCTTCGCGCGCTTTCGTTGCGCCCGCCCGGAACCAGCGGCGAACAAAGCGGCGGCCTCCGCCAATCGATGTCGCGGCGAGTCCCGCTCCCAGCAGAACCAGGGTTGAAGGCTCCGGAGTAATGAGCGAGGTGGTGCCGAGTTTGATGTCCGAAATTCCGACGCCATTGGACGTTCCAGAAAACGTCACCGACTTGCCGGTACCGGTGAAACTGAGACCTACTCCCGACCAGTTGCAGTAGCTGGGAAAGCCGGTGCACGATCCGTTGTTGGGAGAGAGAGTGATGGTCGCAAGGACCGTACCGGTGCCGTTTGCGCCGCTCCAGACGGTTACTGTTTCGGAGAATGCGGCGGTATAGAAAAAGGAAATTCCGCTGGAGAATCCGGGGCCGACGTTCATCGTGCCGGTCACGTTGGTTCCGTTCGTTCCCATGATGAACATAGCCGGAGTGTTGGTGGGATCGGGGTCGAAGCCACCAGCGCCGCCCTGGAACACGGACTTCAGCGCATAAACATCGGAAGAGAACGAGACGCCATAGTTGGTTCCAGCACCGCCGTTGTAGTAATTTCCGATTGCTTGCAGGTCTTGCAGTCCGGCGAAAGTCAGCAGCACGGGAGTCGCGTGCGCCGCCGGAACCAGGATGGCGCCGAACAGACACAGCACGAACAGGGCTAGGACCGAGCGACGCATGGAACGTCTCCTGGCGCGTGGAATAAGGCGAAGTAAGCGCAGCAAATGCCCTAGCAGTATGGCCCGAGGACTGTTACGCCGAGATGACGTTAATGTTAACAGTGTGTGAATCGGGCAAGAAGATGGGCCGCGGAACGGGCCGAAGGTATGCCTGCAAGTTTGTGGAAAACAATGGCTAAACCAGTATTTTCTGCGGTGCGCCGGCAGCCTCGGCAAGGTCTCTGAGGAAGAGCGCGGCGCGGGCTCCGTCGGCCACGCGGTGGTCGCACGAAATGGTCAGGGTCATCCTGGGGCGGATGGTGGGCTGGCCGTTGATGGCGACGACTCGGTCGGCGATGCCGCCCACGGCGAGAATCGCGGCCTGCGGCGGGGTGATGATCGCGCTGAATTGATCGACGTGATACATGCCGAGATTGCTGATGGTGAACGTAGCATCGGCGATGTCGGCGGGGCGCAGCTTTCCAGCGCGGGCGCGCTCGGCGACCTCGCGGCGTTGCGTGGCGATTTCGGCGAGGCTGGCGGTGTGCGCGTTGGCAATGACGGCGGCTACGACACCATCGCTGACGGCGATGGCGACTCCCATGTTCACGTAGTCGTGGAGGCGAATGCCATGGGTGGTCCAACTGGCGTTCAGGCGCCGATGCTTCAGCAGGACGCGTGCGACTAACGCGACCAGAAGATCGGTGTGGGAGATGCGGACAATATGCGTGCGCTCGATGTCGGCGATGCGGCTGTCGCGATATTCGTTGAGCGCGCCGGCGTCGATGTCGCGGGTGACGAAGAAGTGGGGGACGGTGGTCCAGCTCTGCGTAGTGCGTTCGGCCATGATGCGGCCGAGCGAAGTGGGGACTTCGAGGGCGGTGGATTTTTTTTCGGTAGTGGCTGGCGCTGAGGCTGCGGCTTGAATGTCGGAGGCGAGGATTTCTCGGTCCGAACCGGAGCCGCGCACGGTGGCGACGTCGACTCCAAGTTCTTTGGCGAGGCGGCGGGCCTTGGGAGAAATTCTGGCGGTTGACGCCGGCGGCGAGCTCACCTGCGTCGCGGCGGATTTGGATGGCTCTTTCGCGGCCGACGCAGCCGCGTGCGATCCAGCACGCGCGGCTGGAGCGGCTGATTCGCTCTCGACTGGAGGCTGCTCACCGGGCGCGACGATCCACGCGATCGTCTGCCCGACCGGAATGTCCTGTCCGGCGGATGCTTTGATTCCCGCGAGAATTCCGTCGGCGGGCGCTTCTACTTCGACCACGGCTTTGTCGGTTTCGACTTCGAGGAGCGGTTCGCCTTTGGTGACGCGGTCGCCTTCCTGCTTACGCCAGGCGATGAGCTTGCCGGTTTCCTGCGCCATCTCAAGGGCGGGCATGACTACGCTGAAGGCCATAGTGATTCTTTCAGTGCGAACAATAGTGAATCCGCCGAGTTGCGCGGTATATATCGAAGGGGAGCTAGCTGCGCTTGTTATCTCTTTTCCGAATCATCCTCCAGACAATTCCCGCGCCTAACCCCACAGCGGCCGCTACTAGCAACGGAAGTCGCCGGCCCGATATGAGCGTCAGGACAGCGATTATGAAGATGTCAATGAGGGCCTCAATCCAGTGCCTTCGGAGCCACGTAAGCATTGACTAAGCCTCCCTCCCCGTCAATCCGATACTTCCACGCGTTCGGTTTTCGCGCTGGCTTCGATCATGTCGACGACGCGGTCGCTGGGCGAAGTTTCAGTTTCTCGTACGGTCGGCAGCGGGCCGTTCACCGTGAAGTAGTGGGCGCCGGCGACCAGAAGTTGTTCTGCGGGGAATCTTGTGATGACTTCGTGTCCCGTCGGCGTGACCACAATTTCTTCTTCAATGCGCGCGGCGCTCCAGCCGTCGGTCGAGGGCCAGAAGGTTTCGAGCGCAAACACCATGCCAGGCTTGATTTCCATGGGATGATCGAGCGAAACCATGCGGCTGATGACGGGCTTCTCCCAGATCGCGAGGCCGATGCCGTGGCCGTATTGCAGGGCGAACGCGGCTTCTTCGTTGGGGAATCCGAAGTCAGTGGCCTTGGGCCAGACCGCTGCGATTTCCGCGGTGGTGCGCCCGGGGCGAACCAGTTCGATGGCGGCGTCGAGATAATCGCGGCAACGTTTGTAGGCATCGACCATGGCGTGCGACGCGTAGCCGACCGTGAAGCAGCGGTAGTAGCAGGTGCGATATCCCATGTAGGAATGCAGAATGTCGTAGTAGACGGGATCGCCGGGGCGCAGGACGCGATCGGAAAAAACGTGCGGGTGCGGATTGCAGCGTTCGCCAGAAATCGCGTTCACGGCTTCGACGTATTCCGAGCCGAGATCGTAGAGGACTTTACTTACCAGACCGACCGCCTCGTTTTCGCGCAGGCCGGGCTTCATGGCGCGGTAGAGTTCTTCGTAGGCGGCGTCGACCATCATGGCGGAAGTGTTGAGAAGCGAGATTTCGTCCTGCGTTTTGATGACGCGGGCTTCGGACATCAATGCCTGCCCGTCGACGACTTCGATCCCTTCTTTTTGCAGCGCAAACAGAACCGGGAGTTCGACGATGTCGATGCCGACGGGCTCTTTGTGCAGACCGCGTATCTCGAGTTCGATGCGAATTTTCTTGGCAACGGCTTCGGCGCGGCCCATCTCGGGCGTCATCGCGCCGCGCAGTACCGAGATTCCGGAGTGCGAGCGGCCATCGAGCCAGGGACAGTTCAGTTGATGATGCTTAGCGGCGGAGCCGAAGTCCCACAGGATGGGCTCGTCATTTTGCGGAAGAAGGGTGAAGCGGTTGGCTTTATCCTGAGCCCAGGTGCCGATGTGCGTCGACGTGAGGTAGCGCACATTGTTCATGTCGAAGCACAGCAGCGCTCCCATCGACGACTGCTTGAGCAGGTCTTTCGCTTTCTGCAGACGTTCGCGGCGGAGGCGATCGAAGTCGATGCGGTTCTCCCAGTCGACGGCCATGGTTCCGTGCGTTTTGAGTGCCATAAGTCAGCTCCTACTGTTGAGACGTTGCTTGCAACGTCTTCTCACCACGAAGAAGAGAGGCGTAGCAAGCTACGTCTCTACGATTTGTTGCACATGGCTCGCGCGGCTTCGGTCACCGTTTCTTCCGTTGGCACCGTTACATCTTCCAGCGGCGGAGAGAACGGGATCGGGACGTGCATGGCCCCCATGCGTTTCACCGGCGCGTCCAAATCGTAGAATGCGCCTTCGGCGATTACTGCTGCTAGTTCGGCGGTGACGCCGTAACGTCCGTAGCCTTCGTCGAGTACGATCACGCGCGACGTTTTCTTGGCCGAGTCGATGATAGTCTTTTCGTCGAGCGGCCAGGTCGTGCGCGGATCGACCACCTCCGCGCTGATGCCGGCTTTTTCCAGTAAGGTGGCCGCGCCCAGCGCGACTTGCACCATGCTGCTCGTGGCAACGAGCGTGATGTCTTCGCCCACTCGTTTTACATCGGCTACGCCGAACGGAATCGTGTAGTCACCTTCGGGAACCGGGCCTTTCAGCTTGTACATCATTTTGTCTTCGAAGAAGACGACGGGATTCTCGTCGCGGATCGCGGTTTTTAACAGTCCCTTCGCGTCATACGGAGTCGAAGGCAGAACAACTTTCAATCCCGGGACATGGCTGAACCAGGCATGCAGCGATTGCGAATGCTGCGCCGCCGAGCGGCGAGTTGCGCCGAGCGTGGTGCGCATCACCATGGGGACGCGCCAGTGGCCGCCGGACATGTAGTGCGCTTTCGCGGCCTGGTTGACCATTTGATCCATGGTGAGGGTGAGGAAGTCGCCGAACATGATGTCGACGACGGGGCGCAGGCCGGCCATGGCCGCGCCCACTCCGACGCCGGTGAATCCGGCTTCGGAGATGGGAGTGTCGAGCACACGCTCCGCGCCGAATTCTTCGACAAGTCCCGAGAGAACTTTGAACGGAGTGCCTGCTTCGGCTACGTCTTCGCCGAAAATGCAGACACGCGAGTCGCGGCGCATTTCTTCGGCCAGGGCTTCGCGCACCGCCTGCGCAAATGTGAGTTCACGCTCAGGCATAACTAAAGTTCACGCATAAACATCCTGCTGCACTTGGTCCACGCTGGGATAGGGCGCGGCAATGGCGAACTTCACCGCAGATTCCATCTCAGTGCGCGCTTCGTTGGTGATTTGTTCGAGAGCGGCGTCGTCGGCTTGTCCCTGGGCTTGTCCCGATCCCAGCAGCCACTTGGCGTGCAGCTTGATGGGGTCGCGTTCGGTCTTCCAGTGCTGTTCTTCCTGCTTCGAACGGTAGTATTCGCGATTGATGTCGCCCACGTGATGTCCGCTGTAGCGGTAAGTGTCGGCTTGCAGGAAGGCAGGGCCTTCGCCGGCGCGGGCGCGCTTCACCAGGTGCGTGGCGACTTCATTCACCGCGCGCACATCCTGGCCATCGACTAACGCGGCTTCCAGGCCGAACGCTCCAGCGCGTCCGAGAATGGTTCCGGCCGTGGTCTCGGAGTAGTGGGTGTATTCGTTGTAGAGATTGTTTTCGCAGACGTAGATCACGGGTAGTTTCCAGAGCTGCGAGAGATTCATGACTTCGTAGAGCGATCCCTGGCCGAGCGCGCCTTCGCCGAAGAAGCAGACGGCGACGCGTCCATTGCCCAGACGCTTGGCGGCAAAAGCCGCGCCAGTCGCGATGCCAACGCTGCCGCCAACGATTGCATTCGCGCCGAGGTTGCCGGTGGCGGGATCGGCAATGTGCATCGAGCCACCTTTGCCACGACAATATCCCGCTTCCTTGCCGAGCAATTCGGCGAACATGCGGTCGGGCGCAGCACCTTTGGCGAGGCAGTGTCCGTGGCCGCGGTGAGTGCTGGTGATGTAGTCGTCGATATTCAGCGCCTCGCAGATGCCGACGGCGACGGCTTCTTCGCCGCTGTACAAATGCGCCAGGCCGGGCATGAGCGCGCGAGTGTAGAGTTCGTTCACCTGTTCTTCAAACAGGCGAATCCTCACCATCTGGCGGTAGGCACGCAGCCATTTATTTTCTTTCTGTGTTTGAGCGGCGGCGTCGCGGCCAGCTTCTGGTTTGGATATTGCAGTGGTCACTTCTTTTTTCCTCCAGCGGTTACAGGTGTAGTCACGCCTGACATGGCGGCGAGCACGTCGAACATGCAGGCGAAATCGTATTTGGTCCAGCCCATGCCGCGGGCAGCGGTAAGAATCTCGTTGCTGACGGCGGTGGTGGGTAGGGGCACGTCGAGCTGGCGGCCGAGTTCCATCGCCAGCACCATATCTTTCTGCATCATGTTGACGTCAAACCAGGCTTCTTCGGGCTGCTGCAGGACGAACGGTCCCCGGTACTTGACCATGGGAGAAGCGACTGCGCTGTTGACGAGGACATCGACGGCAACTTCGCGCGCGATACCACTTTTTTCGGCCAGCAGGACGCCTTCAGAAAAAGCGAGCATCTGCACGGCGAGGCTCAGGTTGATGGCGATCTTCATGGAGAGCGCAAGGCCGTTGTCGCCGACGTGCGTAACCTTGGGGCCGATGTCGAGGAGGAGCGGCTTGACCTTGTCAAAGGTTTCTTTGTGGCCGCCAACCATCACCGACAACTTGCCTTCCTGCAAAGTGATCACGCTGCCGGAGACTGGCGAGTCGACCATGTCGGCGCCGAGGGCGCGGACCTTCGCGGCCAGCGCGCGACTCACCGCTGGACTTACCGTACTCATGTCGATGAAAGTTTTGCCGGCGCTCAGGCCGGCGAGGAGTCCGTCGGGGCCTTCAGTGACGGCCTGGATCGCGGCTGAGTTGGTGACCATGGCAAAGGTGAAGTCGGATGTAGCCGCGACCGCGCGCGGCGAGTCGGCCCATTGCATGCCTTTTTGCACCAGCCACTGCGCTTTTGCGCGGGTGCGGTTGTAGCCAGTCACGGTGTGACCTTTGCCGAGCAGACGGTTCACCATCTGGCTGCCCATCACACCCAGGCCAATAAATCCTAGTTTGGACATCAGGTACTGCCTCCAGAAGTGCTGTACGGCCTTGCCGGCGATTCTTGGCTGCGCTGCACGGCCGGTGATCGCGCGGGAAGAAACATTTCTTCTTTCGTCCCTTCGGGGCTTGACCCTTTTCGCTTTCGCAAACCCACGGGCTTAAGTCGCGGGCGCATTCTTTAGCCGCCGGCGGCTGGGTTCACGACCGGGCTGCGCGGATCGATCTGCTCGCTCTGTCTGCGCCGCAACTGCGCTAGTACTTGCCGGGTGCGCGTTTCGCCGGGGGCGACTGACTGTCTTCTTTAATCTGGCACAAATGAGATCGCATGGCCTCGCGGGCCTTTTCTGCGTCGTGACGTTCCACGGCATCGAGAATTCTCTTGTGGTGAACCTGGCCGCGCTCGGGACCGCCGGAAACGCGGAAAATTCGCAGACGCTGTTCGCGCAGCAATCCGACGATGGAATCGATCAAAGAAAGAATGATCGGATTGGCGGCGGCTTCGGCCAGAGCCAGATGAAAATCGAGATCGGCTTCAATGTAAGCATCGGGGTCCGCTCCGGCGCGGTCCATTACAGCGACGGCTTCGCGCATGGTCGCGAGTTCGGGTTCCTGGATGCGGACCGCGGCCAACGCGGCAATTTCAGGTTCGAGAATGGCGCGTACTTCGGCGAGCTGATTGGAGCCCTCGGGCTGTCCGATTTTTGTGATGAGATCGAGCGATTGGCGAACGGCCTGGGTCGTGCCGTCAGTGATAAAAGTGCCGCGGCCGGAGTAGGCTTCGACCAAACCTTTTTCGCGGAGTGCCTTCACGGCTTCGCGGACGGCGGTGCGGCTCACGCCAAAGCGCTGCGCCAGTTCGCGCTCTGCGGGCAACTGATCGCCGGGCTTGAGAACACCTTTGACAATGGATTCTTCAATCTGCTGAACGATCTGCTCGTAGAGCCGCGACGTCCGCACTAGCTTGTACACTGCGCTGCCCCCCGCACTGCGTGGCGCAAAACCAGCCGAGACACCTATGGTCTGGCTACTATACCGCACATCCACGGGGTGCTGGGACGTTTGTTGGCTGGACATATTCGGTATACAGGTATGGTGGTATGACCAATTGAGATGCTACTACACGAGGGCCGGCCGATGCAACTCCTTTCCGCAGAAAAACCGTGTGATTCCTGTGAGTTCGGGGTTGCCGTGTTGTGGACTCCCCACGCTTCCGGGGGCGGGATAGGCTTTGTGGTGGTTGATTCGATAAGTGAATTTGCTTGACACCGTTTCTCCGATAGTGGTATGGCTGTCGGACCAGCAGGAAAGCAACGGAGGAGTTCTATGCCATCACGCACGGTCAGCGCCGCGGCGTCTCATGTCCGACGGATGAGTACAGCCAACCGGTTCTTGCTTGCGACCTTCACCCTGGTCGTATTCTCCGTCCCGGTTCTGGCTCAAACTACGGCGGGACGCATTCTGGGCACGGTGAGTGACCAGAGCGGAGCTGCAGTGCCAGGCGCAACCGTGGTGGTGACCGATACGCAGCGCGGCATTTCGCGCACGCTCACGACCGACGATTCCGGCGAGTATGTTGCCCCCGAGTTGCTGCCCGGCAGCTACAAGATCCACGTGGAAGCCAAGGGCTTCAAGATCACCGAGCGTCCGAACGTGGTGATTGAAGTTGCGACCGACGTACGAGCCGACTTCGCATTGCAGCCCGGACAAGTAACGCAGACGGTGGTGGTGGAAGAGGATGTTCCGCTGGTGAACACGACGTCCTCGACACTGGGCGGTACTCTGAGCAATCAGGAAATCAACGACCTGCCGCTGAACGGACGCAATTATGAGAACCTGCTGCAGCTGCGTCCCGGCGTGATGCGTTATCCCGGCGGCGGATTTTCTACCACCAGCGCCAACGGTCTGCGCGCCGAAGACAACGCGTATTACATTGAGGGATTGTTCAACAGCGAACCTTACTCCGGTCAGGCCATTGTGAACGGCGCCGGCATTGCGGGGGACTCCGCGACGATTCTTCCGATCGATGCGATTCAGGAATTCAACCTGCAACAGAATCCTTCGGCGGAATATGGATGGAAGCCGGGAGCGGTGGTCAACGTAGGATTGAAGTCAGGCACCAACAAGGTGCATGGAACGGTCTTTGGTTTTGGCCGCGATGGAGCCATGGACGCGCGGAACTTTTTCAACGCAGATCCGGCGGCTAAGTTGACACGTACGTTGGAGCAGTTTGGCGGCAGCCTGGGTGGTGCCATCGTCAAGGACAAGGCGTTTTTCTTTGGCGCTTACGAAGGCCAGCGCTACAACGTAGGCAACTCCTACGGAGGAGTGACCAGCCCGTCGATGGTGCACATGGCGCAGAACGGAACCTGTTCGTTCAACTTTGTCGGCGACTGCGCGGACAGCATTCCGGATGCGGTGAACGACATACTGATGGCCCCTGGCACTGTGGGCGCGATCATCAGTCCCGCGAGCCTGCTCATTTCAGGATGCACGGTTTCCGGAACCGCTCCCAACGCGACCGTCAGCTGCACCGGCGCTGGCTTTCCCACGAACAATGCCCAGAACATCAACATCACCAACGGATTTAACAACGTCGTCCACGTCAACAACTTCGTCGGCAAGGTCGACTACCGGCTTAATGACCGAAACAGCATCAGTGGGACGTATTTTTTTGGAAACAATTCCGGGAACGTGGAAGACTTCCCCGAGCTGCAGACCAAGTGGCTCTCGACTATTCACACGCGCGCGCAGGTGGTGGGCGGCAACTGGATCTGGACTCCCAGCTCGCGCTGGGTCAACGAGGCACGCTTTGGCTACAACCGGCTCTACCAGCCGACCTTGCCCGACGATCTCAGCACTTCAGCCACGTCTACCTATGGCCTGGATACGGGTATAAGTGGACCCTATACCGGCGGCCTTCCGCGCATTGGCTTTGGCGGATATTTCTTCCCCGGACTGGGCGGATTCAAGTGGCCGAAGTTCCAGGGACCAGATTCAATTACGCAGTTTGTCGATCACCTCGCCTACAGCGCGGGCAAGCACGCCCTGAAATTCGGCGGCGAGCTCCACTACAACAAAGTAACGAACGCTGCCTACGGCAACGCCCGCGGCAGCATCACGTTCCTGGGCAGCGTGGTGAATGGCGGCAGCGCCCAGTACCCGATCCTTTCGAGCCCGCTCGAAGACTTTATGGCGGGTGCGCCCTTCAAGTCGTCGGTCGAGATAGGAAATCCAACCCTGCACTTGCACAACTGGGCCTACTCGGGTTTTCTCCAGGATGACTGGCGGGCCACCAAGAATCTGACCGTTAATTTCGGCGTTCGCTACGAATTCAGCAGCGTTCCCCAGGAAGCCAATAATCTCCTGGGAAATTTTGATCCTAACGTGGGTCTGGTACAGGTGGGCCATGGAATCAGCAGCCTCTACAACCCCGATCACAAGAACTTTGGCCCGCGGGGTGGCTTTGCCTGGGACATTGGCGGCCACGGCAAAACCGTACTCCGCGGCGGCGGCGGATTGATCTATGAAACCGTGAACTGGCAGTCGTTCATCGCCTTCAATAACGCCTTCGGTCCGGGCAGCGTTCCGACGGGAGCCCCGATCGACGCCGCTGGGGATACGTCCGGTGGCACCATTACCACCGGAAACCAAACCAAGAAGAATTTCCTGGCCTATCCAGGCACTTGGGACACGGTGCCCCTTTATTCCACTTCAGTCAATTGCGCTCCGGTCCTGGCGAGCGGCAATCCGGGTAGCCCATGCCCAATTATGACGGTAGATCGAAATCTCACCACGCCGTATGTGTGGAATTGGACGTTGAACCTGCAGCATGCGTTCAGCTCGAATCTTTCGCTCGAAGCCGCCTATGTGGGCAATCGCGGAACGAATTTGACCGGAATTCGGGATATTAATCAGCCGCCTGTGGGCTCGGGGTGGACGACGACCCAACCCGGTTCTGCTGGAACTCTAACCGCCTGCCTCGCCAGCGCCCCCGCCTACAGCAATTGTGCTACCGACTCTGGGTATGAGGTGACGAATCAGCCATTCAACGCGAAGTTCCCATTCCTAGCCAACATCTTTCAGATGGGAAACGTCTATCGCTCGAACTACAACGGTCTGCAGGTCACGTTGAACGCGCGCAACTACCACGGTCTGAGCATGGTGGCAGGCTACACCTATGCGCACGCTTCGGATGACGTGGGCGCGAACTGGGACTTCGGCTACGGTTCGGGTTTGCCGCAGAACGCTCACAACGTCGCCGCTGAGTATGCCAACAGCGACTTCGACATCCGCCACCGGCTGACGATCTCCTTCACTTACGCAATTCCCGGACGGAAGGGTTTCGGGCAGATGCGTGAAGGCTGGGAGATCAACACCATCACGACAATCGAAAGCCCGCAGTTCTGGGGACCGATGGACGAAGGAACCGATGCAGCCGGCGTCGGGCCGCTACCCGTGAGTCCGCCCGCGAACTCTCCAATTCGTTGGAGCTTCTACGGCAAGACTTCGGACTTCAAGTCGCAAAAGGGAGTTACGATCCCCTACTTCTCGAGAACCACTGTGCCGCCGATTCCGGCCTCCTGTATTACGCAGGCGCTGGCAGTCGATGGCGGGACAGCGGGAGCCTCGACCGCATCTTTGAATCTGTTTGGCTGCTACGCCAACGGCAACTCAGTCATGATTCCGCCGCCGCTGGGTCAGTTTGGAAATATGGGCCGCAACATGTTCGAGGACACGGGCTTCAGGAATTTCGATTTCTCCCTGGCCAAGAACTTCCACTTCGGAGAAGCCGTGCGGCTGCAGTTCCGGGCCGAGTTCTTCAACATTTTCAATCATCCGAACTTCGCCAATCCGTATGGCGGACAAAATGGGTTTGGTCTGAACGATCCGTCGGTGCGTCCGTTCGGGTGCGGTTGTGCCACGCCGGATATTGCGGCGGCTAACCCCGCCGTAGGTTCCGGCGGACCACGCTCGATTCAGCTCGGCGCGAAGTTAGTCTTCTAGTTCGAGACGCGTTCTGAATTCCGGGGCCGGACAGATTCCGTCCGGCCTTTTCTTTATCTTTGCTGGGGCGACACTGAGCCACACATAACGGGGACCGAATCATGAACAGCAGAACTTTATTGGCACTCTTCACTCTGTGCCTGGCAGGAGGTGTGGTTGCCATGGGGTTTGGCCAGGAGCGCCGCGAGCGCACCATCGACGAGGTCAAGGCCGAGGCCATTCATCGCGCCGAAGTCGGGCAGTACCCGCTGATCGGGCTCGATCCCGCCGATGTGAAAGAAGCCTTCGAGAGCATTCACACGGCGGATAAAGATGAATGGGCGGCAGGATTCATGCGCGTTGCCGATCGTTATTTCAACGAGGCGAAGTCGCTGGAGAAATCCGATCCGACCAAGGCCAATGCGGATTACATTCGCGCCTGGCGAATTTATTCGTTTGGACGCTGGCCGATTCCCGCGTCTCCCGGCAAGCAGCGCTCGTACGAGAAAGCCATTGAGTCGTTTCTGGCGCACGCGCGCTTTATGGATCCGCCGCTCGAAGTCGTGCACATTCCTTTCGAGGGTAAAGAGATCATCGGCTACCTGCGTCTGCCGAAGAATGCCAAGGGACCAGTCCCGCTGGTGATTGCGGTCAACGGCCTCGACAGCCGCAAGGAGGATTTGACGGAGAGTTTCGGCGCGATTCTTCCCTTTGGCATTGGATTTCTTGCCGTTGATGGACCGGGCACGGGGCAGGCGCCCATCAAGGTCAGCGAAACTTCCGAGCGCATGCTGTCGAAAGTGATCGACTACGCGCAGTCGCGTCCGGAGATCGACAAGAACCGCATCGCGCTGCACGGCGTGAGTTGGGGCGCATACTGGGCGACGAAGATGGCGATCGTGGAACGCGCGCGCCTGCGCGGATGCAGCGCGCAGTCGCCTCCGGTCGACCGATTTTTTCAGAAGGACTTTCTGATGAACTCGCTGCTGGGCAATCGTGAATATCTGTTCGATCAGGTGCCGGCGTTGATGAACATTCTGGAAGGCGTGCACTCGCTCGACGAGATGGGCGAGTATTTGCCGAAGATGTCGCTGGTGAGCCAGGGGCTACTCGGCAAGCCGATGGCGCCCATGTTGATTCTGGCGGGAGTGAAGGATACGCAGGTGCCGATCGAGGACGAATATTTGCTGCTGAATAAAGGCGACTTGCCCAAGGAAGCGTGGATCAACCCGTCCGGCGGACATCTCGGCCGGCAGGTGGGAGTGTGGCCCGATCCCAGGATTTTCAAGGAAGTGATTATTCCGTGGCTAGTGAAAACTCTGCAGGCGCCGGGGAGCTAGGTTCCGGCGACTAAAGCCGCTGCTCATTTTTGCGCACGTGACGGCGCGGCTGGAAGCAGCGCCTTTTCAAAACAAGAGGGAGTTTCAAAACAACTAGGTCTAAGGACGAGATTCAGAGGGCATGAATCAAGGTCGTACCGGTTGGACCACCATACCAAGTTCGGCTGACTCGATATGACACCTCAAATCGCAATTCCGCCGTCCGAGGTTCCGACCCCGCGGCCCAAGCGTTTCTACACGTCGCTATGGGTGCAGGTGAGCGTCGCCATCGTTGCCGCGGTTCTGTTTGGCTATCTCAGCCCTGAGCGCGCGATTGCGATGAAGCCTTTCGGCGACGCGTTCATTCGTATGGTGACGATGATTATTTCGGTGATGATTTTCTGCACCGTGGTCACTGGCATCGCCGGCATGCAGGATCTGCGGAAGGTGGGCCGCGTGGGAGGGAAGGCTCTTCTTTACTTCGAGCTTGTTTCGACGCTGGCTCTGGTCGTGGGATTCATCGTGGGAAATGTCGTTCACCCCGGCACCGGATTCAACGTGAATGCGGCCACGCTCGACGCGCGCGCTGTGTCCGATTATGCGGGACAGGCCAAGGCGCAGACCGTTACCGACTTCCTGATGCACATCATTCCTACCACCGTGGTCGATGCGTTTGCCAAGGGCGACATATTGGAAGTTGTATTCGTTTCAATTCTGTTCGGCTTTGCGGTGGCAGCGGCGGGAGCGCATGCCAAGCCTCTGGTTGCCATGCTCGAATCGCTGACCAAGGTTGTGTTTCGGATGGTAAACATCGTGATGCGGTTCGCGCCGATCGGGGCATTCGGCGCCATGGCCTTCACCATCGGAAAGTATGGACTGGCTTCGTTGGGGCCGCTGCTGCGGCTGATTGCGTCGTTCTGGGTGACATCGATTCTGTTCGTGTTTATCGTGTTCGGCGGAGTGGCGTGGGTCGCGGGATTCAGCCTGCTTAGATTTCTGCTGCGCATTAAAGAAGAAATACTTCTCGTGCTGGCCACCAGTTCGTCGGAGACCGCTATCCCTACTTTGATGGAAAAATTGGAAGCGCTGGGGTGCCCGCGCTCGCTGGTGGGGCTGATCGTGCCCACGGGCTATACGTTCAACACCGATGGCAGCGCCCTGTACATGACGATCGCAGCTCTCTTCGTCGCGCAAGCGACCAACACCCACCTCTCCTGGCTGCAGCAGATGACAATCTTCTCCGTCGCTATGCTGACCTCGAAGGGCGCGAGCGGCGTGCAGGGAGCGTCGTTCATCGCGCTGGTGGGGACCTTGAGCGTGATCCCGGCAATTCCGGTGGCAGGGATGGCGCTCATTCTCGGCATCGACCGCTTCATGAGCATGTTCCGCGCCCTGGTGAACATGATCGGCAACGGCGTGGCGACACTGGTGGTGGCGCGCTGGGAGAATGAACTGGGGCGGGAGACGCTGCAACGAAATCTGGCCTAGGCTCCGCTTCGCGATTCCTCGTACCCTTCGCGGTCATTGCCTTTGATCTCTAAATCAAACGGCCCCGCACCCGCTCTCACGATATGATGAAACTTCTCCAGGAGTTGCGGCTATGACTGAGAGCAACGGAAAAACTGCCCTGATTACGGGCGCCAACGGCGGCCTCGGAAGTCACGTCACAAAAGCCTTGCTGGATGCCGGTTTCGCCGTGGCTGGACTCGCGCCGAAAATTCAGCAGTCTGACTTCGACCACCCGAAGTTCACCGCGCTTCCGGCGTCGCTCGACAATCTTGATGCGGCGAAGAAGGCGGCACACGCGGTCATCGCCCGCTTTGGAAAGATTGACGTGCTGGCGCATCTGGTGGGCGGATTCGCGGGAGGACAGAATGTCGCCGACACCGACGACGCCACGCTTCAACGGATGTTCGACATGAACGTCAACAGCGCGTTTCACATTTTGCGGGCGGTAATTCCCCACATGCGCAAGGCTGGGGCAGGACGCATCATCGCCATCGGCAGCCGCGCCGCCGAAGCTCCGGGAGCCGGCGTTGGGGCCTACAGCGCGTCCAAGGCCGCGCTGGTCTCGCTGGTGCGCACGGTCGCGATTGAGAATAAGGACGCCGGCATCACCGCAAACGTTATTCTGCCCGGGACCATGGATACGCCCGCCAACCGCAGCGCCATGGCCGGAGCGGACCTGTCGCAGTGGGTGCAGCCCGCGTCGGTCGCCAGTCTGATCGTGTGGCTGGCGGGAGACGCTGGGAAGGACGTGACGGGCGCGGCGATTCCGGTCTATGGGCGCGGGTTGTGAGGAACGGATCAGGCCGCAGGGAGTTTTTGGCGGGGAGGTGGTCACCCTTTCGTAACCATCGCAACTGCACAATTTTTGTTGCACTTTAACACTGGTGAAATATCTTGCATGTAGCCTGTATTTAGGAGGCCGCTCATGGGGTCAGCCCGGATCGCCAAGTCCTTACCGCTTCAGGTGGCTGCGGTCTGCTATCGCCGACGCGGCACGGCGGTTGAGTTCCTCCTGGTAAATACCAACGGCGGCAATAAGTGGACTTTTCCCAAGGGGTCGACCGACCCTCGCCTTTCGCACAGCCAAGCCGCCGAACGTGAAGCCTCGGAAGAAGCCGGCGCCATCGGGACGATCGAGCCCCGCCACTTCCATCTTTATCTGCACTCGAAAGGCGTGTTCTGGCAGCCCGGTGGTGTGCAGGAGTTTGTGGTTAAGGCCTTTCTGATGGAGATCCACCAGATGCGCCGCCCCGATGAAGGTAATCGCCGGCCCACCTGGGTGAGCCCCGAAGAAGCCAAGAAACGCCTGGCCAAGGGACGCGAGGTGAAATACTACCGCGAACTGGAAGCCGTCATTGACCGCGCCATGGAACGGATTCAGTTTCATCACGAGCTCTGGGGCGCGTATCCCGGACCGCGCGACCCCCGCCCCGCGAAAGATCCCATCGCCAGCGTCGTCTGGCCGTAAGGCGGATCCCTTCCTCTGTGGTTCCTTGTGTCCTCTGTGGTCACGCTTTCCCATGTGTCAGTGAAGACAGCAAACTCCGCGCCGGTTTCATGAGACGATAAAGATACTCATGATTCAGCTCTCTGGCGCCGGAAAACGCTTCGGCCACAAACTCCTCTTCGAGAACGCGGACTGGCTCATCACCCCCCGCGACCGCATCGGCCTGGTCGGCGGCAACGGCACCGGCAAGTCCACGCTGATGAAAGTTCTCGCGGGCATGGACACGTTCGACTACGGCTCGCTGACCATCGCCAAGGGAACTTCCGCTGGATATCTTTCCCAGGACGGCCTCACGCTTTCCGGCCGCAGCGTTTTCGCCGAGTGCATGTCGGTGTTCGACGATCTGCGCGCCATGGAAGCGGAACTCGAATCGCTGACCCACAGCATGGCCGAACTCGACCACACCAGCCCGGAATATTCCGCCGTCGCCGATCGCTACCACCGCGTCGAGCACGAATTCCGCACCCGCGATGGATATTCGATCGAGTCGGAAGTGGGCAGAGTCTTGATGGGGCTGGGTTTCACCAAGGAAGACTGGCCGCGGATGACCGATGAATTCTCCGGCGGCTGGCAAATGCGTCTCGCGCTGGCGAAGCTGCTTTTACAGCAGCCTAATTTGTTGTTGCTCGATGAGCCGACCAACCATCTCGATCTGGAAGCGCGCAACTGGCTGGAAGAGTATCTGCAGAATTATCCCAACGCCTTCGTGCTGATCTCGCATGATCGATATTTTCTCGACGTCACGGTCAATAAGATCGCCGAAATCTGGAACAAGCGCTTCTGGTTTTACACTGGCAACTACGACAAATTCCTCGCGCAGAAAACCCAGCGCAACGAGCAACTCCAGGCCGCCTACCGCAACCAGCGCGACCGCATCGAGCAGCTGGAAGTTTTTATCAACCGCTTCCGCTACCAGGCTACGAAGGCCAAGCAGGTGCAGAGCCGCATCAAGGAGCTGGAAAAGATCGAGCGCATCGAGGTTCCGCCGGAAGAAAAGACCATCCACTTTTCTTTCCCGCAGCCCAAGCCCAGCGGCCGGATCGTGGCCGAGTTCGAGAGCGTCGCCAAGATTTATGCGGGCAAGAATGGTAGCGCCGACAAAGAAGTTTTCCGCAACGTCAGCTTCATGATCGAGCGCGGGGACCGCATCGCCCTGGTCGGCGTGAACGGCGCCGGCAAATCCACGCTCATCAAACTTCTGGCGAACACCGAAAAAGTCACTCAAGGCGAATACAAGCTGGGTCACAACGTGGAAGCTGACTACTTCGCGCAGGACCAATACAAAGAGCTCGATCCCGACGCCCGCATTCTCGACGATCTCGGCGATGCCTCGCCCGGCTCCGGCGAAACCGAACTGCGCAGCCTGCTCGGCTGTTTCCTGTTTTCCGACGAGGACGTTTTCAAAAGGATCGGCGTGCTCTCCGGCGGCGAACGCGGCCGTTACGCCCTGCTCCGCCTGCTACTGCATCCCGCCAACTTCCTGCTGCTCGACGAACCCACCAACCATCTCGACCTGCGCGCCAAAGATGTTCTGCTCGAGGCCTTGATGAAATATACCGGCACGGTCGTGCTCGTTTCGCACGACCGCTATTTCATCGACAAGCTGGCCACGCGCGTCTTCGAAGTTGGCGACGGCAAAGTCGAAGTCTTCCCCGGCAATTACGAGGACTACCTCTGGCGCAAACAGGGCGGCCAACACAACGCCCCCACCCTCGACGACGTTCCCGGAAAGAAAACAAAATTATCGGCCTCAGTAGTTAGAGGGGATGCCAGGGGTGCCCCACTTCCCGCCGCATTTGCGGGAAGTGGGTCTCAGTCCGGAGCAACGGGGCACGCAACAAACGGAAACAAGGCCGCCGACTCCGAGCCCCCCAAGAAGCGCGTGAACCCCATCAAGCGCAAGCAAATGGAAGACCGGATCCACGAGCTGGAAGGAAAAATTGGTCGCGCGGAAAGTGAGGTCGAACGCCTCGAATCCACCCTCCAGAATTTCGTCAGCGCCGAAGAAAGCCAGCGCCAGTCCCAGGAACTCGACCTGCACAAAGCCAGCCATGCGGCCCTGATTAAAGAGTGGGAAGGACTCTCGGAGGAGTTGCAAGAATCGAAATAGGCTTAGCCGGCAGGCAACCGGGATATGGGTTTGGCATCCAACCGCTTCGTGGGCCACTAGGTCTCGGGTAACAAACTCAATGAAGCGGAGTCCGATGGCCGTCGTTAGGTGCAACGCAGGCTGGCTCGCCGTTGTAGTAGCGATTCTCTGCAGTTGTTCATTCGCTCAAGACCAGGATTCGAATGGCACAAATCCGAAACGGAAGTGGCTGGAGTGTGATGTCGATTGGATTTTCTCTGAAGAAATCGTCGGTCCGGGCTTCTCGCTGCAGTTTTCCTTCCGCGCTGCGCCGATTGCGGGAGTTCCAATCTCCCTCAGCAAGAGTGGAAACGTCGTGTCCACAACAAGAACCAATTCGCATGGGGTCGCTCACTTCAGAGCAATCTCTCCGGGGAATTACGACCCGAGTTCGCCTGGCGGCTTGCTCTTTCCTTCTGGCAGCCTAGTAATTGAGGTCAAGGCCGACCACCCGTCGGGCGAGAGGGTGAAACTGGACTGGCCCGGCCATTCCGTCACCACCCAAAATCTGAGAGGAAAATTCACCGTCTCAGAAGAACTGAATGACCCCGACATCCCGCTTCGCAATGCATCCGTCGAACTCCTAGACCCGTGCACGTCGAAATTAATTGAGGCGTCTTACACCGACGTAAACGGTGACTACGAGTTCGCCACCACAATTCCCGGCGTCTACGCGCTACGATTGAGGTTAGCCAAGAAGGGCGAAACGGGTTCCGAAGCCCACGACCTTTCCGTCGAACTAGCCCCAGGGGCGAAGGAGTATTCGATCCCCGAGATGAAAGCAGTGCACTCCGATTGCAATGGCCTTCAATTGCTCCGGTAATCTGGGGCAGAGAATGGCTGGGAGGCGCAATAGTCCCTTCTCCGCCCGTACAGCAACTTCCGTAATCTCTCTGGGATACGTACTTCCGTGCGATAGTCGGATTGGCCAAATGGCCAGCAACTGTCGAAGGACACATATCAAGATCAACCGCAGAAAATAGATTTTCAGGCGCCAGCCAGTGAGGCGCCACGCGGGATAAAAGGAAGGGCGCATGCTTCAGTCGTCGGAGAACTCGTTTAATCTGAAGTCCAACTCACCGGCTTCCAACCCCAACGCTTACAATCCGGTCAAAACCGTGACCGCCCCCGTGGATCAGGCCACCATCGGCCGCACTCTGGTCATCAAGGGCGAAATCAGCGGCTCCGAAGCGCTCTACATCGACGGCCGCGTCGAAGGCAAGATCACCATGCCCGAGAGCCGCGTCACCATCGGACGCAACGGCAAAGTCGATGCCAGCATCCAGGCCCGCGAAGTCGTGGTCATGGGCAAGGTGAACGGTAACATCGAGTGCAGCGATCGCGTGGATATTCGCAGCGAAGGCTCGGTCAGCGGAGACATTTCGACCGTGCGCATCAGCGTGGAAGATGGCGCGGCGCTCAAGGGCGGAATTCAGGTCCGCAACGAGCAGAAGCACAAAGAAATCCAGACTCAGACGCAAGTCAAACCGGCGGAGGCTCCCAAGGCCATGTCCGCCACGGCCAGCGCGTAGTTCGGCGGGACGAATGTTCAGTAATTGAGAAGGGGCACGCTCGCGCGTGCCCTTTTTGTTTTTGTAGAGACGTTGCTTGCAACGTCTTTCTCTAACCATCGTTTGCGGTACCACCGGCGGAGACGTAACAAGTTACGTCTCTACGACTGAAGGTCACTTCTTCGCCGTCGGCCGCAAATCCAGCGCGGCCGAATTCATGCAATACCGCAGGCCAGTCGGTGCCGGCCCGTCCTCGAAAACGTGCCCCAGGTGCGCGTCGCAGGTCGCGCAGCGGACTTCAGTGCGCACCATGCCGTAGGCCGTGTCTTTGTGCTCGACCACGCCGCCCCCATCGGCGGGCTTGGTGAAGCTGGGCCAGCCGGTGCCGGAATTAAACTTCGTCTGCGAATCGAACAGCGGCGCGCCGCAGACTACGCAGTGGTACACTCCGGGATCCTTCGTGTCCCAGTACTTGCCGGTAAAGGCGCACTCCGTGCCAGCTTCCTGCGTCACGTGATACTGCTCGGGCGTGAGCTTTTGCTTCAGCTCCGCCGGGTCTTTCATGATTTTTTCTGGCATGATTCGGCTCCATTTTCGACAATTAGATTCATCAATGGTTGGATGTTCTAGAACTCGAAAAGTAGCGGCGGCTCTCTCGGCGGGCACAGTGGTCAGTTAACGCTCCGTAGTGCTTTCGCCTTTCGCATCATGCTCTCCGACTCGGCTTCGCGACCCACGTCGGAGAGAAAGGCCGCATACGCCTTGTACCTTCCGCTACTTCTTGGTCCGAGTTTGATATTTTCGATGTGTATTTTCTCGGCTTCCTTAGTCTTCCCCTGCGCCAGATAAGCAAAAGCCAAGCTGATGCGCGTTACGTGCGATTCCTTGATCCTCAGCGATTCAACGAGAAAGGCTTCAGCCTTTTTAAACTGCCTCTTCTTCAGACAAACGGCTCCCAGCGCCCACTTGCAAACGGCGTCGTCGGGCGCCAGCTTGAAGGCCCGGATCAGGTGTTTTCGTGCATCATCGAAACGGCCTAGCTTGAAATAGCACCATCCGAGGTTCCATGACAGCCTCCAATGCTTTCCGGCGTAAGAGGATCTCTTATTCAGGAGTTTGATTGCTTCCAAATAACGCCTTTCCTTCATGAGGGATGTGGCGAGCTTCTCGATCTCTCCGGCATCGCCCCGTCCGGTCATTTGGCCTACTCCTCGACTTCCTCGCCCACCTTGCGATACTTCCCACGGAAGAACAGTAACGGC
>Ga0209167_10000644_pt1 | contig 23865 bp, 29 predicted proteins | sample Coa_R1_9_FD_187154 | JGI IMG/M metagenome (GOLD analysis project Ga0209167, IMG submission 187154) | Surface soil microbial communities from Centralia Pennsylvania, which are recovering from an underground coalmine fire - Coalmine... | ecosystem: Environmental > Terrestrial > Soil >...
TTTCTCGTAGGCAGCATGACTCGAAGAATGCACCGTGCATCCGACCGCGCAGCCTTTGCCGTTCTCCCAGTATTTGCCGTGAATCAGTTCATCGGCGGCGATATGGGCACGCACTCGGGCTAGATAAAAGTCTTTCACTTCCTGCTTTCCGTGATAGGCGATCATTGATTTGCTCCTTTCGAATTTTCGACTCAGCGTTTCGACTGTTCTATTCCGAGAATGGACGAAAGTTCATCAGCGCACGACTCTCGGCCAGCGGTCCATTCATTTTCTCCCTCCATCGGAACCCGCCATTCTTCAGGCAGCGCAAACAGTTTCTCGATGTCGGCCATGACTTCCGGTGGAACATGCTGGGCATACAGCCAGTCTTTGAGAGTGAGTTTAGCCATTTCGACGCGCTCCTTTGAGAAACAGGGCTGCAAGAACGAGAAAGACAAGGTAGATGAGAAGTTCCAGGTAGTATTTCATTTGTCACCTCGCAGTAACTTTTCGAACTCCATGGCATTTCTGGCCAAAGGTTTTTAGAATCCTCTGGATGCACTTCAAATCTGCGCCCATCTGGACACCAAGTGAAATTCCCTAGTCGCAACACATGAGCCGATAGCCCTTTTGAATCGGTTGCTCCCACTCTCCGGCCTCACATTGTTTGAATCTCACTCGGTCTCCTCGATTCAGTTTCGGGGCCAGCCCGTCGATGGCTTCGTATCGGCCCAGCCCCGACTCTGCGGTTAGAGGCAAATGGGGAAGGACTAAGCCTCATTCCGCAAACTTGATTGTGTATCCGTGTTTCTTGCCTATGTCTTGCAAATCAAAGGCTTTAGACTCTTTCATATACTGTACCTTCGAAGCATCATCGAGCTTGATGTCGAGGAGCTTCTGAGATTCGGGACTGAGGGCAGCCCGAAAGACAGAGACGCCTTCGCCTTGCAGGGCCACAAATCCATCCTTCCACCGCACAAGGGCTATAGTCTTGAGTTGTTCTTCCTCGCGCTCTTGGTATTTCTGCTCGGCCTCGACTTGTGAGATTACAGCAGCCTCTTCAATTGGAGTAGGATCGAAGCCAGCGAGTTTGATGATCCAGCCATAGGTGAGGCGGTAGGCTTTGGATGCGGCCCTGGTGATCGCCATCGACCGAACAGCATAGTCCTCGGCTTTCTCCCATTGCCCGTCCCGAGTGCAAATGGAGCTTGCTGATCCGACAATGTGATCGTCGCGCATACGGACAAGGTTGATCTTCGCTTCATAGCCTCTGGCGATCTCTTTGACATAGGCCTCTTGAGGCGTTACGCCCATCATCCCGCCGACAATCGACCAGCCTTCGAACCAGATGTATTTCTTCTGCTTAATGACGGTGTAGAGCTTTTGCGATGTGACAATTTCGGCCAGGCAGTTTGCGATCTCAACGGCTTCGGCCACAGCCTTTCGCGGATCGTGCTGCCCGAGTCGGCCAAGCTGATAGTTTGGTTGCGAGACAACGATTTCGCCTTCGATTACCTCGGGTGCGGGCTTTTCGGCTGGCGCTTGGACGGATTGAGTATCGACGAGCTGGCCGGAAATTTTCGTTCCTTCGGGCATAGGCTATACCTCCTCGGTATGTTCATCGGCCAGAATAGATTCGACATCTTTCGGCACAAATTCAGCACATGCGCTCGAATGCAGTATCTGATGGTTCCAGTAGCTTGCTCCGCATCGATAGCATCGCTCCCAATCTTCCGGCTCCGGGGCAGGCTGTTTTCGAGACTCCATTTCGGCATCGTAGTCCATCAGCTCGGCTCCTTATCGGTGGGAATGTCGATAGGGCAATCGGAGATGAATTCGAGCCAAGGCATACCCTCTTCGATCTCGAAGGCGATGTTTCGGACGAGAATGGCCTGAGCGGTTCGGCCCTCTCGATCACAGCGTTCGGCCCAGCGTTTCAGATCATCGACGTTCATGGTTTCGCTCCTGTATCGAGCCACGAATACTGGCTCAGGTGCTCACTCGATTTTCAGATGCTCCATTTCTGAGAGAATGGCCAGTTGTTGAGTCTTCAAGGCTTCCACTTGCCTGTCGAGTTCTTGGTGAGACTTGATGGCCTCCAAATTGGAGGGAGTATCGGCATAAAGTTGGCGCGGCGATATTTTCGAACGATTCTTCTTGCTATCGGTGGTCCAAACATCGACACCGGAATAGCTTGATTCTGCAACCGAGGTAACATCTAAAACCTTCCAACCCTCCCATGGGGCGAACTTATGTGCGCGCACGCGAGTGAATGGCTTTTTGTCTTTTGGCTCCGGTTTGTCAATCGCTTCTTTGGCCTTTGCCAAGCTTTCAGCTGAACGCTCACGGCCGCGAAGTTCGAATAGCCACACATTGCGATTTTCGACATAGCTTATTTCGACGCCGCCATAAGTCGTTTTTAGTTCCTGCGCCATTAGCGTAACCCTCCTAGAATGAAGTAGATTTCGGCATAGCCGAGCACCGCGACAAAGGCGATCCAGAAGAACTGTTTAGCGAGTTTCATTTACGGCCTCCAGTTTCGAGCCACATCAGAAAGCCGATAAAGGCAATACAGAGAACGAATTCGGCAAACTTCTTCATTTCGGCTCCGGGAAGTCCTCGTGCCAGATTTCCATGCGAGCGCGTTCCCGTTCTTTCATTTCGAGGCGAGCGCTATTCGAATAGCTCGGGCGGAACAGGAAATAACCCAGAGACAAGCCCAAAATAAAGAAGCAGATATATAAAATATCGTGGTTCATGGACGCCTCCGATTCACGCAATGAGCACCGAATTTCGGGCACAGGGACCGGGAACCAGGCTCGAAGCGCACCGTTTTGACAATTGGGCGCATCGGGCAGCCAGAAGCGAGTAATACGAGGATGAGAAGGGATTTCATGGCTTCTCCTCAAATCGTTCACGCACAAGCGCTTCGAGTATCTCAGCAGCTTTGTCTTCTCGACCAGCTTGGTAAGCGTCTGCGCCAATCATCTCTTTCTCAACCTCGGCCATAATCTTGTCGCATGTGCACTCGGCGCCAGCCCTCGATTTGCAGCTTCGATAATGGAATGGCCGTTTCATGGCGCCGAGAATAGCATCACGAGAAAATAGGTCAATAGTACGGAAGTTCTAGTACCACCCAGCAAAATAAAGGATTTAGCTCACCTAGTACTATTTGGGCTTGACAATCGCACCAAAACAGGCGTATAGCGTTTATCGACACAGTTGTGCCTAATCCACCGAGGCAGAACGGTGAGAGCGTTTTACAGCTTGGACAATCCACCGACCCGAAAATCAAGAGAGCAGCGCCGAATCGAGCGAATGGAGCGTTTAGAGCGCTTCGAGGCGATGCGAATACACGGTGAGAACCGAGGCTGGCAAGTCAAATCGAGTGCGGGGATTCCAGTATGGCAGTTCGTAGCGGGCGGAAAAATACAGCCACCCAATCGACAATGAGTGATGCTCAAAGGCGGGAATTACAGCGTCAGGCCGAAGCGAACGAAGCAGCTATGAAATGGCTCAAATCGGAACTAAAGCGTCTTGAATCCAAAGCTCACACTTGAACTCGACCAATCGACCGGCCAAGTCTCGGTAAATGGCCCAATCGACCAGACATTATTCTGCCTCGGCATGTTAGAACTAGCCAAGAACGCGATCCTCGACCATGCGAAACAATCGAAGAATCAGATACTTGTCGCCAGACCGGCGATAAGCTTGGTGAAGCAATGAGTTGGACATTCGAACCAGCTGATGCCATTTTAATCCCAGCCTGGAACGATATGAGCTGTTTCTCGGCCATCTTGGCAGAAGCATTGGAGTTATTCATAGACAGAGATTGCATGCCGTTGTTCTCGATGATCGACTGGAGCTTCGATAATGTTCGTTAAAGGCCAATCCGGTAATCCTCACGGTCGGCCAAAGCTCGGAGAAGCAGCTCCCAATTCACTATTATTTTTAGCTGTACAAGAACAAGCACTCGAAACAAATCCTGAAAGTCTCGAAATGTTAGCCAATTCAACATGCGAAACGCCCTCGAAAAACAACTCATCGAACTCATAATTCCAGACCTCGGCCAAAGATTTAAAGGCAATGATTTCAGATCGTTGTGTGGACCTGGGGTTTATGTGTTCATGGACGGAGATTCAGCGCTTTATGTGGGAATGGCCTCTAACTTATTGAGAAGGCTGGGTGGTAGGCATCATCAAGTCGAAGCAAAGAAAACTTGCACCGATGTGCTGATTTATCGCACCAAATCGGTTGATGATGCGTACAAACTGGAGGCTTTGCTCATCGGAGGCCTGAAACCGGCAAGAAATATGCAACGAAAAAAGCGCTGGCTAAATGATCTACTTGGTAACACGCCTACATTCAGTGGCTTACAAGTATGAAGTCATATAAGCTACATTATGTTTAGTGGTTATTGCCCTCATAAATCCCGGTACCTTTGTGGAAAAAGCCTCAGCCGGATGGCGGGTCGCCCCAGGCGTCACTTTGTGAGCGACGTGGCATTGCCTAGCAACTTTGTGCCTACAAATCCCTTGATTTCCGTACCCACATCTGGTATCTGTACCCCCATGCTGGACACAACGTGGAAGCTGCGGGTGAGCGAGAACGAGCTTACGGAGTGGAAGGCGATGGCAGCGGAACGAGGGATGCTGCTTTCGGAGTGGATACGGAGTTGCTGCAACGCGGCGGGGCCGTCAACGGCGCGAAGGATCGAGAAGATTGCAGCAGAGATGGCCCACGACGCCGGAAAGTCGATCATCGAAGAACTTGAGCCAGTTGCTTCAGTATCGAGTGTGCGGGAAGACGCTGCGGTTCCTGCGGCTGGCGGACGGAAGCCTTTTACCGATCCATTTCCACCCGAGGCTGTATCAGATCCAAAGCCAGGAATATGCGCAAACTGCGAGCATCGAAGATCGAAGCACGGCGGATTTGGTTCGGCCTGTCAGGAAGACAACTGCTTATGCAGTGGCTTCGAGTGAGGGACTGGCCGGATTCGAGCCGAGTGGTGCATGGGATAAGGGTGTGGTACTGAGTGGACGTTAAGCCTCCCCGAAGATCGGTGCAGCTGGGTCCAGGACAGCATTACGGATCTCCTCTTCAGTCGGTGCATGGACCGGCACCGGCGAAGCCTTCCGCAGTTCAATATTCGAATCCCGAGATACAAGACCTCTACGATCGGCTGAAAAAGGTGTTTGCCGAGATGGGGCATGAGTTTTAGCCTTCGGTTCGAAGCAATAGAGAAGGCGAACCTTAGCCGGTGCGACGGTCGGAGTTTCGTTCGGCGCATGTCGGTTCTAGGAGCATAAGATGTCAGCACTGACAGTCAATTCGGGAGTGAGTCCGTTCTCGCCTTCGAGCGTGGGCGGGACTTCGACTTCCGAACAGATGTTTCCAGCGCCTTCGGGGAACTTCACGTCCTCGACGCTATCGACAACCACGCCCATGCAGCTCACGATCCCGAATAATGGGCAGTACGAGCAGCAAAGGATCGTGGTGAATGCCTCGGGGAAAGTCACCCTGGGGTCTACCTCTTCGCCGACCCTGCTTTGGAAGATGTACAGCGGCAAATCCCTTACGGCCTCTTCCAACGGCACGGCACTCCTAACGATGTCGGCCCTGACTGGGTTGACGGTGAGCAAGACGTATCCCTGGTCCTGGCAGTCGGTGTTTCAAGGTGATTCGACTTCCGGCATCTTGCAGGCGATCTCTTCGACGCTGTGGGTCGATAACGCCACAGCGGGGACGATCACTCTCACGGGTATCGCATCGGGCGTGAACTTCGGAGGCGGAGTGGGGATCATCACTTCGGGCTACTCTTCGAACTACGCCCTGAACTTCGTCGTGTCGTTCACGTTCGGCGTGTCTTCGGCGACCAATATCTGCTACTGCTCGCAATTCGTGGCGGAGAGTTAACCGATGACAACCCTAGCGCAGCACGCCCAGGTCGCAAACGACGGGCAAAACAACGACTTCCTTCACTACACCGCATCGAGCGGCCAGATTCTTTATGCCATAAACTCCTCCGGCAACACTTCCATATCGGGAGGCGTGGCGCTTGTCGGCCTCGGCCAGCCTTCCATCGTCTACACTCTGAGCGCGAGCCTGGGATTCGCGGTGTGGAATGCGGCGGCGGCGGTGAACATGCTTCCCACCACCGTTCCAACCGGCACGTATCGCATTTCCCTATACCTCGTTACGACTACCGCTTTTGTAACGAATACAGAAGAGGTGATTACGTTCGGGTGGACCGATGACGACCAGGCCCAGACGCTTGCGTTTACGACCTCGGCAAAATCGGCTGGTACGACTCTCGTTGGTTCTCAGTTGATTCGTGTCGTAACGAGTACGGCAGTGACCTATACCCCGTCAGTGACGGGATCGAACGCCACGGCAGGTGTCAACGCCGTATCTATCGTTGTGGAAAGGCTTATATGAGTTCAGCACCATTCAGTTTGCCGCAATTCGGAGTCAGTCTCAAAGGCAAGGCCACGAATCTTGCCCAGGGCACGCAAGCGCAGATCGGCATCGATCAGTTCAACGCTCAGACGGTTTCCCAGGTTGGGATGCCGTATGGGTTTATGACCCTTGCCGGACTCATGTGCACGGGCACCTGGCCTGCTGCCGCCGCTGCCGCTTTATCGGCCACGGCGCTATCTGCCTGGTCGCTCTATAACCCGGCAGGGTCAAATGTCAACATTCACCTCCAGAGCATTACGGCGGTGATGACAGCCTTCACCGCTCAGGCCGCATCCTCGGCAGTCGGCATTCTTCCTTTTACCCAAACTCCGACATCGACCACCACGACCGGCACAGCCAAAGCCAACTGTCTGATCGGGACGGGAAACGCGGTGCAGGGCGTCCAGTACGTGACCGGGACCACGGTTGGCGCGGTGACGGTGCCGATACGCTGGATCGGCGGCATTTACACGGACCTGGCCGCCGGGGATACGCCCGCGACGTTGCACGATGAAATCGCGGGGTCGATGATTATTCCTCCCGGCAGCGGTATCCAGATTGGCGCGGTTGGAGGCACGGTTGCCGACCTCACCATCGCTGTCAGCATGACCTGGGCCGAAATCCCGGTATGATGAAAATAGCTCGGTGTCACATCATTCATGTCATGGAGGCCGCTGATGAAATCGGCCTCCAGACATCCTTCTACCCGCGATACACATTGACCGCCAAGAAAGTAAAAAGCGGTTGGAATGTGAGATTTTCTCCTCCGAACAGAGTGAAACTCAATGCCATTCAAAAGTCTCGCGCAAGAAGGTTATCTTCACGCCCATCCAGAAATTCTAGGTAAGTCCGGGCTGAAAGAATGGGACTCGGCCACGAAAGGAAAACACTTGCCAAAACACGCCAAGCACGGATTCACGCATTCGGAGATCAAGCACCACCACGACGGAAGCCACACCGTAACCCATCACCACATAGACCCATCGAAGACTGTAGAGCATGCCGTTCCCGATCTTGCTGGGGCGCAAGATTCGCTTGAACAGCACATCGGCGCCGGAGCGCAGGCTAGCGAACCGCCTCCCATGCAAGCGGCTCCCGGAGGGATGCCCGGTGGCGCGTAAGAAGATGAAGCTCAAGATTCACAAGGGCGGCTTCCATGAGTGGCTCGGGAAGAAAGAAGGCCAGCCCATCACGAGCGCCGATATTGCCAAAGGATTAAAGGCCGGGGGCCACGCCGCGAAGATGGCCCAGTTCGCCAAAAATGCCCGATCCTGGCACCACTGAAACTCCAATCGTTGAAGCTCCTCGACCCTCGGCCCTCCCCGATGGATGCACGAATGAGTCGTACTACAAGTCGGAAGCGCGTCCCCTCTACCAACTAAAGCCTCTGTGGAAGAAATTCGGGGATGAAATCTCCTTCAAGATGTGGCTCGATTTCCGGGACAGATGCAGGAAGGATTTGTTCTGGCTCGGCAAGTACGTTCTCAAAAAGGATTTGACAAGGTGGCATCTCATCCCCTGCTTTCGCATGTTCGTGCAGAAGAACTTCGATGGAGTCTATAAGCTCGGCTATTCCATCGGGGATGTTCATTCCGCGATTGGAGCGCAGAAGCGGGTCAAGGAGATGCTGTTCCTTGCTTCCCGAGGCAGTTTTAAGTCAACGCTCGACGGAATTGATTCGGTTCAGTGGATGCTCAACTGCCCGGACATTCGCATCCTGATCCTGACCGGGGAATATAAGCTGGCCCTCGCGTTCATGTCGGAAATCAAGGGTTACTTCTACCGGGCTGAGAAGGCTCCTGCTACGTTTCTTCACAAACTGTTCCCCGAATACATCCTCGAAGGCAAGGACGGGACATCCGACCAACCCCTCGAATGTCCCGCCCGGATACATAACCAAAAGGAACCTAGCCTATGGGTCAACGCGATTGTGGCGAACCTGTCGGGCTGGCACTGCGACATCCGAAAGATGGATGATGTCATCACGGATGAAAACTGCAATTCGGTGGATGCGCGAGGACCTGAAGGAAAACTCAAAAAGAAGATTGACGGTACCGATAACCTCGTCGATGAGTGGGGATTCACCGATATTATCGGGACGCCTTATTACACCGACGATTATTACGCCGAGCGCCTGAAAGCCCCCCCCGAGGAAGCGCCTTTGATCTTTGGGAAGTTTCCTTGCTGGCAGATCAAAAAGCCGTTCATCGGGACGCCGATCAAGGAACTCAAGGAAGAGATGGTCGATCTTCTCTTCCCCGAAAAGCTGACCTTCAAATCGCTTCGCCAAAAGCTCATGAAGAACGAGACCCTGTTCCGCTGCCAGCAGTTATGCGAGCCGGCGGCGGAGGGCGAAAGCATCACGTTCACGGAGTCGATGCTCAAGGCGCATTTGGTGATGGAAGCGCCGCACGCGGAAGGCGATATTTACACGACCTGGGATACTTCGTTTGCGAGAACATCCTATGCCGATTATTCCGCAGGCGTAGCGGTAAAGATCATTCCCCGAGAAGGCAAGAGCTTCGACGCTTACATCATGGAGATTGTATTCGGCAGATGGCGTCCTTCCGAGCTTGCGTTTCAGTACGTGATGTTCGAAAAGAAGTGGAAACCAAAGGCATCCTTGATTGAGCGTCCCGCCGGGGATGAACTGCTTCGCATCGAGCTTCAAAGGCAGGCCCAGAAACATTCCGTGGCCCTCAACATCATCTGGAAGAATGTCTCGAATAACAAGGACTCGAAACGCAATCAGATCAAAGGCATCGAGACGCTTATCTCGAATGATCAGTTATGGTTCTTCGGCGGACAGTGGATCGACGAAACGTTCAATCAGTTCATGCGCTATACCGGAGAACCGAAGAACAAGGGCCGGAAGGATGACATCCCGGATGCCGTTTCGCAGATTCAGTTCTTCTGTCCGTTCACTTCCGGGAATGAGGAACTGGAACGTCTGAAGAAAGAGCGGGAACAGAAAGCCGATCAACTCGCCATTTATAGCCATATCTTCGAGCGGCCCAACAAGCCAGTGCCTCTTCTTCCGCCAGTTCCGATGCGTCAGAGATTATTTGGGAGTCTTGCCAGATGATAAATGTCGAATTAATCGTTTCTGGAAAAAGAGCAAGCGGTAAAACCACAATCATTGAAATTTGTAGGAAGGCTTTGGAAGAGCAAGGATTGAAAGTTTCTTCAAGGGTTGTATTGAAAGACGAGGGAATTATCACCGAAAAGGTAGAAATTAAGGGGACTCTTCCAAAATCTCCATGAGCACCAAGCCAGCTGCAGTCATCGACAAAACCAACACCCGTTACAACGCCGAAACCGGAACGCACGATTTCGACGATGATGCGGCCTTGAAGTTGGTACTCGATGATCTGACTGAAACCGATACATGGATGAATCTTCAGCAATGGCCTTCGAGATGGCTTGATTCGATCATGCTTCAGCAGTCTCCCGTATCGGGATTCGATGATATTGCCAAGATGTCAGTGCCGAAGTTCACGCTCTCGAACACGGTTGCCACGCTTGTCAGCAAGATCATCCTGGGAATGTTTTATGACGATCCGCCATTTGTGCTTCGCCCGCGTCCGAATACCGATCCAAATGTAACGAGGGCCAAGACCGCTCTTTTCTCCTATCAACTCGACGAGATGAAGTTTCAGGAAGAGATCGAGGCGGGCTGGGAGTTTCTAGCTCTTCTCGGTACAGGCATCTGGAAGTGGGGCTTCTGCAACAAGAAAAAGAAAGTCACAGAATTCAAGGCAAAGGAAAATCCGACTCCGGTTGACACTCCATTCACAACGGAGCAAGTCCATACTCCCGATTCGATGGAATTTGAGGAAGTCATCGAAGAGAAGGATGTCGCGCATCCGTGGCTGAAGGCTTGCGACATTCGAAATGTAAGAGTGTGCAAAGGAACGAGGCGCGGAGACATTCGCAAGGCCAAGTTCGTCATTCACAGCGAATACCCGACATGGGATGAACTGCAAGACCTCGCCGAAGAAGAAGACTACGATCTACCGGACCGCGAGACACTGGAACGGTTCTTTCTTGAGCGCTCGACCACTCCTCCGGGCGATAACCTGACCATCACCCTCCCCGAGAACATGCGCGGATATTTGCAGACCGCGACTCCGAGGAATTTTAAGGACAGCGCCAATCCTTTCGATAATGGAATTGAACTGGTCGAGCGGGTGGACCCGAAGCACAAGATGGTCGTCATTCGCGTTGGCGGTGAACATAACTTCATCGTCTACAACGGGCCGAACCGCTACGGCAAGATCAATTACTACTCCTCGAACTGGCGCAATCTTCCCGATGCATTTTATGGTCAGGGCCTCGGACAGCTCATTGGTTCCGAACAAATGGTTGAGCAGGGGACAACGGCTCTTGCTCTTGCAATGCTTGCCTATGGACTTCAACCTACTGCAGTTCGGAAAAAGGGATTTAATGCGATCAGTCAGGATACGGTATGGGAACTCGGAGGTATCGTCAATGTGGAAGACGATGTGGACAAGGCTTTCAAGTTCCTGGAGTTTCCTAATGTCCCTGCCGAGGCTTGGCAATTCATTCAGCTTTCGAAGGCCGACTCCGCCGAAACCAGCGGAGCCAATCAGCAAACTTCGATGGGAGCTGGAGCAAGTGGAGTCAAGACTACAGGAATGCGATCAGGAACGGGGGCTGCTCTTGTTGGTCAGGCAAGCGCTTCTCGACTCGATGGCCCGGTCGAACGCTTCATCCGGCAAGTATTTGTACCCTGGCTCTACCAAATGGACGAGCTGAACAACAAGCTCCTACCCACAAAGATTCTGAACGATGTGCTCGGGGAAGAGATCGGCCAGGAGTTCAAGGTCGATCACATCAAATTCCGCAACGCCAAGATGGAGTTCGATGTACTTGCGGGCGCGCATCTCGGGGCGAAGAAAGAGCAGGCCCAATTCCTGCCATTTGTCATGCAACTGGTCAACAACCCGACGCTCATGGAGCAGGCAGCGGAGCAAGGTCTGAATTTCAACTTCAAGGCTTGGTTCGATGCGTTCTCCGACCTTGCCGGATACAGCTTCACGCAGAACTTCTTTACCAAGATGACTCCGGCGCAGCAGCAACGCAGACAGGCGAACTCCCCGGCTGGTGTCGCAGCGCAGAAGAATCAAGCCACGCAGAATCAGCAAGTTCAGAAGTTCCAACAGGAGCAACAGCTTCTTGATCAAGAGCAACTTGGCAAGGGCGCGAACGAATCGCAGCGCATCATTCTCGAACATGTTTTGGATCAGGGACTAGAAGGCGGCGAAGGCACATTCGGGACGGCAGAGCAATGATGGACCTATCGAAAGTTCTGCTTGGCGAGTATCTGACGCAGACTGAGCGCCTGTATCTAAGGTCGCTCCCGGACCATGACGGTTTCCCGGTGCTCAAGAAACTCTTCGATCAGGTCTGCCGCCTCGCGACCGAAGATGTCGTGAAGCTCGACCCTGAGGACGAGCATTACGAACGAAAGCTGGCTGCAAGGACGCAGCGGGCGAGGGATTTCAACGAGTTTGCGGGATGCATTATCAAGAGTTTCAATGCCAACGTACAGATCGCCAATGACATAGAGAAAAAGGAGAAACACAATGCCGGAACAAATTCAAGACCAGAAGCCAACTGAGAAGTTCGTATTCGAGTTTCAGCACACCGACCGAAACGGTCAGCCAATTATCGACCCGCGCACCGGAAAGCAGGCCTTCACGAACCTCACGGGCGCGAATGAAAGGGAAGTGCTCGACAAGCTGAAAGAATCGTACTTGGAACTGGAGAGCGCCTATGTGCGCGTGCGCTCACAAAAGCCAGTTCCGAAAGCAGAACAGCCCGCTCCGAAAGAACTATCGGCGGAGGAAGAACGGCAGGCTGTTACCGAAGTTACCGACCCGGTAAAAGGGCGTGCGGCGATCCGCAAGCTCGCGGGAGTCGAAGACCTCGAAGCGCGGCAAAAGGCCACTGATGAAGCCAAATTCCAGGCCGATGCCCGAGCCGCTGCTTATGCTTTTATGGCCCAGCACATCAATGACTACTATCCCTGCCAAGCCAATTCCGCCGAATTGACCAAATACATCACCGAAAATGAGTTAGACCCTCGCAATGTCGAAAACTATGAAGTAGCCTTCAATGCCGTCGAGCATAAACTTGCGCCTCGGCCCGCACCACCCGCACCGCCAAAGATCGAAGAGCCTCCCGCAGCGCCGCCCGAAAAGAAGGCGAGCGGAGGCGTACAGCCCGGACAATTCACAGGCGACAAGCCAAGACCTCGAAACGCCAAAGCAATCACCCGAGAGTCCATCAATGAAATGCGCCGCACCGCCGAGGGGCGTGCGGAGTACAAAAAGCGAATGCGAGACCCCGAATTCGTTCGGCAGGTCAACGCGGCATTTCAGACACAAACTTAAAAGGAGATTAGAAAATGGCAGGTCCGAATCCATCGGCAGCAAACGTCGGAAACGTACTCACGGCACAAGCCATCGAGTTCGATTCCGAACTGATCCCGAACCTAAAGTCCAACACCAACGCCTTCATGCAGGCGGCGGTCAAGCGGGTGCAGGGCGAGGGAACAGGTATCAACCGCACGTTCTTCCAGTACGAGGAACTCGGCGCTCAACTCTTCCCCACAACGGATGGCGCGGTCGGCTCTCCGACATTCGTGGGCCAGATTTCACTTCCCGCGCAGGTCGGCGAGTGGAACAACTTCGGCAACTTCTCGGCAATGTCGGTCTATGCGGCAGTCGATGATGTGGTCGGCAACTCGGCTATCGAAGCGAGTTACCAGGTCGGCCAGACTATCAGCGAACTCTATGCCGAGGAACTCGATGCGGCATCGACAAGCGATTCGAACGTCAACCAGTCCTCGCTTCTCTCTTCTCCCTACACGATGAACCTCCCGACCATTCGAACGATGAAACAGCAACTCGTTTCGATTGGCGTGCTTCCGCCTCCGGGACACGGCGGACGATTCTGCGGCCAGATCAGCCCGAACGTATTAGGCGATCTCTGGAACGGAACCACGGTCAACGCTTCGGCTATTGACTTCTGGAAGTACACGGCGGCAGGGCAGGAAATGTACGACAAGATGGCGGGCCAAGTCGATCAGAACTTGGAGATCGAGTTGCCCGGAACCGGAGTCGTGTTCTATCAGACGCCTTTCGTACTGAAGACCGCGAGCTATCAGTCTGGCAGCCTGACCGCTTATCGGACCTACATCTGCGGCCACTATGCCCTGATCGGCGTGTGGCTGAACGTCCCCGGCGACACGGAACTTGGAGACGGGAACTGGAAGACCATCGACTGCAAGGTTGTGAACGATGCGCCTTCCTCAGCCTACGATCCGGTTGCGACTATCGGCTCGTGGTGGGCATGGAGATTTCATCAGACTGTGACCACTCCGCCTACTTACGGGACCGTGAACAGCCAGCGCGTCCGGTACGCGGACTCAGTACCAGCCATTCAATGATCGAAACGAACGCCAGCCCGTTCCGTAGCCAGCACAATGTCAAGGTCACGGAGCAGGGCATCAAGAACATCCTCGCCGATGGGACGCCGAGATGGGTGTCCCATCCAAAGGATTTCAAAGAGTACGCGAACGAGGAGTACTACCGGGAGAAAGAACAATCCGACCGCCTCGTATCGGCTTACCGGATGGAGGAGCAGGATACTCTGACCGATGAGAAGGCCCGCAAGGTCGGCAAGATCAGCACTCGGGAGTTCATCAAGAAACTGCGGGATAATGGGGTGAACTGTTTCACTTATCAGGTTCCACCGGATGCGAAGACTCCCGCTTCGATGCGGAACACGGTTGGTCTTTGGTGCGAAGTTCCCTCGGAGCGTTCCATCGGGTTTTCATATCGGGGCATCAACCACCAGTACATGACCTGGATGGATATTCCATTCATGTATGAATGGAGCATTTTGCGGCTCGACGATCACCAGCTTCCAGCGGGGGAGAAATACCGTGGATGGCGCACGATACTTGCACGTCTTGTAATGCGAAAGGTTTTGAGCGAAGTGAAGGCCAACCGGATATTCGGCGAGCCTTCCGGGGCAACATCCAAGATTTACAAACGCACGCTATTCGAATTCCGAAACGGAAGGATAAAACTCAATGACCGACCAACTGCAACCGAATGACGAACTACTGAAGATCATGCGCGCCCGCGAGTTGCGGGAAGCGCAGCGATTCGAGCAGGAGCAAGCCGAACGGCAGGAAAAGGAACTGGGTCGCAAGCAGCGCATCGCCACCCAGGTCGAACAGGATAAGCAGGTATTCATCGCCGCAGCCGAGTGGCAGGCGAAGTGCGACCACCGCAAGGGAACGAGCGGAAAGAAAAAATGGAAGCATATCGACTACATGCTCTCGAAGCACACGTTCCAGAACGGCGTCGTGCAATTCAAATGCCTGAAGTGCCGGTTCAAGGCGTTTCCCGGAGATACTCGGGAAGCGTGCTCCTACAACTTCGAGAACTTCATGAAGGGCAAGAATAAGGTGAAATATCCGAATCCCACGGGCCTATCCTACGCCGATTGGTTCAGGATGTTTCAGGACGACACGACCAATTCTGAGACGCGCTCGGAGATGGTTGTGGCAGGCCCGGTTCCGGTAACAAGCTGAGGGAGGAACGATGTCCAGTCGTACTTATCCAGCCCTGAATACTAGCAGTACTTTCACGGGATTCGAGACATTTTCCGGGGGAACAAGTCTCGGGCTTCGTTCGCAGATATTCACGGTAGCGGGAACGTTCACGATTCCGCCTGGAGTGACGGTTGCGAAAGTTACCGTCATTGCCGGAGGTGGAGCTGGCGGCGGAGGAACGAATGCAGCCAATGAAGGCGGCGGCGGGAGTGCGGGAGGCGTAGGGATTAAATGGCTCTCAGGGTTGACTCCCGGCAGTACATTGACTGTGACAGTAGGAGCTGGCGGCGTAGGCGCGGCTGGCACGACTGGAGGAAATGGAGCCGCTTCATCTGTGATATCAGGAACTCAGATCATTACTTCGATTCTCACGAATCCAGGTAGCGGCGGCGGCAGCTCCACTGCCGGGGCTGGTGGTGGGTTTACGACCGTTGGAAGCGGCGGAGACTTGAATTTTGGAGGCAGTCAAGGCGGCCCAATAACAGGAACATTCGGCGGTCAAGGAGCATCATCCATATTTGGAGCCGGTGGCGCAAATGCTGCGGCTGGCTCGAATGGCAATGCTGGCCTTGCTCCAGGTTCGGGCGGCGGCGGCGGAGGACAAGGAAGCGGTGGGACGACTACAGGTGGCTCCGGTGCCAATGGAATCGTAATTTTCGAATGGGTGGGCTAATTGGCCGTCATCGTCTACGATCCATCGGAAAACGCCTACGCTCTCGGGATTGACGCGGCGGGAGAACTTCAGGCAACTATCACGACTGGGCCGACTCCGCCATCCATGCCGCCCGTCGTTTACGATACTTCCGGCAATGCTTATGCCATTAGCGTTCTTTCCACAGGTAATCTCTTCGCAAATCCCGTCTCGATTCAAGGCAATACCCTAAAAATCGCAGTAATTATCCTCGACAGTTCAGGAAACTCCTATTCTATCAGTGTGCGGACGGATGGTTCGCTTGGGGCCGATCCTGTCACGACTCCTACGACAGGCTCGGGGATCACGCTCCAGAATATCGCCGATGTGCTTTCCACGATGATCGACATTCAGCCGATTCTTTCGGTGGGCGGCTATTCGAACCTGACCATGCTCACGATAGCTAATGATGTAATGAATGAGATTTGCGCTCAATCCTTCCCGTGGCCGTGGAACGAGATTCAACTTCCGCTATTTTATTCAAACTCCTGGCAACAGGACTATGCCATTCCCGGACTCATGAATCTGGCATCCTTGCAGCGCGGGATCGTCGTGAATATCAACAATAACTCGGTGCCGAAGCCCTGGGGATACGTGCAATGCGTTCGGGAACAGACGATGGCAACGAGTTCCTGGAACGGCCCGTGCCCGTATTACAACACCTTCGTATTCAGCGCGAACTGGATGCTCAACTCGAATCTCTATTATGGGACGTGGGGAGATGCCAACACCGGGAATGCGACTTTTGGAAATAATCCTGTGGCAGGCAGTATTTACACAAATCCTCTTGGAGCCACGTCCCAGCCCGATAACCCAATCACGCAGATTATTGACGCAAACGGAAACCTGCTTGTCCTCACTCGGTATGGAGTTGAAGGAACCGCAGCGCCGATTGCTCCTGTCTATTCTCAGGGAGGAACGGTAGTCTCGGGCACCGGAGCAACAACTCAGTGGACCGTCGTGAATCCCGATGGGCAGGGCATTCGAATCAATCCGATCCCCTCGCAGACAGGCGTCGTATGGCAATTCAATCTTACTGGACAAAGAAAGCCTGTTCGATTCACAGGGCTTTCTCAGTCGATCTTTCCGCTTCCCGATTACATGGAGACGACGTTCCGGCAGGGATGCACGGCGCAGGCTTACCGATATTCGCAATCCGCGAAAGTGGCCGCGAAGTTCGACAAGGAATGGGCGCTCTGGCTTCGATCCTTGCTGCTCTTGCGTGAGCGTTCCGACAAAGAACGAGATGCTTCGAGGTTCGTGCCGAAGAAATCAGTGCTCGGGGCTGGCGGTCCGAGAGGCGGCTGGAAAGGTCCGGCTGATCCGTGGCTGGTGGGGCACTAATTGGCTTCGACGATCCAGCTTCAAAACACCGTAAACTGGGCCTCGGCATTCATCGAGTTTGAAGTACCAACGCTTGGCACTGCGAATGAACCTTCGATTACGAGCGCCAACACGGTCATGCAAACGATCCTCGGTCCTCCCTTCAAATGGAGTTTCAATCGCGCGACCGTTCCATTCACAACGACAGGCGGAAATCAAGATACGAAAGTGGCCGTCTCTAATTTCGGTTTCATCGAATCCGCGAGTGCTACTAGCGGAAATACCACTTTCGCATTCAAGGAAGTCAAACAGGAACTCACGATGGGCACGGAACCTGGCAGGCCGCAGTCCATCGCGGCACAGTTCGACGACAATGCGGGTAATATCACGTTCCGATGTCTTCCGGTGCCAGATAAGGCATATGTAGTGACTGTGACCTACCAGCAAGCACCACCCGCTCTCTTTTCGGCGCTTTCGACAACTTGGACACCAATCCCTGACAAGTACTCTTACATCTACAACTACGGATTCCTCGCGCTCACGATGGCCTACGACGACGATCCTAGATTCCCGCTTTTCAATCAGAAGTTTGTGGCGCATTTGCTCGGAACACAGCAAGGGCTGACCGAGACGGAGAAAATCATGTTCCTCGATAGCTGGAATCTGATCGCCCGACAGGAAGCATTGATGGGTATTAAGACGCAGCAAGGCCGACAAGCCCTCGGAACCTGATGCCCAGCCAATCGCTCTTACAGATTCTCGGCTCGAAGGGCAACAAGGAGACGCGATATGCTCCGATCTTCACAGACCGATTCTTCGTCGGATACTGGTCCAACCGAAATCCTCTGCGTAGTCCGCTGTCAACCTTCTACGCCGATGGTTGGCACCTGGGCGGCACAGATGCTCTTATATCGGGAACAAACATCGAGCTTTCGCCTCGCCTTACTCTGTGTCGAAGACCCGGAAACGTCGCCTATTCAACCGCAACCTTCACCACACCGCCTCTGACGTTCTATCCATTCCGCCTTTTCGGTGCTACGTCTCCATCCATCGACGTAATCGTAGACACGCTCGGGAACATCTATAACCTGACGACCACTTCCTCGACTTCGATCTTCTCGAAGGCCGCGAATGCGGGACAATCCAACTTCCTCGGGATCGGCCAGACGCTCTACTTCGGAGATGGCGCGGAAGTGATGGCTTGGCAGAATGGGACGATTCGGAATTGGGGAATCTCAATCAGCCCGTTCACGGCAGCGACGGGACCAAATACGGCAGGAACGGGCGCATCCGGAGCAGTTAATCCATGGACAAATCCAAGTGATATAACAGGAACCTCAGGATATGCAACTATTACGCTTAGCAATTCAGGCGGTATTTTCGGTCCGACTGTTAGCGGCACTTTGCTTGCTACAAATTTTTCTTTTTCCCTTGGACTCACCGAAATCGTTTCTGGCATAACAATTACAATCGCTGGCTTCGCCACAGTCAATTCCGGCACGGGCACTATTTTCAGATGGTTCCATGCGCAACTTCTGAGGAATGGAAGTCCTGTAGGAAATATTATTTCCGTTGCAGCTCCCGGTGTCAGCACCACGCTGACATTTGGAGGGAGTTCAAATACATGGGGTTTGACACTCAGCGGAAATGACATAAATCAGAGTACGTGGGGAGTGCAAATCACTGCGGTTTTATATGGCAATGCTAATTTTACGTTCAATGCTCAAAATGCCCAAGCGACGATAAATGGTGTAATCGCTCCAGCTGTGACACCGACAGGTTCAGGTTCTCTGTCTCTTACTACCGGATGGTCCTATGCAGCGGCTTATGGGAATTCAAGTTCAGGGCAAGTTTCTTCGGCCACTCCAGTAAGTGTCACCACAGGACCGCAGACCAGCAAATCCTACATCGGAGTAGGTCTTATCGCCTCTACTGATCCCCAGGTGAATCAAATATGGCTTTTCCGAACAACGGACGGAGGAAGTTCATGGCTCAACCTGCCAAGTTCTCCCTATCCGAATACGACGCAGACCATTCAGGATACGAATCCCGATACGACCCTGAATATCTTGCAGCAAGCGCCACTGAACTTCGTCAATAACCCGCCTCCGACGCAAGCGCTCGATCCGATCTACTATCTCAATCTTGTATGGGTGCACGTTGGAAACACAGTGTATTGTAGCCGGACGCCATCGGCCATTGTCGGAGTGACGCAGGAATCATTCCCTCCGGGGAATGCATTTCCTTTCCCCGAGACAGTCATTCGCAAAATTCCGTTCAGTTCTGGACTTCTGGTTTTCACGACTTCGAACATTTACATTATTCTCGGAAACAACACCTTAACGAGTCCGCTCTATCCGGCCCCTTTCGAGGCGGGTTATGGCATCCAGTCATGGAATGCGGTCTGGAACGATGGCAGCGTGATTTATTTCTTCACTTCGAATCATCGGATGATGGAACTGAATCCGTCCTCAGGACTCTCGGACATCGGCTTCCCGATTGCCGATCAGCTTGCCACGCTCAACCCGGCAAATGTGTATGTGACCTACAACAGTTCCACCTCGAATGACTCGGCTCTTTATGTCGGGGATGGATCGACGGGCTGGTATCGCTGCAATCCAAATCAGGTGCCGGATGGAGCGATCACAGGCCCGGTCTGGAATCCAAAGGCCACTATTGTCGGAGGATTGCAGGCGCTTGTCGGCATGGAGACTTCACCTGGAGTTCATCAGCTCATGATGGGCGGCTCCGGGGCGAGCGAACCTGTACTGGTGCGGGATTCGACGTATACGACCTTCACCGACAATGGAACCGCATACGAGGCGAATTACACGATTGGCAGCATCGTCCTAGCGCAGCCGGGGCAGGTAGCCATCTGCCGATTCGTGACCGCCGACTTCATCCGAACGGGGACGAGTCCAACAGTAAGTGTGTTGCTAGGGGAAGTCAGTGGCACATTCCAGAGCATTTCCGGGTACGTCTGGCAAGACCCACCGAAACTTCCAGCTTCGACATCGCTTTTCAACAATCGGTATTATTTCAAGCAATCCATCGGAGGAGCCGTTCCGCCTCCGGTACTGTGCAGGCACTTACAGATCAAGGTGGACTATGGCATGGATTCGGTGCAGAACGAAATTCTCAGCATGACGATAAACGCGGCAATCGTTCAGGAGAAATGATGCCGAAAATCGAAGAAAGCTACCTGACGAAGCCGCCCGAGGAAATGGGGCTGGAAACCGTTCCAGTTGGCGCGGCGATGGGAGGATCGGGGCCAGCCCCAGAGCCGAACTTGCAGCCGCAGTATTCCCGGTTCATGGTCTCGCCGATTCCGCTGGTAGCAACCTATCAGCCGGACGCCCTGAGACAGTTTTACCGGGGCGGCATTCCGCAGCAAAGGATATTCCCGAGAAGTGGCTAAGTTTCGAGCGGTCAAGGAATCGGACAAGGAAGAACTGGACACATGGATAGCCGCCGATCCGGGACACGCGGGAAGAGTGACTTCGGAGTTCTTCCTGACTCCTGGGAAATATCATTCGCTCTGCGCTGTCGAGGATGAGCAGGGAACTGTGATGTATCTACGACTCGAAGGCGAGATGGACAACATGCGGGCGCACATCCAGTTCTGTTCGAATCGCAAGCGGATCATGAAGACCTTTCGGGAAGGCTTTCCATTCGTCATGGCCGATGCGCGTGCGCGAGGATTTAAGGCTGTGGTGTTCGATAGTTGTAGTCCGGCGCTTGTGCGGTGGATGATTTTCGAGTTTCATTTCCTCGCTGAAATGAAAGCGGTGCTGTAGTGTGCGGCCCGAGCCAAGCCGAACAGAATCTAGCCAATCAGCAGGCGGCATTCACTTCGACGCTTCAGCAGGACTATTCCCAGACATTCGCCCAGAACCAGCAGATTCTCGGAGCGCTCAATAGTGTTCTTCAGCCGATTGTACTCGCGGGACCGAACCAGCAAGGCTTTAATCAGCAGGAGCTTTCGGCGCTCAATTCACAGGCGATCAATTCGAACGCGCAAGGGGTCCAGCAGGCAGAGACGGCAGCGGGCAAGCAGGAGAACGCGCTAGGAGGCGGAAAGTCTTTCCTGCCATCAGGCGTGAACGCGCAGATCAATGCCGGGATTGCTACCGCCGGAGAAGAGAATCTGTCGAACGCGGAACTCGGGATCACCGAAGCGAACTATGCGACTGGACGGCAGAACTGGCAGAACGCGCTATCCGGGGAACAAGCTGTAGCCTCTGGACAGCAACCTCTCGGATATGCCAATGCGGGAATTAACTCCAACACAGCCGCTTTCAATGAGGCCAATACAGTCTCGACGCAAACGAATCAGGAGTGGTCAAACATTCTTGGGGACATCACTGGTGGCATTCTCGGCGGAACGGCGAACATGGATACCGCAGGAACGTCCACTCCGACCGAACAGACTGGCAACATACTCACCGGAATTCTTAGCGGATTATAATGGCTGACTCAGCAAACGCGCTTTCAGGGATGTCCGACTCGCAAGAGCCGATGGAGACTCCGCAGGGCACCGGAGCACCTGGTACTGCTCCTCCGGCAATGCCGTCTCCGATTGATGCTCTGGCCGGAGACGTGGCCGGAAATGCGAAAGCCCTGTCAAACGCCAATCCGACGCCTCAGAAGCCCGGAGGGTGGGCGCGTGCGATCCTCGGCGGAGTCCAGAACGCTCTCGCCGGAATTCACAACAGCCCTGGCGGACTCTTCTACGAAGCCTCGGAAGGCGCACGTCAACAGCAACAGATTCAGAGGCAACAGAAGCAGCAGGCTTTCGAGAATCAGCAAAAGCAGCAGACCATGAGCCGGGAGGAAGCTATCGCTCGAGCGACCATTGCGCATGAGAATATCCAGACGCTCTATACCGGGCAACTCATGTCCCAGCTTTCCGACAAGAACCAGAAAGACCTCATTGAGACTGGTAAGCAGGCCGTTCAATCGCTTGTCGCGGCAAGAACTCCAATCATCCAACAAGACCTGACCGAAGCCGATGCCCAACGTCTCATCAAGGAAAAGAAACTCAGTCCAACGACTCAGCACGCTTATCCCACTGGGCAGATGGAAGACCCGACAGGCACGAAAGACCCTTCTGGCAATCCTCGACTCATAACGACGTGGACCGTTCTTGGTGATACGCCGGACATGCAACTGAGCGCCGAGGATGCCAAACTACTCGGCTATCCCGAAGGCACTACTATGAACGGGAGAACGTTCAATACGCTCTACACAGGGGCCATGAGCGCGCAAGCGGCTAGACTTCACACTCAGCAACTCTTCGATGAAGCGAATCTCGGGGCACTCAAAGCCTCTACGAATCTTGAAGTCCAGAAGTATGAAAAGGAATGGGGAGTTTCGCTCGGGAAGGCTTACGGGAACTTGCTCGACGCGCAGAAAGATTTCACTGCCCGGTTTCCCGATCAAGCTGGTCTCGTTCCTGAATTCGCTGGCGGAACTGATAAGTTTACCGCTCTCGTGGATGCGCAGCAACGAGATTTACAGGGTACTGCCACTCTTCCAAAGAACGAAGAGGAGGCGGCGGCTCAGACCGTAGCACGGAAGCAGGCTTATGAGGCGCATCCGACGCCATCAAACAAGGCTCTCTATGATCGGGCTGTCGATATGCAGGCGAATATCCAGCAGGTCGTACAGCGAGAGCGGCAATTCACTTCGGACCTCCAAAGAACGAACAATGAAGCCCTGAAAGGCGTCCAGCAGGGCAATGAACTGGCAAAGAAGGGCTTCGATGACATCAACAAGGCATGGACAGACCCGCACACTGGATTCAGTGGGGCGCTCATGCAAGCCCGTAACACGCTAAACGCGATTCAGGCCGGGGCCGATGGGAACGGCCTTTTGACTTCGATGGCTCCGACGATGGAAGTCTTGGGGATCAATCATGCCGCTGGAATCAGCCGGATTAGTCCTCAAGAAGCTGCGGCTGCCAATCTCCCTGGAGGCTGGGCGGAACGTTGGAATGCATGGGCCACGAAAGCGGCTACCGGAAAACTGAGTCCGCAACTTGCCACCGAAGGCAAGCAACTCATGAATCAGATCATCACGAGCAAGCACCAACAGAGCGTGCAAGATACGCGAATGCTCGCAGCGAATTCGAAGATTGATCCGGCCCAGATCACAGTTATGGACATCAATGGACAACCCGATACACTGGCCCATCAGATTCGAATCGGCGTGATGCAGAATCCGCCCAAAACTCCAATTCCTCCTGGCAAGACTCGTGTTCTGGCTTCCGATAACACGTTCCACGATGTTCCGAACGTCGATGCGGCAAAGAAGATTGATCCTAACCTGACGGTGATAGGAGTAGGAAAATAAGCACTACTCCGGTTGATTTCTCAAGCATTGGCGGCGATCCCGTTCCGGTCGATGCCTCTTCGCAGCCAGCGGTTGACTTCTCGGGCGTTGGTGGAACATCAGTATCCGGCGCGGCACCACAAGACCAGCAACAACAGGCTCCTCCGGCTCCGCCTGAAGGATATGCCGCTCACTATTTCAAGAGCGTCATCGACCAGACGAAACAGCAATGGGCGGCTACCGAGGCATGGCGCAAACAGGAAGAGGCTGTGGCTAAGAGCGTTTCCGATGCGGTGATGAAGCGAGACTTCGGGACGGCGGCTGAGATTCTGATTCCGCATCTTCTCAAAGGGGCTAATACCGCTGTAAATGCGGCTTACGCCGGAGCAACAGCACCAAATGATCCGAATAGGATGCTAGGCGCTCC
>Ga0209167_10000645_pt1 | contig 23863 bp, 16 predicted proteins | sample Coa_R1_9_FD_187154 | JGI IMG/M metagenome (GOLD analysis project Ga0209167, IMG submission 187154) | Surface soil microbial communities from Centralia Pennsylvania, which are recovering from an underground coalmine fire - Coalmine... | ecosystem: Environmental > Terrestrial > Soil >...
CGTTTTCTGATAAATTCTCAGAGTGGCTCGATTGGCTCGTGTCGTTGTCGCCAACATTCCCTACCATGTCACTCAGAGGGGCAACGCCCGGCAGTTCCTGCTGGTCGCGGCTGCGGAATCGTGGCCTTGGTCGAGCGCCCCCGCCCATTGCGGACAGGCGGAAAGCGCCCTCGGCCTGGACATGGAAAAATGGAGGAAGCGGTGGACCTCCAGGGACTGGCAGGTTTTCCTGCTTGCAGGTGAGACGGTTGCAGACCTCCAGGCCATCCGTGAGAACACGCATAACGGTCGCCCTCTCGGAACACCTGAGTTCGTGAAGCAATTGGAAGGTGCTACGCTTCGGCGCCTGACGCCCCAAAAAGGTGGCAAGCCGCCACACGCTAAAAGGAACGTTGAGACACAACTGGACATAGATTTTGCGTAATCCTTTTAGCCAAAAACAGGGTAACGTCCCGTCTGTCCCCGGGTTCGGCCATGCTTCCAATCCCAGGATTGCTCGTGCGCGGTGGTATAAATGAATACGGATTCTGATCAGCCGGCTCATTTCAGGGGTGAAGGCCATGCGGTCGGCACGACTACCGGACCTCGCCCAAAGCGGGGACGTACAAAGCGCCGATGGCTCTACAGCGCTGTCCTTCTTCTTGCGTTGGCTTCCTTTTTCGCAATTTTCCCCAACTATATTGTCGCCACCGCTTGGCACTTGTGGCACGATCACAGTGTGCTACTCGGCCAACTGGAAATACCCGTTCCCTCGAGCTGGTGGACTGTCACTCCGGATAGCGGCGTGATCATCACCCGAATGCCTCCAAGATTTGAAAAGAACGACACTGCCGAAATCGTAATCGCTCCGCTTAAGTCTCGGGCAAAAGTGCCAATCGACCTGGAAAGATGGAAAAGTCTCATGACCGCAGAAACGGTTGGGGACAATTACACATTCAAGTCTGAATTGCCAATGCGAGTTGGCAACACGCTAATTCCTTGTCTTGAATTCGACGCGAGGAGAGAAAAGGATTGGGTGCAGGTCAGCTGCATCATTCCTAGCCAAAACGCATACATGGAATTTACCGGATCCACGCGCTACGTTTCGGCATTCGAGGCGATTGCCGCTGGCATCAAAGGCATCCCTTGATGCGGCTAATTGAATGATGGCGTCGCCTCCTTTGACCGAGTAGACTTGGGTGGCCGTAGAATTGAGGGTGGCCCTCGATAAGAACGAAGGCGTTGTCAAGAAACACCTGTGCCCTGCAATGATTTTCTGCACCGCATTGATGTCGGAGTTGGTGGAGAACCGAAGCTCTGGACATCTCCCGGTGAATCACTTCTCGGTGGAGTCGTTCCACCAACCATCGCACCACCTCAGTCCATCAAGAACCTCACAGAGCCAAGACTTTTGCCTCGCGCTCTCCAACTTTTCTTTAATCTTGCTTCTAAATCCTTCTTCGATCCTTGCACGCAGAAATAATTTTTCTGGCCTTTCAAATCATTCCATGTTAGAATTGTTAGAGTAGGATTAGTTACCTCTACCGTTAAGAGAGTCCCAAAAACACCAATCTCAATTTTCCGCTTTTTCAGAAAATTTCGTTTTCTCCTTATTTGGTTGGTCACCCAACCAACTAAGCTAACCGCCCTCTCTTCAATCAGTTACAGCGGACCCTTCCACATCATTCCCTTCGCTCCGCGCAGTTATTAGTACCAACGGGTCATTGTTTCCCCCCACCAACCCGCCATAATGGAACCGCAGCCCGTTTATCCCTTTCCTTGGGAAGACCATCATTGGTTCTTCAGGATGACCCGGGCACCTCTCTATGTCTGCTCTGCGTGGCAAGACAGGTCTTGCGATCATCTGGTTGTGCTTCGTCGGCGGATACGGCGCCGTCTCTCTATTGCTGCGCCCCGGCTCCCAGTTGACCGCCTTCGCCGACGTGGCGCAGTGCATCGTTCTGCTATTCGCCAACGCCGGCCTGCTGCTCAACGCTGCCTCGCCCGACTGGCGCCGAAACTCATTCTGGATGCTGCTGGGAATGGGCTGCGGAATGTGGCTCAGCGGCCAGTTGCTGTGGACTTATTTTGAAGTACTCCAGCAACAGCCTGTCCCCGATCCGTTTCTCGGCGATGTAATCTTTTTTCTGCACACGGTTCCACTTCTGGGGGCTCTGGCGCTGCGTCCGCACGCGCCGCAAGCCGACCGCAACCTTCGCTTCGGTCATGTGGATTTCCAACTCCTGCTCTCCTGGTGGGTTTATCTCTACTTATTCATCGTCATCCCGTGGCAATACGTGGTGCCGGACGTAGTCCGCTACGGGCTGAGCTACAACCGCCTTTACAGTGTTGAGAATTTCACGCTCGTCGCCGTGCTGGGTTATTTAGTGGCGCGCACGTCAGGACCTTGGAGAAGGGTGTACGCGCATTTGATGGGCGCGGCCTTAACCTATGCGCTGAGTTCGATGGTCATCATCGCCGCGATCGATCGCGGCGCATACAGTTCCGGAAGCTATTATGATCTCCCGCTGGTGGCTTCCTTCGTGTGGTTCGGTATGGCGGGGATTGTTGCGCGTCGTGTTTGTCCCCCCGCCAGCGCGGTGAATCCTCCTTCGGAAGAAGAATCTTCCGAGATGCCCGCGGAAAATAACTGGCCGGCGCGAATGGCCATGGCCGCCGCCCTTTCGTTGCCGGCGCTGGCGTTGTGGTCGGAAACGCTGAGCAGCGCTCCCCCCGCGGTGCGCCGCTTCCGGCTGTTGACCACACTCGCTGCCATGGTGGTCCTGAGCTCGCTCATATTTTTGCGGCAACGTCTTGTGGATGAGGATCGTCTGCGACTTCTGCGCGGTTCCAAAGATGCTCTGGTAAATCTGCGCCGCATCCAGAGCCAATACGTTCAAGCGGAAAAATTGGCTTCGGTGGGCCAGCTCGCGGCCGGCGCGGCGCATGAAATCAATAATCCCTTAACCGCGATTCTGGGATACTCCGATGTCCTGCTCGAGCTTCCGGCCATTCCCGATCGCGCTCGTGACATCGCGCAAAAAATCCGCGAGCAGGCTCGGCGCACAAAAGAAGTCATCAGCAAGCTCCTCAGTTTTGCGCAACCTCAACCGACCGAGCTCACTTTGTTGGATCTCAATTCCATTGTTGGCAGCGTGGTTGAGCTGCGCCGTCTCGACCTGCTCCACAAAAACATAAAGTTTGAGCTGGATTTGGAAAAGCCCTTGCCCGGTATTCGCGGAGATGCCAACCAACTCCTGCAGGTTTTTTTCAACATCATTGGCAATGCCGTGGACGCCATGGAGGAAGCAGGCGGCGGTCTCCTCACGGTTCGCACCATTCGGGATCATCGGAGCGTTGTTATCGAATTTTCCGACACTGGCCCTGGAATCCGCGACCCCGGTCTGGCCTTCGATCCTTTCTACACCACGAAGCCTGTGGGCAAAGGCACGGGCCTTGGTCTTTCCATTTGTTACGGCCTGGTGAAGGAACACAAAGGAAGGATTACGTGTGGCAACCGCCCGGGTGGCGGCGCAATATTTCGCATTGAGCTGCCCTCGGTTATGGCCATGCTCACTGGCAGGAATTCCGGGGCCACGCCTGCCCCGGTTACCACGCGGCTCTCGTGAGCAGAGAATAATCGCGAACGTGGATTTGGCGGAAGGAGAAATCGCATTGCGCCGCGGCGATTATATGACAGCGCAAAAATATGCACAGACAGCGACCGCTGCCTTTACGAAACCGGACGCCGAAACCTACCAGAAACGGGCGCTGCAGAACTTGAAGGCGGAAATTGAAAAGCATCTGCCGCAAAAATAATCCAACTCTTTAGTTTTTCCGGTACAAATCAGGACATTGCTTGCGGAGGTTTTCCACCTTCGGCGCATCGTTCATCATGATGTAGGGATTGTCGGGATGCTTGATGGCGTAATCCTGATGGTAGTCTTCCGCGGGATAAAACGCTTTGAGCGGCACGACTTCGGTCACGATCGGCCCATGAAAAACTTTCGCCGAATTAAGCTGATCGATGTAAGCCTGGGCGATGTGATGCTGCCCATCGGTGGAATAAAAAATGATGGAGCGATACTGCTTGCCGTAGTCGGGTCCCTGACGGTTCAATTCTGTGGGATCGTGCGCCACGGAGAAAAATACCTTGAGCAGCGTGCCAAAAGAAACCTGCGAGGGATCGTAAACAATTTTCACCGATTCGGCGTGGCCCGACTTGCCCTCGCTGACGGTCTCGTAATCGGCTGTATTCGCGGCGCCTCCTGAGTATCCAGCCGTGGCGCTGGTCACGCCCTTCACGTGCTCGAACACCGCCTGAATGCCCCAAAAACAGCCGCCCGAGACGACGACGCTCTGCTGGCTCTTCGCGCCGGCGAGGGGATCGTCAACGGCCGGGTTCGGAATTGCCGTCGCCGCAGTTGCTGAGTTTCTGGAGAGATTCACACCCAAATAAACCACAGCGCCCAGGAAGATGACTCCCATTACAATCGAACGGAACATGAATTTCTCCTTCGCTTGATGACCGACTTCAAACAGAATTCTACTCCTTTTCAATTAGATTCAGTTGGGGTCAGGAAGTTGCCGCAATCAAGCAAGAACAGCCTTTCTTGTATTAGACTTTGCGCGCCATGAAAACGATCGCATCGAGAGCTAAACGAAGTGCTTCCGTGTGGAACCGCCGTCATTTCATCGCCGTCTGCTCGGGCCTGGGGCTGTCCGGAACGCTTCTCCCCGGCGTGCTGTGGACTCTGGCGCAGGACAAGCCCTCAATCACCAAAGATATGATCGACAACGCCGCGCGCATCGCCGACGTGCAAATCGCAGATGAACACAAGCAAATGATGCTCGATGGCCTGAACAATCTCACCACTGGATTTGAGGCCATTTACAAGCTTCACATGCCGAACAGCGTCCAGCCGGCGTTTATCTTCGATCCCCTTCCGATGGGCGCCACAATTTCCACAGCAAAATCTCCAATGATCCTATCTGCGGCGCCCAGTATCGCGCTAAAGGCTCCGAAGAATATCGAGGATGTCGCTTTTTATACCGTTCGCCAACTTGGGGAATTGCTGCGCACGCGAAAAGTTTCCTCGATGAACCTGACGGAAATGTATCTCGAGCGGCTGAAGCGCTATGACCCCCTGCTGAAATTCGTTATCACGATGACGGATGACCGCGCGAAAACCCAGGCGAGAGAAGCTGACAAGGAGATTGCCGCCGGAAAATTTCGCAGCAACCTGCACGGAATCCCCTGGGGGGCAAAGGATTTGCTCGCGGTGAAGGGATACCGCACCACCTGGGGCGCGGGCGGGTTTGAAGAGCAAGTAATTGACGAGGATGCGACCGTGGTCCAGCGTCTGGACAAGGCGGGCGCGGTTCTGCTTGCCAAGCTCTCGCTCGGCGCACTGGCCATGGGCGATCATTGGTTCGGGGAAATCACGCGCAATCCGTGGCGGCCGGAACAAGGTTCAAGTGGCTCTTCCGCCGGGCCATCCTCCGCAACGGCGTCGGGGTGCGTCGGTTTCGGCATCGGCACGGAAACGCTCGGCTCCATCTCGTCTCCCTCCACACGCTGCGGCGTCACCGGTCTCCGCCCCACATTTGGGTTTGTGCCACGCACCGGAGCGATGACACTTTCCTGGACCATGGACAAGATCGGGCCGATCTGCCGCGCCGTGGAAGATTGCGCCATGGTGATGTCCGAGATTTACGGGCCGGATGGAAAAGACCGCGTGGTCAAACCTGCGGCGTTCAATTGGAACGCGCGCTTCGATTGGCGCACGCTGCGCGTTGGCGTTCTGCAAAAAGAATTCGAGCTGGCCCCGCTTGCCGACGTGAAACCGCCGAAAGCAATTGAGGAAATGACGCCGGAAGAGAAAACGCGCTGGGAGAATCAGGAGCAGCGCCGCAAGGCGGGACACGAGGCGCGGGCTTACGATCACAAATTCGAGGAGGCCGCGCTCGATCAACTGCGGGCGATGGGGGTGAAGATGAAGCCGGTGGAGTTGCCGGAGTTCCCCGTCAACGCAATGCGGCCTTTGTTGCAGGCCGAAGCCGCCGCGGCTTTTGACGAGATGACGCGCACGGGGCGCGACAAACTGCTGACCTATCAAGGCCCCGGCGATCGCCCCAACACGTTTCGCGTGGCGCGCTTCATGCCCGCCGTGGAATATATTCAGGCCAACCGCGCGCGCATGCTGCTGATGGAAGCGATGGGAAAACTTTTTGCGGATCTGGATGTGATCGTCGCGCCCACTGGCGGGCAGCAAATCGTAATTACAAATCTTACCGGACATCCAGCAGTCATTCTTCCCAACGGATTTCGCGGACCGGATGCCCCGCCACCTGCGAATGAAAATGCCGATGGCGGTCCGGGCACTCCGGTGAGTCTTACTTTCCTTGGAAATCTATACTCCGACGCTAAGTTGCTGTCGTTTGCGCGCGCATATCAGGAGCGCACCGGCTTCCATCTGCTTCACCCAAGTCTGCCGAAACCAAGTAAAGAAAATGGCTGAAAAGGTGGGGCCGGGCGTGCGGCAAGCTTTCTAGCATTCGTGTCATACTTCCCAGTGGAGGATTGATGTCTCAGCCCGCGATTGTTACGGAAGGACTCTCGCGCAGCTTCGGCGGATTGGTGGCCGTGGATCGCGTGGATCTGCGCGTGGACGCCGGCCAATTCTTCGGTTTTCTGGGCCCGAACGGCGCGGGGAAATCCACCACCATCCGCATGTTGACGGGCCTTCTGGCTCCAACCTCGGGGCGCGTTGAATTGCTGGGCCTGGATTTTGAGCGCAACTCCGTGGAAGTGAAACGACAGATTGGAGTGGTGCCCGAAGGCCTGGCGCTTTATGACCGGCTGACGGGAAATGAATTCCTGACTTTTGTGGGGCGGATGTATGGACTGGACCGCGCCACCACGGCGCAGCGCACGGCCGACCTGCTGGATTTCATGGACCTGGCCGACCGCTCAAAAACTTTGATCGTGGACTACTCGCATGGCATGAAGAAAAAGCTGGCGCTGGCCGCGGCCGTGATTCATGGCCCGCGGATTTTGTTTTTGGACGAGCCGTTTGAAGGCGTGGACGCCATCGCCGCCGGAACACTGAAGAACATGCTCCACAATATGACCGGGCGGGGCGCAACGATCTTCCTGACTTCGCACGTACTGGAAATTGTGGAACGCCTTTGCAGCCACGTGGCCATTATTCAGAAAGGGCGCATTGTTGCGCAGGGATCTCTGGATGAATTGCGCGCGGGCGTTGCCGCCATCTCCCACACAGGGGAGGCCGCCGGCGCGCCGGCGCAAAAACTTACGCTGGAGGAAATTTTCCTGGCAGTGGTAGGCCAGGAAGGCGATGCGCCGAAATCGGAGGACGAGCTGGCGTGGCTGAAGTAAACAAAACAAACGCAATCGCGAGGCCCACGTCGTTGGGTCAGCAAGTGTGGCTGGTGGTGGGGCTGCGCTGGAGAACATTTCGGAACGGTCTGCGCAGCAAATCGGAAACCATGCACCTGGTGGGCACCGTGGTGATGGGCCTGGCGTTTACATTCGTGACCCTGGGCGTGGGGGTAGCGATTGGTGTCGGCTCCTACAAGCTTGTTTCCATAAACGAATTTCAATTTCTGATTGCCATTCTGTGGGGCATATTTCTTTTTTGGCAGTTCGTCCCGGTGCTGACATCGCAGATGAATCCGGGTTTCGATGGCCGGAACCTGTTGCGCTTCCCTTTGCGATTTTCGGCATTTTTCCTGATGAACGTGGCCTATGGTTTTGCCGATCCGGCGGCGCTTTCTGGAATCTTTTGGCATCTGGCGATGGGAATTGGCGTCACGCTGGCGCGCCCGAGCCTGTGGCCCTGGGTTGTGCTCGCTTTGGGAGCATCCGTAGCGATCAATCTGATTTTCAACCGCATGCTTTTCGCCTGGATCGAACGATTTCTTGCCAGGCGGCGCACCCGTGAAATCTTGGGGGCGCTGTTCATTCTCATCGCCATCAGCTTTCAGTTTGTAGGTCCCGCAGTCCAGCGATGGGGAGGCCCAATTCAGCGGGCGATCACAGATTCGGCCGTATTGTGGCGGGTTCTTCCTCCGGGGGAAGCAGGAGTGGCGCTGGAACAAGCGGCTTCGGGTGATTCGACCGGGGCGCTGGAAACAATTGGATTGCTGTGCGTGTATGCAGCGCTATTTGCAGGGCTTTTCGCCACGCGGGTGCACGCGCAATTTACGGGCGAGGATTTGGGGGAATCCGCCGCTCCGGTACCCGTGTTACGCAGACCGGCAAAAATGCGCGAGGCCGGGACCGCGACTGTTGCGGCAGCGGCGGAGCAGCGGGCATCCGCCACAGACAATTTTGGTACACGTTTGTTCGGCGGGCCTGTGGCCGCGATTTACGTCAAGGAATTTCATTACTTGGTCCGCAACACTATTATGCTCATGAACGTTTTCATGCCGCTCCTGCTGATTGCTTTGTTCAGCCTGAACATGGGCATGGGAAGCACGCGGCACGGGGGCCGACCTCCCGCTTTTTTCAATTTCGCTACTTCACAACTGATCTATCCGGTTTCGGTGGCATACATTTTTCTTCTGGTCATGAATTTCTGCCCGAACAATTTGGCGTATGACGGGCGCGGGGTGGAACGGCTGTTCATGTCCCCGGTGAAATTTCGCGATGTGATGCTGGCCAAGAATCTTTTTCATTCCTCGGTGATTCTGCTTGAAGTCCTATTGGCTCTGGGAATGGTCGTCGCTCTCGGGCATGTGCCTTCTCTGCCCATCCTGCTGGTGACCTGGGCGGCGTTGCCCTTCGCCGCGAGTTTGCACTTCATGGTGGGAAACTGGCTGTCGTTGCAGTATCCGCGTAAATTTGAATTTGGAATTCGCCGCCAGCGCCCATCGGGATTTTCAATGCTCATGTCCTTCGCGCTTTTCTTTGTGATGAACGGGATACTGTCGATTTCCGCTCTGCTGTGTCTGTGGCTGGCCAATTTGTGGGTGCTGGCCGCGGTCTATGCGGGGTTAAGCCTGGCGGCGGTCACGGTTTATCGCGCCACGCTGGAGAGCACTTCCCAGCAGGCGCTCCGGCAGCGCGACATGCTTCTCGACCAACTGGCCCGCTAACTCTCCACGGAAACGAAACGCAAGAGGCACGCTGGGCGTCCATCTTTTCGCACGCCAACTCTGAATTCATGCGCTGGAACGGTTGCCAGCCACCGGTGGGCGCGATAAAGTCACCCGGGCATGCGAGTGGTGTGCGCCGTATTCATCCAATTCAGCAGATCGAGGAGCAGTCCATGAGAATGCGTGTGGTTACGCGACGAGTTTCGGAAATAGTGGCGCGATTATTTCCCAGCTTGACTGTTTTTATGATGGCCATGATGGCGGGCAGCGCGGGGTTTTGTCCGGCCGCGGCACCGCAGGATTTGCGCAATGATCTGAAAAAATTTGTAGAGACGCCGGCGGTGCCGGGATACGAACAGGCGCTCGGAAAAGAGATTCGCGCTGCAGTTGCGAAATGGAAGCCCCAGTCCGACTCGATCGGCAACGTACTTGTGACGGTTGGCAGCGGCTCGCCGCATCGCTTGATCGCCACTCCCATGGATGAGCCGGGCTATGTGGTGAGCGGCATCACCTCGGACGGTTTTTTGCGCCTGCAGCGTCTGCCGCAAACCGCGCCAAATCCTGTATTCGACATTCTCTATTCCGCGGAACCGGTTCAGATTTTCACTCGCTCGGGGAAAACTGTGACGGGCGTGGTAGCCGGACTTTCCACGCATCTTCAGGGCGGGCGCGTGAATCCCCCGCAGGATAACAACCTCGACGACGTTTACGTGGATATTGGCGCCACATCCGCAGCCGAAGTTCACACCGCCGGTGTGGATGTGCTCGACCCATTGGCCATTGAGCGGCACCTTTACGAAATGGGTTACGGCCGGATGACCGGCGCGGCGGTTGGCGACCGATTCGGCTGCGCGGCGCTGGTTGAAATGCTGCGCCATCTGGATCCCGCCAAGGTTCACGGGACGCTCACGGTCGCATTTGTAGTGCAGCAATGGGCCGCCTCGCGCGGCATCGATCGAATCCTGCAGCAATTTTCAACAACGCAAAAAGTGGACGAGTTCGTTTACGTTGGCCGGCTCCTTGCGCGGCGGACGCCTGCTGCCGGAGCGGGTGCAGCGGCGCCAGCCCCGGCCGGAGCGGGCGGGAATGGTGCGGCGGTAGATGCGCCGGCGCAAGGCGGGCGCGGCGGAGGCCGTGGCGGATTTACGCCCATCGAGCCCAAGCAACCTGACGGCGCCGGCGTTCTGATCGGCGGCGGGGCAACTTCAACGCTGAATGATTTCGCGTCGGAACTTTGGAACCTCGCGTCGAAGAACGACATCCTCGCGGTGGCGGATGAAACCGCTCCTCTGCCGCGTGGGCGAGACGCCGTCGCGGTTCCCCTTCCGGAGCGATTCGCGCACCTGAGCATTGCCACGCGCTGGGCCTCCACTCCCGGAGAAATTATCGACGCGGACGATTTGGTCGCTCTCACGCGATTGCTGGAGCTTTATGCGCAAGGCACGTCGGATACGCGGCCGATCGAACGCGCTTCGGCGCCGCTGGCGCGTCCTGCACTTCCGGCCGCGCCAAAGGTCGCGCCGACTCCGACCGAAGTCGTTTCCAAGTTGGTGGAAGCTTATGGCGTGAGCACTCACGAAGCAGATGTCCGTGCGCTGGTTTTGCGATTGCTGCCACCATGGGCCAAACCCACAATCGATGAAACCGGGGACGTGTGGGTTCATCTGGGCAGCGGAACGAAAGCAGCAAACACTCCGCGCCTGGTGGTCGTCGCTCACATGGACGAAATCGGATTTGAAGTCCGCGCCATCGAATCGGATGGACGCTTGCAGGTGATTTCCCGAGGCGGCGGGATTATGGACTTTTATTATGCGCATCCACTTCTGGTCCACACCGCAAACGGTGATCGTCCTGGAGTGATTGAGTTGCCGCCAACGTGGACGCAAGCGGGCACAGTGCTTAGCGGCCGAGGCGCGGCTGGGGCGGGCGCAGTAGGGGGTGCGGGCGCAGCTGGTGGCGCCGCAGATGCAGCACCCACACTTGGCGGCGCGGGGGCCGGCAATGCTGGCGCAGGCCGCGGCGGCGCGCAGGGCGGAGCGGCCGGTGGCGGCGGTGCGCGTTGGAATCTCGATGTGGGCGCGCGCAGCGCTGCAGAAGTCGAGCAGGTGGGCATCCAGGTCGGGGATTGGGTCACCGTACCGAAGAAATACCGTCCGCTGTTCGGCAGGCGAGCGAATGGGCGGAGCTTTGACGATCGCGTGGGTTGTTCCGCGGCGATCTCCGCAATCTGGGCGCTGGGGCCGGATCTACCCGGGCGCGATGTCACGTTCATTTTCTCTACCGGAGAAGAAATAGGGCTGGTGGGGGCAGCGGCCTCGGCCAAGAAAATGGCCGCGGAGGGACGCGCTCCCGATTACGTGTTCGCCATAGATACGTTTGTCAGCTCGGATTCGCCACTGGAATCCAAGCGCTTCGCTGATGCCATCCTGGGCCACGGATTTGTGGTGCGGGCGGTGGATGGTTCCAACATCACGCCGCGCGAACTTTCCGACAAAGTTGTGCGGCTGAGCAAAGCAGCAAATATTCCCGTTCAATACGGCGTCACCGGCGGCGGCAACGACGGTTCAACGTTTCTCCCCTACGGCACGATAGACATCGGCATGGGATGGCCGCTGCGGTACTCGCATTCGCCGGGTGAAGTGATCGACACGCGCGACCTGGATGCGCTGGCGCATATTCTGGCGGTGGTGGCAAAGAGCTGGTAGCCGCGCGGCAGAAAGAAATATTGCAACGAAGAGTGCGAAAGGTTTGGCGCGCCATTGCGGTTACCTGATTCGTGGATCGAACGGTTACCGTTCCTGGAAGCATTGGAAGAGGAATGGCAACCGATTCCCCGCGCCGCATTCGCGGTTTGGCTGATCTTCTACGTGTTTTTCCTTTTCGACCTGGCCGCGGGCGGGGATTTTCCCCATTACATGGATCTGGTCTTCATTCCCGTTCACGAGGGCGGGCACTTGCTGTTCCGCTGGTTCGGCCAATTCATCGCCGTGGCCGGCGGCACATTCCTGCAACTTGCGGCGCCGATCCTGCTGGCGATTTATTTTGCATTCCGCCGCCAGGCGCAGGCTGTGACGTTTTGTATTTTCTTTTTCTTCGAGCAATTCCTGCCGATTTCAATTTACATGGGCGATGCGCGCGCCCAGCAATTGCCATTGCTGACTGTGGGGAATAGCGACGACGTGATTCACGACTGGAACTATCTTTTCGGCAGGCTCGGTCTGCTCGAGCACGACACGCAAATTGCGTCGGCAACGCGAGTGCTGGGATGGTTGGGCATGCTGGCGACGGTGGCCTGGTTTTTGCGGCGCGGATTGGTTCGGAGGAACAGCGAAACGACGCCCGCGGGGTGATCCGAAGGCCTGAGATTCTCTAGCAATCGGCGTATTTGATGCATTTCACGGCGCGACTGCAGCCCGTTGCATCTGCTTCCTCCCACGCTTGAAATCCAAAGAAAAGCCTCACCGCAGAGACGCGGAGCGCACAGAGGATCCTTTGGATTCGCCTAACCGACAGGAGTGTGCCAGCTTTGATATAATCGCGCGCCATGCCCGCTTCTGCATCGAAGATCAAACCCGCGCCGGCCTTTAAGCCACCGCGCTACATCGTTGTCGAGGGGCCAATCCGCGTGGGCAAGAGTACGTTGGCGCAAACGCTTGCGGATCGCATGCATGCGCGGCGAATCTTTGACTGCGAAGACAATCCCTTTCTGGCGAGCTTCTATAAGGAGCAGCGCGGCGCGGCATTTTCGGCGCAGATGTATTTCCTGTGGGAACGGCAAAGGCGCCTGCGAGAAGCGGGCATCGGCGAAGCGCCCGGCGCGGTGGTGGCCGACTTTCTTTTTGAGAAGGACAAAGTTTTTGCCTATCTGAACCTGGACAACGAGGAACTGAAACTTTACGAGCGGTATTACGAATCGTTCGTGAAGGAGTTGCCGAAGCCGGACCTGGTGGTCTATTTGCAAGCGAGTCCGGAAGTGCTGCGCGGGCGCATCGCCAAGAAAGGCGCTCATGGGGAATCGAAGATTTCTCCTGAGTACCTCGCCGAAGTTGTCCGCGCGTACGAGCATTTTTTCTTTCATTACACTGCAAGCGACTTGCTGGTGGTGAACACCTCCGACATTGATTTTGTGGAGCGCAATGCCGATTTGCAGCAGCTCCTTAAGCGCATTCAGGAGCCGGTGAAGGGGACGCAATATTTCCTGCCCCTGAGTCAGGAATGATGGCCATCTCTTCCGGGGTTGAAACCCCTGACCTTCCACTGGTATAGGGAATTGGGCGTTACACAGATGCGGGTGAAGAGATTTTGGCTATAGAGACGCTGCTGCTTTTGCCTGGCCTGGAAGGGACAGGGACACTTTTTGCAGATTTAGTTGCAGAGCTTCCGCCAAGATTCAAAATCATCGTCGCCAGATATCCGACTGATAGATTTCTGTCCTACCCTGAACTTATCCCTTTCGTGCAGGAGATGTTCCCAGAATCCAGTCCATTCGTGATTGTTGCGGAATCTTTTTCGACGCCACTGGCGGTGATGCTCGCGGCGAAACATCCAGCGAATCTGGCTGGGCTGATCCTGTGCGCCGGGTTCGTTACGAGTCCCCTGGGACTCTGGTCGTCTCTGGCGAGGCCGTTGGTGCGGCCAATGCTATTCAGAAAGGCTCCGCCGAGACTTGTGCACAAATATTATTCGACTGGATTCAGTCCACCGGGCGACCTTGAAGCCCGCGTCCGCGCCGCCAATCGACAAGTTGATCCGGGGGTTATGGCTGGGCGCGTTCGAGAGGTTCTGGATTGTGATGCGAGGAAAGAACTGGCCGGAGTAGAAGTGCCATTCCTTTACATTCAAGGGGAGGGCGACCATCTGGTACGGGCGAAATGCTTTGAAGAAATTCGGCGGATTCGGCCGGACGCGAAATTGGCGAGGATTGCCGCTCCACATTTAGTCCTGCAGCGGGAACCGAGAAGATCCGCGGAAATTATTTGTGAATTTATCGATTCGATAGCCGTACCGGCGAGATGAAACGTTAACTGGGGAGAGAGAGAGGGGAAAAGAGATCGGTGATTGGAGGTTTCAAGATAGCGAATTGGAAGGAGAAGGGAGAACCCTTTCAACGCAGAGGCGCCGAGATCGCAGAGATTGCAGGGAGAGAGCAAATTCGATGGCGCGATAATGATGAGGAGGACATTTGGAGGATGCTTGCCTGTGGGTATGTGGGGAGATATGCTGACCAGGAACGCTCGGTAAGTTCGTGATGCGTCGTCTAATGGAGCACTTCGATGACTGACTGGACTCGACGGAAGTTTTTTGTGGCCACGATTGTGGGCGGAGTTGCGGCCGGCGCACAGAAATTATTTGGTGCGACCATGATTCGCGGCAATGGAGCAAGATCTGAAACGTTCGGCGAGGACCTCTCACCGAATTTGCCAATTCCCCCCGCGCAGGGCACACGCCCGCTGATCATTTCCTCGGCCAACGGGTTCCGGCATCTCGATAAAGGCATGGACGTCCTGAAAAAGGGCGGGGACACCTTGGATGCCGTGCTGGCGGTGGTGACGGAAGTGGAGAACGATCCGAACGACTCCAGCGTGGGATTGGGCGGGTTGCCGAATGAAGCGGGCGAAGTGGAGCTGGACGCGCAAGTGATGCACGGCCCCTCGCGTGGAGCGGGAGCGGTGGGGGCAATCAAGAGAATTCAGAATCCGTCGCTGGTGGCGCGGCGGGTGATGGAGCGCACGCCGCATGTTTTTATTGTGGGAGAAGGCGCGACGAATTTCGCGGTGGCCGAAGGATTCGAGCTCAAGCCCGATTTGCTGACGGCGTTTTCGCGGCAGGCGTGGCTGACGTGGAAGGCAAAGGCGTCGGGAAACTGGGCGCCCGGTCCGATCAGCGAGGACTGGAAGAAACATGTGGCTGTACTTTTCGATACGCCGGAAAAGCAGGAGATGATGGAGGCGGTGCTGCGCGTGGTGGAACATCCGCCGACGGGAACAATCAACTGCCTGGCGGTGGACGCCAAAGGAGATATTTCGGGGACGACAACCACGGCGGGGCTGGCGTGGAAAATTCCCGGGCGCGTGGGAGATTCACCGGTGATTGGCGCGGGAAATTTTGTGGACAACGAAGTGGGCGCGGCGGGGTCCACAGGGCTGGGTGAGGAAAATATCCGCATCTGCGGCGCGCACACGATTGTGGAGATGATGCGGAAGGGGATGTCTCCCGCGGATGCGTGCCAGGAGGCGCTGGGGCGGATTGTGCACAACTACAAGAATGACAAGGGGCGCCTCGCTGAATTCGATATTCAGTTCTATGCACTCAATAAGGATGGCGTGCATGGCGGCGGAGTTCTGTGGGGCCCGCAGCCCGGAAAAAATCCCTTCACTTATGCGGCCCATGATGGAACGGAAGCAAAGCACGCGCCGCTGACTCCTCACATCGAGGGCGCCACCCGCCCCACATCAAAAAATCCATAGCATGGATCGCGCGAACATCGTAATTGTCGGCGGTGGGGTGATTGGGTGCGCCGTGGCGTACGAACTGGCGCAGCGCTACGCGGATGTTTTTCTTCTGGAGCGTGCGCCAAAATTGGGGATGGGGGCCAGCACGCGGAACAGCGGAGTGATCCATTCGGGGATTTACTACGAACACGATTCGCTGAAAGCGCGGCTGTGCGTGGAAGGAAACCGGCTGATGTATGAGTTTTGCGCGGCGCACAGCGTGCCGCACAAACATTGCGGAAAACTGGTGGTGGCGGTGCACGAAGGTGAAGAGCACAAATTGGAAGAGTTGGCCGCAAAGGGGCGACGGAACGGGGTGGAAGGATTGGAAATTGTGGACCGCGCGGCGATTCGGGCGCGGGAGCCGCACATCGAGGCGCGGGCGGCGCTGTGGGTGCCGTCGGCGGGAATTGTTTCAGCGGAAGATTTGGTGAAAACGTATGCGCGGCTGGCGACAGAGCGCGGTGCGCACATCCTGACGCACGCGCGAGTGATTTCACTGGCGCCGCGCGGCAGCGGAATCGAAGTCGGAGTGGAAATTGCCGCGGCTGAAGAGGGTCAACCGCCCAGCCATGAAAATATTGAGGCGCGCTGCGCGGTCAACTGCGCCGGACTTTATGCGGATGAAGTGGCGGCCATGCTGGACTTCACGCGCTACCGGATTTATCCGGTGCGCGGGGAATATGCGGAGCTGGTGCGGTCGCGAGCGGACCTGGTCCGTGGGCTGGTTTATCCACTGCCCCATCCGGAGGGAATGAGCCTGGGCGTGCATCTGACGCACACGCTGTGGGACACGGTGCTGGTGGGGCCTACGGCAACTTACGTGAAAGAGAAGGACGATTACGAGCGCAACCGGCAAAGCCTGGAAGAATTCGTCCGCAGCGCACGGACGATGCTGCCGGAATTGAAGGTGGAGGATTTGCGGCTGAGCTATTCCGGGCTGCGGGCGAAGCTGGTGCCGCCGCGAGACGCCAGCGGAAAAGAACCCGCCGGTGGGCCGGCGGATTTCGTGATCCAACATGACCCGAAAGTGAGTGGGGCGATCCATTTGATTGGAATGGAGTCGCCCGGGTTGACTTCGTCGCTAGCGATTGCGCGTTATGTGGCACCGATCGCGGCGGAAGTGCTGAATTGATTTGGGGGGCTGCGGTTTTCCGGCGCGACGTGAAGTGAATGGGCGCGGGGATGTTTGGGCAGGTGGAAACGACTAAGGCGAGTTAGTGGACGACTTGGGAAGCGAAGACCAGGGCGACGCCTTCTCGCTCAACCTGAGGGAGATACTCCGCCAAAGCGGCAACCGTAGACGGACGGGGATGGCCGATGGCGACGGCTTCACCGTGCAGCCTGGCATCGCGGACGGCCTGGTCGAGTCTTTGGCGAATGGAGATTGAGTCGCCGGCGTCGTCCAGAAAAACATCGCGTAGGGCGGCGGGGACGCGCGCGCGCCGGGCGGCGTCGAAGGCAACACTTGTGGGAGCGGTGCGGCTGTCCACAAAATACAGGTCGCGCTCGCGCAGCGCAGGCATGATGGCGTTCATCAAGGCAGGGTCGGAAGTGCTGAGCGAGCCCTGGTGATTGTTGACCCCCAGTGCTTGTGGCACGGTGGCCAACATGCCCTGCATGACCCGGGTGACCTCGCCCGGATCCATTCCCGGATGCAATTCGATGGTTTCGGCTTTTTCATCGCTCTTGGCTTCCATGGGCAGATGAAGCATGACCTGATAACCGCGGCGGAAAGCTTCCTCGGCGATTTCCGTTGAGTGCGGCAGGTGCGGCAGCACGGAAAGCGTCAGGGGATAGGGCAACTGGAAAATGGATTCAGCCAGATCACGGTCGTAGCCGAGGTCGTCAAGGATGATGGCGAGCCTGGGGCGCCCGGCACCGGGCAGGGGTGGCTCCGGTTTAACCGACGGAGTCACGATACTGACAGCATGGGTGCGCTGGCCGGCATAAAAATATTCGTAGCGGATAATTCCGGTGACGCTGGTGCGCTGGATGCCCTTGAGATTGTGAACCTGGGCGACGCGGTTCAATTCATCAATAATGGCGGTGAGAGACGCTGAGTCAGTCTGGCCGCCTTCCGTGTGCGGCAAGGTGATGAAGATCAGGTCCGCGGGCGGAGCCGGCGGCTGGTCCCGGGGCGCCTGACCCGGTCCGCGCGGCGGAGCAGACGCGCTTCCGGGAATTGATTCGGGAAACATGCCCGTCTCCACGCGCCCATTGGAGGCATTTCTTGCGGCAAGAACAAATTCGCGTGTGATGGCGCGGATCTGTATGGCGGTGAGGGGGGCGGGCTTCTTCTGGCAACCGACGGCCAAGGCGGCGACGGGAATGACGACAAGGAAATAAAGCAAAAGATTCCGGAGCGACAGCGGCGTACGGTCCAGTAAATAATGTCGGGCGAATAAGGATTCAGGTTGAGATGAAGCGGCGGCCGGAGATTTGTGCAGCGACGCGGGACTCACCGCCAGACTAGACAATCACCGGGACAAGATTCCGGCTGTGACGGGGCAATCGGCGCTCCGCTGCTTTGCGAGCGCCATTCGCGCCATTGAGCAGCTCCAAAGCTTTGGTCAGCACGGGATCCGCGTGCACGTCCACGGGAGTGAGCGGCGGATTTTCGGCGAGACTGTAAGCAACCGGATCGTCGGAGTTATTTGTAACTTCCACGGTGGGGGAGACTCCATTTTCCGGAATCGATTTCCCATCGGGAGTGTAATAGAAAGCGACCGTGAGATTGACGGCTGCGCCATCATCCAGCTGAATGAGTTTCTGCTGGCTGGCCATGCCGAAAGTTCGCTCTCCGATCACGTCACCGCGCTTGTTTCCTTCAATCGCACCGGCCAGCACTTCCGCGGCACCCGAAGCCGCGCCGGAAGTCAGGACTGCGACGGTATTCTTCCAGACCACCTTGCTGGGGTCGGCAGGAAAATCCTGCTTGGCGACCGTCTGGCCCTTAAGGGTTGTAATGTTGCCTGAAGAAATGAACAGGCGCGCGGCAGCAATTCCTTCGGAATCGTCACCCAGCGCGCATCCGCGCACATCCAGGATGACTTTCTTCACGCCGTCGTGGTCCATCTCAACCAGTTTGGAACGAAGCTCATCGGCCTTTCCAGAATCGAGGGAAGGGACACGGACGTAGGCAGTGTCCGGGGCAATCTTTGTGACGGTGATATGCGCGGGGGTCAGGGCAGCAAGCGTAACCGACTTGTCCTCGGTTTCGGTCTGGCCGCGGCCGCGGCTGATTACAGAAACTTTGACCGTGGTACCGGGTGCGCCGCTCAACAATTGCAATGCTTGTTCGGTGGACATCTCCCGTGTGGTGAGGCCCGCGATCGCTTCGACGATGTCGCCTGGAAGGAGCCCGGCCTTTTCTGCGGGGCTGCCCGGCTGAGTGGAAATGATCATGACGTAGCCGAAGCGCTTGGAGAGAACCGCGCCAATCTGTCCGGCCGGATGGGCCGCAAGCTGTTTCTGGTACTGAGCGTATTCCTCAGCGGACATGTAGCTGGACATGGCGTCGAGCGATTCCAGCAAGCCGTGCAGTCCGCCCGAAGAGACCTTGGCCATATTGGGCTCTTCCACGTATTCATCCTGAATTTTTTGCAGGACTTCGCCGTAAACGGTCAGCGAGCGATAGGCCTTCTGGTCGTCTGACTGGTTGCGCAGCACATAACCCAATGCGGCGTAGGAGAATACGGCCAACGACAACGCAATGACAGCGATTTTAATAGGGCGGTTCATAGGATTTGGCTCGCCAAGGTGCGAGAAGGAAATTATAGCATTCCAGACAGCGGCAAGCCAGATGACGGTGGGCGGGGTTGCCTATCGTGCAGGGGGCAATCCATGGCGGTAGGAGGGCGTCCCCCAGTCCCATGTGCGCCTTGTGGCAGGAAGAATAGAGAGTTAGTGACTCGCGGAAGAGTGCGCCTCGACCGGCACTTCGACGGAGGTAATGTAAGTGCGCGAGAGGCGGTCGTGCCAGCTCAGGTGGTCCTCATCCCAGAAGGCCCACAAGAATCCCATCAGGGCGGTGGCCCCGGAGATGAGATACCCAAGGCTGCGCCACATAAGTTGACCGGGGGTCGCGGAGGCCCCTTCAAAACTTACAGGCCGCAGGCCCATGAGCATCATTCCGGGGGTGGCCCCGCCCATCATGGTGAAAAGTGTGAAGTATTGAACGTAGAGAAGCCCCAGGATGGCCCCATAAACCAGCGCATCCAGCCTCCCAAGAACCAGGCGCCCGCCGACTCCTGCGTACAGTGCCAGTACGCTGGCAAATGCCAACAGTAGACAGACGGCGTCCACGGCGCCTGCACGGCGGCGCAAGGAGAGTTCCGCCACAGGAAAAAGTTGCGAATCCTGGAGATCATTCAGCTCAACACTTATGTCCGCCAATGAATCCTGTAAAGATTCCTGCGACGGTTCAGGTTCGACGATGGGAGGAACGGATACGTCAATCAACAAGGGCTGAGCAACTTCGGGGGCGGGCAGCACCACGAGCGGCGCCGCGCCTTCCCCCTGAATCCGTGCGGAGGCGGCCGCGAGAGTGGCCTGCAGGGGATCTTCATACTGGTCGTCGTCAAGCACTCCCGGAGCTGGGAGAGGTTCGTCGACCGTATCGTCAGGATCCAGTTGCGAGCTCATAGAGACTCGCTCGCCGGATTGTTGCTGGTGGTCTTGTTGATCTGCGTTTTGCGGTTCGTTGATTTGCAACCCAAAGAGAAGCGAAGACTGCGAACTGTCGACAGGCTTGCGTCTTCGCTCGCGATAAGACCGGATGCGCTGACTGACTTCGCTGCGCCAGTCTGGTCCAAGAGTCAAACTTCGTTTGGAGCCGGATGCGAGTGACGAGGCAGATACTTCGGCTGGCTCGACCGATGCGTCCAGTCGAGCGTGACAGAAGCAGCATTTGTCGGCGCCGGATTGATTAATGGCGCCGCACTTCCCACAGGTTTGGATCACCGTGCCGTTTTGCGCTGCGGACGGTTTCCCGGAAAGGGACACGGACGAGTTTAGCAGGTCGGCGCCAAGTGGCCAGAGCAACTGCACCTGCATGTCTCGAATCATACAACCCTCCCGAAGCAATTTCCTGAGACGCTTGCGCAGCCAAAAGCACAGATGTGGCCGGATATGAGCCGCATTGCGGAGGGTGAGGGGCGGTGTTAGGCTACCACTTCATTTTTAACTGAAACGACAGAGCCGATGCGTTTGACCACATTTGCGCGGGTTTTCCGCGCCTTCTCCCTGACTTGTAAATTGGCCGGGCTTTTTTGCATGGCGGAGGGCGTATCCATGGCGCAAACCCGGATGCAACTGCCGGCGCGCGGAGGCGAGGCAATTATTTCTTCGGATAAGCTGACCGGCCGCCAGGGAGATGTGGTGATTTACGACGGGCACGTGGAGGTTCACTACGCGGACGTCGTGATCCACGCCGACCACGCGGAATTCAATACGCAAACCCGCGACGTTTCCGCCCGCGGCCACGTGCAGTTTGACTATGAAAACCAGCATTTGGAAGCTGATGATGCGCTCTATAACCGGGACACCGATCACGGCATTTTTCATAATGTCCACGGGAACATGAAAGCGCAGGCGCGCCCGAACCCAAATGTTCTGGTGACACCGAATCCGCTGACCTTCGAGGCCAAGGAAGTCGATCGAATTAACGACAACACCTACATTCTTCACGACACGCAACTCACCGTGTGCGATCCGGAAAAACCTACCTGGCAATTCTTCGCGCCCTACGCGACGGTTCACGTGGACCAAAAAGTTGCGTTGCTAAACGCAAACTTCCGGTTGCTGCGTATCCCACTGGTCTGGCTCCCGTACATGACAGCGCCTGCCGGGAAGAATATCCGTCAATCAGGATTCATGATCCCGGCCATCGGGCAGAGCTCGCTGAAGGGCACGATTCTTGGTGATTCCTACTACTGGGCTCCAACGCAATGGTTTGACGCGACTGTCGGTGCAGAATTCATGAGCCGCCGCGGCTGGAGCCAAACGGACGAGGTGCGCGCCACGCCCTGGGAAAACGTGAACTTGACGGCGAATTTCTTTGGCGTTGAGGACCGCGGCCTGCCCGGACCCGGTGGGGCGTTGCAACCCGAAGGGGGCAATGAAACCCGAGTTTCGTTTGACGCGTTGCTGCCACAGGGCTGGCGCGCCGTCGCGGATGTGGACCGGTTGAGTTCGCTCACTTTCCGGCTGGCTTTCTCTCCGACTTTCGGGGAGGCGGTGAACGCCGAAGCCGACACCAGCGCGTATCTGACCAACAATTTCCGCGGGTTCAGTTTGAATTTCGGTGTGCTCGATAACAAGGACTTTATTACCGTCCAACCCGCAACGTCAGTGGTGATCCGAAGCCTGCCGACGCTGAGTTTCGGGTCGGTAGACCAGAGCTTCTGGAAACGGATGCCTCTGTATTTCGGATTTGATGCGTCGTTAGGCGCGATGTACCGCAGCGACTCGAATATCACCACGCCCACCATCGTTCAGCGAAGCGAATTTGCGCCGCGCGTGACCCTGCCCTTGCACTGGGGTCCATGGCTGGGCCTGACCACCACCTACGAATTCCGGGCTACACGTTATGGCGCGCAACAGCAGAACGGCACCGTGGTCGGCAATCCGTTTCTTCGTGCTTCGGGCGAGGTCACGGCGGATTTGCGTCTGCCAACTTTCGAGAGAGTTTTTCAAACCGGCGATACGAAATGGAAACACTCCATTGAACCGGATATCGTGTACCGGTACGTTACGGGCGTGAATGATTTTGGGCGGTTCATCCGCTTCGATGAAGATGAAACGCTCACGGACACAAATGAGTTCGAGTATGGACTGACCAACCGGCTCTACCGCAAGGCCGCCGACGGGACCATCCAAGAGTTCATCACCTGGCGGGTGGTGCAGAAATATTTTTTCGATCCGACATTCGGCGGGGCCATTGTGAACGGGCAGCCGAACACATTTCAAGCGCTAGATTCCATCAGCCCGTTTGCAATTGCCACAGGACCCACGCGGTTTTCGCCCTTGGTGAGCGATTTCCTGGTCACGCCCGGAGGGAAGTACGACGGCGAGTTTCGCGTGGAATACGATACCCACACCAACCGATTTATTTCTGCCGGCACGCTGTTGAAAATCCATCCCCGTGATTATTTCACGGTGACCCTGGCTCACTTCGACATTAATGCCGACCCGGCGCTGCAGCCACGGTCCAATCAAGTGCGCGCTCTGCTTGGCTATGGCGACCAGAGCCGAAAGGGATGGAATTTCACGGGCGGGTTCAGCTATGACATCCAACAGAAATTCCTGCAAAACCAAATCGTGCAGGTGGGGTATAACGGCTCCTGTTGCGGAATTCAATTTGAATACCGCCACATCGCGCTCGGCTCGATCCGGAATGAGAATCAGTACAAGGTGGCGTTGGTGATCGCCAATATCGGTTCGTTCGGCAACGTGAAACGGCAGGACAAGATTTTTTGATGAGGAAATCATCCGTGGCCGCGGCCAAAAAGTCTGTGCTCACCAGCGACCTGTCGTTTGCTTCGATCGAAGAACTCTCTGCGCTTCTCGCACTCCGCCAAGTTTCCCCCGTCGAGCTTGCAAAATTATTTTTAGATCGCATCGAGCGTCACAACGCCTCGTTGAATGCGTATCTGACCGTCACGCGGGAGCAAGCACTGGTGGAAGCCCGCGCTGCAGAAAGACGTCTGGTTTTGCGCCGCGCGAGAGGGCCGCTGGATGGAATTCCCCTATGCGTGAAAGACAACATTTGGACGCGCGGGGTGCGAACCACGGCGGGGTCAAAAGTCTTGGAGAAGTTCGTGCCGGAATTTGACGCGACGGTGGTGAGCCGGCTGCGACGGGCGGGCGCGGTGCTTCTGGGGAAAACCAACCTGCATGAATTTGCCTATGGAGTCACCACGGACAATCCCCATTACGGGGCCACGCGGAATCCCTGGGACCGCGACCGCATTCCCGGGGGATCGAGCGGCGGAACGGCTGCGGCAATCGCCGCGGGGCTTTGTAGCGGAGGAATCGGGACGGATACGGGCGGCTCGATACGAATTCCCTCCGCGCTTTGCGGGATTGTTGGGCTGAAGCCAACTTATGGCCGGGTGAGCTCCCGCGGAACCGTGCCGTTAGCGCCGAGCCTCGATCACGTCGGGCCAATGGCACGAACGGTTGGAGACGCTGCGCTGCTGTTCGCGACGATTGCGGGGCGCGATCCGCAGGATCGTGTGACGCTCGACCAGCCTCGATTCAAACCG
>Ga0209167_10000646_pt1 | contig 23838 bp, 21 predicted proteins | sample Coa_R1_9_FD_187154 | JGI IMG/M metagenome (GOLD analysis project Ga0209167, IMG submission 187154) | Surface soil microbial communities from Centralia Pennsylvania, which are recovering from an underground coalmine fire - Coalmine... | ecosystem: Environmental > Terrestrial > Soil >...
GAAGCGCTGCCAACACGTTATCCTGTACGTGATAAAACTATTTTTGAACTGTTGTATGCAACTGGTGTTCGTTGTTCAGAACTTGTTAATATCTGTGTTGAAGATGTTGATATGGAAGCTAAAACGATTCGTATTTTTGGCAAAGGAAAAAAAGAACGCATTGTATTGTTTGGTCTCAAAGCGTGTGAAAAGATTTTGGAATATTATGCAACAGAACGCCCTGAAATACACAATCAACAAGAGCCGCTTTTTCTCAACTATCGTTATGAAAAACTAACATCCCGCTCAGTTCAGCGCATTATTAAGATGTTTAGAGCGTTTTTACCCATTGAGCGACAACTCACGCCACACAAGCTTCGTCATTCTTTTGCAACCCACTTGCTCAATCAAGGGGCTGATTTGCGTGCAGTGCAGGAGCTTCTTGGTCACAAAACGCTTGCAACGACGGAGAAATATACGCACGTTTCTCTTGAAAATCTTTCCAAGCTGTGTGAAGGTGTCCATCCGATTAATGCCATGATAAATAAAAAATAGATCCATGCATGTATCAACTGCTACTGTTAACAGAAAAATTATTGTGCTTCTTGTGAGTACGGTACTGGCACTGGGGATTATTTTTTTGAGGCTTATATTTCTCCAGGTTTATTGTGGAGAATATTTTGCATCACGCAGTCAGAAAAATTTTATTCGTTATACAACGGTTGATTCTCCCCGTGGCAGTATCCGTGATGTGCAAGGGAATCTTCTTGCAACAAACCGTCCGGTGACGACGGTATATTGGCAAGGGACAGGCAAAACTGCTTTGACACAGGAGCAGTTGAAGCTTCTCACAACAGTGGAAGAGATTGCTGGTGTTGTTCTTACTGCGGGCACCATGTTTGATGCAATCGTATTGAGTGAAAAAAAAAGTAAGAAAACAGTTTTGATTCCTGATATCGATTTTGTTTTTTTGAGTAAACTGTTAGAGGCATTTCCCAATCATGAGAATATTATCATTGATACGCATTTTAAACGTTTTTACCCTTACAATGCATGTGGTAGTCATGTCGTTGGTTATTTAGGTAATATCACCGCGCTTGCTCATGGTCAGTTGGGATTGGAAAAACTGTTTAATGCAGATTTGTGTGGCAAAAAAGGATCAATGCGCAATGTGGTGAATTCAGTTGGGCAATGCATGTCTCAGGTTGAGCTTGAAAAGGCGTTGATTGGTAATGATATTCAGACAACAATTAACATTGATATTCAAGCTTTGTGTGAGAAAATTTTTCCCGAGCATCAAACGGGGAGTTTGATTTTACTTAATCCGGCAGATGGTGCCGTTGTTGCAGTCGTATCTCGTCCTAATTTTGACCCTAATATTTTCCTAGATCCTATTTCTCACGAAACATGGCAAGGTTTGCAGGAAAAAAATCCATTTCTCAATCGTGCATTTGATGCAAGTTATCCTGCAGGATCCATTTTTAAGCTTGTCACCATTAGTGCAGCTCTTGAACATGGTATTATTCTGGAAGATTCGCTGTGGAATTGTAAAGGATACACGTTGTTTGGCAAACGCAAATATTGGTGCGCGCGTCGTTGTGGTCATGGTGAAATATCAATAAAAAAAGCAGTTGCAGAATCATGTAACACTCTTTTTTTTGAAATAGGTAAAAAAATTGATATAGATATTCTTGCTGAGTATGCCTATAAATTTGGATTGGGTAAAAAAACTAATATTGCTTTCCCTGAAAAAATGGGATTGATCCCTAATCGTGAATGGAAATTTGATTATAAAGGGGAGCGTTGGTGGCCAGGAGAGACGTTATCAGTTGCTATTGGCCAAAGTTTTTTACTTGTCACTCCCATTCAAATTGCGTGCATGATAGCAAGTATTTTTACCGGCTATCTTGTTGCTCCACGGTTATTGATTAATGAACCAGTTGTCATGACACCGCTTGATATTAAACCTGAGACAATTGCATTTTTGAAAAAATCGATGAAATCTGTTGTAAAAAGTGGTACAGGACGCAGTGTGCGCAGGGTAAAAGATATAACTATTTATGCAAAAACAAGTACGGCGCAAACGAGTGATTTTAGTAAGCGTAAATTGGATGAAAAATATTTGGAACATGGTTCATTTGTGGGGCATTTTCAATATAAAGAGTATGATCCTCTTGTTGTGGTAATCCTTGTTGAGCGCGTTGGTGCAGCTCAAGTTGCAACAACTATTGCAAAAAACTTCTTGATAGAATATAAAAAATATATGGATTTAGTATGTTGAAAATATTTTTTAAAAAAGGATGAGATGATGAATACGCGAATATTAGTTTTTGTTGCTCTATTTTCTTTTTCCTCGGTGGTTGCCACTGTCAAGCAAGATGATAAGAATCATGTCAAAAAAAATGTGATTAAAGATAAAAGTTCATTGAGAATGCTTTATTCATCATACATAGCATCATTAGCGGTGGGTGGTTGTATCGGTGCAACAACAGGAGCGCTCATTAAATATCTTGAAAGAAAAGGTGATATTGATGCATATCCCGTATCATTATTGTTTTATATTTTAAGTTGGATGCTTGAGTCTGAAATACGCAATGATGTTATTCTTGGGGTACAAGGTGATCTTGATGGGTATCAGATTGAGTATAAAAAAGGTCTGATGTTCAAAAGTGCGTGGATTGCTTCGTGGCTTGCATATTTGAATGTATAAGAGCGATGCATTTTTGTAGAATAAATGGTGTCTTTTTATAAGACACCATTTTTCATTGGCAAATGTAATCATTTTCTATACATTTTTAAATCAGCAACACATAAAACATTGTATGTTATCAGAGGGGGAAGTCTCACATGAAAAAATGTCTATTTTTATGGATTGTAGTGAGTGTAAGTACTGTTTTTGGGATGAAGCACTCATCGCGATTAGAGATTCAAGACGATGACAAAAAATGTGTATTAAGTTGGTGTGAAAATGCGTTGAAGAGCAATAACTTTTCATTTGTAAGAAATATTTTGCGTTTTAGGCCAGATCTGTTGCTTGATGAGAATAATGCACAGTACGAACGTATCAGTGCCATTTTTGCTGAAAAATTTATTGCTATTTCATCTTCTTCATCAGCATATTCAACGATGAAAGAGTTAGTCCATGGAGGATTTGATCTCGATATTTGCGATGTCATTGGAAGACCACTGTTGAGCGTTGCTATTGCATGTGAGGGGGAGAAATATATGGATTTATTAAAAGCTGGAGTGCGTGTTAATGTTGTTGATGGGTATGGGAACACCCCATTGGATTATGCAGTTGATTTGAATGATTTTAATAAAGCATCAAAACTGATAACATATGGCGCTGTTGTAAACTTAGACACACGTCAACATCATCCCCGGTCTTTATGGGTAAAACAAAAATTTAGTGAACAAAAATGTGTTGAGTGCAAGACTCACTATTTTGATTTATCTAATATTCCTTGCGTAAATAGACATTTACAAGATGGAGGGGGGCATTATATTTGTACCCGTTGTTATGGTCAAAGAATTGCTCATCACAAAGGTTGTCCATTGTGTCGTCGTGCTCTTGGTAAGTATGGTTCATAAATGGGGAGAGAGTAGAAATGAGAAAAATTGTAATCATTGGGCTCAGTTTTTTGTTGGGCGGTACTAGTATTATCTCCATGCAGGAGTCATTGTTGGGTGTCCTGGATAATAAGCAATCTATTATGAAAAGCGCACGCAACGTGCTCACCAACGGTGGAGATATCAATAAAGCAGACAGTCAAGGAAATAGTTTATTGCATAAAGCAGTAGAATCGAGTGCTGGTGTTGATGTGGTTGATTTTTTGCTGCGTAAAGGTGCTGACCCTGAAAAACGTAATTATGTTGGTTTAACTCCATTTGATATGGCTGTTAAGATGGGAGTGGAATATAATTTTTCTGATGAGATAGCCATCAAATATGGTTACAACTGTTTACAAGCATTTGAAAAGCATGGATTACTTTTTTTTCCTGCCGATGGGTATTATTATGACAATCCATTTCAATTTTTAGAAAACAAAAATCAGGATTGGCAAAAATTACTTAAGCTTAATGAAAATACTCTTGAATTGCGGTTTGCTGAAAAAAGTTTAGCGCGCTTATTTGGAGCTGCTCGGAAAACGTGGTCTCATGGACGATCTACTTCTGTATCATCATGCGGAATAATTAAGAATGATTATGGTTGGTTTGTTAAATATATTTCACCTAAAGATCTTGGATCGTTTTTTGGAATACAGATTGCTAAAGAGATAGATGCTCAATTGGTAAGCAAATGTGTTCAGGGTTCATCTTTTATTGATGAAAATGATTATGCCGGATTGAAAGATTATATTCATACATATCCATTTATTATTAGTTATGACCGTATCATTACATGGGATATGGTAAATAAAGCGATTAAAAATAGGTATGATCAATGTCTTGAATTGTTGTTGGATAATGCTATCAATCTTAAAATTCCACGTTGTGAGCAGTGTAAGGATGGTATGACATTATTGCATCAGGCAGTTTGTTATAACAATGTGAATGCGATAAGAATGTTGATCAATCATGGTGTTTCTTTTATGGTTAATAACAAAGCAAATCAATCACCTATTGAGTATGCGATTGCCACCAAAAGAGAGAAATGTGTTAAGGTTTTTAATCTTTTATTGTTGGAAATGCTTTATAATATATTACGTGATGATAATTATGATGAATTTGGCGTCCTATTGACGCATATACCTGATATTAATATGCCATGTTTTACCGGTAAGCGAACGATTTTGCATAAAGCGGTTGAGATGGATAATCTGGCGGTAAAAAAATATATAATAAAACTTCTTGAGGCAGGAGCGAACCCGAATGCGCTTAATGGAAACAAAAAAACACCGTTGTTTTATTCTTTGAGTAAGCAATATGATGTGTGTGAGATATTATTGAAGGCAGGGGCTTGTATTAATGCGCAACGGCCTGAAGATATGGGATCATTAGAATGTGCGGTATGTCTCAATAACATGACATTGGTTGAGTTGTTACTGCGTCATGATGGTGTGGTTACTCAAAGAATAATAGGTGTTGCGCGCAATGATACGTTACGACAGCTGTTGCAAAAAAAACATAAAACACAGGAGTGTTGCCTGTGTTTAACTCATCCAGAAGATATGCTCGATATTCCGTGTAAAAAGAGACATTTTGGTGATTTTCTTTGCAAGGAATGTTATACAACAAAAACTGGTGGCACGTGTCCACTTTGCCCTGAAAAACTTGGTGAGTATGGATCTTACTAGAATGCAGCAAAAAAGGTACCGATGTGTTCGGTACCTTTTTTAATTTAGCTGTCTTTTTTTCTTTGGGCTTCCTTTAATGCGTCAATTAATGTGTATGACTTATCATCTTTATTTCTGCGTTCTAATGGATGATCATATTTTTTTAAATGAAATGCGTGTGCGAGTTCAGATAATAAGCTACGACGATTGCCTAAGTAAGTACGTACATCAAAAGTATTAATTGCGACTGATAACGTGCGCAGTCCATGTATTGTGTAGCCAACAGCTTGACAGGATATTGAGTGTAAGCTCAGAAGTTTTGCTGCAAGGGCATGCATTATGTAATGGAATAAGCTTAACCCGGCAAAAGACCATCTTTTTTCAACAGTAGTTTTATTGTTTGGACCAAAGTTTTTGTGTATTGTTAATGCGCTTGAGCTCCATGCATCAAATCGTGAGAATAGAGAATTCCCTGTTATAAAGCCGCTTGTGTAGCTGCCTATACAACCAAGAACTCCTTGGAGCGTCCCGTTAATATTATTGTGTATCATGAGCGGTATAATAGCCGTAACAAGAGATAAAGGAACTGCTAACAGTAGTACATCTTTAATTTTAGTGCCCGTTGTTGGCTGTTCATAAACAACACCAATTTGAAGATGTCGAAACAGGTCATTCTTATCAATGGTATCGATTATGGGTAAAAGGAGCTCGATGTCTTTTTCTGTTAGTATGTAACGTTTATCAAATTTGTCATACAGTCCCGCAGTATGTCCTGCAGCTATTTCATAGAGTTTTGCTCGTTGTTCAGCAGTTGTATTAATACAATCATCTAATGACAATCCATAACTTTTGCTCAGATCTTCATCTTCATCTTCGAAATAAAAACCAACATCATACAAGGAGCCTTTGCCAAAACTGCGATCTTCTACTATGTCTTTTATGGTAATAGTTTTTTGTTGTGCATACGTAGAAAGAGCATTGAGAGCTTCGAATGTATTGAGTTCAAAAATTTTTTGTTGAGCTGTATATGTTGGTACTATTTCTGGTACATCGAGTGTATTTTTTTGAACTGGTGGTATGAAAATAACAACTGGTTTGTATTCAGGGTAACCATTTCTGTATTCGCTATATTGAGAGCTATCAAATCTTACTTTTTGCTTTGTTTCATATTGTGGTACAAGTGTTTGTACTATGGGGATAAAAATATCTTTTGGAATAGTGAATATAGCGAATGGAGAATTTGTTGTCCATAATCGTTGGGATACGAGAAATTGAGATGGTTTTTCAAGTTTTTCAAAGTCACGATAAATGTCATTCAGTTTATTTTTGTCTATAGATAGCAAAAAGTTATGAGCAGGTTTGACATATTGGTTATGAAATTCTTGGGGGTCTATTTTGCCGAATGGAACGATTTCCATGCTTTGTGTGTAATATGATGTGAGTAAAAGGCCGATAATTGTTATTTGTTTGTTCATAGTTTTACGAATGTTTTTTGGAAATTGATTTATAATGCATAAAAAAGGTACCGATCTATTTGGTACCTTTTTTAATTCAAAAATAATGAGGAAAAAGTGAGCCGTTACGCTGTTCGTGCAGCGGCAGCAACTTTTTTTGCTAACTTGCTAATTTTGCGAGCAGCGGTGTTGCGGTGCATAAGACCTTTACCTTTTGCACGAGCAATTTTGCTTTCTGCAGAAACTAACAATGATTTTGTTGTTTCAACATCAGATGATTCAATTGCAAAAACAACTTTTTTAATAGCTGTTTTTAAAGAAGATCTTCTTGCTTGGTTGCGTAGTTGGCGTTTTGCTGTTTGCAATACACGCTTTTTCGCAGATTTGATATTTGCCATAATGCTTTGACCTTGGTCTTAAATATTAGATAACTTTTTTGATTTTGCCTGCTTTCATACATTTTGTGCAGACTTTTGAGCGATGGACGTGATTGTCTGCGTCACCGGTAAGGGTGTAGCGTACTGTATGCACGTTTGGGTATACCCAACGCTTTACTCTATTGTTAGCGTTACTTACTAAATTTGCTACATGTGGGCCTTTTGAGCACACTGAACAGATTCTTGACATGATGCGTACCTTCCTTAAAGCCTATTTACTTACTTTTAACATAACAAAAAGAGAAAAATTTACAAGGTTAGTTTATAAATTTATGAGCCAGTCGCGGCGTAATACTCAATAATTCATAAATTTCCTCCGCATGCATGGTCTCTTTTTCCATCAATGCGGTAGCGAGTAGCTCAAGCTTGTCACGGTTAGCTTCAAGCAATTGTCGCGTTTGATCGTGATAAAGTGCAGTTAATCGTTGCACTTCGGCATCAATTTTTTCAGCTGTTTTTTGGGAATATTCAAATTCACCATGTTGTTGGCTGTAAATTACCGTGCCAATTTCTGGAGACATGCCGTATTTGCAGACCATGTTGCGGGTGATGCGATTTGCTGCTTGAAAATCGCTGTACGCACCGGTTGTAAGGGTGTTAAAGACGATCTCTTCTGCAACGCGGCCACCGAGTGCTGACATGACTGATGCTTCCATCTCCTCTTTGGTGGTAATATATTTCTCCCGTTCAGGCAGAGAGTGCGTTACGCCAAGTGCAGAACCACGAGGAATGATGGTCACTTTGTGAAGTGGATCAGAGGTTTCTGGCAGTAAAAGACGTACAAGAGCATGTCCTGATTCGTGATACGCGATTAATTTTTTGTCTTCAGGAGTGAGTAAGATGCTCTTTACTTCTTTGCCCAGCATAACTTTATCGCGCGCTTCTTCAAAATCATGCATAGTCACAAAATCTTTGTTTTCTTTTGATGCAATAATTGTTGCCTCATTGACGAGGTTAGCAAGATCAGCACCAGAAAATCCTGGTGTTCCTTGAGCAATTTTGTGAAGATCCAAGGTTTCTTCTATTTTTACATTTTTAACATGCACTGCCAAAATAGATTCACGACTTTTTAAATCAGGATAGGGTACGGTGACACGGCGGTCAAAGCGTCCTGGTCGCAATAATGCTTTATCCAAAACGTCAACTCTGTTTGTTGCCGCGATGACGATGATAGGTGTTGGAGCGGTTTCAAAGCCGTCCATTTCAGCAAGGAGTTGGTTGAGCGTTTGCTCACGTTCATCATTGCCGCCACCCATGCCACTTCCACGATGGCGACCAACCGCATCGATTTCATCAATAAAGATGATGCTGGGAGCATGTTTGCGTGCTTGTGCAAAAAGATCACGAACGCGCGCAGCACCAACACCAACAAAAACTTCAATAAAATTTGATCCGCTGATGCTAAAAAATGGGCAGTTAGCTTCACCTGCAACAGCGCGTGCTAGTAATGTCTTACCGTTACCAGGTTCACCAATGAGAAGAACACCACGGGTAATTTTGGCGCCAAGGCGTTGATATTTTTTGGGGTTTTTGAGAAAGTCGATTACATCTGCAAGTTCTTCTTTTGCTTCATCTGCTCCGGCTACAGAGTTAAAATTTTCTTTAATGCTTGATGGTAAAAACATGCGAGCGCCGCTTTTTCCCATGGTAAAAATATTGCCACCACCGCCACCATTGGCACCAGCGTTACGGGAACGGATAAAATACCAGATAGCCCAAATTGCAACGAATAAGCATGAAAAAAGGAAAAGATACCAGATGCCGAGTTGATTGGTTGGAGAAATGATTGAAAATTCTACACCATGGATGCGTAAACGGTCCCAGTCGTTAGCGTTATTGCTGATAACCGTTTCAAATCGGTTTCCATCAGTAAACACACCTTCAACATCTTGTCCTGAAACATACACTTTTTTAACAAGATCTTGGTCAACTTTTTCGAGAAATGTTGAATAAGAGATGATTTGAACGTTTCTTCCGAGCTCAGTTAATTTATGGAGTACAAGAAGAATGCCTCCAAGCATAATAAATGCAACAAGTGCGTTTTTTATATTTTTTGGGCTTGGAGTCCACGAGTTATTATTTTTAGGTTTTTTCATATAAATTCATCTATTTTTTGAGGTTTATGAGCATAAGAACAATAAAGATGCCGTCTTTCGACACTCTTAGTGTAGCATAATGATTAAATTTGTCGATTTTAAATTACTCAAGTTATTCGACAAAATTCCTTATAGCAAGGACTCCAGTGGGGGTAGCTGCACTGATCGTTTGCACTGGTTAGATATTTTGTCTTGTTGGTGAGCAGATTAAAAGAGCTGAGGCGGCTATGGTTGTTGGCGGTTTCGTGGGCAAAAAGGAGTTGTGTGCCACAAGGAGACCAACTTACTTCATGCTTGCTGCCTTTTGATGTGGTAAGTTGTGCGTGAGTTTTTGGAGCGCAATCATACACCATCACTTGCATAGTCCCGTGTATCATTTTGTGATACGCAATTTTATTGTTTTTTGAGCAGTAGCTTGGTGATGTGCAATAGCCACCTGTTGTAATGCGCTGCAGATGACCGGTGTGAATGTTGGCAATATAAATTTGAGGGCTGCCTGTTTGGAAGTCTGAACAAAAACAGAGGTGATCTTCATCGATAAAAATAGGTGACGTATTATTGCCGATGTTGTTGGTGCACCGTTTTAAATTACCATTTTTGAGTAGGTAAATTTGGCAGCTACCGCTCCCACGTGATGAACAATATGTCATTGCCGTGCCATCGGGTGAAAAAGTTGCAAGCATGTTAATACCATCAAAACTTGATATGATTTTTCTTTTTTTGTTCATGGAAGCTGACATTAAGCGAACGTTGGTATCAGCATATTCTGAATAAGATATGCGTGGTTTGTTGGGGTGCCAACGAGGAGCAACACAAATGGTGGGAATATCAACCAAGAGTTCTTCGTTGGTACCATCAAAATCTGCAAGGTACACTTTACGGATGGTATGCCCTTTATCATTTTTTGAATCTTTACAATATGCTAAGTGTGATGAAAAAAAACCATTATTTCCCGTCAAAATTTTCCATGTTTCATCAGCAATTGCATGTGCCCATGTGCGCATCATGGAGTTCTTTTTTGTATATTTTTTTCCCTGTATCATGGAGCATTGCATGGTGTCATAGAGTCGCCATTCGATACTGTTTGGTGATTCAGCATTAATGTATAATGCGAGTGGTGTGCCGGCATTGCAAAGTTGTTCCATATATTTACGTAGCTTTTTTTTTGGCAATTGTGCATCACATTTTTTGATGTATGACGTAAATTGATCGGTAAATTGTAAGTCTTTTTTAATAATTTCGGCAACTGCATTTAATTCACTGTTTTGCTCATCAAGAACTATGATGGCTATGGGCATTTGTGCTTGCTGTGAGCCTGACACGGTCATGCTGATCTCATCAGCTGATATGTGTATTGCTGCGCAGAATAATAATGCGAATAATTGTTTCATTTATTTCCATTCATTGTTTAAAGCTGATGACGAGAGGTTTGCCATGCGTCCACGGTGGCATTTTCATTGCAAAGAGTGCTTGACGTGCTGAAATATCATACATCATCACACCTGAGCTTTTTATCATTTTTAACTCCTCTATTACACCGGATGTAGTAACAAAAAAAGATATTTCACATATACATTCTGGTGATACACCAATGGGTGGTTTCCATTTTTGCACTAACTCTTTTTGTAACTGCGCACCACAGCGCAATGCTTCAACTTCACGATAGTTGTGAGATATCTGTGCATCTTCCGGGATGAAAGGAGCTATTTTTTGCTCAATTTTTTGAGCAATTTTTTTGGGTTCAATCTTGGGTTCAACTTTTGGTTCAATCTTTGGAAGCTCTTTTTTTATTGGTTCAGTAGTTTTTTTTGGAGCTGCAGCAGCAACAGTTGGTGGCTTTTGAGGGGTAGGAGTCTTTTTTTGTGCTGTTGGCTTGACTTGTATTACCGTTGCTTTTTTCACTATAGTTTTTTGCGTGTTTTTTGTTGTGTCTACTGTGGCTTTACGTAAAGCAGGAGTGTAGGAGGGGACAAACATAATTGGAGCAGAATAATCCATATTTTTGTTGACGGAAATTGCAAGCATGTAGCTATTATCACGGTACACACAAAATACCCACAATAAAACAACAAGATGAAAAAAAAGACAGAAGCCAAAAAGCTTAGCCCAAAGAAGGTGTTTTTTGTGAATGTTTTTGTGTTGCCAGAGCGACATATTTTATACCACCAACAAATTTAATATCATCAACTAATTCAATCACTGTTCCATATGATATTGCTGTATCAGCTTTTACATACACTGTTTTTTCATGATCATTGCCAACAGTTTTTTTTATCTGCGCAATGAGATCTGCTTTCGCAACTTTTTCTTTATTAATATAAAAATCACCCTGTTTATCAATAAAAACGACCAACTCTTGTTGATTTTTTGAGGCATCTTCTTGTGCATTTCCGCGTGGCAGCGTTACTTTGATTGCGTTTTGTAATACTGGTGTTGCAACCATAAAAATAATAAGTAATGTAAGCGCTGTATCAATCAATGGCGTCATGGAAAGGTCAGACAAGGCGCTTTTATGTTTGCGTGATCGTCGAATATATCGTGTGCGCATATTGTGTATTACCTTTCGCGAAGTTGCTGAAATATAAATGTCACGCGGTCCGCAAGTGTGATAAGGCTATGTTCTAATGTGCGTGTTTTTGTGTGTAAGTAATTAAACATAATAAGCGCCGGAATCGCAACAATTAATCCTGCAAGTGTTGTAATGAGTGCTTCTGCAATGCCGGGTGCAATGGTGGCGATATCAGCAACTTGTGTTTCACTAATGCGCATAAATGAATGTACTAATCCCCATACGGTGCCAAAAAGACCGAGTAGTGGTGCAACAGCAGCACTGGATGATAACAGCGCTAAATATTCTTCATTGTGTAGTAGCATTGCTTCGATACTGTTATCGATATTTCTTTCAAGAAGTTCCCAGTCGTTATTGGTAATTTTTTGATTGAAAGAGCCAGCAGAAAGTTCTTTGAAGAATATAAGGTTTTTTGTAATAAAATAACCTGGCGCGGTGTTGCGTGTTGCTGATGAGATATCAACAAGATCGGTGACAGTTTTTGCGCTTTGAATTTTTTTATTGGCATTTTTAAATTGTCGTTCTTTTATGGAAAGTAGTGCAAGCTTGCCAATAAAAATTGCCCAACAAGCAACCGACATACCAAATAAAATAAGAAGCACCCCTTTACTGACAGTATCTGATTGAGAGACAAGTTGCCAGAGGGAGTTGCCGGAGAAAATATTCATAATGAGGTCCTTATCTTTTCATTGATAATTTTAACGTAAACATCTTATCGTAAAATAGAAAAGAATACGAATGAAAAGAGAAGTAAAATTTTTTTGAGTAGAACAGTTTGTAGAGTTTCTTGTACATAAAAGCTATACTAAAAAAGTTGTTTTTGTTGTAAATATATTTTTTGTTATTGCAAGAAGAATATATGAAAATTGGGATCATATCATTAAGCGCTGTTAAACAAACGAGCGCATTTTTTGTTATCATGGTTGTAGGCGCTGTAAGTGCAATGAACCATGATATTGTGTTGCGTAATCAAAATTCGGATGTAACATACAGGTCTTTACACGGTTTTCCTGTAATCCCTTTGGTTAAAGCAGGTGCTTGGTGGAATAAGTTGTCCATTGAAGACAAAAACGATGTTCATAGGCAGATTGTTAAGCAAAATGATGAGCGTCTCTCGGCGCTTTTTAATCTTGTTACCACATTGCCGCGAGAAATAATACGGCATAAAATTGCTTTGAATATGGTTAATCGCCAAGAGTCAGTTATTGTTCAAGAAAAGCAGGCGGATGAGTTTTTGAAGCTATCTATTGCTCAGGTATATTATTATCCGGGTTTTTTAGAAATAGTTCAAAATAAGAAGAATGAAAAATTCAAGGCTTTGTGTTCAAAAGATCCTCATTTTAAGCCAGATACTCTTTGTCTTTTATCACAAGAGATCAAAACTTTTAGCAAATGGCGTGAAGTATATGATCGAATGCATGGACCTATTTATTGTAGTAAAAATCAATTGGAAGCTATTGATAAACTTTCTGGTACATTTAAAAATTCTTTTTCAAATGCTGCTGTGTTGGATATTAGATACCATTTTTCTGAAGTCTTTACTATGGATAATTTTAAGAAACAGTTTAATAGAGAACAGTTTGTAGGATTACCAATTATTTTGACGCCTTTTATAATTGAGTATGTTGCTAATCGTTCTTGTATCATAAACGGTTTGGCTTATAGCTTAGCTCCACTTATTGGGTCGTCTATCATTGCTGTTGGAGTAAAAGAAACGTTTCGTAGTTTAGTGGATATTTTTTTTCCGATAAAAGAAGATTTTTTTCCCACGGTAGTAGCTTGTTGTATAGCTGGGTTGTGTTGTTTTGGTATGGGTAGCTTAATCTTTTGGGCAGAGCCAGAATTAGCAGAATATTCTTTGTTAGGAATTGGTTGTATAACGGGGGCATATGTTTATATTTGCTCATTTCATAACGTGCTTAAAATGAAATTATCGCGCATTGATTCTGTTAGAATGAATGAGCTTTCTGCGTTGTTGAAGCGCACTGACATAGTTATTAAATAGTTGTTTTATGTTTTTTCTCCGCCGAAGGTAAACACATACGCATTGATGCCTTGTGGGCATTGCAGCGTGAGTGTGTGTCTGCCATAATCTTTTTTCAGATCAAGAATTTCATACATGCGAGGTTCAGCAATTAAAATTTTACTTTCCGAACTCATGTCACGTGAATGATATTTTTGTGGGATTGGTTTATCATCAAGCAGTACAGTGATGAATTGTGGTTTATTTGATTGCATAACACAATAGACGTGATTAGCAGCGAAATTTAAAACAATTTCGGTATTGTTACTTTCACTCTGTATGCAATCAGATGTAACTGTCCATATTTCTGCAAGTCCAACGTGATCATCTTCAAGAGGAGTTGAGTATTGATAGGTTGTAGGTTTGTTTTTTTGTATGTGCATTGATGAGCTGTAACGGTCACCCCGTTCAAAACCAAGGTAGGTTTCTTGAGTGAGTGGTTGTGCAAATGCGCCTTCTTCTGTTTTTCCGCATGGCGGCATATTGAGTAGTGCGCGAATTGCATTTTCCATTTCCACATAATCACCTTCACCAAAATGTGTTTTAACGATCATGCCATTTTGATTAATGAGATAATGTGCCGGCCAGTAGTGGTTGTCGTAGGCTTGCCATGTTTTATAATCATTATCAAGTGCAACAGGGTAAGTTATGTTGAATCTTTTTATCGCATCTTGTACATGTTGCTTATTTTTTTCAAACGCAAATTCTGGCGTGTGAACTCCAATTATTTCCAGCCCTTTATCTTTATAGGCGCTGTACCATTGTGTGATATGTGGCAATGTGCGAATGCAGTTAATGCAGGTGTATGTCCAAAAATCAATCAGTATGACTTTGCCTGACAGTTGCGCAAGAGTTAGTGGCGGTGAATTAAGCCAATCAGTAATGCCCGTTATTTCAGGCGCAGCATGTTCTTTGACAGGATCCTGTCGAGAGGGAGAACGTAACATATTTAATTCCTTGTGCAACAGTTGGCTATTTTCAAGAGTAATGTTTGGGAAAAAGTGTGCAATACGTTCTTGAATGAAAGCATCAACATGAAAAATAATTGCAAGAGCGCTGACAATTATAATGATACCAAATATTTGGCGAATCGTATGTGTGTATGGTGCAAGGGAAGCTGTTGATTTGATAATTTTTGCACCACCAAAGGTGAGCAGTAACATGGGTAGTGCTGCACCACAACTGTAAGCGAAGGTAATGATTATAGCGGTAAAAGTAATACCGTTCGTTGCAGCAAGAGTGGTAATTGTCGCCAAAATAGGTCCTGCGCAGGGAGTCCAAATAAGGCCGAGTGCAAAGCCAAGTAGTAATCCGCTAAAAAATTCCATTTTTACATTTGTTGCTTGTTCTTGGAGTACGTTGCCCAACTGTGTGATGCGACTGGTGATGATAGTGAATGCTTGTTCAAGTGGTGGAATGATCATGGTCAGACCAAAAAGAATGATGATGCTCAGTGCAACGTAACGAAAAATATCGGGTGATATGCCGGTTGCTTGTACGATTGCGGTCATTGAGAGAGTGAAAAATGAAAAACTGATGATGAGGCCGGTAATAATGCCAAGAGGTTTATAATGATTTTGTTCTGTGCTTGCTGCAAGCAAAATTGGTGCAATGGAGAGAATGCATGGTGAGAGTATGGTAATACAACCGGCGATGAATGCAAAAATGAGTAATATGATCATATGTATGCAATCTTATTTTTTAAACCAGGCATAATGTATCAGGAACGTAGCAGCAGCAGCCCAAATGATAAGAGCCCAGAAATTACAATTAGCTGTAACGGTAAAGCCTAATAATGTGATTGGCAATACGTTGCTTGCAGCTAAAATACCGTGAAATCCTACTTTAGCAACAGCTACGCCAGAAAAAAATTTAGCTAATTCTCTTTTATTCACGAGAGACTCCTTTTTAAGAAATTTTTATATTGTCCTATATATACAATAAAAAAATTTGTGAGATCAAGAAGTTGCATAATAATTTAAATATTGATCTGTTTGTGAGGCAAGACAAATTGAATTTTTCCGTGAAAATGGTATGGTAAAAGGAGGTTATGCGTTGAAGGTTGAAGGAAGAAATGAAGAAAATGAAGGTAGCGGTTCTTGTTTCCGGTGGAGTTGATAGCTCAGTTGCGTTACAATTGCTCAAAAATCAGGGGCATGAGGTAACCGCCTTTTATCTTAAAATTTGGTTGGAAGACGAACTTTCTTATTTGGGTAGTTGCCCGTGGGAAACCGATTTGATGTTCGTCAAACAGGTTTGTGAACAGCTCGAGGTTCCGCTGGAAGTAATATCACTGCAAAAAGAGTATAAAGATGAAGTCGTGTCCTATACCATCGCACAAGTCAAAGCGGGCCGTACGCCCAATCCCGATATTTTATGTAATCAACGTATTAAATTTGGTCTTTTTCTTGATAAAATTGATGGACAGTTTGAAAAAGTTGCATCTGGGCACTATGCACAAGTGCGTGAAAAAGACGGTCTTATTGAACTGTTCCAATCACCAGATCTCATCAAAGATCAAACCTATTTTTTGTCTCACCTCAATCAACAGCAGCTTAAACGAGTAATGTTTCCCATTGGCCATTTGCAAAAAAGTGAACTGCGCATGTTGGCGCATGAATTTAATTTGCCTAATAAAGATCGTAAAGATAGTCAGGGTATCTGTTTTTTGGGTAAATTTAAGTTTGCCGATTTTGTTAAGCATCATCTTGGTACGCAGGTTGGTCAGATGATTGAAGTTGAAACGGGTAGCGTCATGGGGAGTCATGACGGTTTTTGGTTCTATACTATTGGTCAACGACAAGGGCTTGGGCTTGGTGGTGGGCCGTGGTACGTTGTTGCAAAAGATATTGAAAAAAATATAATTTTTATTTCTCGTAACTATTATGATGATGAAAAACAACGTAACCTGTTTATTGTTGAAAAATTTCATTGGTTGTCCAATGTGCAGCCTGATAAAAAGAGCTTTGCGGTTAAGTTGCGTCATGGGGCTCAGAGGTATGAATGTAGCATTGAGTATGAGGCACATGACAAAGCAGTAGTGACATTATCTGGACGTGATCAGGGTATTGCGCCGGGGCAGTATGCAGTATTTTATGATGGCGATGTATGTGTTGGAAGTGGTGTGATTTCATATGAAAAAAATTAATCTTGAAAAATTTACGCTTTCCATATTCAAACATCTTCCCGATACGGAAAAACGTATCACTATTCCAACGTTTTTTACGCTGTTGCGGATCATACTAGTGCCGATAATTATTGGAGCTATGATAGTTGGCTGTTGGGGATGCGCATTTTTTTTCTTTGTTTTTGCTTGTTTGACTGATGTTATTGATGGGCTTCTAGCCCGGTTGTTGAATGAAAAAACATTTCTTGGTGCATGCCTTGATCCAATAGCAGATAAATTTCTTCTTATATCCTGCTTGTTCACTCTTGCTTTTGTGTCTACGCCACTGTTTGCAATTTCACGCTGGTTTGTTCTTTTTGTGATGAGCAAAGAAATAATACAAATTGCGGGAGCTGTTGTTATTTATCGCTTACGAGGACATTTTGATGTGCAACCGACAATTCTTGGAAAAACGACCACCTGTATCCAGATGATTTTTATTATGTGGCTTTTTGCCTGTTATTTTTTTTGTTGGTTACCAATGAGGACCTATTACACAATGCTTGGCATCATGATATTTTTTATTGGAGCATCATTTGTACAATATGTGCGTATTGGTGTGGGTATGATTAATTGCGAGAAAGTAAAATAAACAATGAAACGTCAGTATATCAGTTTTTTGATGGTCATAGTTGGTGTATGTAGCGCTTGTTCCATTGGTGAAGAGCTGGTTACAGCGCCAAAAACAAAGAAAAAGTATGTTTCTGAGCAGCAATGCGTGGAGCTGGAGGGGGAAAATATTGTTGTAACTAATAATGCATATGAATCGTCCATTGCCTTGCGACAGTTCATTAATAGATTAGACTGTGTTATTCATGCTAGTCAAAAAGAATCTTTGAGCGTGTTGAGTGACTATGCTGATGGGGAAAAAGATTGCTTTTTAAGGCAAGCAAATAAAGCTGAGCGAACAGACTATTATGAAAAAAGGATGAAATGTAAGCGTGGATTGGAGCGCTGCGCTGATGAAATGCACAAAATGGGGCGGCGTCTTGATGCGTTAACTGAAGAAATTATACATCAATTTCAGTCTGAATATAATACACCACTTTCTTAATTCATTTTTTCTGGTATAATTAAATAGAGACGAGCATCAACCAGTTGGAGGAAATAATAGTGAATGTATGCGTAAAAAGATTGTTATTGTTGTCTTTTTTGACTACCTCTCTGTGTAATACGTCAGTACATGGAAATATTTTTCTTGATGCTGCACATGATCAAATTGATAAAATATCGCCAAAATTGGTAACGCATAAATCTCCTCTTGAATTTAAGCAAGCGGTAGCGCGTTATATAAAACAGACCGATCTTCATTGTTTGCAGAGTTCTCAGCGACAAGCTGATGAAAACTTGTCATACAAAAAAGAGTTACGGTATCTTTTTCAAAACTATGGAAAATTTTCTACTGCTACATTACTTTCACGTCTCCGTTCCGCTCATCAAACAATGGTTAAACATGAACCGACTGTTGATAGCGATGTGTATAAAAAATATGAACAGATATCCAGCGCACTTTTGTTAATTTGTGCGCAAGTTTTTTTTAATGATGCACGTGATCAAATTTTGAATGCATTGCAGGAAGTTGATAATTTGATTGTGTATTGGCGATATCAGCATAATCATCAGATCAGTTATTTTTTTAGTAAATCTCCGGTTAAATGGGTTATGGGTAAAGAGCAGGAAAAAGAGATTGCGTATAACTTAAGTAAGTTAGAACGTAAACAGAGAGAGCTGTATACACTTTTGGGATTGCTGACTGGCCATGTGCATACTTTTACTGAAAGTGGTACTGCATATAATGATTGTTATTCATGGATTGAACAGCTATTTGTTGTATTATCATGCATTAAAGGTTTATCAAGCTATAATTTGGATGGAACGCAATTTGATGCTATTGCAGCAGAGCTGGAAGTTAAAATTAAACGTGTTAGCACATTAAGGGATGATTATTTATCATCAGTTGCTTGTGCGCGAAAATCTAACCATTTTGTTCGTAATTGGATAATGTATACCACTCTTGTTGCAGCTGCAGGGTATACCATCCATTTTCATGCACAAAATCCTACTGTTTTGCCAGCAGCCTTTGATGGGGTGCAGGATTCGGCAAAGTATTTTTTTGTTTTACTTATAGATCCTTTTAAGAAAATTTATAAGAGAATGGGAGCAGCTTTTTCACCTACAGTAGCTGGTGAGGTTAAAAAACCGGTAGTTGAAGGTCAAAAAGAGGTACCCTTAGAAGTTTTATTTGATGAAATAGAAATAACAGGTAAAGAGATAGTGTCTAATATTGCTGAAGAACTTGAGACAAGCAAAAATACTGCTCGTGAACGCTTGTTCTCTAAATTACAGGAAGCAATTGTAGCTATAAAAAAGAATCGAACTGAGTTGAATTTTTATAGTTCATCGTATAAATTTAATGAAGAACAATTTAATAAAGTTGTTGATCAAGTTGCTGTGCGGGTAAGTCCTGTGAGAAAAGATGGAAAGATAATTAATGAAAAAGAAGTAAAAGAGTATCAAAAAGCAGTAGTTGAATTGCAGACTATTATTGCAGATTTATCAAAACGAACATCGCTCGTGAGCAGTGAAGGGTTATCTACCTGTACAAAATTAAATGTTTTTGACATTCTTTTTGAGGTTGTTGATGATTTTGCAGAGCCATTGAAGAGATATACTGATATTATTGATGAAAAAATTTTAAAATTGTTTCGACAGATCGCCGTTGTGGCGGTTAATCTTGGAAGACGGGGAGATATTCTTGCGACACAGGCAGATGATAAGTTGCAAGATAATGAGTTGACCTTTATGTTTACCGCTCTCATTCCATTGATCGGTACCTGTTTTTCTATAACTAAAATGTATCAATGGGCTACGACACGTAACTATTCGCCAATACGTATTGCTTTGGCTGATATCAATTCTCTTCTTATAGAATCTGCTATGCAGCTTGATGATCATGATTATGGTAAGTTGGTTTACTTGATTTGTAAGCTACGCCATAAATCAAGATTATTAAAAAATTCATTGTCGACTGAATTTTTAGCTGATGTTGCAAAACTTGAATCAAAACGGTATACAGCTCAGACAAAGCGTGACATTGTTGAAAATATGTTTAATAAATATGCATTTTTGGGACGTATTGCTGCGTAAATAACCAATCCCGTTCGCCCTGATGTTTCTCCCGTTCGTCCTGATGCTTCGTCAAGCTCAGCAGTAAACGCACGCCTGCCCGTCGAAGCTTCAGCGAAGTCGGGTCGAAGGATACGAACGGAGAAAAAAATTCCAATCACGTTTATTCTGATGAAATTCTAGCTTGCCTGACAATTAATATAGTATGGTTGTATTCAGCATTTTGCGCCCGTCAATTTTTATGTAAGGGGGAAATCGTGAAGGTCTATAATATCTTAATTACCTGTGTTTTTATGACTGTTTTGTCTCATAACAGTATCGTGTCTTCTCAACCAAAAAATAGTAATCAATCACAACCAAAAGCGCTTACGGTACAAAGAGCTTTGGTGTACATTCGTAAAGTTATTCGTTCTTTTCCCGTACATGATGCTGCAGTTGCGCAAGCCTATGAAAAAGCTCATAGCACTGATTTGGTCAGATGTGCAAAGGTTTTGTATGACAGTGCCCGTGCGCAAATATTAGAAGCGTTGGAAGAGATTGATAATCGCAAAGCTTACTGGCAGTATCAACGAGATCATCAGTGGCTCTATTTTCTGAGTAAAAACCCAATCAAATGGGTTACTGGTCAAAGTCAAAGTGTAGAGATACAGAACAATATTGAGCAGTTAGAAAGTCATCAAGGAGAACTGTATGTTCTTTTGGGTCAGCTTTTGGAGCATGGTAATCTTTTTGTTCAGGGATATAAAACCTTTTTTTTAACTGATTACACAAAAGGATATGGGTGGATAGATCGGTTGCTTGATCTATTATCTCGTGTCAAAGTGCCTGATTACGCTCAAGATGAAAATTCATCATTTATGGCAAGAGCATTGTTATTACAGCTAAAACTTGAAGGTGTAGCCTATTTTAAAATTGATATTTTATCAGATATAAAAGATACGCAGGTGCCATCACGCTTTGAACGTAATTGGTTTAAATATGGAACATTAGCGCTTGGGTTGAGCCTGGGATATAATGCAGGCGGGATCGAAAAATTAAAAACATCTTTTGATTATCTTGTAAAGGAAGCAGATCAATATATTGTCAAGCCGATACAGGATGTTATGCAAGATATTTTTGTTCCTGGTTCCAATAAGGGTGGTCCTGCTGAATTATCGTTGGTGTCTGAAGAAGATATTGATGTTGCTAAGAATTCAGTTAAAACTTTTTTAAGTGGTTTAAAATTAAAAGATGATTATGGGTATGGACGTCAATGGCGGGGAGATGTTTATAAAAAAGACATTGAAGGTATAGTGGATGAAAAAACAGGAGATATTGATATGGCTAAATTGCAGGCTTTGGCGGATACTTTGACAGGGTATACTGATTTAAAAAGTCATGCATTAGCAACTAAACTTTGGGCAATACTTCGTGTGTTGCAGATAGGTAGGCAGGTAGGTAGTCAAATGCAGGGGCAACTGACTGATATTCAAAAACAGTATGCTGGAGTTGGTAAAATTGCTTTTTTAACACCGGCAATATTTACCGGTCTGCTTGCGTATGGCGGTTATCAGAAATTCAGTACGCGTGATTATAGTCTGATACGTCGAGCGTTACTTGATATTAATTCTCTTTTTGTTGATCAAACAAAGCCACTTGATGATGAAAGTTATGGTAAAATGGTGTATCTGTTGTATAATTTAAAAAAACGAGCTAAAAAAGATTTACCACAAAAAAACAATGTTCAAGATGATTTTTTACAAGATCTTGAAAAAGTTGAATCAAAAGAGTTTGACGTTGCAGCTAAGCGAAGAATAGTTGATGATATGTTTAAAAAATATTCCTTTTTGGGATCAGTTTAGAAAAAATAGCGCTTAGCAAAAGATATTTTTCTGTTATTATCAAATTAAAGTTATACGTAAAGTTTGATACATCTGAGTACATATGAGAGGGCTACAAATATGGCAGCGTTCAATCGTGTTATTTTGGTTGGTAATTTAACAAGAGATCCTGAATATCGCAATCTTGCATCGGGACAAGCGGTATGTCGTCTTGGATTAGCAACCAATCGTCAATTCAAAAATAAGCAAACCGGTAGTTTGGTACAAGAAGTTTGCTACATCGATGTAGATGTATGGGGTGCACAAGCAGAAAGTTGCCGTCAGTACCTACAAAAAGGTCGCCCAGTCTTGGTAGAAGGTCGTCTTAAGTTAGATTCATGGGATGATCAAATGGGACAAAAACGTAGCAAGCATTCTATTGTTGCAGAACGTGTTGTGTTTCTCTCAACTAATGCTGCGGCTGAAGCATCATTCGGTGCATCAGCAACAGATGAGTCTGAAGCGGTACAACTTAATCCAAATAACAGTGTTGAGCGTGATCTGCTTGCACAATTGGAAAAAGCGCAAACAAGAGTTAAGACTACTAAAGCTGTTAAAAAAGAAGAGGCTCCTGCGGCGACTGGTGAAATTGATTTCCAGGACGAACCTCCATTTGAAGACAATTTACCGTTTTAGGTTAAATTTTTTTTAAAAACTATGATACCTCGCTATAAAAAGTGAGGTATTTTTTATAGCGTGAATATATTCTAATTGAATATCTATTGACATTGCCAATCTGTTTTTGTAACAATTTAGATAAAGGAGTTGTTTGTAACAGGGGGGGAGTGATGGAAAAGTTTTTAAAGTTTACGCGCATGTATGTGTGGATTATTGGGATTTTGTTGTGCTATTCATCAGTAACTATAAATGCTTATCAGGTTGATCTTTCTTTTGATTCTCTTTTTCCCATGACATGGTATCAAAAAGGACTTGAATCATCATTGTCCGTGTGGCAAATATTAATTGATTTTTTTGAGAAAAGTAGTGACGGCACGGCATTATCATTTGATTCATTGTTGGCAAAGCTTACTTTTGCACAATTTTGTATTAATCACATGTATCAGGAAGGGACGCCGTGTGCTGCTGATGATAATGCTTATTTTGTTATGGTGTTGAATAAAATACAGCAACTACTGAGACATGTTATCATTACGCCAAAAAATCATGATTTTGTTCTTTGTGCTGATGAAATGGTTGGAGTAATGCATCAGCGATTACAAAAAAATTAAAGAATTATATGAACCAGCTGATATCAATACCATACGTTCCGCCAGTCATGTTGGTATTGAAGGTTTTTGCACCCGCTATTTGAAGATTATAAAAGAAGCCGATACGATTGCCGACTTTTTTACCTTCACGCGTAAAATCGTATTCTAGAGCAAAATTAAACGTATGCATATTCCATCCTGCAAGCGTTGAATCAGAATTAATAATCGTGCGGTCAAACATTATCGGATTTTTTGGGGTTAAATGATCTTTTTGTTGAGAGGCAAATGAATAAGCAGTGGTGAATGAAAATCCATGGCCAACGTGATCAGCTTTAAAATAAAGGCCTGTGTTGATTAATGGACCTTTGTGCACAGAAACGTCGCCGCATGCAAGCTTTATGATGCCATTTTGTGTAACATCCGTTTTGAGCCGCATTGTTCGATCTGTGTTAACGAAAAAAAGTGAGTTTAAGTATCCACCAACGGTGATCCACTCATAGCACCCAATTGATGCCATTGCACACAGAGGAAACCCCCAATGGCCGTTGTAGCCTGTTGGTAATGAAAAAAGTTTATTTTCATCACGTTTTTTTCCGGTAGGGGCAAGGATTCCCGCCATAAAGGTGTAATCTATAAAATCGATAG
>Ga0209167_10000648_pt1 | contig 23731 bp, 24 predicted proteins | sample Coa_R1_9_FD_187154 | JGI IMG/M metagenome (GOLD analysis project Ga0209167, IMG submission 187154) | Surface soil microbial communities from Centralia Pennsylvania, which are recovering from an underground coalmine fire - Coalmine... | ecosystem: Environmental > Terrestrial > Soil >...
GACGATGCACCGGTGAGTTGGTTCAGCACCGAACTCCCCGGACGCGTCAGAATGTTTTTCAGCGCTACATCGTATTCGTGCATCGGGCCCGACCAGGTAGTGGTCGAGGACCCGAAAACCTCTCAACCCGAAAACCTCTCAAGTTCAGCCACCCGTCAACTGTTGATAAACTAACCCTTCATAAACGATGGCAATCAGCGCAGAACTGCTCGAAATCCTGATCTGTCCGGCCTGCCGGGCGAAAGTGGAACTCAAGTCCGACGGCGGGGGACTGCGCTGCGTCTCCTGCCACCGGCTTTATCCGATTCGCGATGAGATCCCGGTCATGCTGATCGATGAGGCCACCATTGACGAGTAAGCCGGGTACGTAGGGTGTCCAGGCAGACCGACACTCTCGACCGGCTCGACCCGGGCAGCCATGTCGCGGTGATCCGGTTGCGTTCGCTGGGCGATTGCGTACTTTCGACGCCCGCTATTCATTTGCTGAAGCAGGCGCGCCCCGATCTGCGGATTGCCGTTGTCGTGGAAGATCGATTCTCGGCGATCTTCGAGAACCATCCGGATATTACGGCGATTCTGCCGCCGCGTGCGAGCGCTCTGCGGTCGTTTGCGCCCACGCTTTGCGTGAATCTGCATGGCGGCACGCGCAGCGCCCGGTTGACGCTTCTTTCCGGCGCACGGTTCCGCGCCGGATTCGAAATCTTCCGCCCAGGTTGGATCTACAACATTCCAGTCCCAACCGCACAGGAGACGCTCGGCATTTCACGCCGCGTTCACACCGCCGAGCACCTGGCATCCGCGATGTTCTACCTAGGTGTCCCGATCACTGAGGTTCCGCGCGCTCACATCGAACCATTCCCCGGCCGCTCGCGGCATGCGGCGAATTCAGCTTACGCGGTGATTCATCCGTTGGCTGCAACGGTAGAGAAGACTTGGCCGTCCGACTCCTTTCTGGAACTGGCGCGCCATCTTGAACGGTCCATGGGCCTGCAGGTGGTCTTTATCGGCGGGCCCGGTGAAGATCTTTCGCGGTTTTCGTCTTATCCCACTGTGCCGGGAGCGCCGCTCGTTGAAATCGTGAAGTTGATGCGCGATGCCGCCTTTTTCGCCGGGAACGATTCAGGCCCGGCGCACATCGCGGCCGCGTTCGGAGTGCCGCAGTTGGTGATCTTCGGACCGTCGGACGCGGAAGTTTGGGCGCCCTGGCGAACGCCCGCCGAGGTTCTGAAGGCAGATCGGACGATCGGCGATATCCGGGTCGATCGGGCGATTCAAGCGGTAGACCGGCTGCGGGCTGTTGCCCAGTCTGTTAAACAGCAGGTGGAAGCATGAGGGAATCCATCAGGCTTCTCGGCTACGCGCGCCGCTATTGGTTCCTGTTGATCGTTTCCGTCATTCTCATGGCCATCTTCGGGGCAATGACGGCCGCGCGAGTGCTGCTGATCAAAGTGGTCCTCGGCCGCGTTCTCAGGCCCGCGCTCGATGCAGCCCCGGAACCGATCTTCGTCGTACCCGTTTTTCACAAGGCGATTTACCTCGAACAGTTCTTTCCCCCGCAGATTCACAACATCTTCACCATTGTGGCCCTCGCGATCCTGGTCGTCTTCGCGACGCGTGGCCTCTGCGACTACCTCGGCGACTATCTCACCAACTTCGTCGGCTTCTCGGCAGTCACCGACCTTCGCAATCAGGTATTCGACAAAGTCCTGCGGCACGGCGCGGCGTTCTTTGAAGCCACATCGACCGGACGGCTCATGTCGTCGATCATGAACGACATCGACAAAATACAAACCGCGAGTTCGGACATGTTCGCCGATCTGCTGCGGCAGATATTCTCCGCGATCGGGCTATTGCTGGTCATTTTCGGAACCGACTGGCGGCTGGCGCTGTTCAGCCTGGCGCTTTTCCCCTTCGTACTGCTTCCCACCGCCCGTCTCGGCAAACGCATCCGGCGCACCAGCCGCAGGACGCAGGATGCGGCGGGCGATCTGAACCAGGTTCTGCAGGAAGCCATAGCAGGTCATCAGGTGGTGAAGGCCTTCGGCGCGGAAAAATACGAGAGCCGCCGTTTCCGGGCAGCTGGCGAGCGGCTCCTGCGGACCAATCTGCGCTATGTCCTGATACAGGGGATTCCATCGCCGTTCATCGAATTCATGGGAGCGGCGACGTTCGTCGGGCTGCTCTGGTTTGGCCGCCAGGAGATCAAGAATCACGTACTGGAGGCGGAAGCGTTCATCAGCTTTCTGGCGGCGCTGCTGTTTCTTTATGAGCCGGTGAAGCGGATCACGAACCTGCACAATATCTTCCAGCAGGCGTTGGGAGCATCGGAAAAAGTCTTCGCGTATCTCGATCAACCCGAGGAAATCGAGGACTCGCCTGGTGCTCGAAGGCTCGAAAAATTCCGCGACCGGATCGCGTTTGAGAACGTGAGTTTCCGTTATCCCTCGGCTGGCGGAATGCAGCTCGACCGAATCTCGCTCGAGATTCGCGCGGGAGAAGTAGTGGCGCTGGTGGGATCGAGCGGCGCGGGCAAGACCACGCTGGCGAGCCTTGTCCCGCGCTTTCGCGACGTGGTGTCGGGGGCGGTGCGGATCGACGGCATCGATGTACGCGAGCTGGGGCTCGCATCGCTGCGGGACAAGATCAGCGTGGTTGCGCAGGAGACTTTTCTCTTTAACGACACTGTAGCCAACAACGTCGCTTATGGTACCGACAGGTACGACCGGGCGCGGCTCATCCAGGCCTCGCAGGCGGCGCTGGCGCATGAATTCATCGAGAAACTGCCGCAGGGCTACGAGACGGTGATCGGCGATCGCGGCGTCAAGCTTTCCGGCGGACAGCGCCAGCGGCTCGCCATCGCGCGCGCGATATTGAAGAACTCGCCGATCCTGATCCTGGACGAAGCCACGTCACACCTGGATACGGAGTCGGAGATGCTGGTCCAGAAGGCGCTGGCGAATCTGATGACGGGGCGCACCGTGATTGTAATTGCACATCGCATTTCAACGATCCGGCGGGCGGACAAGATCGTGGTGCTCGACCGAGGGCGCATCGTTGAAATCGGCAGCCATGAGGAGCTGATTCACCACGGCGGGATTTATCATCGGCTGCACGAACTGCAGTACCTCGATGTCGACGCCGGCGTGGATGTGTAGGCGGACGTAAGAAACAACACATCCACCGCCTGGTGCTAAACTGCTGGGCGTGCAGGGCCATACCCCCATCACGATCCTGCTCCATCAATGGAGGGACGGCGACAGGGCGGCTCTCGACAGTCTGGTACCCTTTGTCTACAGCGAGTTACGACGCCTCGCCGCGGCGTGCCTGCGCCGCGAATCGGACGTACAAACGCTGGACCCGACCGCCCTCGTGCATGAGGCCTACCTGCGGCTGGTGGGCGATCGCGATCCGGATTTCAACGACCGCGCGCACTTTCTGGGTGTTGCCGCGCGGCTCATGCGGCAGATTCTGGTGGATCGCGCGCGCGCGCGAAATGCGGAAAAAAGAAGCGGCGGCGCGCGCGTACCCCTCGACGACGAGGTGGCTTTCACGGGCCAGCGTGCCGATATGGTGGTAGCGCTCGACGACGCCCTCGCTCTTCTGGAAAAGCAGGACCCCGAACGCGCGAGGATTCTGGAGCTGAAGTATTTCGGCGGAATGACGGCCGAAGAAAGCGCGGCGCTGCTCGGCGTGCCGTTGAACCGGATCAACCGCCAGATGCGGCTGGCGCAGGCCTGGCTGCGTGCACAGCTCGGCGCGGAATTTCAAAGCGGAGATTCGGCGAAGGGCGCGCTCGAAAATCCCGCGAAATCCGCATAAAGAAGCAGGAGGGTTGCGATTGCAGGAACCATTGCCGGCGGCGCGCTGGGCCGCTCTCGACGCCATGTTCGAGGCTGCGATCGACATGCCGCGCGGAGAGCGCGAAGCGTATCTGAGACAGGCCTGCGGAGACGACGGGGAACTTCGCGAGGAAGTGCTCCAGTTGCTGCGCTACGACACCCCGCATGACACGACTGAGGACGTCGACCTGTTGGTGGCCCTGCAGGCTGGAGCCGCCAGCGTGATCGCGGAGGAATCGGCCGCCGGGCGGTTACTGGGACCTTACCGTATCGAGCGCGCCATCGGCCGGGGCGGTATGGCGGTGGTCTATCTCGGAAGCCGCGCGGACGGACTCTACCAGAAGCAGGTCGCCATCAAATTGATCAAGCGCGGCATGGATACAGCGGCAGTAGTGGAGCGTCTGCGCCGCGAGCGCAGCATCCTGGCCGCGCTGGACCACCCTTACATAGCGCGTCTTCTCGATGGCGGCGCTACGCCGGACGGCCTGCCTTACATCGTGATGGATTACGTGGAAGGCGTGACGATTGACCGCTACTGCGAGGAGCACCGCCTGAGCGTGGAGGAGCGCTGCGAACTGATTGGCAAGGTCTGCGACGCCGTCGCCTACGCACATCGCAATCTGGTGGTCCATCGTGACCTGAAGCCGGGGAACATTCTGGTGGGGCCGGACGGCAATCCGAAACTGCTGGATTTCGGCATCGCCAAACTGCTGAGCGGCGATCCGGATGTGGACACGGGACCGGAGACTCGCGGCGTGGCGCGTCCGCTCACGCCGGAGTACGCGAGCCCGGAGCAGAGAGACGGCAGCGCCAATATCGGAACCACCTCGGACGTATATTCGCTGGGCGTAATCCTTTATGAGCTGCTGGCGGGCGAGAGGCCCGGTCCCGAAGGTAGAGCCGAAAAAGCCGCCGACAAAGCGAGCGTTACGGCGTTGCGGATGGGGCGGGGGAAGCGATGGTCGAAGCGGCTGGCGGGGGATCTCGACAACATCCTGCAGATGGCGCTGCGGCCGGAACCGGAGCGGCGGTATCTGTCGATAGGCCAGCTGCAGGCCGACTTGAAGCTGCACCTGGCCGGTCTGCCGGTGTCCGCGCGCGAAGAGACGCTGCGTTACCGCCTGGGGAAGTTTCTCGCCAGGAATCGGCTGGCTGCCGTGGCGGCGCTTCTGCTCGTTCTGAGTCTGGCTGTGGGGATGGCGGCGACGCTGTGGCAGGCGCGGCGGGCGGAAGCGGAGAAGCGGATCGCCGAGCAGCGTCTCGGCCAGTTGGTTGAGCTCGCCAACCGCACGCTGTTCAACGTACATGACTCGATCGAACGTCTGCCCGGCGCGACTCAGGCCCGCCTGGAGATTGTTCGGACAACACTCGAGTATCTCGACCGCCTCAACTCGGAAAGCGGCAACGATGTCCGCGTTCTTTCGGCGCTGGCTTCCGCTTACGCGCGTGTGGCGAGAGTGCAGGGCAGCCCGCTGCAGCCGAATCTGGGGGATCTGCGCGGCGCCGAGCAGAGCTATATCAAGGCGGGAAAGATTTTCGATACCCTGATGGCGCGCGACGACGACCCCGATCTGCGGCTTCGGGATGCCGGGTTGCGTGGGGAGTATGGAGAGCTGCTCCTCGAAACCGGCCGGCCTGACAACGCTATTGCGCAGTACCGCCGCGGCCTCGAGCAGGTGGCGATGCTTCTCAGGCACGATCCCCATAACCTCGCTGCGCGGAAAGCCAATTCGAGCCTGCATCTGCAAATCGGGCAGGTGACAAAAACCAGGGACCCCGCGGCTACTCGCCGGGAGGATCTGGCTCTTCTTCCTCTTGATGAAGCGCTGGTCGGGGAGTATCCTCGCGATACCGACTGTCTCCTCGATTTGGCCTCGCTCTACAGCCAGCTCGGATCCACTTTTGAAGTGGAAGGCAATCCTGCCGATGCCATGGATGGCTTCCGCAGGAGCGTGGCCCTGCGTGAGCAGCTGTTCGCGCTGCGACCGCAGGATGTTACGGTGCAGCACGATCTCCTGATTGCTTACGGCCACTTGGGCGACTTGACCGGCACTCCGCTGTTCCAGACGCTGGGGGACTATCGGGGAGGGGTGGGCTGGTATCGGAAAGCGGCCGCGATTGCGCACCAGATGGCCGCTGCCGATCCGTCCAACATTCAGGCGCGAAACGACGAGGGCACGGCGCTGATGCGTATCGGAGTATCGCAGATGGCGGCAAGAGAAAATCGCGAGGCGCTCGAAAGCCTGAAGCGTGCGGAGACTCTGCTGGAACCGCTGCGCACCGCGTCTCCGGCGAGTGTTCCACTCGCGGGACGCCTCGCGATTGTGTTTGAGTACAGGGGCCGCGCGCTGCTGGCGCTGGGTGAGAACGCCGCAGGGATCGAGAGTCTGCGCCGCTCGCTGGATATCTGCCGCGGCGTCCTCAACGCGCATCCCGGGGAAGCGTCATGCCTGAGCCAGGTGTGGCTGAATCAGGACGCTCTGGCGCCCGCGCTCGCGGCGGCCGGCGACAGCGCGGGCGCGCGGAAGGAAGCGCAGGATGTACTGGAAAGTGTGTCGCGCCCGGAGAATCTTCGCGCTCCTACGGGTCGCGCGCATCTGGCGCGTGCTCTGGCGGCCAATGGCGCGGTCTGTTCGATTCTGGCTGACCCGAAGCAGGCGGCCGATTTCTACCGGCGCGCTGTCGCCCAATGGCGCGCCATTCCCAATCTTACGGAACCGTATCTGGGCGAAATGCATGAGGCTGAGCGCGCGCTGCGCTGACGGTACACGCGGCTTCAGCCGCGTCACTTTTTCGCCGGATAAGCAGGGCTGAAGCCGTACCCTCCGCTAACTCCCGGCCACTACAATCTCCACGTCGGGCCCTATAAACAGGCCGGATTCAATCACGCCCGGGATCGATTTAATATCCCGCTCGAGCGATTTGTGTATCTTCTTAAAGCGGACGTCAAGGATGAAATTGCCGTGTTCCGTAATCACCGGCCCATCCTTCTTCACCGCCGGCCGCATGACGATCTCAATCGCGCCGATCGCAGCCAACTCCCGCTCCACCAGGCGCAGCGTGACCGGCAGGACCTCAACCGGTACAGGAAATTTTTCGCCCAGCCGCGCCACCAGCTTCGACTGATCCACCAGAATGAAATTTCGCGGAGAAGCGTGCATCACGATCTTCTCCATGAACATCGCGCCGCCGCGCCCCTTGATCAGATTGCGCTCGGGATCCACTTCATCCGCCCCATCAAATGCCCAGTCGGGACGGCGCTGCAGGAGCGAAGCCACCGGCAGATCGAGCGCCACGCAAGCCAGCGTCACTTCCTGTGACGTGCAGATTGCCGTCACCCTCAGTCGTTCTTTGCGCACTCGTTCGGCAATCGCGTGAATCGCGATGTACGACGTCGACCCGGAGCCGACCCCGATCACCTGGCCATCCTGCACCCGCTCCGCGACCCGCCGCCCGAGTTCCTCCTTGGCGGCTCGATTCGACACCTCCCCCGACCATGCATCGCGAACCTTCAAACTGTCCCAGTTCATAGCAAGTCCGTCTGATACAGATCGTGCAATCGGACAAGCCCAACGCAGCGGTTCCCCTCAACCACAGGGAGTACCGATATCTGCGACGGACGGTCCTCCATCAGCCGCAGCGCGTCCTGCAATGTGGCCTCCGGACTCACCGTGACCGGGCGAACGGTCATCAGATCTCCGGCCTTCACTTCCCGAATGTCGTCGTTGATCTCGAACGCGCGGCGCAAGTCGCCATCGGTGATCAAACCCTCCAAAACGCCGTCGCTCCCTTTAACACAAGCGGCCCCCAGTGGGAACCGGCTCATCGCGAGGATCACCGATTTCATGGAGCTTTCCGCTGTCGCCCACGCCATTTCTTCGGCGACGTGCATCACCTGCCGCACGGTTACGCGTAAACTCCGGCCCAATTGCCCCGCCGGGTGCAATTGCGCAAAGTGTTCGGGTGTGAGATTGCGTGCCTGCCGCACCGCGAGCGCCAGCGCGTCTCCCAGCGCCGTCGCCACCGCCGTGCTGGCCGTCGGCGCGAGGTTGTATGGATCGGCTTCAGCCCGCACGGACGCATCGAGGAGGATATCCATTTCGCGTCCCAGGGGCGATGTCCGATTCCCGATAATTCCGACCAAAGAGGAATTCAGCTCCCGCAAAACGGGGATCAATCGCAGCAGTTCGAGCGTAGTGCCGCTCTTCGACAAAATAATCGTCGGATCGCCCGAAGCGTATATGCCGACATCGCCGTGGAGCGCGTCGACCGGATGGAGAAACACCGCCGGCGTCCCGGTACCGCACATGGTTGCAGCCAGTTTTTGGGCGACAAAGCCGGATTTCCCCAGACCGGTAACGACAATCTTCCCCTGATGCTCCTGTATCAATCGGACCGCGTCGACAAACCGATCGTCGATACGGCGGGCAGCGCAGACAATAGCCTCCGCTTCCGTTTCCATCGACGTTCGTCCCGCAGCGAGTAAATCGGTAGTCATTCGCAGTACCTTGCTAGTGTACAGAACTCGCGCACAGGCCGTGCGTGTCCGTTGTGCGCGATCAACAACGGTTTCATAAACTGAACAGCATGTCCGAGACCGCGACCCTCGCTGCGTGGATTGTCTCCAATCGCATCGAAACCGTTCCCGAAGATGCGCGTCACGAGGCCCGTCGCGCCATCGTCAACTATCTCGGCTGCGCGCTCGGAGGCAGCCGCGATGAGGCCGTCGATATCGCAATCCGGACCTCGCAGCCCGATTCCATCCCTGAGCCGCCGTCATTTTCATTAGCTGGAGTGGCCCGCCACCCGGGCCAATGGGGTTGAAAACCGAATATCACCCAACCCGACTTGTCTCCCCATCCGCCAAAACCAACTCAGTAACTCGAACGCCGCTGGGGGTTACCCGAGAAGGAAACCAATCCTTAAGCCGGTCCTCATGAATCGCAATCACCCGATTAATATCCCCATCCACGCCCTTAACCAACTCCTCGGTCATCATCACCAGATTGAACTGGCTCCCCATGGCAAAGCCAACCGGGATGTACTCAGGATCTTCCGGCGTATAACCCCGCAAATTCTCCTGCATGTAAACCAAATCCCCCGCGAAAATCCAGGTATTCGTCGAATTCGCCGCCAGATCGTTCCTTAGCCGAACGTACATCGACCCCCACGTATGCGTATCCGGCGCGGCATGAAGATCGATCCCCGGCATAACATCCTCGCGATCTCCCTCCACCGAAACCAGCCGCCCCTGGCGCGCCAGGTCGACCGTACGCATGATATCCGCCGGATCGATTCCCCCCATAATCCATCGGAACCGGCGTTCGAGCGACATAGCCCAAACCCACTTCGAAAGTTCCCGCTCCTGTATATAGAACGTAGCTTTCGGAAAGTCTTCCATGTTACCCATATGATCGAAATGGGCATGAGTAAGAAAGACCCGCGACACATCCCCGGGAGTAACACCGCACTCCGCCAGCACTTCATGCGGCGAATGCCAATCGCGGGCGCCGTACCTGTCAGCCAGCACCGCGCCATATTCTTTATGGTTGTAACCGACATCAACCATCGCGACATGCCCCTGACCCTTGATCACGACATAGCAGTAAGGCAGTCTCGCATGCCCCTGGTTATGCGCGCCGTAAATCAACCCGCTCAAAGGATACTTAGGCACGTTCGCAAACTCGGCCACCCAGACAGAGTAGTTATTCTTCATGCGCAGCACCCATGCTCGAATGAGATCATCTGAAACCCCGGTAGACTCCGCGATGCCGACCGCAGCTCCCTATAAGCGCTTTCAAGAAACACCAGCGGATCTCCCTTCGTGCTCAACGCATCGCCAAGCTTCCCCGACGCAGCTAACAGATGATCGTGATGCCGCCGGGCACGCGCCGGAACGCGAGCGCTGCGCAGCCCATCCACGGCGCTCTGATAAACCCGCTCCGCCGACAAGCGCATAGGGTGATCTGCCACAGCCCCCGCAGCTTCCAATACCAACAGCCCGGCCAACTGCGCGGCCACCTGCTTCAGATCCTCGAACCAGGTCTGCACCGTTAGTATGTACTCAACGGTCTTGTCGTCAATCTCCGTCATCGCATCACAAATGGATTCGGCGTGCTCCCCGAGGTATCGATCCAGACGCTCTTAGTCTGCAGATACTCGCGGATCGCCTCCATCCCGTTCTCCCGTCCTATCCCCGACCGCTTATAGCCTCCGAACGGAGACATGTAACTAACCGCCCGGTAAGTGTTCACCCAAACCGTCCCCGCTTCCAGCCGCTCGGACATCGAAAGCGCCCGCCGCATACTGGTTGTCCAGACGCCCGCGGCCAAGCCGTAGATCGTATCATTCGCGATGCGGACCGCCTCATCCTCATCGTCGAACGGGATCACCGAAAGCACCGGACCGAATACCTCTTCCTTCGCAATTCGCATCTCCGGATTGACGCCCGTGAAGATGGTCGGTTCGACAAACCATCCCGATCCGCATTCCGGCCGCTCCGCCGGCGCGCCGCCCAATCGGCACACCGCGCCTTCTTCCTTCGCGATGCGGATGTAATCGATCACCTTCTCGTATTGCGGCTTCGTGGTAATCGGACCCACCTGCGTCGAACCATCGAGCGGATTGCCCATACGCGCCGTTTTAGCCAGCGCCAGAAGGCTTTCGATGAACCGGTCGTGAATCGGCCGATGGATCAAAGCGCGGGATCCGGCGATGCAGGTCTGTCCCGTAGCCGCGAAGATACCGGACACCACGCCCTTCACCGCATCGTCGATCTCCGCATCGTCGAAAACGATGTTGGCGGACTTACCGCCCAACTCCAGCGTAATCTTCTTGATCCCTTTCGCCGCCAGACCGTACACGTGCTCACCCGTGCGGTCGCCGCCGGTAAAAGCGATCTTCGCGACATGGCGATGCGTGATCAAAGGCTCGCCAACCTCGTTCCCAAAGCCCGTTACAATATTCACTACCCCCGGCGGAAAACCAGCCCGCTCGAACAACTCTCCGAAAGCCAGCGCCGACACCGAAGAATACTCCGATGGCTTCCACACCACCGTGTTCCCCGCTGCGAGAGCAGGCGCCAATTTCCACGTCGCCAGCATCAGCGGCGAGTTCCACGGAGTAATCGCGGCAATCACGCCCAGCGGTTCTTCCCGCGTAAAATTGAACACGCCGGTTCTGTCGATCGGGATGACGCGCCCTTCGATCTTGTCGGCGAGGCCGCCGAAGTAGTTGAACCATTGCGGGATGTACTTCATCTGCGTTCCCGTTTCCGCGATCAACTTCCCGTTGTCGGTCGTCTCGATCTCGGCCAGCCGCTCGCCTTCCGCCGCAATCAGATCGGCGAGCCGGCGCAGAAGCGATCCACGCGCCGTGGCGTTCAGCTTTCGCCAATCCCCGTAGTAGGCGGCACGCGCCGCAGTTACGGCCCGGTCGATATCGGCCGCGCTTCCCCGCGGGATCAATGCCCACGGAGCTGCCGTAAACGGATTCACCGTTTCAAACCATTCGCCGGATTGCGGCTCGACCCACTCCCCGCCAATCAGCATCCGATGTTTCTGCATCACTTACTCTGCGGGGCCGTATGACTCTTGATCACCTCATGCGCCACGCGGAACGAGTCAACCCCCGCCGGAATCCCCGCGTAAATCGCCACCTGCAGCAGGATTTCGCGTATCTCCTCCGGAGTCACGCCATTCCGCAGCGCGCCGGCCACATGATTCTTCAGCTCGTTGGGCCGGTTCAATACGCCGAGCATCGCGAGATTCAGCATGCTGCGGGTCTTGCGCGAAAGCCCTTCGCGTCCCCAGCACGCGCCCCAGCAGTACTCAGTGACAAGCTCCTGCAGCGGACGGGTAAAGTCATCCGCCGTCGCCAGCGCCTTCTCGACAAACTCCTTTCCGATAACATCCTTGCGGATTCCGAGTCCTAGTTCGTAAGTTTTCTGATCCATGGTATAAGTCCCTTTCCAACATCTTCCTGGTGTTCCAGGTTGTCGACAATATCCTCGATCGCATCCGCCTCTGGTGCCGCCAGGCGAAATCTCGCATGTATCTCATCCGCGCTCGCGGGAACGACATCCTCCAGACGGTGAGTGCGCCCCTCGCCGTTCCGCAGATGCAGCGTAACCTCCGCGCCCTGCTTGCCCGGATAGTTCGCCGTGAAATCATCTCCGGCTTCGAGCGTCATCGCCCCGACAAGCCGCAGCACCTCCGGATCGTCCAGTAACCGGTAATTCGACTCTGCGATTTCGCCCTGCGCGAGAGTCGCGGCCACACAGTACTGGATACTCATCTTCGCCTGCAGGATTCGATCATAAGGCCCCGCATAGTTGCATCCGGGGTAAGCCACGGCCGCAGCCGAACAGCGTACTTCAACCTTCTCGATGTCGCCGCTAGGGGTTCCGCACAGCGCCAACGCTGCCTGGCATGCGGTCTGCGCATAGTTACAGGCGGGCGCTGGCTTGTAGTACACGGACAGGATCTCCCACTCGCCGTCTTGGAAAGGCGTAACCGCGGAGACTCGATCGCTCCGGTTGAGCGCGGCGAACAGCCCGGAACGCCCGTCCAGCGAGGTTTCCGAAGCAAACGCTCCGAGTTCCGCAAGCTCAACCGCGGTCACCGCGTTCCGCGCGGCAAACCCCGGATGAAAGAACATCTCATCGCCGCCGGAATAGGGCCATTCGTTCAGCCCGCCGGCAGTATTCGCAGCCAGCCCGATCGCGCTCACCATCGCATTCTCGTCGAGCCCGAGCAGAATACTACCGGCGACCGCACCGCCGATCGGTCCGGTAGTTCCGGTAGGCCGATGAAACCGGACAAAGTCCTTATCAACCAATGCTCTTCCGATAGCCGCGCCAATCTCATAGCCACAAGCGGCGCCGAGAATAAAGGCCTCTCCGGTAACTGGCTTACGCTGGGCACACGCGAGTAATGTGGGGTAGATAACTACGCCCAAGTGACTTACTGCGCCCGTATGCATGTCCTCCCGAACGAGCCCGTGCCCAAGCGTCGCATTGACGAACGCGGCATCGCCGGTCGACATCCAGCCGTTCGAACCGCGGCCCGCCATCTGGGTCGCCTGACAACCCCACGGAAGACTCCGCGCTTCAATGACACAACTCAGCAGGTCGAGAAGCCCGATCTTCACTTTGTCGACCACGGGTTTCGGAAGGTCGCCGAACGTGACACGCCGGGCTCCTTGAGCCAGCCGACGGGAAAGGCTTTCCACGTGTCCTACTTCTTCGCTCCCACTTGCACGCCCGCCCAGCGCTCCACCGTCTTGACCACCTCGGTCAGATCGGCATTAACGCCTTCGGTCGCGATTGTAACCGCAAGCAATTGCCGCACCGCGGTACCCACGATCATCGGCACGCCGAGCGCCTCCGCTTCTTCCAGACACAGGCGAATGTCTTTGTTCAACAAGCTGATTGCAAAGCCGAAATCGAAGGTCCGGGGAATCACGCACCGGGGAATCTTGTCTTGCGTGGCGCTGTTCCGCCCGCTGCCCGCATTGATGACGTCCATGATCTGCTGCGGATCGAGACCCGCTTTCACGCCCATCACAACCGCTTCGGACGAAATCGCCATCGCCGTACCGGACAGCAGATTATTCAGCAGCTTCATCGTCTGTCCCTGACCCGGACGCGTGCCCACAAAGAAGAGCTTCCCGATGACTTCGAGCACCGGCTTCACCGTCGGATAAATAGCCTCGGGCCCCGACACCATGACCGCCAGCGTTCCTTTTTCGGCGCCGGCAATTCCGCCGCTGACCGGCGCGTCGACCGCCGTGATTCCTTTCGCCGCCAGCCCTTCCGCCACGCGCGCCGCAACCGTCGAACCCGTGGTCGAAACGTCGATGAAGATCTTGATTTTGCTGCCTTCGCCAATGCCATTCGGACCGAGCGTGACCGCCTGCACGATGGGGGGAGTCGGCAGGCTCGCCAGCACGATTTCCGCGGCCGAAGCCACAGCAGCCGGAGACTCCGCGCGCTTCGCCCCCAATTCCACCAGAGGCGCGATCGCGTCCTCGCTCTTGTCATAAATCGACAGATCAAAACCGGCGTTGAGCAAGCGCCGCACCATCGGGCCGCCCATCCGCCCGACACCTACAAATCCAATAGTCTGTTTTGCCATTCGCCCTACACTCTAACATCCGATGTTAAAGTGAGCGCGTGGAACCCTTTGAAATCATCGCGATCAAGTACGCTCATCTGAGCAATCGCCACCCCGGCGAAAGCTTCATCCTTGCCGATCCGCACGAATTCGGTTCGGACCTCGATTACTTCGTCTGGGTGCTGCGCCGGAGCGATTGCACATACCTGGTCGACTGCGGATTCGCCCAGGAAGCCGCCACTCGCCGCAAGCGGAACCTGTTGCGCAACCCCGCGGACGCCCTACCTTTGATCGGCATGGATGCGAGTCGCGTGACGGATATCATCCTGACGCATCTGCACTACGACCACGCGGGCAATCTCGACCGTTTTCCGAACGCGCGATTTCATCTGCAGGATCGGGAAATGTCGTACGGGACGGGCCGCTGCATGTGCCATAAGGCGCTCCGGCAGCCGTTCGACCTCGCGGACATTCAGGCGATGGTGAAGGTGGTCTTCACCGATAGAGCGGTTTTTCACGACGGCGATACCGAGCTTGTTCCGGGATTAACGCTGCATCGCGTGGGCGGACATTCGGCCGGACTGCAAATCGCGCGCGTCTGGACCAGACGCGGTTGGGTAGTAGTGGCTTCGGACGCATCGCACCTTTATGCGAATTTCCAGCAGCGACGGCCGTTTCCGATCGTCTACAATGTCGCGGAGATGCTCGAGGCGTATAACACGTTATACCGCCTGGCCGAATCCCCAAATCACGTCGTACCGGGCCACGATCCGCTTGTCATGAAATATTATCCGGCCGCGGGTCCCGAGCTTGAGGGGATCGCAGTGCGTCTGGATCTGGAACCGAAGTTTGCCCAATGATGCCACTCTCGACTGAACTTGCCATCTGGGCCACAAGCCTGGGCTTTGAAGACCTCCCTCAGGACGTGGTCGAAGCCACTAAACTTCGTGTCATGGATGTCATTGGGCTGTCGCTCGCCGGCGCGGAGACGCCTTTCGGACGTTCCACGCGCGCGGCGGCCATGGCGTTGTCTTCTCCGGGACCGTGCCGTGTGCTCGGAACCGGCGATAAGGTTGGCGTGACAGCCGCTGCGTTCGCGAACGGGGCGTTTTCGCAAGCGCTGGAATTCGACGACACGCACAACGAATCGATCGTTCACATGAGCGGCCCGGCCGTGGCAGCGGCGCTGGCGCTGTCCGAGATCGGTCCGGTTTCCGGACACGATCTGATCACAGCCATCGCGCTGGGCAACGAAATCTCCTGCCGCGTCGGCAGCGTCGCGCCTGGGCAGTTCCATAAGCGCGGCTTTCATCCGACAGGGCTGTTCGCGACTTTCGGTGTCACTTACCTTGCATCCAAATTGCTGGTGCTCGATGCACGCCAGATGGCGCAGGCAGCGGGGATCTGCGGGAGCTTTGCCTCCGGCCTGCTGCAGTGCTGGGTGGATGGAACGCAGACCAAATTCCTGCATCCGGGGTGGGCGGCGCAGAGTGGGATCACCGCCGCCATTTTGGCGCGCGAGGGCACCACAGGCCCGGCGGAGGTTTTCGAAGGCCGCTTCGGTCTGTTCGCTTCGCACTTACAGAATGGCGGGGAAGCTCGCAATTACGCTCGGATCACCGACGGTCTGGGGACGCATTGGGACAGCAGAAATTCGTCATTCAAGCCGTTTCCCGCCGCACACGTGCTGCATCCTTATATCAGCGCGATCCTGCGGCTGCGCAGCCGGCATGGGATTGTGATCGCGGATGTGGAAAGCATCGACTGCCCCGTGACCGAGTTCATTGTGGGTATCGTTTGCGAGCCGACAGAGGAGAAATTCGCGCCGGCTTCGGATTCGCACGGCCGTGTCAGTTTACAGTACAGCCTCGCTGAGGCCCTGACGCTCGGGTCGCTGGGCAAGAACGCTTATCAGGCCAGGAGTTTGCGCAACCCGGATATTCTCGCGCTGGCGCGGCGCGTGAGTTACCACGTCGACCCTGCTTACCCCGGGCCGGGACGGTTCAAGGGTGAAGTCACCATAACGTTGAAGGACGGAAGAACCTTTCACGAACTGGAAGAGTACAATCGTGGCTCCGTGGAAAATCCGATGACTTACGAGGAGATTCGCGCGAAGTTCGATGAGAATGCGAGCGGATTTCTTTCTGTCGCGCGGCGGGACAAGCTGGCCACCCAGATCCAACATCTTGAAACGCTGGCCGATGCGAGCGAATTGGTTAAGTCTGCATGCGTCACGTCGACATACCCCAGCGCCGAACTGTCGCGTTCTCGATCGTCTTAAAGATCAGATTTTCGACGACGAGTCCAAACAGGATCACGGTCAGGAGCCCGGCGAAGACGTTCGGAATCAGCAGCTGATTCTTTTGCTCGAAGATATACCATCCCAGACCACCGGATCCCGAGCCGACGCCGAACACCAACCCAGCGGCGATCAGCGTGCGCCATGCGAACGCCCATCCTACTCTCAGGCCGGTAAGAATGTTCGGGAAAGCCGCGGGCAGCAGAATGCGGATCACATAGCCCGGTTCGAGAGGCCGTAGTTTTGCCCCACCATTTTCAGCGTGGGACTGACGGCGCGATATCCCCCGTGCATGTTGAGCGACACAGGCCAGAGGACAGCGAGAATCAGAGCGAAGCTCACGCTGCCGTCGCCCAGTCCAAACCAAATGAGCGCCAGCGGCAGGAGCGCAATCGACGGCAGTGGACTGAACATGGCGGTCAGCGTTTCGAGAAGGTCCGAGCCGATACGTCGGGCGCTGGCGAAAGCTGTCGACAACATCGCGAATAAGAGCCCAATGACGTAGCCTTTGACTAACATCTCTATCGAATAAGTTGCGGCGCGCGGGTTCTCCGGAGACGGGTCGAGTTAAAGATGGCTTTGACCGTATCGGAAAAAATCGGCAAGAGGAGAGGGTTGTTCAGCCACCGCGCGTAGACTTCCCAAACCAGAGCGAGTACAGCGAGCAGGATGCGGCTGCCTGCGCGGATGGCCTCCGGGATCGAGTGCGTCACGAACAATATGGTGAACTTCGTGTCGCCCCAAAGCTGGAGCAGTTCTTCCGGCATGCGTGAGTGCGTGAGTGCGTCGAGGGCGGCGAAGGGTTCGTCCATCAGCGGGATTTTCGGTTCCGTGGCCATGCCGCGCGCGATCGCGACGCGCTGCTTCATACCGCCCGAGAGCGTATGCCGATAGCTGTCGGCGAACTCGGTCAGCTTGACCTTCTCGATCGCGAACGCATCTGGCGGGGCGTCTATGACGTACTGACGGGCAAGGACACCAGCAATGGGTTCGCAAGCCTATCGCACGAAGATCGCAAAGCGATTCTCGATATCGTGCGGGAGACAAAGTTCCCGCTGCCGGATTACTGGAGAGCGGGTGAGTAGCCATTTGAGGTTAAGTCGCGGTCGTCTTGTGTACAGTGAAATAACACGCCATCACTTCCTCGTTTTTTCCATCTCGAGTGCCCGCGGGAAAAGAACATTGTTTTCGAGGTGAACGTGCCGGTGAAGATCGTGCTCGAATTCGGCGAGCCCGTGATACAAAGCGGTGTAAGTGGGGCATGCATCCGGAGGAGGGCCATAACCGTTCGACAGAGTCGACATCCTCTCCAACACATCTCCGGCCGCATCGTGATCGGTCAGCATATGTGTAATCGGGTTCTGCACGGAGCCAAAGAATTCAGAACCCACGAGCGGGAACTGCGAGGCTCAATGGGCCGACCTTCTGCACGCCCACCAGACGACCAGCCCACCCAGTTAGCGGCGAAGCACGGCGGTCGGTTAGAATCGGTCCTTACCGGTTAATGGCCTTGCCGACAAACGTGAGCGCCTTCGCGTTCGACATCCTGAAACTTCACTCCGCTTTCCGGAACGGCAAGTTTCTTATCTGGGGAGAAGTCGGTCCGCGCAAGTCCTCTCCGCGCCGTCTCCCCTTTTGCGCTAGGCCCGTTCGGGTCAGCCGCGCGATCTCGCAGGTCGTGGACGAGGCCAAGCTCCCCGCCGACCTTCAAGCCTCCACAATCTGGCTTCCCACGATCGACGGTAAACCGGTTGGCCCTTCGGAGCGCAGGACCGGGAACCCCTCGGCCCCAACCGCCGCTCAAATTCAACCGTGGACCGTCTCGACTTCGATTCTTTCGGCTGAGAGTACCTTCTACTTCCTGGATGCATGCAATCGGAATCCCTTCGCCGAGGACCGGGACACCAAAATCGCGCCGAGCACGCGCTTCTGGGGCGCCGCACTCCGCTTCGTAGCCAGCCTCGCGCTGCGCGATCGTTTTATTCCATCGGTGACCGCCGAAGGAGAGAGCTTTCATGCAAGATGGAAGCCTCTAATCGCCGCGCCCGATCGGGATCGGCTGCGCAACCTGGCCCGAGCCATGCCGCCTGTCGCTCGCGCCATCACTCCTATGGACGCCAAGACGCCTCCCGAAGACGATCCAGTCGTGCTGCTCTCCAGCTTTGTCGCCTGGCTGATGGACGTGCTTCCGCGCGCGGCGAGCAGCTCGGCCCGGCTCCCAACCTCCCGCCTTCGCGACGTCAACAAGTACAACATCGACGCGGCGTGGATGATCAGGTTGCGCACGTTCGAGGCTGAAATGGAGGGGAGCCGTGAGCTGCTCTCGAACTTTGCCGAGCGGGTCGACTCCTGGCAGCGGCCGGTCGTGCGCGAAGCGGCATTTCCCTGGCTGCTGTCTTTCGAACTTCATGAACCCGGCGGGGAGTCGGACGAAGAGCTGGACGGCTCAACGCGCGAGTCCTCTCGCGAAGAAAGCGCGGAAGCCGGCGCGTGGCGCGTGAAATACCAATTCGAACCGGTGCACGGCGGGCCCGCGCTCCAGGTCGATAAGGCTCCGCGCCGGAGCGCGGCACGGCTTCTCGCGCGGGCCGCCACCATCTGCGCGGATATCCGCGAGAATGCGGATTCCTTCCCCCTCGATGTCACTGGCGCCTTTCGCTTTCTCACTGAGACCGGGGGCGCGCTGCAACAGCAGGGTTTCCGCGTCGTGCTGCCCGAATGGTGGACGCGCCGGGAACGCTCCGTCAACGTGCGCGCCCGCCCAATCGTTAAGCCTTCGGCGGTCGGCAGCGGCGCGGGCATGTTCTCGCTCAGTGAGTTGATGCACTTCGATTGGGAAGTGGCCATCGGCGGCGAGAACTACACCCGCGAGGAACTGGACCGGCTCGCGGCGTCCACCGCTCCGCTCGTCAAAGTGCACGGCCAATGGCTGCCCTTCGATCCCCAAAGCATTCGCGCGGCGCTGGACCTTTGGAAGCGGGAACCCGCGCCCGCCCGCGACGTGATTCGCATGGCGCTGGGAGCTGCCGATGCGCCGCCGGGCGTTCAACTCGAAGAGGCTCGCGGCGAAGGCTGGATCGGCGAGCTGCTCGGGAAACTGGGAGGCCATACACGCTTTGAAGAGCTTCCGCCGCCCACGGGTTTTAACGGTACCCTCCGGCCCTATCAGGTGCGCGGTTTTTCCTGGCTCGGATTTCTTCGGCAGTACGGACTGGGCGCCTGCCTGGCCGACGACATGGGCCTCGGAAAGACCATCCAGGCTCTTGCGCTGCTGGAGCGCGACCATGCCGGCGGCGCCGACCGCCCGGTGCTGCTCGTCTGCCCCACATCGGTGGTCGGCAACTGGCGGAAGGAGGCGGCGCGCTTTGCTCCCGGCCTCCCTGTCCTGGTCCATCATGGACTGTCGCGCGCACGCGGTGAGGAATTCGCGCAACAGGCCGCGCGCCATGCGCTCGTCATCTCCAGTTATGCGCTCATGCATCGCGATCTCGACCTGTTGAAAGAGATCGCCTGGTCCGGAATCATTCTCGACGAGGCGCAGAACATCAAGAACCCGGACACGCGCCAGTCTCGTGCCGCGCGATCCCTGACGGCCGATTACAGGATCGCCCTCACGGGCACGCCGGTCGAGAACAACGTCGGCGAGTTGTGGTCCATCATGGACTTCCTGAACCCCGGCTTCCTCGGTAGCCAAACTGAATTCAGGCGGCGGTTCCTGCTCCCCATTCAGAAAGGGACCGATTCCGGCGCCGTGCTGCAACTGAGGAAGCTGACGGAGCCGTTCATCCTGCGGCGCCTCAAAACCGACATTTCCGTCATACAGGATCTCCCCGCAAAAATGGAGATGAAGGTGTTCTGCAACCTCACGCCGGAGCAGGCCTCGCTCTACAAGAGCGTCGTCGAAGAGACCGCGCGCGCGCTCGAGGCCGCCGTGGGCATCAAGCGCAAGGGCGTCATCCTCGCGGCCCTCACCAAACTCAAGCAGGTCTGCAATCACCCCGCGCAGTTTCTGGGGGATCAATCGCCGCTCCCCGGCCGCTCGGGAAAGCTGTCGCGTCTGACCGAAATGGTGGAAGAATTGCTCGCGGAGGGCGATTGCGCCCTGATCTTCTCCCAGTTCGTCGATATGGGCGAGAGGTTGCAGCGCCACCTTTCCGCCACTTTCGGCGAAGACGTGTTCTTCCTGCATGGCGGCGTGCCCGCTCACAAACGAGACCAGATGGTGGAGCGCTTTCAGAACCGAGGCAAGGGCATTCCGCGCCTGTTCGTCCTGTCGCTCAAGGCCGGGGGCACGGGACTGAATCTAACGGCCGCGAACCACGTTTTCCACTTCGACCGCTGGTGGAACCCCGCTGTTGAAAACCAGGCTACCGACCGCGCGTTTCGCATCGGTCAGAAGCGCAATGTTCAAATTCATAAATTCGTTTGCGTGGGTACGCTGGAAGAGAGGATTGACGAAATGATTGAGCGCAAGAAAGCCGTCGCCGACCACGTCATCGGCGCCGGAGAAGCGTGGCTCACCGAGCTTTCGACGGCCGAGATCAAACAACTGTTCGCGCTTCGGCAGGAGGCCGTTTCATGAGTGTCGTTTTATGAGTAAAGACTGGGCGCGCAACTGGTGGGGAGCCGCATGGGTGGAAAAGATGGAACGCCTGGCCGAGCCCAGTCGATTCGCCGAAGGAGCGAAATACGCGCGAACCGGTTTCCTGCCGGCGATCCGCTTCGACGGACGCACTGTCGCAGCCAGGGTTCAGGTTCCGCATGAGCCGCCGTATATAGTGCGGATCTCCTTCGATCCTTTCTCTCACGAGCAGTGGGAGTGCCTGCTGGCCGAAGTGCGCGACCGCAACGCGCTGGCCTCGGCAATCTCGTCGGGCGATCTTCCGCTGGAACTTCAGACGGCGTTCGCAAAAGCCAAGCTCCGCTTCATGCCGGAGCGCTATGTGGACCTGCACCTCGAATGCGCCTGCCCGGACTGGCTCAAACCCTGCAAGCACCTGGTGGCCGTATGGCTGAAGTTCGCGCGCGATTTCGATCGCGATCCTTTCCTCCTGTTCGAGCTTCGGGGGCTGAAGCGCGACGATCTGGTTGCCATTTTGCGCAACCCTCGATCGGCCGCTGTTCCGGAGCCTGAGGAGGAATTTCCGGAGATCGAAGTTCCGATGGAACTCGCGGCTTTACCGGCCGATCCCGAAGCCTTCTGGTCGGCGCCCGCACTCCCCGCCGCGCTTCCCGAATCGCCCGGGCGGCTGCTTTTGGACGACGACGTTTTCGAGAGGCTGGAAAACTGGCCGGGAGTCGAGTCTCAGTTCCACCAGATCTACGACTCGGTCTATGAATTAGCCAGTCTCCTCTGTTCGTAGCGGTATGGATCATGGCTTCGGCCTGCTGAACTTGCCGCGTCTGCCAGGGAAGAAATTGCGGGCGTGGGGGAATCGCGAAAGATCGCGCAAAGGCCATAAACCTGGTTATATTTCCGACAGGGATTCTTCCCTCTGGAGGTAGACAGTTGCTTTCACTTGCGGACCGGGCGAGCACGCGCGGATGAGAGTATCGCTGAAAGCCGCGCCGCTTTGTTTCGCTTTCGTCGCCATGGCCAACACATCGTTGCGGGCTTGTGCCGCAACATCGAGCTTCTGTGCAGCGGCCATAAAGTGCTGGTACGCATCTATTACATCGGTTGGGGTCAAGTCGTAGCCGTACCCCTCGATGATTCGCTGGATGGCGAGCCTGCCAACCTGCATACAAAAAGGGGGATCCTTTTCGAGCAGGTCGCGCGATGCGCGGCCCCGCGGCGCTACACGTCTGATGAATTGCTTGCCCGCGTCCGAACGTAGAATCCGGATGTAACCGGCGGCCAGGAGATGGTCCGCAAGGAAAGCCTTCATGTTGAAATTGCGCGCAAGGACCGCTATCCCGACTTCAACGTTCAATACATGTGGCAGCACACCGCGGAACACTTCCGGGACACCGCACACCGCCGGCCTGATCCTGCGACGAACTGCGCGCTGTTACGACCTAATGGCGTGGCTCATGACGCGTGGTCGCGAAAGAGCATTTCGCGAGAAGCTGATCGACCTGGCGCGCCTGAGGAACGATGTTGCCGTGCTGGACGTCGGGTGTGGAACCGGGACCTGGCGATCGCCGCAAAACGCCGGCTCGACTCAACGGGCGCAGTCTACGGGATTGATCCCTCGCCGGAAATGATTTCAGTTGCCGGAAAGAAGGCGCAAAAGATGGCGGTGGAGGTTGTCTTCGAGCCGGGAGTCGCTGAGGAACTGCCCTTTCCTGACGGTCGTTTTGACGTGGTCCTGAGTACCTTGTTGCTTCACCACCTGCCCGCCAGAACCCGCCACGAAGCGGCCCTTGAGATACACCGGGTGCTGAAGCCCGGCGGCCACGTACTGGCTGTCGACTTCGGGGGATCGGAACGCCCGAAGAGAGGTTTTCTGTCGCATCTTCACCAGCGCCACGGCCACGTCAAGCCCGCCGATCTGATTGCGCTGATCGAAAAAGCGGGATTCACCGTGATCGAGAACGGCGCGGTGGGAACACGGGATCTGAATTTCGTTCTGGCCACTGTGCTTGCTCATCGGCAAGAGAACGGTGGTCAACACGAGTGAAGATGCACAAAACGCCCCGTCCTCGAATCTGGATTTTGATCGCGGGGGTGGCGGCGCCAATCGCGTCTCACGCACTCGTGCTTCGTTACTTCTCAATCCATTCGGGTCTACCCGTGGCCGTGATTTCAGGAACGGCTGTCGTGCTGGTGCTCAAGCATCTGGGTCCGTTCAAGTCACTCCGCGCCCTGTTTCGAAGAGCAAAGTCAGACTTGGGAAGCTGACGCGCTCACCTTAATTCGGCTGCCAGCGCGGATTAGAAAAGACTTGACCTTGGATACGGTTCCAAGGTTTAGAATACTGGGTATGGGGAACCCCGCGTGTCGTCTCAGAAATTGACGGTCAGCCACCTTGCGCATCTCGCCGGCGTGGGGCCAGACAGTATCCGTCACTATGAGCGAATCGGGCTCGTGCCGAAGGCGGAGCGCTCTCGCGCCGGATACCGAATGTGGACTGCGCGGGAAGTTCAGTATCTTAAGTGGCTCACCCCAGCCAAGCGCGCGGGCTTCACGCTTCATGAGCTGGCCGAAATTTTTCGTATGTACCGTGCGGGAAGCGCTCCATGCCGTACAGTGCAGAGTCTCCTCCGGCAGAAGCTTACCGATCTCGATCGGAAGGTTGATGAATTGTCGATTTTGCGCATGGAACTGAGACGGGTGCTCGTTCAATGGGAAGGGCGACTGCGCAGGGCCTCGCCTGGCGACCTTGTGCCGCTCTTTGATGACTTGCAGCAGGTACCAATCACAAAATCAATAGCGGTCTTAAAGCGGAAAAGCCGCAAAGGAGAAAAGTCATAATGCACACTTTTGTCAGTTTTCATGTCCAGCCGTCCAAAGTTCATGAATTTGAATCTCTTCA
>Ga0209167_10000650_pt1 | contig 23660 bp, 21 predicted proteins | sample Coa_R1_9_FD_187154 | JGI IMG/M metagenome (GOLD analysis project Ga0209167, IMG submission 187154) | Surface soil microbial communities from Centralia Pennsylvania, which are recovering from an underground coalmine fire - Coalmine... | ecosystem: Environmental > Terrestrial > Soil >...
ATCGGCTCGCGCGCCTTCCGGGAGTCCCAGCACCACCGAGCCGTTCACCGTTTCCAGATTCATGGGCCCGCCGGACATCAAGTAGCGCAATTCCAGCCGCAAATTTCCGTTCGTGGTCTTCTCGCTAAATCGCCCGGAGCTGTCGAACACTTCCACGTTGCCGTTCACCGAGCGCAATTCCCCGCCGCCCTCGACTCCGCGCACAGTCACGCTGCCGTTCACCGTCTCGATGCTGCCCAACAAAACGCGATAGGGCACGTGCACGTGATATTCCACCGCAACTTCGGCGCCCTCGCCCTGCGGGTAACGCGTGTGCACCGCCACTTGTCCCGGATGGCTGTCGTCCACTTCGATCTTCACTTGCGACAGGTCGCGCGAATCGTTGCGCGCGGCAGTCTTCACCGCGCTCACTTCCACTTCATCGCGGCTCCAGCCTTCCACCTGCACCGATCCATTCACGTTCTCCAGCGCGAAGCTGCCGCCCGCGGCCAGAGGATAGATTTTATGGAAGTTCTCGTCCGCCGCGAGCGTCGGAAATACCAACGCGGCGATTCCCACCAGCAGCAACAGCCCGCGAAGTGTGGTTCCCGCAATGCGCAATCGGCCGTCCCAGGATTTACTGCCGGAAGTGTTACCTTCATTCTGCGTTTGCACGGTACGCCCCCTTCGAGTGAAACACCCTCGTTCACTGCAAGCCGTTCCGATAAATGCGTGACCCGGAAGGGCGGGGCTTCAGCCCCGCCGTAAACCGCACCTAATGAGGGGCTTTAGCCCCTGAAGCCGCGCTTCCCGGTCGTAGCTGAACACTCATCAGACGCCTTGTAGAACATTCGGCCGCTTCTAGTCGGCCGGATTCCTGGTCGTCGCCCGCGAGCTATCGCTTCTCTCAACGAAGCGAAGCTGTGCGGCCCGCGTCCCCGCCTACGGCGAGTTCTCGAACATCTGCTGCGACTGCTGCTGCAGCATGCGCAATTGCAATTGCAGCTGCTGCTGCAATTGCTCCATCTGCTGCCTATACAACTGAACTTGTTTGTTCGCGTCGCTCACCATCACGTGGATATTGCCCGCAACAGTGCGCAGCCGGATCACTTCGCCGCCCCCGTTCAACACTCCCTCGGTGCGAATCCACTCATCTCCGTTCGTCGAGGATTCGCGGCTGATCTTCCCCGGGAACGCCGGATCGAATATCACGTGATGCTCGTCCCCGGACTGCACCTGCGCGTCAATCGTCACCGGCAACTGCCGCGGGATATAAACGACGATGTCGCCTTCGCCCGATTGCAGCTCGCACTGGCCCGGCATTTTTCCGGGCGTGACGAACCAGGCCGTGATCGCCCCCGCTCCCGTGGACGCTTTCACCGGACTATCCACTTCCGTCAAATAAATGCTGCCGCCGCTGGTTTCCAAATTCGTCGGCCCAGAAACGCGCACCACGCGAATCCCTCCGCCGCCCGTCTTCGCCTGCACCAGTCCGGCGGTCTCACCGACGTCGATTTGTCCGCCGTTCGTTTCCGCCACCAGTTGGCTGCCCGAATGCTGCACGGAAACATTTCCGCCGCCCGTCGAAACATGCGCCACGCCTTCTACCGATGCCACGCGGATGTGCCCGCCGTCCGTATGCAGGATGGCGTTCCCCGCAATCGCGCCGGTGGTGATGTGCCCGCCGCCGGTGCTCGCCGCCAGCGCGCCCGCCACATTCTTCACTGTGATGTGCCCGCCTTCGGTGGAAAGATGCGCCGCGCCGCCCACATTGCCCATCACGATGTTTCCGCCCGAAGTGGCCAGCGTCGCCGAGCCGATGATCTCCTCGGTCTCGATGTTTCCGCCGCCCGTCAACACTTCCAGATTGATATTCCTGGGAACATTTACTTCCACCGTCACCCACAAGCGCCCGCTGGCATGCCGGCCCAGGCATTGCCCGCGAAAATAAACACCCTCGGCTGTTGTGTTGGCGGTGGCAATGAAATTTTTCAGGAGTTGCTTCGCGTCTTTTTGCGTGGCGTCCGCTTCGAGGTGAACCTTGTAATCGATTTTTCCGGAATTCTGCGTCTTGATGATGACGTTGCCCAAATCTGTCACCAGATGCAGCCGCTGTCCATCGCGCACCGCGATGCTTCCCGTCAGCTCGCTGTTAACCCGCGGCCCCGCATGATTCTGCCGCTCGGTTTTTGCCTTATCCGCTCCATCCCCTGCAGCCGAAGCGGGAATCGCCAAAGTGATCGCCAAAAAAGCGCAACCAATCCCAGCCGCGAAAATTCCGCCAGGCACACCAATCCGTGCCGCGATTTTCTGCCGCATTCGCGGAATGTACGACGCTCTAACCATGTTTAGAATTTTTGCCGCGGGCCCAGATCGCGAATCACTTCCGCGCTCTGCAACCGGATGTACGTGCTGGGGTCTTTGGTCATCCGTTCACGCAGTACCGCGAGCAGATGATCGTCCGCGTCCACCTGGCCCTTGGCGGCCATGTCGCGCAGAGCGTTGATCGCTTCTACGCGGACTCCGGGGTTCTGATCGTCCACCAGCGCATCGAGCAGAGTTTGTCGAATGAGGTCCTGTGGTTCAGCGCCATTCAACGCTTCCAGCGCTTTCAACCGCACCGCCGCATTGTGATCCGTGTGCACCGCCTGGCACAGCGCCGAGCGTACATCCGGATCATTATTCCGCAGGCGCAACAAATCCACCGCATCCAGCCGCACATCCGGATCGAAGCGCTGGTTATTGTGCAGGATGTACATCAGTATCTGTTTCACGTCGTCGTCATTCACTGTGCCGCGCACCGTGTAGGGTTGGCGCGCATTCAATTGCAACTGTACTTGCGGGGGCTGGTTGTCCTCGGCGGGAAATACGTTGATGCCTGCGACGCTCGCGCTGTGCATATCGAGAGAACTAAGTCCCAAGGAAGCCGGAGTTGCAGACGCCGGATCAGCGCTCAGAACGCCCGGAACCACTCCATTCCCATTATTCGAAGCAACTGAAGAACCCGTGCCAGCCTTGCCGTCAGAATTGCGCAATAAACGCGGCCCCAGCATTCCTACCGAAAATCCGATCAGCACCAGCAGCGCCGCGCTCCACGCAGGCTGCGGTGAAATCCAACTCGCAGGCAGCAGCGCGCCAATCGTCCGGCGCAGCCAGCTGCGCTCTTCCTGCTGATCCAAACTGTCTTCCAAACCTGCACGGCAGCTCGCGAGAACCTCCGCATCCGGCTCCGTGTGCCGTCCAGCCAGCAGCGCCAGAATTTCGTTGTCCTGCGCCAGTGCCAGATTGCACCCGGAGCAATGCTGCAGATGTTCATTCACATCCGCGATTTCCGAAGCATCCAGTTCCCCGGCCGCAAAAAGCATCAGCCGCGGCTCAAACTCCTCGCACGCCGGGCTCTTCGTCTCTCCCATTCCTGCATCCCGCATTCTTTCCGACCTCGCTGAACTGTTTGCGTCTAGCGCATGCCTTCCAGGCTCGCGCGCAATTTTCGCGTCGCCCGGAAAAGCGAATTCTTTACTGTCTCTTCAGACGTGCCTAGCATGTCCCCGATAGCACGCAATTTCAACCCCTGATAATGTTTCATCTCAAAAACCATCCGCTCGCGCGGTGAGAGCCTGTTCAAAGCACTCGCGATCTGCTCGCCCAATTCCTGCCCCAGCAAATTTCTTTCCGGATTCGCGCCCGCCCTCTGCTCCGGCTGGCGGTCAAAAAAATCTCTCGTGCCGCCTTCCGCATCTTCCGGCACAGGCGCCTGATCTTCGCGGCGGCTGGTGCGGCGGCGCAAATGATCCAGCGCCACGTTCGTCACAATCCGATAAAGCCAAGTATAAAAACTGCACTCGAACCGGAATCGGTGCAGGTTCTTGTAAACGCGCAGAAAACTTTCCTGATAAATGTCGCGCGCATCTTCCGGACGATGCACCAGATTCAGCGCCAACCGCAAAACCTCGCGGTCGAAGCGCCGTACCAATACCTCAAACGCCAGACGGTCTCCAGCCTGCGCTTTGCGGACCAGTGCCTGCTCTTCCGCAATCTTCGCCGCCGCTGCCTGGCGCGCCTCGATGTCGAGTGCGACGCTCATCCCCATGGTGTTGATCGCCTGCCTGGTAACGTCCGGGTCCGCGCCACCGGTACCCGAAACGTGCATCCCGCCAGTCCCGGTATCAGCCCTGCCTGCCGGTACCGTAAAGATAGACGGCGGCTGTGGCCGTTGGTGAGCATCGGCGGACGTCGTTTTCCCACTATCGGACAGCTGCCCCAAGGTACACCTTCTCGCTGAGATGCGCTCCCCATCTAAAACGTTGCAAGGGAGCGATTTACACACGGCGAACGCGCGCTCTTGCAGCGCTTCCGCCAACTCATATCTCAACATTTCCACAGACTGCACGGCTCTAGCCACTTCGCTCAACTCGCAGCCACAAACTCAGCCGCTTCAGTCCCTAACTCCTAATACGTTTCAACTCCCTCCGTGAGTTCAATATTTTCCGCTCGTCGCTCTCGGTATTAAACGCTCCCCGTTACCGTGCGACACGCGCGGTCTAACTAAATCCGGGTAGGGGCGCTGCTTGCTGCGCCCCAGCTTGCCAGGACGTCAATAGCGTCGTCGACTCGCAGCGGCCCCCCGCCGTTCAGGCGGGCGTCTCTGGCTAGGCGCTGCCCACGATTTGATCCTTCGCCTTCGCACATCGTTCGCGCAGCTAGCCCATTTTGGAGTGCGGCGGCTTGCCGCCGCTTTGCCTGGCGCGAGGCTTGGCTCGCGTGCCGTTCATAGGCCACCGCTCGTGAATCGGCCTCCACGCCGATTCATCCCCAGACTCCGGCTGCGCACCTCAGCCGAGCGCGGTTGGTTTTGACTATGTAGCGGTCGGTCTATCCCGCGCCTTTCGGGCCAGACCGGGCACGCGGTTGCCGTAGGTTTTCTCTGCGCACTCTGCCTCTGCTGTAACTCAAGCCTCCTCCGCCTTTCCTCTGTGCACTCTGTGATAATTCCTTTGCCTTCCCGCGCAACACGCAACCAACCCGCAACCAATGATATAAAAGTGATGCAACCTCGCGCGATCCAATGCCTACGATCACTCTCACCAACTCCGTCAAATACCTCCACGGCGTAGGCCCGCAACGCGCCGCCACACTCGAAGCTCGCGGCATCGTCACCGTCGGCGACCTCCTCAGCTATCTCCCCTTCCGCTACGAAGACCGCCTCCGTTTCACCCCCATCGCCGAAATAATCCCGGGTCAAGTCCAAACAATCTTCGCCGAAGTCACCGGTGGCGGAGGAACCACCGTCCGCTTCCAACGCAGCCGCCGCTCCATTTTCCACGTCGCCGTGCGCGATGCTTCCGGTACGGTGTACGTCCGCTTCTTCCACGGCGGCTATCTCGAAGGAAAATTGAAGGATGGCCAAAAACTAGTCCTGCACGGAAAAGTGGACGAAGACCGCTATCGCCCCGGCCGCCTGGAAATGGTCAATCCGCAAATGGAACTAGTTGGCGCCACCGAAGGCGCCGCCGCCGATTCCACCGAAGTCGGCCGCATCGTCCCCATCTACGAAGCCATCGGCGCCATCAGCTCGCGCATGTTGCGCCGCATCATCTATAGCGTCCTCGCCAATTTCGACGGCAATATTCCCGAACCCCTCCCGCCGCAAATTCTCGAGCGCTATCGCTTCCCCGCGCGCCGCGAAGCGCTGCTCTACGCCCATTTCCCGCCGCAGGACCAAAGCATCGAGCTGCTCAACAACTACCGTAGCCCCGCACAAATTCGCCTGATCTTCGAGGAATTTTTCTACTATCAACTCGCGCTGGCCCTGCGCCGCCTGAGCGACCACTCACGCCGCGGCGTCCCAATGCGCGTGCGCGAAGAAAAAGTGCGCGCCGCCGTAAAACGCATTCTGCCCTTCAAGCCCACCACCGCGCAGAAACGAGTCCTCGCCGAAATCGCCGCCGACCTCGAGAAGCCTTTTCCCATGAATCGCCTGCTCGAAGGCGACGTCGGCAGCGGCAAAACCATCGTCGCCTTCGAAGCCGCGACAATCGTCATCGAAAACGGCTATCAAGTCGCCCTGATGGCCCCTACTGAAATTCTCGCCGCGCAACATTATCTTTCCGCGCGCCGCATCTTCCAGGCCGCCGGCTACGGTGTGGAATTGATTGTCAGCGGCCGCAAACGCTCCACGAAAGACGAAGCCCTCGCCCGCGTAGAAAGCGGCGCAGCACAAATCGTGGTCGGCACACACGCGCTGATCGAAGATCCCGTCGCCTTCAAAAAACTCGGCCTGGTCATCGTGGACGAACAACATCGCTTCGGCGTCCTGCAGCGCAAGCGCCTCATCGACAAGGGCGTCTCGCCTCACGTCCTGGTAATGACCGCCACGCCCATCCCGCGCACCCTCGCGCTCACGCTCTATGGCGACCTGGAAATTTCCGTGATTGACGAAATGCCGCCCGGCCGCACTCCGATCGAAACGCTGTGGAAAGAAGAAGGTCAGCTGCTCGCTGTCTGGGAAGCTGTCCGCCGCGAAATCGCCGCCGGGCGCCAAGCCTACGTCGTCTATCCCGTAATCGAAGAATCGAAACAGGAATTGAAGGCCGCCACCGCCGAATACGAACGGCTCGCGAAACACGTCTTCCCGCAACTGCGCATCGGCCTGCTGCACGGCCGCCTGAAAAACGATGAAAAAGATTCCGTGATGGAGCAATTCCGCCGCAACGAAATCCAGATCCTCGTCGCCACGACGGTCATCGAAGTCGGCGTGGACGTACCCAACGCCACCCTGATGGTCATCGAACACGCCGACCGCTTCGGCCTGGCGCAGCTCCATCAACTGCGCGGCCGCATCGGACGCGGCAGCGAAAAATCCCGCTGCATCCTCGTCGCACGCAAAAATATAACCGGCGAAGCCCGCGCGCGCATCGAAACCATGGTCGCCACCTCCAACGGTTTCGAAATCGCCGAGCAAGACCTGAAGCAACGCGGCCCCGGCGAATTTTTCGGCACGCGCCAGCACGGTGACGCCGCCTTCTCCGTAGCCCAACCGTTACGCGACCACGAAATCCTGGAGCTAGCGCGCCGCGAAGCCTTCGCCCTGGCAGAAAATCCCCAGCGCGCCGCCGAAATCATCAAGCGCCTGGAATCCGTAAGCCCCAGCTGGCGCCAGCGCTACCATTTGGCTTCCGTAGGCTAGAGAATGCGTGCGGGCTCAGATTATTGCCTCGCAGTTGAATTTGTAGCGGCCAGCTTCAGCTGGGCGCAGTTGACGTGGCCTTTGCTCTTGACGTTGCTTTTGATTTTGTAGCGGCCGCCTGCTTTTCTTAGGCGGGCGCCTTTGACGTGGCCTGTGACACTGTATCGTCGCGGGGTCGCAGCTCCACAATTTGCTGCAAACAGGTCGCGGTTGTCATCCCGAACGGAGTCCCGCGCTTTTTCTTTCCCGCCGCATCTTGGCGGGCGCGGGACGCAGCGAGGCCTCCCTGCCGCAGGCAGGGATCTGCTTTCCCTACGTGTGCAATGGTGGAGCACATTTGGAACCGAGCTAACCCATGCGCGTAATCGCCGGAAAATATCGCAGCCGCCTGCTGAAAGGCCCTGGCGCGCAACGCCTCCGCCCCACCAGCGACCGCCTGCGCGAAACCCTCTTCAACGTCCTAGGCCCCGCGCTCGAAGATTCCCTCTTCGTTGACCTCTTCGCCGGCACAGGCGCCGTAGGCATCGAAGCCATCAGCCGCGGCGCCCGCGAAACAATCTTCGTCGAATCCAACGCCAAAGCCGCGCGCCTGATCCGCGAAAATCTCACCGCCCTCGAAATCCGCCAAGGCGCCGAACTGATTGAAGCCCCCGCCCTGCGCGGCCTCGAAAGAATGGCAGCCCGCCACCTGCTCGCCGATTTCATCTTCCTCGACCCTCCGTACGAAAAAACCGCCGAATATCTGGAAACGCTGGAATTCCTCGACGCTTCCCACCTGATCGCCCCCCGCGGCATCGTCATCGTCGAACACTACTGGAAAACCGAACTACCTGAATTTCTCACGCGCCTGGAATGCACCCGCCAGATCGAACAAGGCGACGCCATTCTTTCTTTCTACACCCTGGCAGCCGCCGCCTAGCGCTCCAGCATCCAACACCCACGGGCCTCTTCCTGGTCAATTCCTGTATAATCGCCCGGCTTATGCAACCTGTGATGCAACGATATCCGGAGCCTCCGCCACCGAGCGCTCCAACAGTGCCACCCGACGCGCCCGAAGTAACTCTCGCGCCCGACGTCGAGCTGCCATCGCACTCGCAACTGCCGCGCCTCGATCTCGGCGTGGACTGGGGCTCGCCCTGGCACGATTTCCGCTCGAGTGTGCACGATTTTTTTCGCGGCCCCCGCGCACCGGAAAATTCCGAACTGCCCGCCGATTCCGATCTGCGCGTCGAATGGATCGAAGGAAAAATTCCCGGCCGCGCCTTCACCGCTTCCGCGCTCTGGCACGCAGCAGCGATCGGGCTGCTCTTCCTGCCCATCTGGCATTTCCTGGCAAGCGATCCGCCGAATCTCGCGCCAGTCCGCATCGAACTCACCTGGACCAATCCCTCGGAAGATTTGCCGCCCCTCTCGCTGCCGGGGCGCGATCGAAAACCCAGCCCCAAGGGCGATCCCGCAAAGCCCCTGCCGCTAAAAGGCGCCGACGCATTTCATCCGCGGCAAACAATCCTCTCGCAGCCGGCCGTCGTCACGCACCCGCGCCAAACACTGATCCAACCCGACGCGCCGCCAACTCCGCCGAAAATCGAAGTCCCGCTGCCCAATATCGTCGAATGGTCTGCTCCCAAAATGCCCGCGAAACCTCAGCTGCGCGTCGCATCCACAGCCGCAGCGCCGCAGGTGCAGCATCACGCCGTAAGTGACCTGGCCGCGCCCGAATTGGTAAATCAGGAAAAAACTCCCGGACCGCTCGATATCGCCGCGTCGCCCACCATCAATCAGCAGCCGCGTATGCCGGTTGAACCGATGTCGAAAGCAATAGCCGCCAGACGCGCCGCACAAACAGAAACGGGCGCGGCTCCAGAAATCGGCGCAGCAAATCTAACCGGCGATGATAGCCTGCATCGCGTGATCGCCCTTTCCGCCGCACCTGCTCCTCCCGCTCCCGAAGTAAGCGTGCCGCAAGGAAATCTCGCCGCACGAATTGCAATCTCTCCGGAAGGAAAACAACCGGGCGCACCAGGCGGCGCTGAAAATGGTTCGGCAGGAAACGGAGGCTTGGGCGGTGGGTCTGCCAGCACCGGTGGCCGCGGCACTACCTCCGGCTCCGGCTCAAGTTCCGCAGCCGTCAGCATCAGCGGCGGCAACGCGCGCCCCGGCAACGGTGGACTCGCCCCCCACGCCACAACCAAATTAAATTTGAAACCGATGCCTGCGCTCGACGCAGCGCCGTCAGCCCATCACGGCCCCGCGGTGATCGGCACGATTGACCCGAAGCTCCCGCCCGAAGTGATCCTCTCCGGCAAGGAAATTTACACGCTGCACATTGACATGCCCAATCTCACCAGCGTCACCGGCAACTGGGTGATGAATTTCGCGCAGCTCGATGAAGGCAATCCGCCCTACAGCAAGCCCACAGGCAAGCTATCGGGCCCGTCCCTCATCAGCAAGGTGGACCCGAAATATCCACAGAACCAAATCAAAGAACACGTGGACGGCGAAGTCGTTCTCTACGCCATCATCCGCAAAGACGGCTCGGTAGACAGCATTCAGCTGGTCCATGGAATCGATCCTCAGCTCGACAAAAATTCCATGGAAGCCCTCGCCCGCTGGGTCTTCCGCCCGGCCACGCGCGAAGGCCAGCCAGTAGAACTAGAAGCCGTAGTCCACATCCCCTTCAAGTTCCGCCGCCCCGAATAAATAGCCTGCGTGGGCACAAGAAAATCTTCGTAGAGCCTGGAAATGGAGTCTCTGTGAGTAGTCGAGGATCGTGGGGGTGATTCTAGCCACTAGCCACTCATCACTAGAAGTTATCTCATAAACACATTCAAGCGATTGCGCGATTGCGAGTTATGGGAAACAGAGTAAATCAGATGCATGGACCTCACCGACGCCCAGTGGGCGTTTCTGGAACCGCTGTTCCGTCCCAGGCGGCGGGAAGATGGGCGAGGCCGACCGTGGCAAGACACGCGTGCGGTGTTGAACGGAGTGTTCTGGATTTTACGCACGGGTGCTCCCTGGCACGATCTGCCAGCTCGCTATCCGCCCTTCCAAACTTGTCATCGCCGCTTCCAACAGTGGCAGCGTTCCGGGCTGCTTACCCGTTTGCTGCAGAAACTGGCCGAAGACTTACGCGACCGCGGCAAGCTGGATCTGAGCGAAGCCTTCATCGACGCCAGCTTCAGTTCGGCGAAAAAAGGGGCTCTAGTGTCGGCCCTACAAAACGCGGCAAAGGCAGCAAAATCATGGCAATCGCAGACCGCCATGGTCTTCCTGTCGCCCTGCACGTGGTCAGCGCTTCGCCGAATGAAGCCACTCTGGTCGAGCCCACGCTCCAGCGGAGATTCCTGCGTGAAACACCGCAGCGATTGATCGGCGACAAAGCCTACGACAGCGATCCGTTGGATCAGCGAGTACGCGCGCATCTTCGCGTGGAACTGATCGCGCCGCACCGCTGGAATCGCAGCAAACCCGTCACGCAAGACGGTCGCGCGTTGCGCCGCTACCGTCGCCGCTGGAAAATCGAGCGTCTTTTTGCTTGGCTCCATAATTATCGTCGCATCGTCACTCGCTGGGAGTACCACTCAGAAAATTTCCTCGGGATGGTGCAACTCGCGTGCGCTGTCATCCTCCTGAGACATTTATGAGATGGCTTCTAGACACTCGCCACTCGTCACGCTCATTGTGGACTTCCCCCTTATCCTGGTTCAGGGGCTCCGAAAACCGATCCCCTGGAACCTAAGCCCTAGGTTGTCTGTTTCTGAAGTGCTGTCACCTGTTCCCTAGAACCTTGCTTGTTGAGGTATGCCCACCGCGTTTGAGAAATTCGCCAAGATGAATAAGCTTTCTTCTTTCTCTTCTGGATTTTCTTCTTTCCTTTTTGTTTCCGTTCGTTGTCTCCGCCGTTTTCTTCTTCTCTGCGGCCTGTCACCTGTGCCCTATTCTTTAAGCCTTGCTCGCAGTGAAGTAAGCATTTTGCTGATTTCTGTAATGAGATGCAGAACGGCCCGTGCCTCGTTCTCCTTCAGATAATTCAGTCGGACAGAGGGCATGACCAGTGTCTCTGCTTCCATGAGAGAGCCCCTGGCAATGGCTACGAAGTGCGCATAGTCGCGTTGTGTCGGGCATACATGACCCTCCGCGATATTTACAGGAACGGAAGAAGCACTTCGCGTGATCTGGGATACGAGACGATAGCTGTCGTTGGAGGGGAATTTGGAGCTTCACTGGTAGACCAGAACGGCCAGGTCCGTCGATTTCTGCCAAACGATCAAATCACGGTGCGACTCAATTCTCTTTTTCTCTATCACCTGCACCTTGTTGCCTATAGCTTTGCCTTTGTTCGTGGCAATTTCTGACGCCCTGTTCCCTGTAACCTGTTCCCCAGCCTTCAAGGGTGATTCGGTTGGCTACCAAAGTATGCGAACAAAACCTTCTTGCCATGAGGTTCGTCGTACTTTTTATTGGAGGCTTCCGCGGTAACAAAGACAGAGTTGATCTGAGAGAGGACGTTTGGATCGTCGAAGGTCATTTTCCATCGGCTTTGGCCGTCGTCATCCTTATGAAGGATTCCCAAATTGTGCGTCACTTCCTTCACGCCGGCCTTTCCACCCCAAACATGAAAGACGACGTTGGTCTTTACTTGACGCGCGTCTTCGAGGTCGTAGGCGTAAAACACGAGTGATTTGCCTTCTGTGTAAAACACCCTTCCGAACGCACGCTGACGCTTGCCGCTGGGATCGGCATCATAAACGTCCACGATGTGCAGGTTCCGAGCGGCGACAAGCTCGCCCATCTGGCTCTTTGCATCTTTGACGTTGAGTTCTTGCTGGAGGTTCGCTTCGGTGATCTGTAATTTCTCGGAAACGTCTTGCGTCCTTTGTTGCTGCATCGCAAGTCCTGTCTCGGACTCGGCCAACCGCTGGCGGAGACGCTCAGCCTCCGATGCAAGCTGAGCCACTTGCAATTTGGAATCTTGCACGTCCTTTGAGTTCGCTTGCGCTACGACTTGAGCCTGCTGAAGCGAAGCTAGTTTCTCGTTGGCAGCGGAGAGTTCGTTGCGCAGCGAATCCTGGTCAGCTTTGGCCTCGCTCAGCTTTGTTTTTAAGTCTACAAGCTCGCTCTCTAGATTGCTTTTGTCCCGTTCGAGGATGGAAACGTTGTCGCTCGGCGGGGTGCCGCCTTCTACAATGACTGCAGGCGCCGGAGCATTGACTGCGATCGGGGCTGAACTCCCAAGAGGTACCTTCCTCCCCAAATAGAATCCAGAGACGCCAATGACGACACACGCGGCAGTGGCGGCTAGGACGCCCCATACTAGCCAAGCTTGCCTTCTCTTCTCTCCGCTCTGCTTAGGAGCTCGAGAACCTTCTTGTATCTCGGCTCGAACCATTCTTTGAAAGACAAGTTCTTCGTGGGGATCAACAGTCTCCTCTTCGAAGGCAGTTCCGGCTCCGTCCTGTTCCCGGTGGTGCAAAACCTGGAACCGCACGCCGATTTCCGTAGCGTCTGACTTGCTTTTCTTTCCAGCGCTTGTTTCCTCGGAAAGCCGCGCAAGAAATCGCGCGCGCATTCCGACCGGCGGTGCTGCGCCCGCAGCAGGAATACGATTCTCAGAAAGAACCGGCAAAACTTGCACACTGGCTTGCGCCACGGATTCGAGGTACTCGCGACAGCTAGCGCAGGTGGAAACGTGCTCGTTCAATTCGCACATCTGCGGACCACCCAGTTGGCCCACGGCGGCTAGAGAGCACATCTCCCGATACTGCCCGTGAAAAACAGGCAGGAACTTTGTGGCCGATTTGAAGAGCTCATTATTTCTCATGGCGTTTTCCAATTGCTTCCCGTAAAGCACCAAGACCGCGATGAAGATCGTGACGGACAATGTGCGTGCTCACCCCTAAGCGCTGAGCGATCTCTTCTGCTGTCAAGCCCTCGTAATAGGTCATCTCGAGAACCGTACGCTGCCGCGGCTTGAGCCGCTCAAGCATCTGCTCTGCGAGACGAACCGCCTCGGGAGAATCCCCGGCATAGGACCGGCGCACGCCCACCTCGACTGCGGCCTCCAGTTCTTCCCAGCGGTAGAAGTGGTTCGAGACAAGGTGCCGCTTTCTGTGCAGCGCCCGGTGATAGGCGTACTGCAGAAGCCACACTCTAAGCATGCCCTTCTGTGCGTCGAAATTCGCCACCGCGCGGTAAATGTCGAGAAAGACCGTTTGCACAACCTCTTCCGCCTCGCCCGGATCCCGGACAATGCGGAAAGCCACGTCAAACACAAGCCGATGATAACGGTCAAAGAGCACAGCAAGCGCGTCCTGCCGGCCAGCCACAATACTCTCGATCAATTGCTCGTCGCTGAGCTCGCGCAGGTCTGCTGAAAGATAAGGAGGGCTAGAAGGTTTGGCAAAGTTCATGGCGAATAGACCAGTCCGCGCAACAACACCGCCTCCGGGACGCAATCAGGGCAATGCCAAAAAAAGGAAAAGAAGCCACGCCGACTCCCTCTCGTGGTTTAACACAAAAGAGACACCAAACATCCAACTTTATTTCTGTTTTCGTTGGCCAAACATTTGTCGTTGGTGGGCATACTTTGAGATTGCTGTGACGCAAGAAAAACGCTCCTTACCATGTCCTCAGATACGGCCTCAGCTAGCACGCCTCGCGCCACCTAAAGCTGTGTCACTCGGACGTGCAGACCGCTTCGACCGGCCCGATTCTTGGCTTTGCTTCCGTTCTCTGTTTCGGGTCTCTGCCCCCTCTCCTGGCTGTGAAGGGGGCAGGAAGTCCCCGAAACAGGAGAACGGAGATGAATATCGAGCAAGCAAGAGAAGTTGCAAGCAAGGCTCTTCAGCATCTATCAGAAAGTCTAGCGCAGGGTGAAAGTGAAGTGCTGCGCAAGTATCTCGCCGCGATGGGAAAGTTTTATCGCTACAGCGCGAGCAACGTTTTGTTGATCATGACACAGCGCCCGGAGGCGACGCGCGTCGCAGGTTATCAGACCTGGCGCAAACTCAATCGCCAGGTCACGCGGGGCGCGAGGGGCATCGTGATCTTTGCGCCACTCATGCGAAGGACCGTGGATTCGAACGATTGTGGAATGGAGACTGAGCGGGAGAAGCTGGTTGGCTATCGCGCGGCTGTCGTCTTTGACGTGGCCGATACCGCGGGAAACGCGCTTCCGTCACTTTCGCAGTTCGAAGGCAATCCCGGAGAATATCTCGGACGCTTGAAGTCACTCGTTACCGAGTCGGGATGCGCGCTCGAATATTCAACGAGCATTCTTCCCGCGCAAGGGCAATGCTCAGCTGGGAAAATCGTCTTGTTGCCGGACTTGGCTCCCGCCGAGGAATTCCATGTACTGACCCACGAAGTCGCGCATTCGCGGCTGCATTTTACCGCGCGCCGCGCTGAGACAACGAAGTGCATCCGGGAGACGGAGGCTGAGGCTGTCGCGTTTGTGGTTGGTCAGGCCATCGGGCTTCAAACGAATTCGGCATCTTGTGATTACGTGAAGCTGTACAACGGCGATAAGGACACGCTAGCTCAATCGCTCCAGCACATCCAACAAGTGAGCACGGAGATCCTGTCCGGAATTACGCCTCCCCAGGGTGGTGGTTAACTGCTGGTCGAGTACCAAGGTCCACGCAGCGCACCACGCGCTCCTTCAATCGCGCGCCCACGCTGATCTAGGTGACCTATTTCCATTCAGTGATGGGAATCCTAGTTAGTTCGCATAAGAATTTGACGTGAATACTCCTTGACCCATGCTGCGGTCGGCCAGTTTTTTTCGCCCCGATAACCGGAAAACCGCTACCCTGACTTGTTATATGAACAGTGGCGCGATCCAGAGGAGCTAATGAGCGGCGAAACCTTACCCTTGAGGCTGCCGCTCCCCCGCTTTGGGACACGCGAAGGCGAGGCGACCGCTCTGTACCGCGAACTTCGTAAGCCGCTTGTTCGCTACCTCGTGAGTCTTGGTCTTTCGGGCGACGAGGCGCAGGACGTGGTCCAGGATGCTTTCGTGGGCTTGCAGAGGCACCTGGCGGCCGGCGGGTCGCAGGAGAATATTCGCAGTTGGTTGTATCGGGTGGCGCACAATCACGCGAGGAACCGGCAAACCAGTTACGACCGGCGTTTCTCCGCGCCGCTCGGCGAAGTCGACACGATGTCCGATGAGGCGACGCCGGAACGGGCGGTGCTTGAAAAAGAGAAGTTTCGGAGGCTGGGCAATGCGATCCGTCTGCTCAGCGAGCGGGAGCGCGAATGTCTGCTGCTGCGCGGCGGGGGATTGCGGTACCGCGAAATCGGCGAAGTCTTGGGAATTCCTACCTCGACCGTGGGCGATACAGTGGAGCGGGCCATAAAGAAATTAGCGGAGAAATGCAATGTGTGACGATTCGGGAAGACTGATCGCCTGGCTGGATCAAGAGTTGCCGGAGGACGAAGCCGCCTTTGTCGAGCGGCATTTGCAAGTTTGCGTGGGATGTCAAACCCGTCTCGTTGCGTATCAACAGGTGAGCAGGACGTTCGATGCGTACTGCGATGCAGAGATCGCGTCCGAGAGGCGGCGGAGCCTGCCGCGATGGATACCCGTGATGTCAGCTGGTGCGGCGGCCGCTGTTGCGGTCGCCGCTGTGTTCCTGACGTTCCCGCGTGGACGCGTCCTGCAGCCCCCGATCAACTCACAGACCGCCCTTTCCGCAGCGACGGATCCACGCATGGGAGCGGCTCATTCCGTGGTGGCTCTGGAAACGCCGCCGTCTGCAGTGAACCGGGTGGAGCGAGTCGATCGCCGATACGCTGCCGTACCCGCACGGCGTCGAAGTGCCGGCGCCGCGCCCCCGGAAGTTCGAGACGTAGGCGCGCTTCCTGCTGAACCCGCGATCGAGATCACCATTCCTTCCGATGCCGTGTTTCCGCCGGGCGCGGTGCCGGAAGGAGTCAGTTTCGTTGCGGACGTCATACTCGGGGCGGATGGATCGGCGGAACGGCTGCGCTTGCAGCCGCGGTTTGTGACATCGGAAAGGAGGGCTACACGGCCATGAAATACCTATCGATTTCGATCCTGGTTTTGTCGGCTGCGTCCTGCGCTTTCGCGCAAGGCGCAGGAGATGTGCTGTATCAAACAACCGGCAGGGCTGTAAGCATAAGCTCGTTTCAGAAAGGGCCCGCTGCGCCGGTGACCGGAGCCCCTTATTCCGCCACGATCAGCAATGAAACGACGCAGACGCTGGAGGACGGAAGCCACATCGTGCAGACGATGAACGGCAACGTCGCGCGCGATTCGCAGGGTCGCACGCGGCAGGATGCGCCGTTACCTGCGCTCGGGAATTTATCCGCGACGAATGCGCCGCACCTAGTCTTCATTCAAGATCCCGTGGCGCAAGTTTCCTACACGCTGGATTTGACGGACAAGACGGCGCAGAAAATGGCGATACCGTCGATGCCTTCTTCGGGCGCGATGGTTTCCGGCACGACGGGAGCGGAGACCGCGGGCCCGGTGTTCATGATGCCACTGCAAAATGTGCAGACAACCGCGGCCGCGGGTCCGATGCCGCCGCCTCTGCCTGCACCAAACGCCACGATCATGATGCAGAAGGCCGTCATGATCGACGACTCAGCGCAGGTTAGCACTGAGGACCTTGGCTCCGAGACCATGCAGGGCGTGGCCGTTACCGGGACGCGCACCACGCGCACGATTCCGGCGGGGCAGATCGGCAACGAAGCACCGATCAGTATCGTGACCGAGGTGTGGATGTCGCCCGAGCTGAAGACAGTGGTTTACAGCAAGCGGAGCGATCCGCGCATGGGCGTGCAGACGTTTCAGCTAACCAACATTACGCGCGCCGAACCGGACCCGTCGCTGTTTACTGTGCCCGCGGGCTTCTCGATCGCGGATGGGCCGCGGCCGATCTTTTATCGCACGAGCCAGTAACCGTAGAGCGGCGTTTGCGGGTTTTCAAAATTACGGAAGCCTGCGGTCTTCGCTCTCGTGCCGAAAGATCCAAACGGTTTCCCCAACCTAGATCCAGGGGACGCTCACCGTAACGTGAAGCGTTACTTCGGGGCCTGCCAAACTAACTTCGCGCTTCATCGCCCGTTTAATTCTACAGAACGAGTCAATATTGAATTACGGGGCGAGCCTTTCAACCTCTTCGTGATCCGACTTTTGGTTCGGAGCGGGTTGGGTCGAGAACAGTCGCGCGTATCCTGTTCATTCGGCTCGTGATACAGCCCCGCAGCGGGCGATCCGCATCGCTCGCTCCGCCCGAAATTCTCATCGCCTATCCGCGTGATCGACTCACAGAGAATGTTTCCTGCTATTGCAATCCCGCACGACGCCGACGTTCCAGCTCCTAGAATGTAAACATTGCGGCGCCCCAAGTGCGGGCTAAGCTGATTCTTCGGTTTTGGCATTCTGGACTCAAGAAATGCCAGCTGCCGCGAGCCCGCAGCTCATTCGGTTCTGTCCAACGTGATGCCGGATCTCTTGCTCAGAGTCTCGTGCTGGCTTGCTTGTACCCCTTGGCGCGCGAGAGGCAACTGCAAGTCCCCACGCGAAGGCAGATCTTCGGAGACGGCCAAGAAGCACTCCCGGCCGTCGAGTTCGATGAGGTCGGCTGAATAAAACGTATCGGCGATGTCGCCCGAACGTTTTCGGAAGCGAGTGATCCGGTTTCTCACGCGGCCTTGCTGGCGAATTTCCCTTAGCATCCGTGCTCGTTCGCCGGGGTCGTCCCAAATCTTGATATCGAACACAGTGCGGCCGAGGAGTTGCGCGCGGGAGTATCCGTACCTGCGCTCAAAGGCCTCGTTTACCTCGATGAAGAGTCCCTCTTTGACTGTCGTAATGGAAAAGGCGATGGGGCTCGATCGGAAGACTTTCGAGAATCGCTCTTCGGAGAGCGTGCGGCCCGCCTCTGCTTGCCGCAAAGCATTCTGCGTTTGCTGCAAGTCGCCAATTCGCTGCTCGAGCTCGGCGCCGTAGATTTCCGCGCGTTCATACAGGCGCGCATTCTGAATGGCGACGGCGGCGGGAATGGCAAGGGACTTCGCAAGTCGCAGATGGTCCCGTGAAAATGCATGCACACGCGTGTCACCCAGCGACAGCAACCCCAACACGTTGTGCGAAGCGATAAGGGGCACGCAGAGCCAGGAGCAAAAATGCGAATTCCCTTCGAACCTCTTCCAATCGTTTTCTTGACTGGCGTCAGCAAGAAGCAGACTCGTCCTTGAACTGAGAACCTGCATGAGAAAGCGGCTTTCAGCGGCATCCCACGTCGTGGGACACCTTTGCGGACGCCCGGTCGATTCGTAGTGCTGGACTTCCCGTGCGAGGGATAGCCGAGTTGGAGTTTCCAGAAGCAGGACGCGCGCCGATTCGCATGGAATGAGTTCCAGGAGCGACTGCAGCAGTGTGTCTAAGACGGTGTCCATGCTGAGGTTCTGTGTCAGTGCGAGCGTAGTCTTGCGAAAGGCGTCAGCTTCGGCGTGCGCTGATTCCGCCATCGCAAGATTTCTAGCCATCTGGTCTTCGGCGGATTTCCGTGCCGTAATGTCCTGCGCAGTTCCAACCAGCCGCCGCACGGCGCCGCTTGCATCTCGCACAGGGAAGCCTCGGACCCAGACCCATCGCGTTGCGTGATCCGGTCGAATGATTCGAAACTCTTCATCGAATCGCCCGGTTTCGACCGCCTCTTCGAGCCGAGTCAATACCCGCACGCGATCTTCGGGATGAAAAAGCTCCTGATACGAAGCGGGATTATCCCTGAGTGTTTCGCAGGACCGACCGGTTACCGCCTCAAACGCCGCATTGACGTAGACAACGTGCATGGTTTCCACGTCAATCATCCAGTACACCTCCAAGATGTTGTCCGCCATTTGCCGGAACCGTTCATCGCTTTCCCGCAGAGCGGTTTGGGCCTGGTGCTTTTGGGAGACGTCGCGCAACACAGCGACATGGCGACCGGGCAAATAATCCGCCTTCACCGTGTATTCGACGAAAATGATTTCTCCGTTTCTCCGGTTTAGTTGCATTTCACCATGGCCGGATTCTCCACAGCGAAGACGCCGCCACGCGTCTTCATTCGTCCACGATGCAAATGCCTGGATCGCGTGACCGAGGAGTTCTGGACGTGTTGTTTCAAAAACGGCCAGCGCCGCGGGATTCGCTTCGAGACAAGTACCCTGGCCATTGAGGATGAGGATAGCGTCGAGGGTGCTATCGAAGATGGACTGGAATTCGCGTTCCGTCGCATGCAGGGCGGTGGTGGTTCGGCACTGTTCACGGCGAGCCAGAAACAGGAAGCGGGCATGAAGAGTGATCGCCACGGCAAGTGCGAGGAGAACGAGCGCAAGCAACATGGACGATAGGCGTCCGTCATGAGATCGTGGCGAGAGCGCACCCACAAGCAGAGCGACTAACGCCAAGGCAATAATGATCGAAACAGCTCGCGGCCAACCCTCGCGGGCGCTCTCGCTACGATCGAAGGGAAGTGTTTTCATAGCGCTACCGCCTTGCGGACGCCTGTCGATCGGCCGACGCCGCGGCGCACCCATCGTAATACGCTAGTTACGTCTTAATACCGTCATCGTTCAGGGAGGATGCTACGCCGCGGACTGGCGACAGTCAATACGCCGGAGCGCGCCGGAAGGCGTGACTAATTTCCGTCGAGAATCGTCCGGTAGATGCTCGGGCCGATTTCATGCTAACGCCTCCCCGCTCTTGGCTTTGATGGCGTGTAGCGGGGAAGAACTCGAAGTAGTCTTTCTTATCAAACCAGGCGCACTGGAACGCCTCCACGGGAAGCCGCGTGCGGGAGGCGAACGCCAAGGCGTAGACCAGCAACTGGTTTACCGGGTCGAGCTGGCGAGCCTTGGGCTTGTAGTCCAGGAGATGGATGAGGCCGTTTCTTGCTTGCACCACGTCGATGTGCCCAGTGATCGGGTTGGGCGACTCCGGCAAGTTCACGAAAAATCTCCGGGACTTGTAATGGGCGATTGCCTCGCGAGTCAAGTAGACCGGAACTTCCCAGGCGATGGTCGAGGAATCGTTGGCCAGCATGAAATCCTGCACGGACGGATGACGGTCTCTCGTCTCGCGGGCGAGCAGCAGACCCAAAGCAGCGAGATCATTAGTGCTCGCGATACGGGAAATGCGACCGGCTGGCGTCTACGGCGAAACCAGCAGCAGACGGAACGTGCCTGGCGCTAATCTCTCCCTGGTCGGATCATCCTTGCCCGGTATCGGTACGTAGTCGGCGGTCGGAAGGTAGATAGCCTTGGTCTTTGGATCGAAGGCCATCGCAGACGCCCACAACGCTGTTTTTACGGTGTCTATAATGTCATACGCATCGGTCGCATTCTCGTGGATTACACTGATCACGCCCTCGTCGCAGGCCTGGAATACCAGCCTGGCGTCTGGGTCGTACCCGCTGCCATCAACTCCGGAACACATCTGTACTCTATTGACGAATTTTCCTGTCACAGCGTCGATTACGTATAGGTGGCCATCGTCGCACCCAATGAAAAGCCGTTGCTCACGAGAATCGTACGCGAGACTGTGAGGGCCCGCGCAATGTATCGGAAAAACCTTCGAGACTTGGAGTGTTTTGGCATCAATCACTGCCAGCGCTCTCTTGTCGGAAAGGTTGACAAAAACAGTCCCACGCCCGTCTGAGAGTGCTCCGGACGGTTGGCCACCCAAGTCGACCTCGCCTACCTTTTCGTTACTGCGCCCGTCAATGACCGTGGTCTTTTGGTTCAACGGGAAAACTCGGTGAGTGAGCAAATCGTACACAATCGATTCGGGAGGATTTACCGCCACCCTGGCGAGAGCCTTAAGTGTGGTCGTGTCGAAGACCGTGACAGACCCCGAGTCGCCAGTTCTGCGTGCGTCTGCTCCTCCGTTTGCGGTGAAGCCGCGATTAAGATCCGACGCGATGGCAATCGCTCTCACGTCGGGTGTCTCAAGTATGTCGCTCACTCGGCTCCCAGAATCCTCATCAACCACTTCTACTCGATTGTAATGGGCCAGGTAGATGCGCCGCTGTTCCGAATCCAAGGCAATACCTTGCCAGGTGTAGCTTCCCCCGATCGAATATGATCTGACTAAGTGGTACGACACTGTCGGCGATTTGAATATCTCAAAGGAACTCTGTGCCTCAGCGCACGACGCCAGGCCTGCGATCATAAGCCATAAAACCGGGCGAAGCATTGTTCTAATTTGTGAACTAATCATGGTTCTTCCTCGCAGACCCTCTGTACCGATTACCGATTTCAGTAGTGTAAAGGCTCGTCCGCCTTCTGCAGTTCGTCCAAGTACCTGTGATACGCCGCCCCAACTTCTGCTTGGTTAAGCGGCACATGATCGGACGCTACAATCGGCTTGGCAAATGCATCCATAGCCTTGTCAATGGTTCTCCAAGCATCGACCTTCGGTTGTGAATCATGCTCTTGGCCTGCCCATACAAGCATCAATATGCGCGCCACTTTTGCTGCGTTCGCATAGTCCTGTTTCTGGTCGAACTCGAACGCAAGCTGTGCCAGTGCCTTATAGACACCAAAAGTTGTCCTCTCAACGCCGGCAATTGGTGGCTTCGTCTGAGCCCGGGCAGAAGGAACAGAGACAATGACACTCAAAAGCACGATCGAAACAGCCGCTGCCGATTTGATTTTCATTAACCCATCCTCGTATGAGATAAGGCATTGTTATTTGCATGAGGCCGTCTTGCAAGCACCGCTCGACACACGACGATATGATCCTTCGCCTTGTTTAGCTTCGAGGAAAAGAGGTCATCAGAGGGATGGGGCCGAGCTTCAAAGAAATGGAATATCTCTCACGAAAGCTGATTTGGCCGACGCCCGACAAAGAGAGAACCCTTGGTATTCGTTAGTTCCTCCGATCCACTCTTGCCATTCCCTCCCTGTACAGCTTGGCAATTTCGCTGGCACTGAGAGTAGAGCTGAACAGCACTATGTCTTTCAGCGTCCCAACGAGACCATCGCCTAGTAGTAATGGAAAATCATTGGCGGAGGGCGGTGTGGCGTACTCTGCCTTCGACGACTCGGATCCATCCACAAAGAGTCGTAAGGTGTGGCCGTCATAGACTGCGGCAAGTTGATGCAATTGATCATCCAAAGCGGAGCTGGAAACCATAGCTCCGGCCGTGTCGATCGGAGCTTCGCCACGACACAAGTAATCTTGTCCCGCATTGATGAATGCAGCAGGCCTCGATTGTGAGGTGAATCCGATACCGAACGAGTCTCCCTTTGCAACCAGATTCGCACCTTGGGTCCCAAGCATTGCAAGGTGACGACTCGCGTCTGCAGAGATTTTCGTCAGACCGAAGTATTCCTTTGCGCCTAATACCACGTGCGGGGTATAGCCGAAGACAATAGTTGAATCGCTGCTATCAAGTGGCTGAATTTCCCAGTCCGAACCGTCCCGTCGCGTCGAAGCGATGAAGCAGCGATAACTTCCCCAGGTATTTGGGTTGCTGTCTGCACCCCGAACAGCAAAGTTGTAGTACACGCGATCACCAATGGCCTGTACACTCCCAACTCCAACGTCCGCGTGTTTTTCTCGGGACGTCGCCTCCACATTTGTTCCGTCTAGATTCATCGAGCCGGTTACCAAAGCTGACAAGCCATCGGGCTCGACCTTTGAGTAAGTGAAGAAGAGGCGCTCCTTGTCCACCGTGAACATTCCGAACATCTGTTCAATGTTCTTAATGGTTGCGATGACTCTCCAGTTACTTCCATCAAGATTGCTCTTAGCGAAATACAACTTTTTTGAAGAGTCAGTCCGATCACCCCTATCTGCGTATGTGTAATAAATCGAATCACCTGCCACAAACATCTGCGGCGCTACGAATGTCGGTACGAATGTTCGCTGTGTCGCCTTCAACCCCGTGTCATCCAAGTTTGTGGTAGCCGTCCACAGGTGATCGCCGGTACCGGTGGCATCGGATTGCGGCCACGCAAAGTAGACTTTCCGGCCGACCACCTGCATGGCGCCCTGCTCTACCATGCCTCCTGGGCCGTACTGTAGCGGGACGACATGAGTGAGTTGCGTCGGCGAATACTGGGATCCACCGACGTCTGAGACGCCTGCCCAGATTTGGTCCTCCCCAGTGCCATCGGGACCGAAATACTCGTGATAGACCTTATTGAACACACGCTGGATTTTGGGCTCGGTACCCTGCCCCAAGTAGTGTTCATTCCACGAACTCAAATTCGCCAGAGCTGTGCCGTAGTTTGCTGCAAAAGAGATCCATCTACTACTACTACTACCGTCATCCCGGTCTAGCACATCGGCGTTATAGGCGAAGGACAACTGGTCTCCACACACCTGGAGCCACGGACCGCGCGTATTGTTTCTCATGCCTGTTTTTGGGCGCTCCACGGCGCGAAAAGGCGAACCTTTCCCGCGAAACGATACGACGACCGAAAACCCTCTCCTGAGGTCAAGCGTAGTTGCATCAGGCACCCGGAC
>Ga0209167_10000652_pt1 | contig 23602 bp, 15 predicted proteins | sample Coa_R1_9_FD_187154 | JGI IMG/M metagenome (GOLD analysis project Ga0209167, IMG submission 187154) | Surface soil microbial communities from Centralia Pennsylvania, which are recovering from an underground coalmine fire - Coalmine... | ecosystem: Environmental > Terrestrial > Soil >...
GCTGAAACTCGCCGTCCCCAAGCGGGGTTACAACCGCGCCGCCGGCGACGCCGCTCTGCGTCAGCGTCGCATTATGATCCAGTGTCACCGTGATCGTCACGCTGTCGTCGCCGTTCGCAAACAGCTCTGCCGCGTTGGTGAGCCCCAGCGTCAGCGTGCTGGTACTGCCCTCACTGATCGGCGTCGTCGACGCCGTCACGATCGGCACATCCGAAACCGGGTTCACCGTCAGCGTGGTCGAGGTCGTGCCCGTGGCCGGGGCGGCGCTGCCGTCCTGCGCAACCGCCGAGACACTGACGTTCACCGTGCCCTCGAACTCGCTCGTCGACGGCGTGATGATCAGGCCGGTAAGTTGCGATGCGCTGGTCACCGTCAGCTGAAACTCGCCGTCCCCAAGCGGGGTTACAACCGCGCCGCCGGCGACGCCGCTCTGCGTCAGCGTCGCATTATGATCCAGTGTCACCGTGATCGTCACGCTGTCGTCGCCGTTCGCAAACAGCTCCGCCGCGTTGGTGAGCCCCAGCGTCAGCGTGCTGGTACTGCCCTCATTGATCGGCGTCGTCGACGCCGTCACGACCGGCACATCCGAAACCGGGTTCACCGTCAGCGAAATGGTGTCGCTCACGGACGCCGTTTGGCCGCTTTCGGTGTTGGTCACACTGACCGACAGGTTTACGGGGCCGGTCTCCTCCCCGGTATGCAGCGTCAGGCCATTGAGTTCGGCCGCGGTGAGCGTGTAGCTGCCATCGCCGGCCGGACTAAGCGTCTGGGTGTGGCCCATGCCATCGACAAAGGTCAGCGTCGCATTGCTCGGCACACCGGCAATCTTGATCGACAGCACGTCGTCACTGTCGTTGGCGGTTACGCTGATGCCCAGCAGCGTCGTCCCGGTCTCCTCGGCAATCGACAGCGTGTGGCTGGCGATATTCAGTGCCGGCGGCTCAGCAAGCGGGGCCACCGTGCCGAAACTGAAAGTGCTGCTTTCGGTGCCGGTGGCGTCGTTGAAGGTCACGACCAGTTGCAGCGGCTTGCCTTCCTCGGTTTCGCCCGGCGTGAAGGTCGAAGTCGTGCCGACGGTGTTAAAGGTGTGGCCGTCGAAAATTTGCCAGGCATAGCTGACGCCGGTCGATACGACATTTCCGCCGTCGGTCACCTGGGTGACGTGGATCGTCGCGCCCTGCTGCGCGGTCGTCCGGTCGAAAGTGGCGATCAGATCTGGGGTCTCCGCAACCGCGCCAAAATTGAAGGTGGTGATGACGCCAATCTCGTTCGTGACCAGCCGCAGCAGCTTACCTTCGTCCGCTTCGGTCGGCGTGAAGGCCGCAGCCGTGCTAACGGTGCTCCAATCAACGCCGTGGTCGCTGGAAATCTGCCAAGCGAAAGTGGTAGCGCTGACGCTCGTTGCGTGGATTGTCGTACCCTGCTGCGCAGTCGACTGGTCGACGTTCACCACAAACGGCATAAACGAGATTGGCGAAAGGTTGTTTATGTTCGAATCTGAAGATTTCGTCGTATTCGCAAAAGTCGGGAGCCCGAACGTTCCGTCCCATAGATGGAAACCGATCTTCCCATCAAAGGGGATGATGGAGTCGTTCCCAACGACTGTCGACTTGGTGTTTTCCGTGAACCTCAGCTTGAACACATCGTCGATGAGGTCCTTTATCTCAGGCGGCAGCGGATTACTCGACTGGCTGACAATGCCGTTGGTGATGTTGATCTGCACCCCGGCCGTGTCGAGGACCGCCAACGGGGTGAGCGTCTCCTTGTGGTACATCATGACGTAACCGACCGTCCCGTCCGGCTCGACCAGGACCTGGGCATGCAGTTCAGGCAGCCGGGCCAAGTTATCCGGACCGGGCACGATGCCGGCAGGCACGACAAAATCGATCTCGACCAGCACCGCGGTGCCGCGAATGCCCATGGTCGCGACCGGCGTATCAATCTTCATGTCGCCGTGTTTGGCAGTGTCGCCGGCGACGAACGAAATGGTGCCGGCTACCAGGCTGAGCAGCGACGAATTGTTCGACCCGTTCGGGTCGTAGACCATTTCGTTGAGCACCATCCGCGAATTCGACGACAGGCCGAACACGGTACCATCGATGAAAGTAATGCCGAGCGTCGAGTTTGCCCCGGACTCGACCACATCGCCTTTTTCGACGTCGTCGCCATTGTTCAGGACGACAGAGACGCCGTTGCGGATAGCGGTCGCGGTGCCGACGAGCTTGGTCACATGACCGATGACATGACTGACGCTGGCACTGCCGTCCGCTTGCGCGTATTGGACATGGCCTGAAAGCGCATTGACGAGATCACCAGTCAGATGAGCGCCGTCGGGCGAAGACAGCGCCGCGCGCTTCTCGCCCTTGAAATAGTCGTGCAGGACCAGCTCGCGATCGTCCTTCGAAAGGACCAGATCGACGCCGGACTGCTTGAATTCTCCGTGGAACAGCAAATGCGCGTCCGGGACGATGATCGCATCCGCCGGAACGTGGGTCGCGTGAACCGTTTCGACCTCGCCCTTCGCGTGAAGGCCCAGGCCGTCGGCAGAAACTTTGGCGTCGAATTTGCCGGAGTAGTTCAAGGGCCACCGCAATGGTTAATAAGTATATAATTTCGGTAGTCTAAGCTTCCTTATCACCGGAAAGTCGATGACGGAACCATCTCTTGCTTGCGGAAGACGGGTACAAACTCACGCTGTTGTGATATTTGTTCCAGGTTAAATATCATCAGAGAAAGTATTCGTTCGGACACTTTCAGCTTATTGATTGTATTACTATCGAACAAATGAGCCATCCAATGTATTTCTTTGTAGAGAATCCGTGACGGATACTTTTCACAGCTTCTTCCAACACTTCCCAACCGGATACTGCGCCAATTTCGTTACCTGGAATGTGATCTAGATAACAAAGCGAACAACTTTCGACGAATTAGCCATATCCCGCAGAAAGTCTGCCGCGGCGACAACCATGACGGGTTCCTTTGTACCTCTCGCGCCTTCGCAGGTGCAATCCGTAAAATTTGCAGCAAAATGGCGAGGCGGATTTCAGCCTGTTCTACTCTTTCCTGCCAGCAGCGCCCCGCCTTTAAGCAGAACAAAAGCCCCGTAAGCCCATTATCCCCAGACGAAACGATCCGGTCACGCGCGGGCTCCCCGTCGAAGTCCGGACAGGGAGTGTTGGATGGGTATCTTCAAGCATTCGCGGGCGCGGCATGTCGCCGTGTTCGCCTTTCTTATGGTCTGGTTCGGGACCGCCGCAGAATCCTCGGCCAGCACGTTGATTTCGCCTGGCGCATTGGATCTGATCTGGAAATCCGCAGAGCCCTTCGGGCTGTTCGTATCGAGAATGTCCGGCGGCGGCCTGCGGGAAAAATGGATGGGCGTCGAGCGCAAGCTCGACGACGAGAGGGTGCAACTGGCGCTTTGCGATGGCGACCGTGCGCGCTGCGTATCGCCGGCGGCCCTGCAATTTCTTGCCATCGTCGACAGCGGCCGGGCTCGGGAAGGGCGTGCCCGGCTCGGCGAGGTCAATCGCGCCATCAATCTGGCGATCAGATCGATGAGCGACATGGCCCAATATGGCCAGATCGACGTCTGGAGTTCGCCGCTCGTCACCTTCACTACCGGCGCCGGGGATTGCGAGGACTATGCGATCGCAAAGTTCGTCGCGCTGCGCATGGCGGGCGTCTCGCCCGACGATCTCAGGATCGTCGTTATGCGCGATACTATTCGTGGCGAGGACCACGCCGTCGCGATGGCCCGCCTGGACGGCCACTGGCTCACGCTGGACAATCGTCGCATGGCGATGGTCGAGGACGCCGATGTCAGAAACTATCGGCCGCTGTTTGTCATCGATGATCGCGGCGTCATGCGTTACGATCCGCCCTCGCCCGACGGGTCCGGTAAGGGCCCTGAGCCGGCAACTGCTGTGAATTTTGCCACCCCGGCCGGCCCGACCGCGCCGGCGAACTAAAGCGCCGGAGACCCAAGGGATCACTTGTCGAGGCACCGGCCAATATGCGCGGCGCGATCTCTGCGTGGCACTTTGGCCTCGTCCGCCTTCTTTGAGCATTGCAGCAGCTTGAGCTGCTCCGCGTGCCGCTTTTCGGCGGCCGCCCGATACTCCGGCGCAACCGAATCCGGATCAACGAGTTTTTCCGCCGAGCTGGCGCTCAACCAGGACGTGCAGATCAGGATTATGCCAAACTGCAGGGCAAAACCGGCTGACGATTTCCGCACAGATGTAACAGCCTGAGAAGTTCGCTTCATTGCTTTAGATCGCCTATTGCTTCTAAACATATCAATCGGTGGCCGCAGATCCAGCGGCTCGACCAAAAAACCATGGTATCACAGCCGCCGCCGGCTTCAAATCCCGGGCGATGACAGGAAATGGCCGGCAACAATTTCATTTCGCGGCAGCGTCCGAAAAGCTACCATGTTCGCATCTGGCTTGGTTTTTCTTTCCTTGGAGATCGCGATGCGGGCAATTGCGCTGGTTATCGTTGCAATCCAGATCGGGCTCATCCAGCCTTTACATGCTGAGGATGCCGCAGATTCCAACCGGTCGGTCACGGATCTTCTTCCGCTGTTTGTCAAAAACCATTGTGAGGACATCAAGAACCCTGCGGATCGGCTATTCTGCGGCGATCCCGAACTCAACGCCGCGGGCGTCAGGCTCAACCGTGCGATCGCCGATCGGCTGAACAGGATTCCGAACCGCCCCCTTGCGATCGAGGAAAACGCAGAATGGATCAGGGATCGCAATTCGAGCTGCGGCATCTTTGGAAGGCAAGGCGTTAGAGCCCAGGACATCAAAGCCGTCAGAAACTGTCTTTTGAAGGAAACCGAGGAGAGAATCGAAATCTTGGCCGATCCGAATTTCGATTGCCTTGCCACCAATACGACCGCCGGCCTGTTGATTTGCAGCGACCCGTCGCTTGCGCTTGCAAAGTCAGAACTCAACGAACTTGTGATGGGGCTGATCGTCAAGTTGAAGGACAACGAAGCCCAGGGGGCGCTCGCCGAATTCGAACGATGGGTCAGGGAACGCGACCGCAAGTGCGGCCTTGAAAACAAGGATAACGTGCCGCTGCAGGAACTGTCGCCTCCCGAAGGATGCCTAGCGGATTATTTCACCCGGAAAATTGCCGAGGTCACAGGGGCCAAGGGAGACCCGAAAAAGGTTTTTGGACGACAACACATGTCGCCGCTGCCGAACGCCGATGCCGTCGACCTGTGCGTCGCGCAAATCCACTCGGCCAATACCTGCGGGGATTTCGTCGCGGTAAATCGCGTCTTTCAGATTAACAGCGAGGTGGCCGACAAGAATGCTGAGGTGGTCGCTGAGGTCGAGATGCTGGTGCTCGCGCCCTTCACGGCCTGCAGTCCGGTCGCAACGGGTTGCACGGGCACCTGCTGGGACTTGAGTTCGGGCAAGCCGAAGCCAATGCCCGGGACCCGGGACAATTTCGTGGTCGGCTATCGCTTGAGAATCGAAAAATCGTTCGAGTTTCAGAAAGCCGACGGCGGCTGGCGCTGCAACTCGACTGCGCTGCAGCCGGTAGAGGTCGGAGCTGCCCTGAGTGCCCCCTAGCTTCCGGCTTTTTCCGGTTCACGGCTCCCATGCGCGCCATAACGGACTCTCTGCGGCCGCGCGAATAATGACGGTCGCATCGTCGGGCAACAAAAACCCGTCCTGCTCCAGACTGCGAGCCGCCGCGAACTAGATTCACATAGTCGTTGCGGGTTTTGTATCTATCAGCCAATCCACCGTTGACTTGCTGCGGCGCGTCAATTCCCCACAATGAATGTGCTCCCGAGCAAACCGTCGCTCGCGAGCGAACCCTCCAATAGACGCGGCGCTAATTTCGCCTGGCGGAAGAAATGACGATGCAAACCTTATCTTTATTCCCTCGCGCGTCCTTTGATTGACGCCGTCCTTTTTGGCGGCATACGATTGCGACAGATCCGTTAGAGATCGGATGGGAGGAACAGATGATACACTGGTCATACGCCGATTCTGCTCGCCGGTTTTTTCCAGATACCGCCATCGGCCTGCCGAAATTGAGGCATCTTTCACACGCCGCGGTCGCAATCGGGTTGGGTTTGACGATTTCCTGCGGTGCCGCGATTGCCCAGAAGGCGGAAAAGGGATCGGCCGATCACATCAAGGCCGTGACCTCCGCGGTCGACGCCAACTTTATCAAGGCCAACACGCCGACATCGAAAGACTGGCCCACCACCGGCCTCGATTACGCCGAGACGCGCTTCAGCAAGCTCAAGCAGATCAATACCGACAACGTCAAGAATCTCGGCTTGATGTGGACCTACAATCTTGAATCTGCCCGCGGCGTCGAAGCGACGCCGTTGGTGGTGGACGGCATCATGTATGCGACCGCATCGTGGAGCGTGGTCCACGCCATCGATGCCCGCACCGGAAAACGAATCTGGACCTACGATCCCGGTGTCAACCGCGAGCAGGGCTACAAGGGTTGCTGCGACGTCGTCAATCGCGGCGTCGCGCTCTACAAGGGCAAGGTCTATGTCGGCGCCTATGACGGACGCCTGGTCGCACTCGACGCCGTGACCGGCAAGAAGGTCTGGGAGAAGGACACCGTCATCGACCACTCGCACTCCTACACCATCACGGGTGCACCCCGGATCGTCAAAGGCAAGGTGCTGATCGGCAATGGCGGCGCCGAGTTTGGCGTGCGGGGCTACATCACTGCATACGATGCCGAGACCGGCGCCCAGGCCTGGCGCTGGTTCGCGGTGCCGGGCGATCCCGGCAAGCCATTCGAAGATGAATCGATGGCGAAGGCTGCCATGACATGGGATCCGGCAGGCAAATGGTGGATCAATGGCGGCGGCGGTACGCCGTGGGATACGATCACCTACGATCCCGACCTGAACATGATCTATATCGGCACCGGCAACGGCGCACCCTGGAATCGCAATTTGCGCAGTCCCGCCGGCGGCGACAATCTCTACCTCGCTTCGCTCGTCGCGCTGAATGCCGATACCGGAAAATATGTCTGGCATTATCAGGAAACGCCGGGCGACAGCTGGGATTACACCTCGACCCAGCCGATAATCCTGGCCGACATCAAGATCGACGGAAAGCCGCGCAAGGTCATCCTGCACGCGCCGAAGAACGGGTTCTTTTTCGTCATCGACCGCACCAACGGCAAATTCATCTCGGCGAAGAACTTCGTCGATGTAAACTGGGCGACCGGCTATGACGCCGATGGCCGGCCGATCGAAGTCGCCGAGGCCCGGGGAGACAAGCCATTCGACAGCATCCCAGGACCTTATGGAGCGCACAACTGGCACCCGATGTCGTTCAACCCGCAAACCGGCCTTGTGTACCTTCCCGCGCAAAACGTTCCCTTAAACCTCACCGAGGACAAGACTTGGAAGCACAATTCCAACAATCCTGGCCAGCCCCATTCCGGCTTGGGCTGGAACACTGCCTATTTTGCCAACGTGGTGCCGCCGAAAAGCAAGCCATTCGGCCGCTTGATAGCCTGGGATCCGGTCAAGCAGCAGCAGGTCTGGAAGCAAGAATATGTATCGCCCTGGAACGGCGGAACATTGACAACCGCCGGCAATCTCGTGTTCCAGGGCTCGGCTGATGGGCGCTTCATCGCCTACAATGCCACTACCGGCGAGAAGCTCTGGGAATCGCCGACTGGCACCGGCGTCGTCGCCGCAGCCTCGACCTACCTGGTCGACGGCGTACAATACGTCTCGGTTGCGGTCGGATGGGGCGGCGTCTTCGGAGAGGCCTTGCGAGCGACCGACAAGGAAGGGCCGGGGACGGTCTTCACCTTTGCCGTCGGAGGCAAGGCGGCGCCGCCAAGCTTCGCGCAGTACCAGGCGGCGGGCTTGCTCAAGGGCGTGACATACGATCCTGCCGACGTCCAGGCCGGCACGCTGCTCTATGTGAGCAACTGCGCCTTTTGCCACGGCGTGCCTGGCGTCCATAACGGCGGCAATATCAAGAATCTCGGCTACGTCCCGACCGAGACTATCGCCAACCTGAAGGGTTTTGTCTTCAAGGGTCCGTTCACCGATAAGGGCATGCCGGACTTCACCGGCAAGCTCACCGATGCGGAGGTGGTGAAAATCCAGGCCTTCATCCAGGGCACCGCGGACGCGATACGCCCCAAATGACGGGATCGAGGCGATGAGGTAACGGATGCGCGCGGCCTGGCCGGCTGGCGCGCATCCCGCAATTTGCGCTTGCAATTGCGGCGGCCGATTCACCGCGCCGAAACGGTTTGGGTCCATGGTTGGCTTGCGGCTGCAAACCAGGATCGTCCCGGCAATGACTCCCGACCAATCCGCCCTGCAGGTGCGAGGGTTAACAAAGCGTTTTGACCGCCCCGCGGTCGATGCGCTCGATCTCACCGTTCGCACCGGGGAGTTCTATGCGCTGCTTGGGCCGAACGGCGCCGGCAAGACCACCACCTTGCGGATGGTCGCCGGCCTGTTGCAGCCCGATGCCGGCTCCGTCTCCATTCTCGGCATCGATGCGCTGAGCGATCCCGTTGCCGCCAAGCAAATCACGGCGTGGATGTCGGACGAGCCGATGATCTACGACAAGCTGACGCCGCTGGAATATCTCGAATTCATCGCCGGGCTGTGGGGCATCGACCCGTCGGTTGCCGAGCCATCTGCGCGCGAGCTGCTGGTCTCGCTTGGTCTGGAAGCAAACCTGCGCGAACGCTGCGAGGGGTTCTCCAAGGGCATGCGCCAGAAGGTGGCGCTGGCGGGAGCGCTGGTGCATGATCCCCGCCTGATCATCCTGGACGAACCGCTTACCGGCCTTGATGCCGTGTCCGCGCGCCACGTCAAGGGGTTGCTCGGCGAGCGCGTGCGCGCCGGCTGCACCGTCATCATGACCACGCACATTCTTGAAGTGGCCGAGCGCATGGCCGACCGCATCGGCGTCATTGCGGCGGGACGGCTCGTCGCCGAAGGCACGCTCGCGGAACTGCGACAACAGAACGGCAAGAACGACACCAGCCTCGAGGACATGTTCATCGCGCTTGTCGACACCGAAGCCGCAGCCGCATGACTTCAACCGCACTGACCTGGTTCGCCCGGCACGAAATCCGGCTGGCGTGGCGCGAATGGCTCGCCATGATGACGGCCGGCCGGCGCGGGCGAAAGCGCGCAGCGATCATCGGTCTTCTTGTCTTTGCCGCGCTGATGCATCTGCCGGCCTATGCCGTGATCGGGCGGTATGCCGACCTGCGGACGCCGCTCGACAAATCCGCGCTCATCGTCGTCACCGCGACGATCCTGTTGGCATGGGCGTTGATGCTGTCGCAGGCGATCGAATCGGTGACGCGGGTGTTTTATGCCCGCGCCGATCTCGATCTGATCATGTCTTCGCCGGTGGCGATTGCGAACGTCTTTTCCGTGCGCCTTGCCGCGATCGCGCTGTCGGTCACGGCGATGGCGCTGTTGTTCTCGACGCCGTTCGTCGACGTCCTCGTGCTCGGCGGCGGCATCCGGTGGTTTGCGGCTTTTGGCGTAGTCGTTGCGATCGGACTGACCGCCGCGGCGATAGCGATCGCGGTGACTATCATGCTGTTCCGCACGATCGGACCGCGCCGGACCCGGCTCGTCGCCCAAATCCTCGCCGCGATCATCGGCGCCGGTTTTGTCATCGCGCTTCAGGTCGCAGCGATCCTGTCTTACGGCACAATGTCGCGGTTTGCGGTTCTGACCTCGGGCGCGGTCGCGGCCTACGCGCCCGACGCCGATAGTATCGTCTGGTGGCCGGCGCGCGCGGCGCTTGGCGATGGCGGAGCGCTGCTGCTCTTGCTGGCTTTCGGCCTGATTCTGCTCGGCGCCGCGATGGCTGGTTTCTCGGCGAGGTTTGCCGACACCGCGGTCCGCGCTTCGGCGAATGCCGCGCCGGCCCATCGCGGCTCCCCTACACGGGCGTTTCGCACAAGCACGCGGCAACAGGCGCTGCGGTGGAAGGAATTCATGCTGCTGCGGCGCGATCCCTGGCTCGTATCGCAAAGTCTGATGCAGTTGCTCTATCTAGTGCCGCCCGCGCTGTTGCTGTGGCGAAGTTTCAGCGACAGTTCGGTCGCCATCGTGCTGATCACGCCCGTGGTCGTGATGGCGGCAGGCCAGCTCGCCGGCGGTCTTGGATGGCTCACAATATCGGGCGAGGACGCCCCCGATCTCGTAACGACCGCGCCGTTGCGTCCCTCGCGCGTGATCCGCGCCAAGATCGAAGTGGTGCTGCTCACGATCGGCGTGTTGTTTGCGCCAATGGCGATGGCATTGGTGTTTGCCTCGCCGCTGCAGGCGGCCGTCACTGCGATCGGCGTTACCGTCGCGGCGGCCTCCGCCACCGCGATCCAGCTCTGGTTTCGCGTGCAGGCCCGCCGCAGCCAGTTTCGCCGCCGCCAGACCTCATCGCGGCTGGCGACATTCGCGGAAGCCTTTTCCTCGATCGGATGGGCCGCGACCGCGGCTCTGGCGCTCGTCATGCCCACCGCCGCGCTCATCAGCGGACTGGTGACTGCCGGCATTCTGGCTGCGACCTGGAAGCTCAGCCCGCGGCGAGAGTAGGCTGCCGGTCCTCGGCTTGCGCTGAACCTAGCCACCTCGAATGTAAGGTGGTTTTGCCTTACATTGGCCCGTGGAGGCCGCCACCGCCATGAGCACACTTACGGTAAACGCCAAGGGGCAAGTCACCTTGCGCAAGGACCTGCTGGACCATCTGGGAGTGCATCCCGGCGACAAAATCAGCGTGGACAAACTTCCTGACGGACGGATCGAAGTGAAAGCAACTCGGCCCACCGGAAAGATATCGGATGTTTTCGGTCCCTTGAAAGGAAGGCGAAAAGGCCCGCCCCTCTCGATCGAAGACATGAATGATATCATCGCCAAAGGATGGGCCGGCAAGCGATGAAGATTACCGCCGAAGGCTGTGAGATTGATGGAGGCCCAGGGGAAGTCGGCGCGGCTGTTGTCCTAAGTTCCCCGCATTTATTACGCCCTGATCAGCTCCATCACCGCGGCCGCAAAGGCTTCCGGCTCTTCCTGCGGAAGATTGTGGCCCGCGCCCGGGATGACGCGATGGGTGCGGCGGCCGGTGAATTTCGCCGCGGTCGCGGTGCCGTCGGTGGCCGGGGCGACACCATCCGCGGCGCCGTCAAGCGTGATGGCGGGAACCGTGATCGCGGGTAGCGCCGCCAGGCGACGCTGCAAGTCGGCATATGGCGCGGCGCCCTCGGCAAGACCGAAGCGATGGCGGTAGCTGTGGATCACGATATCGACGTAGTCGGGATTGTCGTGAGCCCGCGCCGTCCGCTCGAAAGTCGCCTCATCGAAATGCCAGTTCGGCGACCATTGCCGCCACAATATCCTGGCGATCTCGCGCCGGTTGGCGGCAAGGCCCACCCGTCCGCGCTCGAGCTGGAAATAATACTGGTACCAGAGCGCGACCTCACGCTCCGGCTTCAACGGCGCCATCGCTTTTGCGATGTCCTGAATCAGATAGCTGTTCACGCACACCAGGCCCGCACAACGATCCGGCCACAACGCCGCCGCCACGCAAGCCGCGCGCCCGCCCCAATCATAACCTGCGACCACCGCACGCCGGATGCCGAGCGCATCCATCAACGCGAGCAGATCGGCGCCGATCGCCGCCTGTTCGCCCGAGCGCGGCGTCGCGTCGTCGAGAAAATGGGTGGGACCGTGACCGCGCAAATAGGGGACAATGGCGTGGCATCCCTTTGCCGCCAACAGCGGGGCTACGTCCACATAGGAGTGGATGTCGTAGGGAAAGCCGTGCAAGAGCACCACCGCCGGGCCGTTTGCAGGCCCTTCCTCGTAATAGGCGATGTTGAGCACGCCGGCATCGACGTGCCGAAGCGGCTCCAGTCGGCGCGAGGAAGGCGCCCGCGAGGCCGCGGCTTGCGCTGCCTGCGCAAGAGCCGGGCGGGTCAGGGTTAAGTCCATGGCTGCAACTCCCGAAATGGCCGCGCCGAGGACGAGGCGGCGTTGGCGGTCGACAGGCTGAGGCATCAATTCTCCGAGATCGGCCGCCTCGCGCATTGCGTTGGAGACGATAGCGCAAATTCTAAATGGAAATTCGAACCGAGTGGTAGTTCAAATCACCCGCGCTCTCACCGGCGTCGGCAGCGCAGACATGCGTCATCGCCACCATGACGTGCAACGATTTCACCGCTACATTACCGAGCGGGAAAAAATAACCGGATGCGGGGCTGTCATGTTGCGATTCCTTGCCATTGCCTTTGGTCTGCTCGGGCCTCTGGCCGCATCGGCGTCGGCCCAGGATAATCCGCGCAGCAGCGAATGCCTGGCGATGTCGCAAGCGCGGCCCGGCGCCACGCCGGTCGGTTTTCGCCGGCTCACGGCGAAATCCGACGAAGTCACGATCACCTATGCCGGCCATTCTACCTATTACATCGACACGCCGGCGGGGTTGCGGATCGCGACCGATTTCAGCGGCGCCAACACCACCGGGCGGTTGCCCGATGTCGTCACCATGAACCGGGCGCACAGCACGCATTATTCGCTATTCCCCGATTCCCGCATTCTCCGCGTGCTGCACGGCTGGGGCGACGACGGCAAGCCGGCGCAGATCGCGATGCGCATCGGCGATGTCTTCATCCGCAACGTGACGACCGACATCCGCCGCCATTTCATGGATGATTCGAGCACCGAGATGATCAAGGATGGCAACTCCATTTTCATCTTCGAGGTCGCCGGCCTCTGCATCGGACATCTCGGTCATCTGCATCACAGGCTCGACGAAACTCATTTCGCGGCGATCGGCCGGCTCGATATCGTGATGGTGCCGATCGACGGCACCTACACGATGTCGCTCGACGGCATTTCCGAGATCACGCGACGCCTGCGCGCTTCCGTGGTGCTGCCGATGCACCGTTTCGCGACCCCGCTCGACGAGTTCATGCGCCGGATCGGCCAGCAATTCGAGATCGACGAGCGCGCCGAGCGCAGTCTGACGATCTCGCGGGAATCGCTGGCAGGGACGCCGACCGTCATCATTCTCCGCGGTGTCTGAAACGCGGCGTGGCTTCAACAAAAAATCTCAGGGAGAGCTTTTTTCATGGCCTCAAGCACGCTGCCCGTCTCGAAAAGCGGCCTTTATGCCGATCCGCGACCCGACTGGCTCGCCTTGCGCAAGGAGGAAGTCCTCGATCCCGCGCGCAGAATCGTCGACCCCCATCATCATTTATGGGACCGCGGCGGCCAGCGTTATCTGATCGAAGAGATCGCCGCCGACATCGCCTCCGGCCACAATGTCGTTGCGACCGTCTATGTCGAGGCCCGCTCGATGTACCGCGCGCAGGGGCCGGAAGCCTTTCGTCCCGTCGGCGAAGTCGAATTCGCCAATGGCGCCGCTGCGATGAGCGCGAGCGGCGGCTATGGCCCTGCCGCCGTCTGCGCCGGCATTGTCGGCCACGTCAATCTGTTGCTCGGCGAGGGCGCGCAAGCCGCGTTGGAGGCGGAGATCGCCGCGGGCCATGGCCGATTCCGCGGCATCCGGCATTCCTCCGCCTGGGATGCCGACGCCGATGTCGCGGGCATGTATGCGGCGCGGCCGAAGGGCCTTCTGCTCGATTCCGCGTTCCGCAAGGGTTTTGCCTGCCTCGCGCCGCTGGCCTTGAGTTTCGATGCCTGGCTGTTTCATCCGCAGATCGGCGAACTCACCGACCTCGCCCGCGCCTTTCCGGACACCAGGATAGTCCTCGATCATTGCGGCGGTCCCGCCGGCATCGGCAGCTACGCCAATCGGCGCGAGGAAATCTTTGCCGCCTGGAAAAGCTCGATTCACGAGATCGCAAAATGCCCCAACGTCGCCGTGAAACTTGGCGGGCTCGCCATGCGCCTGCTCGGCTTTGATTTTCACGAGCGCGCGCTACCGCCCTCGTCGGAGGAACTGGCCACCGCCTGGCGCCCCTATATAGAGACATGCATCGAAGCGTTCGGCCCCAAGCGGGCGATGTTCGAGAGCAATTTTCCGCCCGACAAAGGCCAGTGCAGCTACCAGGTGATCTTCAACGCCTTCAAACGCCTCGCTGCGCCCTACAGCGAGGCCGAGAAGACCGCGCTGTTTTCTAACACCGCGATGGATGTCTACCGGCTGGAGCTCGACTGATCTTGCGATCGCGTCAACTTGCCGGAAGGTTGCGCCGGACCCGCCGCGTGGCGGGAGACTCGTCGGCCATAACGCGGTATGCACAGAGCCGAAGCGGGCGCTGCTGAAAACAAACAAGCGAGCCTATGTCAGGCCCATTCGCCCTTGCGGAACACGGGTACCCGCCTGCCATCGGCGTAAAGGCCGTCGATGTCGATCTTGTCGGAGCCGATCATCCAGTCGATGTGAATGAGGCTGGAGTTGCCGCCTTGGGCGGCAATTTGCTCGGGCGTCAGTTTAGCGCCGTCGACGAAGCATTTCGAATAGCATTGGCCGAGCGCGATGTGGCAGGCGGCGTTCTCGTCGAACAGGGTATTGAAAAACAACAGCCCGCTTTTCGAGATCGGCGAGGAATGCGGCACCAGCGCCACTTCGCCGAGGCGGCGCGCGCCCTCGTCGGTATCGAGGACCTTGTTCAGGACTTCCTCGCCGCGGGTGGCCTTGGCCTCGACGATACGGCCTTCCTCGAAGCGCACCGCGATGCCTTCGATCAGCGAGCCCTGGTAGGACAATGGCTTGGTGCTGGCGACGTGACCGGAGACCCGCTTTGCGTGCGGCGTGGTGAAGACTTCCTCCGTCGGGATATTCGCATTGCAGGTGATCCCGTTCTTTGCGGTGGAAGCGCCGCCCTGCCATTCGTGGCCATGGGCGAGCCCGATCGTCAGATCGGTACCCGGTCCGGAATAATGCAAGGCATCGAAGCGTCGCCCGTTCAGCCATTCGGTTCGGTTGCGCAGCGTCGCATTGTGCTTCTGCCACGCCGCGATGGCGTCCTCACGGTCGACCCGTGAGGCCGAAAAGATCGCCTCCGAAAGTTTTGCGATCGCCGTGTTCTCCTCGTCCTCGGGAAAGACCAGCTTGGCCCATGACGGGGACGGATAGGCGATGATGTTCCAGTTGATGTCGAAATTGACGATGCGCTCGAGCGCCGGCTTGTAGGCGATCGAATTGGCCTTGCTGGCGCGCGCCACTTTCACCGGGTCTTCGTTGGCCAGCAGCATCGGGTTGTCGCCGACGATGGCGAGCCGTGCGGTGTTGGCGGCGAACGCCTTCGCCATTCCGTCATAGAGCCAGTCCGCGGCACGGTCGAAGCCGTCATCCTGGCCGAACCGGTAACGCGACAACGTGACCGCCTCATCGGCGAGAATTGGCGTAACCAGGCCGGCGCCTGCCCGGTAGGCGTGTTCGGCGACCCTGCGCACCAATGGCAGCGCCGCGGTCGGCGCGGTCATCAGCAGGTCCTGTCCCGGCTTGAGTTGAAGTCCGACCTTGATCGCGACTTCCGCGAGCCTGTCGAGTTTCACGGGATCGATCGGTGCCGGGCTATCGCTTGCGGGAGCGTTCATGGGTGGGCGGCCTGTTGTTCGCTGAACTTCATTGTAGCTGATTTGGCGCGCATGGCGCTGAATAAAGATGTGAGCTGCGCGGAATTTATCAACAGTGGATGTCCGCGCGACGACGTGCGAACCGGCCGGCGTCAACGCGCTATTTCTTCGAGACGAACGTCGCGCGTCTCGATCATCCTCGTAGCGGCAAGCAGTCCCGGCACCGCTACGGCTGCGAACATCAGAAACAGGGACTCGTGCGTGACCTGCTCGAAGGAGTATCCGCATAGAGCATGATCCGGAAAAGTGGAAGCCGGTTTTCCGAAAAGATCATGCTCAAACAATGAGATGAGATCACAACATGATCGTCTCGCGGCGACGGCGCTCGGACGCCTTCGCTACCGCTTCGGTCCTGGTACGGGCGCCCAATTTCCGGAACAGCGATTCGACGTGGAATTTCACCGTATGCAGCGAGATGTCCAGCCGGCGCGCAATCGCCTTGTTGGTCATGCCCTCGGCTAGCGCGGCAAGCACTTCGAGTTCGCGCGGTGTCAGCAGCGCGTGCCCCTCGGTCTCGCGCATCGCGCTAAAGCCGGTTTCTCCGGTCGCGGAAAGGCGGACGACCAAGCCGACGGCGACAGCGCGTATGGCCGCATCGATCTGGCTCGGATTCGCATCGCGGGGCAAGACGGCGGACAAACTGTCGTCCGCGCCTCCAAGCAAGACAACTGGCCGCGTTTCACCCGGCCGGACTTCGCCATCCGTGAGGACCACGTCTGCAATATCGCTTGGGCCGACGACGACATGCCCACCTTCGGCAACCATGCGGCCGAGGGCGGCGCGGCGCAGCGCGTCCTCGCCGTGAACCGCTACGCGCAGCCGCTCCCTAGGCTCCATACTGGTCGCCACTTCGCTCATGCGGCCTGCCGTTCCGCAATCGTCGTCTGCACCGTCATGACCGCGCCGCCCCTGATGAGGCGGATGTCGGCCTTTCGTCCGATGCTGTCGCTGCCGAAATGCCTCGCGATCTTCCGGAATCGATGAGCCGGCGTGCCGTCGACACTGAGAATAATATCGCCTGCCACAATTCCGGCCTGTGCTGCCGGGCCGTTTTCGACGACCGACATCACCATCAAACCGCTGGACTGATCGGCGCTCTCGCGCAGCGCGTCCGGCACCGCGACGGCCTGCAGCGCGACGCCAAGCCAACCGCGCGCGATGCGGCCGTCCTTGGCGAGCAGCGGCACGATGCGCTCGATGGTGGCGGACGGAATGACGATGACCTGACCGCGCGGCCCGAAGGTCGACATGCCAAGATACGCGCCGGCCGTGTCGAAAACCGGCCCGCCCTCCTCGCGGCCGGCCAATCTGATATCGAGCACGATGCGGCGCTCGATCACGCCGCCACGGCTGGAATGCCATTCGGGACCGACGAGGTTCACAAGCCCCAGTCGCGCACTCGCGCCGCCCATTCCGTCGGCGCCGACCGCAAGCGTAACCGATCCGGTTTGCGCCTCGCCCGCGACGATCGTCGGCGCAGCAATCGACTCCGCCGAGTTGAGGACCGCAATATTGGTGCTGGAATCGCGTCCGGCAATTTTCGCCGTCACGACTGAGCCGCCAGGGGCGACAAGCTCAAATTCCTCTCTACGCGGCAGCGCCTGCTCGGAGGCGACGACGACGCCGGATCGCCACACCATGCCGGTGACATGCCGCCCGTGCCCGAGGCGGATGGCGGCGACGGCGTTGTTGGCGGCTGCGGCGCGGGCAACCAGGGCATTGGAGAATTGGACCAACGGGTCTGTTGGGTCGGACATGAGTTACTCCTATCGGCTTAAGATAGGAACAAATCTGGAGGATCAAGCACCCGTAGGCTATCGGCCGGACGGCCGGGTCAGTCCCGGCCATTTGGCCGGGTGGAAACGTCAGGCGGCCGCCGAACGCGCGCTGCCTTCGTCGAACAAGACGACGACTTCCGCCGCCGGTTTGGCGGGGCTGAACAGATAACCCTGCATTTCAGTGCAACCGAGCGTGCGCAGCAATTCCCGCTGCGGCTCGGTTTCGACGCCCTCCGCCGTCGTCGTCATGTTGCGCGCCGCGGCGATATTGACCACCGCCTGCACGATCGCGCACGAGCCGTCGGATTCGACGATGTTTTTGACGAAGGAGCGGTCGATCTTGATCTTGTCGAACGGGAAACGCTGCAGATAGCTCAGCGAAGAATAGCCGGTGCCGAAATCGTCGAGCGCGACCCGAGCGCCGATGGCGCGCAACTGATGCAGGATCGTCAGCGCCACCTCGTCGTCGCGGATCAGAACCGCTTCGGTGATTTCAAGCTCGAGCCGGTTCGCGGCAAGGTCGGATTCCGCCAGCGTCGCGGCGACCTTGAGCGCAAAAGCGTGATTCCTGAATTGCACCGGCGACACGTTGACCGCCAGCTTGATGTCGTTCGGCCAGGTCGCCGCTTCGGCACAGGCTTTCGTAAGCACCCATTCCCCGAGCTGGCTGATCAGGCCGCTTTCTTCCGCGACCGGAATGAATTCGGCGGGCGAGATCATGCCACGCGCCGGATGCCGCCAGCGCAGCAGGGCTTCACATCCCGAAATCCTGTTGTCGCGGAGGTTGACCAGCGGCTGGTAGTGGATCTCAAAGCCGCCTTCGGCGTACTTTCCATCGGCGGTCATTTGCCGAAGCTCATGTTCGAGCAGGCGCCGCGTCTTGGTGCGGGCATCCATGTCGCGCTCGAAGAAGCGGTAGGTCCGCCGCCCATCGGCCTTGGCGCCGTACATGGCGAGGTCGGCGTTCTTCAGAAGCTCGTCAAGATCGGCTCCATCCTGTGGCGCCAGCGCAACGCCAATGCTGGCGTCGGTCGAAAGCTGATGGCCCAGACACTCAAAGGGTTCGCGCATCACGGCGTAAACCCGCGAGATCAGATCGGTTACGTCTTCGATTTGTCGCATCGAAGTCCGAACGATCGCGAATTCATCGCCGCCCAGCCGCGAAACGAAATCGGCCTCCCCGACGCAACCGCTTAACCGCGCCGCCACCATCTTCAGCAATTCGTCCCCGACCGGATGACCGAGCGAGTCGTTGATGCTCTTGAATTCGTCGATATCGATGTAGAGCACCGCGAGTTGACCGCCGCGCCGGATATGCTCAAGCTCCAGTTCGAGCCGTTCGCGGAACAGGGCGCGGTTTGGCAGGTCGGTCAATGTGTCATAGTGGGCAAGATGAGCAATCTTCTCCTCGGCTATCCTTCGCTCGGTGATGTCTTCATGGGTCGCCACCCAAGCGCCGTCCTTCGCCTTTTTGTGCGAGATCTGCACCCAGCGCCCGCTTCCAACGGGAGCGACGTTCACTCTCTCTGACGCGACCCTTTTCACGATGCGTAGGCAATGCGCGTCCACATCGGTGAACAGCGATCCAGTGTCCTTGTGATGCTGGAGCAACTCACGAAGGCTGCAGCCCCGCTTCACCACATCGGGCGATAAGCCGTACATGGAGATGTAGTTTTGATTGCAGACGACGAGCTTGTTTTTCGAATCGAACAGCACCAGTCCCTGGGACATCGCGTCTATGGCGTTGTCGAGACTGTCCCTTTCGAGCGAAATACGCCGCTCCGAGGCGCGGCGTTGCCACAGCAGGCGCTGGACGATCAGAAACAGAATGGCGCCGATCAGAATGACTGAAAGTGTCGCGACGCAGATCATGAGCCGGGTTTGTTCGCGCCAGTCGGCCAATGCTGCGGAAATTGAGTTTGTCGCGAACACCACAATCGGGAAATTCGTTAGCTGGACTGCAGCTCCCAGCCGTTCCACGCCATCCGTCTTGGCGACGAAACGACCTGAGGCGCTGCCGCCATTGGCCAACAGGCGCCGGAACAACGAGCCCGAACTGAAATTATGTCCGACCAGGGAATCCACATGGGGATAACGCGCCAGCATGGTCCCATCCCGATGCAGCATCGCGATGGTGGCGGCCTTGCCAAGCGACAGGGTTTCGAAGAATTTCTCGAAGTAGGCCGGCTCAATGCCCCGGCAGACCAGCCCGAGGAATTCGCCGCTCTTGCTCACGAGCCGCCGCGACAGGACCGTTGTCCAGTGGCCCGTCATGCGACTGTAGACGGCGTCGACGTATCGTTGGTCCCCTGGACCGTTCACCTTCAACGCCTGGAAGTAGCGGCGGTCGGCCATATTGACTTTCGGTACCGGCCAACTGCGGGACCAGTTGATCAGTTCTCCTTCCGAATCGATCAAGGTCAGATTTCCGATGTAGGAGAGGGCACCTATCTTGGTCTTGAGCATCCGGTACGCGTCTTCGCTGGACATCTCCCGCCTGAAGTCTTCGGGCGAGGTCATCCGTCCCAGATTGATTTGGCTGATGATGTCCTGTTGCACGACGGCAAAATCGTCGAATTGCTGGTCAAAATGCCGGGCAAGTAGCTGCACCGTATTTTCCAGCTCGCGCAAATTACTTTGCAGCGCCCGCTCGCGAAAGCCGTAAACCATGACGCTGGTGCCGACCGCGATCACGGAGATCAGAAGCGCGCCGCACCAGATCAGCGAGCGGATCGGGTTGCGTTGAGCGGCGAAGTCCGTAGCGGTCAGGTCCACATCGGATGCGGCATTTGCCGCGGCGACGCCGCGTTTCAATAATGTCCGTCCCATGGCCTGGCTCCCATAGGTATACGGATATGTGACAAGCATGGATGGCCAGTTACCAATCACAGTTACCCAAGACTTAACCCGAGCGACAAATCACGACCATTCGGCCCGACAGACGCCGTCCGGCGGACTCGCGCGGGGTCAATCCTGTCCTCAGACGTAACCCAGCCAGCGCCAGTAGGTCGCGCCGAACAGCAGCGTGAGCAGGTAGGCGAGCACGGTGATCGCAATGCCGGTACGCACGAAGTCGCGCGCTTCGAAGGTGGCTGTACCGAAGCCAACCATGCCCTGGGGCGAATTGACCGGAAGGATGAAGCCGAAGCTGACGACAAATTGCAGCACCAGCGTCATACCGAGCACGTTGATGCCCGGCGTCTGCACCTTCTGCATAACGGCGATCACGATCGGAATCAGCGACGAGGCGAGCGCGGTCGCGCTCGCAAAGCCGAGATGGACGATCACCAGGAATGCCGACATCACGGCAAGGATGGCGAGTGCGGGCAGTTGATTGAGCCCGAACCATTGCACGATCAGGCCGGCGAGCCACTGCGCGGCCTGCGTTTGCAGCAACGCCGAACCCAAACTGATGCCAACCCCGAACAACACCACCGTGCCCCACGGGATCAGCACATTCGCAGCCTTCCAGTCCATCACGCCGATGCCGGGCAGGAACAACAGTGCAACCGCGACCGTGGTCGTGGTCGAGCTGTCAAAGGAGTGCAGCACGCCCTCCGTCGCCCAGAAGCACAACAGGATCAGGGAGACCGCCAGCAAGCGGCCCTGCTTCCCCGTCATCGGGCCGAGTTCGGCCAGGGATTTTTCTACCGTCGCATGACCGCCGGGAATTTCCTTCGCTTCCGGCGGCATCATCGTCATCATGATGAAGTAGAGCCCAACCGACATCAGGATCGAAAAAGGCGCGGCAGCGACCAGCCAACTCAACCAGGTGATATCGTGACCGAGAATTTTCTGGATGAACCCGACGGCGACCATGTTCTGCGCCGCCGCGGTCTTGATGCCGACGTTCCAGATGCTGACGGCCTGCACCGTCGTGATCATCAATAGTCCGGCAAAGCGGCTCTTTTTGTCGACACCGAAGGCGAGAATGACACCCATCATGATCGGGATCACCGCCGCCGCGCGCGCGGTCGAGCTCGGCACCAGGAAGGCGAGCACGGTGGACACGATGATCGCGCCGATCACGATCCGGTTCGTTCGCGTGCCGACCCGCGCCAGGATGATGAGCGCAATGCGACGATCGAGGCCGGTGATCGTCATGGCCGCGGCAAGGAACAAGGCGGCGGCGACCAGCGTCAGCGCGGTATTGCCAAAGCCGCTCATCGCGGTCGTGAGGCCCTGGACCGTGCCTATCAATGTGTTGGGGTTGGCAATATTCGGCGAAAGCCCAAGGAGAAGCGCCATCAATGCCGAAATCACGATGGCGCTGACCGCATAGTCGAGCGCATCGGCGATCCAGACGATGACGGCAAAGCCGAAGACGGCAAGCATGCGCTGGCCGGCGACGGGCAGGCCCGACGGCGTCGGCAGCAGCAGAATTGCAAGCAGCACGGCGGATGCAAGGATCAGTCCCCAATTGGTCCTGATCCAGCTTTGTACCGTGCCCTCCTTTGGCGCTGCCTGCTCGGCGATGGCCATCGTTATTCCTCCCCGCAATTGATCGGTCGAATGTTGGCTAGCTCGCTAGCTGCCGTCTTGCGTTGGATCAACAATGCGCTCGCGTGCCGCCCGCAAAAAAGCTTGTATCGAAGCAAGCCGCGGCGCCGGAGGAGCGCGGAGCGCAAGTCATATCACGAAGAATCCATGGGTTCCGTCGCGCCGGAGCGGTTCGACCAGACCAAATTCCCAATCGAGATAGGCCTGCATCGCATCCGTCGAGGCATTGGTGCCTTCATAGGGCCGCCGGTAGCGGTGCGACGGATCGGGCTTTGGCAGCACCTCAGGCGGCCCGATCTCCAGCCTGCGATCATAGCCGCCTTCAACCACGTAGGCTTCCCACCCCATTTGCGCGAGCCAGGACGCCGTCATGTCGGCGCGAGCGCCCATATCGTCGGTCAGCAGGATGCGCGCCCCGCGCACCGGGGCGGCCATGTCGATCTCCTGGACGAGCTGCCCTCCGGGATAGTGGCGAAAGCCCGGAAGGTGGCCCGCCGCATATTCGTCCGCCCCGCGCACGTCGAAACGATAGAGCGTGCGGTGGGACTGCGCGCTTAGCGCCATCGCCTCTTCGACGCCGACATGCCGGACGCCGGCGCGGTAGGCGACTTCGCGCGCCTTGTCACGGGCCTTGTCACGCGCCTTGGCGCCAGCGCCGTCGAAAAGGCCGATCTCGCCGTGGCGGTCCGCGCCATGCTCGAGCTCTTGATGGGCCAGGGTCCAGCCGATCGTCCCGTTTCTCAGCGCCACCGCCTTGTTGGCGATGCCGGCGTTGATGAGCGACTGGGTACCGATGATTGACCGGGTGCGGCCGGCGCAATTCACGATGATGGTCGTATCAGGATCGGGCGCGACGCGGCCGGCGCGCAGCACCAGTTCCGCACCGGGCACGCTGACGGAGCCCGGGATGTTCATGGTCGCATATTCGTCGGGCCGGCGGACGTCGAGAATCCTGATATTGGCCTTGCCGGCTATCAGCGCGGCGACTTCCTCCGCCGGCAATGAAGGCGTGTGGCGGCGCGACTCGACCAATTCGCCAAAAGCCTTGGCGTAGGAATTCACATCCGCAAACAGCTCAAAGCCCGCGCTGCGCCAGGCCGCAAGCCCGCCGTCGAGTTGGCGAATATTGCTGTACCCCAACGCCGCAAAGCGCTTCGCAGCCTTGAGGACGAGACCTTCGCCGGCGTCGTAGAGAACAATGGGTGCGTCCTTGCGGGGCAGCCGCAATGCGGCCTCAAGCGCGATCCGGTCGGCGGCCATGTTCGCGGCAAACAAGGGATGACCGGTGGCGAAGGCGGCCTCATGGCGCAGGTCGAGAAGCGCGATCTCTTCGCGCAGCAAGAGAGCGATGCGGACTTGCGAGGGTGTGACGGAGGGTGGGGTCATGGAAGGTGGGTCTGGAGAAGGGATAAGGTAGTCTTGAAAGGGATTAGACCAGTCTTGCATCGTTCCGCTAATCTATTCAACTCAAAGGAGCGCCTGCCATATCGTGAATCTCTCAGCGTCGTCCCTGCGAACGCAGGGACCCATACGCCGCGGCTTCTCGTTGGGCGCGATGGCTGACATCATCGACAAACGACCGGGGCCGGTGGTTGATGGTGTGGACGGCCCCCTACGGCATCGAGTGTGCCAGAATGAGGTTGTTGTAAATCTCAGACAAGGGAGCCGTCCGTGAAGCAGATTATCCGAGTTGGCATGGATACGTCGAAGCATATTT